>Ga0183099_1000433_pt1 | contig 31258 bp, 37 predicted proteins | sample Biomet1_FD_127788 | JGI IMG/M metagenome (GOLD analysis project Ga0183099, IMG submission 127788) | Microbial communities from bioreactor (seeded with anoxic lake sediment) at LBNL, California, USA - Biofuel metagenome 1 | ecosystem: Engineered > Bioreactor > Anaerobic > Unclassified ...
TTTTTCTTCTTCACTGTGCACTGAAATTGTTCCTTCATGCAATTGAACCAAATCTTTTGTTAGTGACAACCCGATGCCTGTTCCTATCTGGAGTTCTTGGACAAAGACTTCAACATTATAGCTGCGGCATCTTTGAATGAGTACATAAAGCCTGATTTTGCAAGGCTTACAGATGTCGAGCCTGTTGCTGAAGCCGATAGTGATGAAGCTGATGGTGAAACAAGGAGTCTGCTGACAATCAAGCCGGGACTCCGCCCGAAACTTCGAGAGGTTGAAAAGCAGGCCTGACAAATTATAGTCAGGAGATGAAATATTATGGATAGAAAGATATTCAACGGTAAGCGCCTGAAGAACGCAAGGCTGTTCAGAGGACTTACCCTTACTGAATTAGCGGAAAACACAGGGATCAGCAAACAATCGCTGTCCCTTTATGAAAATGAGAAGAACACTCCGGAACATGAAAGGGCGCGGGCTTTAGCCACATCTCTTAACTTCCCTTATGATTTCTTTTTCCAAAAGGACGCCTGGGAAACAGTAACGGATGTCACATACTTCCGTTCGCTTGCAAGCGCGACAAAAATGGATCGTACCGCACAGAGTATAAAGCTTGAATATGTGGCGAAAATCTACGAGGTGCTGCTGAATTATATTGATTTTCCAGCCCTCAATTTGCCTGAGGTATCCTTTGACGGCAGTGATGATGAGTTTGATGACAAGGGTATCGAGGATACCCAAGAGCAAATTGAATCAATCGCACAACGGGTCAGAGAGCTGTGGTGCGTTGGCGATGTTCCAATAAAAAATCTACAGTTTTTGCTTGAAAAGAACGGAATCATTGTAACCGGCTTCGATACAAAGGAAGATAAAATCGACGCATTCAGTCAGAGAACCATTGTTGGCAAAGGGGATAGATATTTTATCGCAGTTGCTCTTGGACAGCGACCGGAAGGCAGAATCCGTTTTGATATGGCACATGAGCTTGGACACATTTTGCTCCACCCTTGGAGCGAAAATCTTGAACTTATTACCAAGGAGGAGTTCAAGGCCCGTGAAAAACAGGCAAATATGTTTGCAAGCGCCTTGTTGCTTCCCGAAAGCAGCTTTGTCAAAGATGTGCAGGCATATCCCACCGACCTCAAATACTACCAGTTCCTTAAGAAAAAATGGAAAGTTTCCATTCAAGCGATGGCTTACAGAAGTAACCAGCTTGGCATTATAACCGATAACCAGTTCCAGTATATGATGCGCCAAATATCCAAAAACGGATGGCGCACTAAAGAACCAGGCGATGTTCCGCATTCTCTGAACGAAAATATTTTTCAAGGGGCTATGGATCTTCTTGCTGAAGAAAAGATACTCAACCCTGCAAACATTATCCGGACTTTAAAACAGTACGGTATTACACTGTACCGTCAAGATATCGAGGAACTGCTCCATCTGCGAGAGGGAACGCTTTATGTTGAGGAGAGCAAACCGCAAATCATACAGCTTAAACGCCCTGATGATACACATAGAGGCAACGAATAAAATGCAGCAAAACCGCCTCCTAAGATAAGTCTCAAGGTGTTTGAAGAATGGCTTGTAGCCACTCTTTCTTATAAACGACTTATTTTACAGGAGGCGTGTTTATGGGAATTACTTCATTCAGAGATGTCATCGAAGACGTGTACTACGATGGCATCTTTAATGCTTTATCTGAATATGTTGAAAGCAATCCGGGCAGATTGGATGTCAATTCGTACGTGGTGGAAAGACCTGACGAAGCTTCATTGGATGATGTCCGAATAAGGTCCATCAATATTACCGATTCAGAGGGGAACGGGATACTCTTTGATGTGGTCGTGGCTGCGGAAATTGAAGTCGCGGAAACAGTGCGAAGGAACCGTGAAACCGATGGGGTGGAGCAATGGTTCAGGATTTCCTGCTCTGCGGAACTGGAGGATGGGCTTAAGAATTTCGATATAACAGGAATACATATCTATAATAAATACAGGGACGGTAAAGAGACCCATCTGTCTGAATATCTAGTCCCCATCATCAGCAAGAATCAGTTTGATGATGCCGCGGAGAAATTCCTGAAGAAATATTACCCTGAAGCTTTATCAAAACCTATGGCGGTGCCGGCCCGTGAAATAGCCAGGAGGATGGGTCTCGATATCCAGGAAGTACATATTACAAAGTATTGCTCTATATTCGGACAGATGGTTTTCACTGACTGTGAACTACAGCATTACGACAGTGATGCAAATGCGTATAAGCCTTTGCCTGTGAAAAGAGGGACAATTCTAGTAGATCCCAATGTATTTTTCATGCGAAGCGTTGGATCAATGAACAATACCATCATACACGAGTGCGTCCACTGGGATCTCCACAAGAAGTTCTTTGAGTTGGAAAAGCTGTATAACAAAGACGCCAGATCCATCACTTGCCAGGTGCAGGAGGGAATCAGGCCTGAAAGAAACAGGACGCCATTGGATTGGATGGAGTGGCATGCCAACCATCTGGCTCCAAGAATACTGATGCCTGCAAAGCAGACATTGCAGAAAATCGAGGAGTTAATAGAAAAGAACAAACGGGTTCTTCAGACTGACAATATCGCTGACATAATGGAATCTGTAGTCTATGAGCTTTCCGAGTTCTTTGAGGTATCGAGAATTTCAGCCAAAATCCGGATGATCGACCTTGGGTATTCGGAAGCCATTGGCGTTTACACTTATATTGACGACCGGTATGTGGGGAATCATACATTTGAGAAATCGGTTCTGAAGCGCAACCAGACTTTTAGCATCGGCATACAGGATGCCCTGCATGAATATGCAATGAACCAGGAGTTCAGAAAAATTCTGGATTCCGGAAAATATATATATGTCGATGCCCACTTCTGCATCAATGACTCCAAGTATGTGCGGCTTAATGACGAGGATTTTGCTGAACTTACCGATTACGCCAGACAGCACATCGATGAATGCTGCCTGATTTTCGATGTGACTGCAAGGAAGAACGACAGGTATGGTGCCCAATACTATAAGGAAGCCGTGCTGTTTAGGGATGCGGTATCAGAGAAGATTGTCGAACTTAAATATAGCCAATCGGAAAAAAACAAGGCAACCGTGGAGAGAGCCGAGGAGTTAAGTAAAATCGGCGGCGAGGCAAAACAGATCGCCAGTATTGCAAGGGCCCTGCCGCCTACATTTGCAGATACCCTTGTAGCTCATATGAAGAGACAGAGATGTACAGTGGAGAAACTAGCTGAATATTCGCAAGTGGGGACGAAGACAATCCAGAGAATGAGAAATGAGGTTGACTATTCTACATCGCTCGGAAATGTCGTAGCTATCTGCATCGGATTGCAGCTGCACCCGATATTTAGCACGGATTTGGTAAGCAAGGCAGGATTCACATTCAAGCAATTCGATGAGGAGCATGTCATTTACCAGCTTTTGCTGAGCACCAAACATCAATGTTCCATATATGAATGCAATGAGATATTGAGGGCGAATAATTGTAATACAATAGGTAAAGAAGAATAAAAATCAAATAATTTCTAACGAGACCGGACATTTTTTGTCCGGTTATTTTTTTACCATAATTCCAAGGCTCCCTATAAACTGCGATATAAATTTGCAGCTTGTAAGGGGTCTTTTTTGCGTTAAAAACGGACTTTTCATGTCCGGGGCAAACCTGCGTTAGAGCAGTAGTATTAAGCCATGAGTTGGCCAACTCGTGGTATTTTTCTTTTCTTAAGTTTCGCTAAAAAGTTTTTCTTAATAGGAAAAGAGCCTGCCTATTTAACTTTTAGTATTAAGCCACAGAGCAAGGGGAAGGAGGTGAAGAAAGTGATGGGACCAAACGAGAGACGCCAAGAAATCATGGAAACACTCTGCCACAGAAGGCAGGAGACGATGGCAAATCTGGCGTTTGAGTTTGGAGTCAGTGTCCGGACCATAAGAAACGATATTGATCACCTGTCGCTTTCTTACCCAATTGAAACAATATGTGGACGTTATGGTGGAGGGGTCAAAGTTGCTGACGGTTTCTACATGAACAGCAAGTATCTGAAACCCGATCAGATGGAATTGCTGGAACGGCTCAGCGCGCAGCTCGCCGGCAATGACCTCGCCGTAATGAACAGTATTTTCAAAGATTTTGCTCTGAATCAATAGCGACGGGATAGACCCCGAATTTTGAAAGGATGGTGAATGCAATGAAAAAGGTTTTTGTATGTTCTCCCTACCGTGGAGATATCGAAAAGAACACCAAGAAGGCTGCGTATGCAGCAAAGGTTTTGTGTGGTTGCGGCTATATGCCAGTAGTGCCGCATCTCTATTTTCCTCAGTTCCTGGACGAGAATGACGAGTTTGAGAGAATCCGTGGTATTGAACTTGGCATCGAACTGATGAAGGGCTGTGATCAGATATGGTTGCTCGGACCAAGCATTACAAGCGGCATGGAATACGAACTTGAAGCCGCAAAGGAAATCCGCATCCCAGTAAGGATATACGATGAGCAATTGCGTCAGATAAACCCTAAAACCCTGATTCTTGATGATCGTGTGGATGACCACTTCCGCAGTATTGTCAAAGGTTTGAAATTTGAATGAAAGGATGGATTGCAATGAGTGAAATCTATTTAACTTTGGCTGACGGGTTCGAAAAACTTGCAGCCGGATATCGTGCCTTAGCAAGCTCTAATGAAGGACAGGCAGTGGCTCGGCCACCTGTGGCAGAATCCAAACAGGAACCGCAAATCAGTATCGAGACGGTTAGGGCCGTTCTTGCTGAGAAAAGCCAAAAAGGTAAAACCCGCGAAGTCAAGGCTCTTCTTATGAAATATGATGCTGGAAAACTCTCCGGTGTAAAGTCGGAAAATTATGCGGCTCTTCTCAAAGAAGCCGAGGTGCTTTAATGAGTGGACATGCAAGATTTTCTCCTTCATCGGCAAATCGCCGTTTGAACTGTCCTCCGTCTTTGGTGCTTGAGGAGCAGTTTGCAGAAGAAGAGTCCCAATATGCAGCAGAGGGTTCTGCCGGCCACGCACTGGCAGAGCATCTCATCAAAAAGCACCTTAAACAAAGAAGCAAACGCCCTGTTTCCGATTATTACTTGGACGAGCTGCTCGAAGCTGTAGATGAATATGTGTCTTATGTTATAGGCGAAATTGAGGAAGCCAAGCGTAGCTGTAACTGCCCAGTATTCACTGTTGAACAGCGCGTGGATGCTTCGGACTATGTGGATGAATGCTTCGGTACGGCGGATATGGTCATTGTTACCGATAAGGTAGCGCATATCATTGATCTCAAACTGGGCAAAGGTGTCCCAGTCTTTGCGGAGGAAAATCCGCAGCTGATGATTTACGGACTCGGCATCCTTGGTATGGCAGAAATGCTCTATGATGTGGAAACCGTCCGGCTTACCATCTTTCAGCCCCGTTTGAATAATTCAAGCACATGGGACATCGATCCAGAAGCCTTGAAGGCTTGGGGCGAGGATGTGTTAAAGCCCAGAGGTGCTATGGCACTAATGGGAGTAGGAGAATTCAATGCAGGCAGCTGGTGCCGCTTCTGCAAAGCAAGAAATCAGTGCCGTGCCAGAGCCGAAGAGTTTCTTGCCTTAGCTAAGATGGAGTTTCGTCAGCCCGCTCTGCTCTCGGATGATGAAATCGCAGAGGTGCTGAAGGTATCTGACGATCTGGCAAAATGGGCAGCAGATGTCTATGCCTTTGCCCAGGACCAGGCTATCGTCCACGGCAAAGAGTGGAACGGCTTTAAGCTGGTGGAAGGTCGCAGCAACCGCAAGTATACAAGCGAGGACGAGGTGGCAGAGGCCGCAACTACCGCCGGCTACACAGATATCTATAAACGCTCACTAATTACCATCACAGAGATGGAGCGACTTATGGGCAAACAGGAATTCACCCGTATTCTCGGACGCCTGGTGTACAAGCCTCAAGGCAAGATCACATTGGTGCCGGATTCAGATAAAAGAGAAGCAATCAATAAAACTACCGCTGCTGCGGAATTTCAGGAGGTTTCATTATGAACAAGAATACGTCTGCAACTAAAGTCATCGTACCATGCCGTTTTTCCTACCTTCACTGCTGGGAGCCAGACTCCGTAAACGGCGGCGATCCAAAGTACAGCGTTTCGGCCATTGTGCCAAAGAGCGATACCAAGACAGTTGAGGCCATCAAGGCCGCCATTGAACAGGCCAAGAAGGACTCTGCTTCCAAATGGGGCGGAAAAATTCCCGGCAATCTCAAGACTCCGCTCCGCGACGGCGACATCGACCGCCCGGATGATGAAGCGTATAAGGGCTGCTATTTCCTCAATGCCAACAGCCGACAGGCTCCCCAGGTGGTGGATGGTAAAGTACAGCCCATCCTTGATCAGAGTGAAGTGTACTCCGGTTGTTACGGTCGTGTCAGCGTAACCTTCTATGGTTACAATTCCAACGGCAATCGAGGCGTTGCGGCAGGACTTGGAAACATCCAGAAGCTCAAGGATGGCGAAGCCCTCGGAGGACGCTCAAGGGCAGCGGATGATTTTGGTACTGTGGAAGATGAGGATTTCCTGGCTTAACGCCGGAAAGGGGGCGGTGGGCAACTGCCGCCCTTTACATACGAGGAGCGGATACCATGAATTTATCAATAGACATCGAGACCTACTCGGATGTGGATTTAACGAAATCCGGGGTTTATGCATATTCGGACAGCCCCAACTTTACGGTTCTGCTGGTCGCCTACGCATTTGAGGATGAAGAAACGAAAATAGTGGACTTGGCATGTGGTGAAAAACTGCCGCAGGAGTTCCTTGATGCGCTCACCGATGAGAGCGTGATAAAGATAGCTTTTAACGCAGCGTTTGAACGAACCTGCCTTTCACGATACTTGGGAATATTTCTTTCCCCTGTTTCTTGGCAGTGTACGGCAGTGCAGTCGGCGATGCTTGCACTGCCACTGTCCCTTGAAGGTGTGGGCGGGGTTTTGGATATACAGCGAAAGAAACTGAAGGAGGGAACTGACTTGGTCAGGTATTTCTCCATTCCATGCAAACCAACCAAGGCAAACGGCGGCAGGACGAGGAACCTCCCTGAACACGCAGCGGAGAAGTGGGAACTATTTAAAACCTATTGCATCCGAGATGTGGATGCGGAACGAGAGATACGGTGGAAGCTCAGGAACTTCCCAATCCCCGGCAGCGAGATGGAACTCTACAGGCTCGACCAGGAAATCAACGACCGAGGCATTCTTGTTGACCGCGACCTGGTATCCCATGCCGTGGAGTGCGATCTACAGTATAAGGATACAGCAACTACAAGGGCCTATGAACTGACAGGACTTAATAACCCCAACTCCGTCACCCAAATCAGAAGTTGGCTTTCCGGTCAAGGGGTCGAGGTGGACAGCCTTGATAAGAAATCAGTCAAAGGACTTATGTCCGAAACGGACGGTGAAGTGTTGGAGGTTTTGAAGCTGAGGCTCCTCATGGCGAAGACCTCGGTCAAAAAGTATGAAGCCATCGAACGTTCCGTATGTTCAGACGGTAGGGTCCACGGTCTGCTCCAATTTTACGGGGCCAATCGCACCGGCCGGTGGGCGGGAAGGCTCGTCCAGGTTCATAACCTCCCGCAGAACCATCTGCCGGATTTAGCTCTTGCCAGGAAGCTTATAAAACAAGGCCGCTATGAGGATGTGGAATTGCTTTTTGATTCTACTCCCGGTGTATTGTCGGAACTGATCCGAACCGCTTTTGTACCAAAGCCTGGGACCCGGTTTATCGTGGCGGACTTTTCCGCAATTGAAGCGAGAGTACTTGCCTGGTTTTCCGGCGAGAAATGGCGGCTTGATGTGTTCGACAGCCACGGCAAGATTTACGAAGCATCGGCATCGGCCATGTTCGGTGTTCCTATTGAGGAGATTACCAAAGGCAGCCCGCTTCGGCAGAAGGGCAAGATTGCTGAACTGGCTTTGGGTTACGGCGGATCAGTAGGAGCTTTGACATCAATGGGTGCTTTGGAAATGGGGCTGACCAAAGAAGAACTGCCCGTACTTGTCAATCAGTGGAGAAGTGCTAATCCCCATATTACGAAGTTCTGGTGGGATGTGGATGCAGCCGCCACCACGGTGGTTCGAGAAAAGAGGGACATGGTGGTCGGCAAGGTGTGTTTTTTCTACAAGTCCGGCATCCTGTTCGTCACACTGCCCTCCGGCAGAAAGTTGTCCTATATCAAGCCGAGACTCGAAATCAACAAGTTCGGTCGGGAGGGTTTGACCTATGAAGGGATTGGCGAAAGCAAGAAGTGGCTGCGTATCGAAACCTACGGCCCGAAGCTGGTCGAGAACATTGTCCAGGCAACGAGCCGTGACCTTTTGGCACTTGCCATGCTCCGGCTCCGCAACAGTGGCTTTGAAATTGTGATGCACATTCATGATGAAGCTGTGCTGGAGGTGCCGGAGGACTACTCAAGTGTTGAAGAGATATGCAGGATAATGTCGGTCGCTCCCGACTGGGCGGCAGGATTGCCGCTTAGAGCGGATGGTTACGAATGTGATTTTTATAAAAAAGATTAGGAGGATCAAGGATTATGAGTAATATTAGGATTTTCAAAAATAACGAGTTTGGTGAAATTAGAACTCTGGAACAAGGCGATAAGCCACTATTCTGTGGTAGCGATGTGGCAAAGGCACTTGGATATGTAATCCCAAGCAAGGCAATCAATACCCATTGCAAAGGGGTTTCCAAGATGGAAGTACCTACGAATGGAGGCATACAGCAAATGCTCTTCATTACCGAGGGTGATATTTACCGTTTGATTGTAAATAGCAAATTGCCATCTGCAGAAAAGTTTGAACGTTGGGTTTTTGATGATGTTCTTCCAACTGTCAGACAGCACGGTCTTTATGCCAAAGAGGAGCTGCTGAATGATCCTGACCTATTTATATCCGCACTTCAGAAATTGAAGGCCGAAAAAGAGAGGAGCAAGTTTTTAGAGTTGGAGAATGCGCAAAGCAGGCAGATAATTTGTGAACTGCAGCCGAAAGCCAGCTACTACGATTTGATTCTACAGAATAAGAGCGTTATCCCTGTCAGCCAGATTGCGAAAGATTATGGAATGTCCGGAAAGGCCTTCAATAAAATGCTTCACGATCTGGGCGTTCAGTTCAAACAGTGTAACACATGGCTCTTATATCAGTGTTACGCAGACCAAGGTTACACCCAGTCAAAAACATATGCGATTGATGCTGAAAGAAGTGCGATGCATACCTACTGGACGCAAAAGGGCAGATTGTTCCTTTATGACTTGCTTAAAAATGAATGCAGTCTGTTGCCGGTCATTGAACGCAGGCTAAGCGCATAGGGAGGTGTTTGGCTTTGGGAATCAACAAATACAATGCGGAAGGTTACTATGATCCAACCGCATACGAAGGCCTCCGTAATGCAGAAGCGGAGGCCAGAAAACTAAAGATTAATTATCCCACAGGATATATGGAACTGAACCTTGATTGCTTTTTTCCCTGTCCTCTGGACAAAGCTAGGAAGATCTTTTTACTCATTCACAAATATTCATCGGAAGCGGATAAGGACAGACTGATTGTTTTCCTTCATGGTTTGGAGAGTAGATATTTTGCACAGATGCAGAAGTGTGCCGATAAGGCAACATCCTATCCGGCGAAATCAGAGGAGTGCCGCGAGTACACTTCAAGGTTTAAGGAAGCAAGGCGGCTCCGTCAGCGAACCGCAAGAAATATAGAGCTCTTTACCGCAGGGAGGGAAGGCAAATGGAAATAAGGCTTTGTACGGGCAATTCCCGTATGGACAAACGCTGGAATCTGACGGAGATGGAGCTGGAGGATTTCCGTGACCGCATATCTACTACGCACAGAACCGCCGAGACGATGGAGCAGTACAAGAAACTCAGCAAGGCCAAGCAGGATGAGATCAAGGATGTGGGAGGCTTCGTACTTGGAACGCTGAAAGGCAGCAGACGAAAAAAAGACTGTGTCCTGACCCGCTCAGGGTTATGCCTGGATATGGACTATGCACTGCCAGACACCATCGAACAGATCGAGATGTTCTTTTCCTTCAAGTGCTATTTCTACGCCACCCATAAGCACACGCCGGAGAAGCCGCGCCTACGCCTTATTATCCCACTAGCCCGAGAGGTATCGCCAGATGAGTACTCTGCGGTAGCAAGAAAGATTGCGGAGGAAATCGGTATTGAACTTTTTGACGATACCACCTACGAACCGAGCCGGCTGATGTACTGGCCGTCTACCTCCGCTGACGGGGAGTTCGTGTTTCGTGAGATTGACGGTGCTCTTCTCGATCCAGATGCAGTCCTTGCCAAATATAAGGACTGGCACAATTCAGCTGAATGGCCTGTTTCCAAACGGCAGCAGACTGTGGTGCAGCGTGAAGTGAAGAAACAGGCTGACCCGCTGGAAAAGCCCGGAATGGTGGGAGCGTTCTGTCGCACGTACTTCGTGACGGATGCCATTGATACTTTCCTTGCTGATATATACCGCAAGAGTGCAATGACCGGTCGCTACGATTATATCCCTGCTGACTCCCAGGCGGGTGTGGTCATCTATGAAGATAAATACGCATACAGCCACCATGCCACCGATCCCGCTTGCGGGCATCTCATGAATGCCTTTGATGTGGTGCGCATCCATAAGTTCGGCGGTCTGGATACCAAAGCGGACGAGGATACAGAGCCGTCCAAGCTGCCGTCCTTCAAGGCCATGCAGGAGTTTGCCGTTGCCGATGAGCAGGTGAAGATCCGCCTTGCCAAAGAGCGTGAGAGTCAGGCTATGGCTGAATTCGATGCGGTGGACGAGGATAACTGGCAGACCATTCTGGAGCTGGACAAACAGGGGAGGGTCAAGGATACCCTTACCAATATCGCCAACATCATTCGCTATGACAGTAACCTAAAATCAATAGTCTACAACGAGTTCAAAAGTATGCTTGATGTGGTGGGAGAATTGCCCTGGAATCAGGTGCGCCCCGGTTGGGGTGATGCCGACCTTGCCTGTGCAAAGCTGTACTTTGAGCGGGTGTACGGGATCTGGTCACCAACCAAGTTCAAGGATGCGCTCTTGGCAGTGGTATCTGCAGAACGCACCTATCATCCGATTAAGGAATACTTGGCAACACTCAGATGGGACGGCGAGGAACGTATCGACACGCTGCTCATTGACTACCTCGGCGCGGACGATACCGCCTTCGTCAGAGCCGTTACCAGAAAGACCCTCTGTGCCGCTGTTGCCCGTGTATATGAACCTGGTATCAAGTACGACTCTATCCTTGTCCTTAATGGCCCGCAGGGCGTTGGCAAGTCCACCCTTTTTGCCTTGCTTGGCAGACAGTGGTACTCGGACAGTCTGTCCATCTCGGATATGAAGGACAAGACAGCTGCCGAGAAACTACAAGGCTACTGGATCCTGGAACTGGGCGAACTGGCCGGCATTAAGAAGGTGGATGTGGAAACAGTCAAATCCTTCATCAGCCGCACAGATGATAAATTCCGTCAGTCCTACGGTGTCAATGTGGAAAGCCATCCGAGAACCAACATCATCGTGGGTTCAACAAACGCTGAGAGCGGCTTTCTCCGCGACATCACAGGCAACCGCCGTTTTTGGCCTGTACATGTTACGGGCAAGGCAAAGTACAATGCATGGGATTTGACCGAGGTCGACCAGATTTGGGCGGAGGCCATCGTGAAGTACCGTGCCGGAGAGGAACTGTTCCTTAAAGGCGAAGTGGCAACGCAAGCATATGTTGCTCAGCAACAGGCAATGGAATCCGATGACCGTGAGGGGATCATCAGCGATTACCTAGACCATCTGCTGCCGGAAAACTGGGATGGCTTGGATCTTTATCAGAGAAGAAGTTTCCTGGGCGGTAGCGAGTTTGACGGTGCAACCGCAACAGGGAGTGTCAGGCGCGACAAGGTATGCGTGATGGAAATCTGGTGTGAGTGTTTCGGCAAGGAGCGTCAGAACCTCAAGCGCACCGACTCTTATGAAATTGAAGGTATTTTGACTCGTATCGGGGAGTGGCGGAAACTGACCTCCAACAAAACCGGAAAGACTTATTACCCCCTTTATGGTCCGCAGAAAACCTTTGTCCGTGAAAAGCAAGGCATAAAATCGGAGAGTTAGGCACATGCCTATCGTTCCGTAGAAACTAACGGCACAGAGATAGGCATAGACCAAAACGATAGTAAAACAGGGTGGCCTGCAAGCTTTGTGCCTATCGTGCCTATAAAAAACCATAATGAGCAATAAAAATATATGAAATATAAGGAATAGGCACATGTAAGTACGTGTACACGCGTATAGAAGTTTTTGGCTTAGGCACGGAACATCGGCACAAGTGCTGAGAGGAGATGGTCTTTTGCGAGAAAGTGTAATAGAAAGAAATTTGGTCACCGAGGTAAAAAAGCGTGGAGGGCTTGCTGTCAAATTCGTATCGCCCGGTCTTGATGGAGTGCCGGACCGTCTTGTTCTATTCCCAGGCGGCAAGATGGCTTTCGTGGAACTGAAAGCCCCCGGTAAGAACATGCGGCCTATACAGGAGAAACGGGCAAGGCAGCTAACCGCTTTAGGTTTTCGGGTCTACTGTGTGGACAACAAAGAAATGATTGGAGGTGTGCTTGATGAAATACAAACCGCATAGCTATCAGGAATATGCAAAAGAGTTCATACTGGCACACCCGCTCTGCTGCCTTATGCTCGATATGGGACTCGGTAAGACAATTATCACGCTTTCGGCATTATGGTTGCTTGCTTTGGATAACTTTGACATCGGTAAGATTCTCGTCGTCGCTCCCAAGCGAGTAGCTGAAGATACTTGGCCAAAGGAGATGGCAAAGTGGGAGCATCTGACAGGACTTACATTCTCTTTGGTGCTTGGCAGCCAGAAACAGAGAGAGGAAGCCCTTAATAAACGCGCTTTTGTTTATATCATCAACCGGGAGAATGTATCGTGGCTTATTGAAAACGGCCAATGGGATTTTGACACCGTGGTCATTGATGAGTTGTCCAGCTTCAAATCCAATAAGGCACAGCGGTTCAAAACCTTGAAGAAAGTCCGTCCGAAAGTGCAGAGGGTCATAGGGCTTACCGGCACTCCGGCACCGAACTCGCTCCTTGACCTTTGGCCGCAGATGTATCTGTTGGATATGGGGCAGAGGCTCGGGCGCTTCATCGGCGGCTACCGTGACAGGTTCTTTAAGCCGGATAAGCGCAACCGTGAAATTATCTATTCCTACAAACCCCGTGACGGTGCGGAGGAAGCTATTTATGAACTGATTTCCGATATCTGCATTTCCATGAAAGCAGTGGACTTTCTTGATATGCCGGAGAAGGTGTATAACCGCATTGAGGTTTCGATGGAGAAGAAGGAGCAACAGCTTTACGACCGTTTTCAAAAGGATATGGTTCTTTCCCTTGGTGGCGAGGAGGTTGACGCCATCAATGCTGCCGGCCTTTCAAACAAATTGCTGCAGATGGCAAATGGTGCGGTCTACGGCGAGGAGAAAAAAGTCCTCCACATCCACGATAGAAAACTGGATGCCTTGGAGGATCTGATTGAAGCCGCTAACGGCAAGCCGATCCTTGTAGCTTACTGGTATAAGCACGACCTTTACAGAATTCGTGAGCGGTTCGATGTACGAACAATTGATACCCCAGAGGATATTGACGACTGGAATGCCGGAAAAATACCTGTGGCTCTGATCCATCCGGCTTCGGCGGGTCACGGTTTGAACCTCCAAGAAGGCGGCTCCACCGTAGTATGGTTTGGGCTAACATGGTCTTTGGAACTGTATCAGCAGTTGAACGCAAGGCTCTGGCGGCAAGGACAAAAGAATACTGTGGTAATTCAACATATCGTTACTCGCAGTACGCATGATGAAGATGTGATGAAAGCGCTGGAAAGAAAGGATATGCGGCAGTCAGCTTTGATTGCAGCGGTCAAAGCCAGGATTGGAGGTGCGTCATGAACGAAAGGATAGAGAAAATAATGCAGAATTACTCGCAGCTGGTGATGGAACGGACTTGCTTAGAAAATCAGATACTGAACTTTAAAGGCATCACCGAAACTGAAATGATAGAGTCCATGTATTTTACGCAGCCGGAGGGTGAGCGAGTTCAGGCTAGTGGTGTTTCCGATAAGACTGCCCGTATTACCATAACATACAAGAACAAGATGGAACGTATCAATTGTGAGTGGCAGGAGCATTTGGAGAAGAAACATTCTATCCTTGCAGAAGAACTGATCTTTTTCGAGTCAGCTGTTCTTTCCTTGAGCGGCATTCTCCCCGATTTTATTTCCGATATGGTCATCGAAGGCCTTACCTGGGACGACCTAGCTGACAAATACCATGTCAGCCGGACGATGGTGGCAAAGTATCGCAAGAAGGCAATCCGTGAACTGGAAACCCTATACGCCATTCACGACCAGGAAATGGCAGACTATATTTTGAGTTGAGGTGAATGCAATGTGTAAAAGAGGAGACATTTATTTCGTGGATTTCGGAAAGAACATAGACACGAGAAAACAGTGCGGAATCCGTCCTGTGGTCGTGGTTAGTAATAATAAGGCAAATGCCTATTCGCCTGTTATCACCGTTGTGCCGCTCACTTCCAAAATCCACAAGAAACGATTTCTGCCAACCCATGTGTATATTCCCATATCCGCCGGATGCGGACTGAGCCGTAGAAGCCTGGCTCTTGCCGAACAGGTGGAAGCCATCGACAAAGACCGTCTTCTTGAAAAAAAGGGGTATATTGTTAGCGATGTTATTATGGGTAGAATCACAAAGGCGATACAGATACAAATCGGGGTGTTTGAGGAGTATAATTGATAAGTAGTAGTCGGCTTTGATGGTCAGTTTATCTTTACTGTGAAAGAAGTGATAGCACGATGGAAAAGGATCTATTGTATTTTATACAAAAGATAGTGGAGCTAGATTCTTTTTGGAAAGTAAATTACTATATGCGTTGTATGAAGAAAATGCCACACGGTGGTATTGGTCATGTTTTTTCGCCAAATTATTACTTAAAGCAACGACCTGCTGATACACTCGAATTGTTTTGTCACCATCATGAGGAAGTTCCCATATTTTTTCGTCAGCTTGTTGATGACATATTAGTTTTGTGGGATGAATGTTCTGTTGACATTGAAGAGTTATTAAAGTTGTGTTTTGCCAATAAAAGCTTTTGGTATGCTGGGTTTAGAGTTTTGAAACCGAAGAAGGACAAACAGGAAGGCCATCCCGTTTTATGGGATGTTGTCGATTATAATTTGCGATTCCAGGACTATTTTGAAGTAGATAATATGGAACTTATTCTTTATGCCTTCGCGGGTTACCTAATCCAAGAGAATATGTTTCCAATAAATTCTATAGATGAGATTATTGAACATGAGCAATTATTAGAGAATCATAATAAATATGGACTTAATCTTCTAGTAGATGGTGTTAAGTATAGTCGTCAAGGTTTTGCTATGAATGGGACGTATTATCTTTACAATGTTTTTATAGATACAAGTATCGGCCGCTTTGTTGCAAACGCTCCTCTTACATTAGGAATCCTACAAATGATACCAAACGCACAAATATATATGAGATGCGATAACATCCTAGCTGTTCCAGAAGGTCAACAAATATGTACAGCCACAATGGACTTTCAAAAATTCAGAGGTATTACCTTGGTATGGACGGATATTGAGGACTTGGTTTTCGAAAAGGAACTTGTGGTACATTTTCATCCGGAGACTTTAAACAAACTTCTTCTAATTATAAAAAAGGATACTGAACCAGATGGTACAAACTGTTATCATATCGAAATTGAAGAGCTGTGGAATGCTGATAAAGTCCATGATGATATAATTGTTGTAAATTACATTCACGCAAAATATCTTCCTGGCGTCAAGGCTTTTAATCATATTGACTTTTCTGTAAATCAGTATAAAGCTGAAATTTACCGGTTAAAGTATAACGATGTTGTTAATGACAGCAACGTGCCAATCGACAAATATGCAGATGAACACTATAAGGTATGGTGTGTTGAGAGTGATAAAATTGAGGTTGGTATATGGAGTGCTTTGGTTTCAGCTACTTTGGACAAACCTTTTAGGGAGCTGTTTTGTGAAATGTTTCCATCAGCAATTGAGACTGATAGCATCCTTAATAAGAATTAAAAGAGTGTACTAAAGGTGTACTGCTTTTTCATTTTGCCCGCGCTATACTTATAATTGCCAGGAAAGCATACAGAGTCTGGGTTCTCCCCCAGGCTCTTTTTCTTTGGCCGGATGCGTCTTTCATCCTTTCACGCATCCGTACATATGAAAGGAGAAAACAATTATGCCGAAAAGACCGAACATCCCATGCAAGCATCCCGGCTGTGCAAGGCTTATTTCTTACGGTTCACAGTATTGTGAAGAACACGCAACGATACACCGGCACGATGTGAAAGGAACGAGGGAAAAAGGATATAACAGTCGCTGGCGTGGGGTAAGAGCAAGGTTCTTAAAAGCACATCCATTGTGCGCGAAGTGCCTTGAAAACGGGCGGCTTGAGAAAGCCACGGTGGTGGACCACATTGTTCCCCATCGAGGCGACCGTAAACTATTCTGGGATGAAAGCAACTGGCAAGCGCTTTGCAAGTCGTGTCACGATACAAAAACAATGACCGAGGACCGGTACCAGGAATTCAAGTACTAACCCCCAGGGGCGGTCTGAATCTCTGTGAGCCGCCCGCGTCAAGAACGCCGCCCCCCCTCGCGTGAAAAATCGCAGAATTAACAAGGGGGGATACCCCAAAAGCCTTAGAATACCCTCGTAAATTCATAGGAAATAGCGAAAGTGACCTGAAATAAAGGTTTTCCCCTTTTATCTTCCTCGCCGCTTTCGTCAAATTATTACCCAAAAGACTGTAAAATACTTGCTCAAACGCAGGGTTTCACGGTCTTTTTTTATACAAAATTTTAGCGAAAGGATGTGAAGCAATGACGGATTTCCAAACAAAGCAAATACGAGAACTGCGCATGAGAGGCGTCGGATACCGGGCCATTGCTTCGGTGGTCGGGCTTTCCCGTGATGTAGTTCGCAACTACTGCAAAAGTCACAGCCTATATGGCTATGCCACGGAGTTTACCATGAATATGAAAGAACAGATGCAGCAGGGCAAAGCCTGTCTGTGCTGCGGCAAAGATATCAAGCAACCAAATACGGGTCGGAAGCGTAAGTTTTGCTCGGACAAATGCAGACGGGAATGGTGGGCAGCCCACCCAGATGTCGTGCAGAAAAAGGAAACGGCATTCTATAAAAAGGCTTGTATCTACTGCGGTAAACCCTTCACCGTTTACGGAAACAAGAACAGAAAATATTGCAGCCACGAATGTTATGTACATGACAGATTCTGGCGAGCGGAAGAGGGCAGAGAGACTTATGTAAGTCCTGCCCGGTGTGAGGAGGTAAATTATGAGTGAAATGAATTGGCAATCACTGTCGGTGGATATTCTCCATCCGGCTGCATACAATCCCCGCAAGAAACTGAAGGCGGGAGATAAGGAATACGAAAAAATCAAAAATTCCATTTTGGAGTTCGGATATGTGGAACCCATAATCGTCAATTACGATATGACGGTCATTGGCGGCCACCAAAGGCTGACAGTCTTGAAAGATCTGGGATATAGCGAGGTGCAGTGTGTTGTCGTGCATATCGAGGATGAGAACAAGGTCAAGGCTCTTAACATTGCCCTCAATAAAATCACGGGAGCCTGGAACGAGCAGCTTCTTGCTGATCTTATCGTAGATTTGCAGACAGCAAACTTTAATGTGGATTTGACAGGCTTTGAGCTGCCTGAAATCGACCAGTTGTTTTCCAAGGTCCATAACAAGGAAATCAAGGAGGATGACTTCGATGTAGAAGCGGCTTTGAAAAAGCCTACCGTGACAAAGAGTGGTGACATTTGGCTTCTTGGAAAGCACCGACTCATCTGCGGCGATTCTACCTTGCCGGCAACCTACTCTGCTCTGATGGATGGTAGAAAAGCAAACCTTGTGGTTACCGACCCACCATACAACGTAAATGTTGAGGAAACAGCCGGAAAAATTAAAAACGATAATATGCCCGATGCAGACTTTTATAAATTTCTCTTTTCAGCCTTCGTCAATATGGAGCAGAACATGGAGAATGACGCATCCATCTACATATTCCATGCAGATACCCAGGGGCTCAATTTCCGCAAATCATTTACCGATGCCGGTTTCTATCTTTCCGGATGCTGCATTTGGAAGAAAAATGCATTGGTTCTTGGACGGTCCCCATACCAGTGGCAGCATGAGCCCTGTTTGTTTGGATGGAAGAGAGGCGGCAAGCATCAGTGGTATTCCGACCGAAAGCAGACTACCATATGGGAATATGACAGACCGAAGGCCTCAAAAGAGCATCCGACGATGAAGCCCGTGGCTTTGATGGCTTATCCTATTCAAAACTCATGCATGAGCAATTGTATCGTGCTTGACCCCTTCCTTGGCAGCGGCTCTACGATGATCGCCTGCGAGCAGACGGGACGTATCTGCTACGGCATTGAGTTGGATGAGAAGTTTGCGGATGTTATTGTTAACCGCTTTGTGGAACAGACCGGAAACAGTGAAAGTGTGTTTTTACTGCGTGATGGATCTCAAATCCCTTATGATAAGGTTCCACGCCCGGCAGCGGACACAACAGAAAATATAGAAATATGAGGTCTGGATTGTCTTGACTTATGTGCCTTTCAGAGTGATGTATGTAGTACCAAAAAATAAAGGAGGCTCAGCACATGATTATCAAGACAAATACGGATAACCGAAAAGCACTGGTCAAGGCAATCAGCGAGTTCACGGGCGAGGAGCAAAGCTACCTCGGCCTGCCAAGCTATGCATATCGAGTCGGCGAATTCACCATTGACCGCGATGGTGCGATAACCTGTGAAACCGATGATGGTTATAAGAAGTTGAAAGAGCATTTAATAGAACTTGGCTATCTTGAGTCTGAAGTTGAAGAATTGAATATCAGCATTTCCACCGACGGAATGGATATGAACACCCTTCGCAACCTGGTCTTTATGCTTCACAGCAAGCAATACCTTTTGAACCGGGTGGTGGGGCGCAACAGTTTTTCTGTCAGCGAGGACTTGATTAAAGCGCTTGAAACGAACCCGCCTGAAACTAAAGAAGCGTTACTCGCTCTCTGTGGGGCGGACAGCGGTGAAGCAACAATCCAGGGCATGGCTTTTGATGAGGAGACGGTTATCTTCACATTTCCTTTTTCGGACAAACCCGACAAGAACAGAGCCTATGCGGAACTGGCGGCCTTCATGATGGCACAGGCAAGGGAAGCAAAGCGGGTAAGTGCCAAGGAACAGAAACCTGAAAACGAAAAATACTACCTTCGCAGTTGGCTTTTGCGTTTGGGGCTTTCGGGCGAAGGCGGCAAGGCTTCAAGAAAAGCGCTTCTTGCGGGCCTCAAGGGCCACACAGCCTTCAGAACTCCCGCTGATGAGGAGAAGCATAAAAAAGCTCGTCTGCTTGCGGAAAAGGCACGCATGCAGGAATAGGAGGATTCAATAATGAAAGCACTGTTCGGAAGAAAAATGGTCGATATCGAAGAACTAAGGGATGCAACCAGAAATGCTAAAAAAGAAGGATTTGTTGGATCGGCTTATAGGGTTACTAAAGAGGTCGCACTTAGTGACATCGATTTTAAAGAATTTACAAAGGACTTTCTTAAGGACCAGCCTTGGATTGATAAAGACGATGGCGGTTCAAATCCAAGCGGTGAAATCCGGTGTATTAGAGTGCTCAACCTTCAAACGGGAGCGCGGATTTTGGTAAACAGTGAAGGTTACGATTATCCGCGGTATACAGCAATAGAAGAATAAGAGAAGCAAACTGCATACGGCTTTCAGCCTGAAAAATAGTTGTGTTTATTCAAAAATAGTACTGGATATTATGTGCTTTTAGAGTGATATATAGTACTACCAAAAGGAAAGAAACACACATTTTGAAAGGATGAAAACAGATGAAAACGCAGAAATTCGGGATTGAAATCGAAATGACAGGCATCACGAGAGAGCAAGCGGCCAAGGTTATAGCAGCCTACTTCCAAACAGGCGAAACCAATTACGTTGGTGGCACCTACCGCACCTACGAAGCAAAAGACACCAAGGGCAGAACATGGAAAGCCATGTACGACTCAAGCATTGTTGCCGAAAAGAAGGTCGGCGGCTCAATAACCTCCGCAGGAGATGAATACAAGACCGAGGTGGTCAGCCCCATCCTGACCTACGATGACATTGCGGATTTACAGGAACTGGTCAGACAGCTTCGGCACAAAGGCGCGATTGTGAACACCTCCTGCGGAATCCATGTTCATGTCGGGGCAGAGAGATTCACACCGCAGACCCTCCTGAATATCGTCAATATCATCGCAAGCAAAGAGGACATCCTTTACAAAGCCCTTCAGATAGACCCAAGAAGCCTTCGTTACTGCAAAAAGACCAACGAGGAACTGCTTGAAACCATCAACCGCCGGAAGCCCCAGACAATGGCAGAACTTGCGGACATCTGGTACGCAGAAGACCCTTATGGCAGAGACCGCCATTACAACAACACCCGCTATCACGGCTTGAACCTCCATGCCACCTTTACCAAAGGCACGGTCGAGTTCAGACTTTTCAACTCCACCACCCACGCAGGAGAGATTAAAGCCTACATACAGTTCTGCCTGGCGGTTTGCCACCAAGCCTTGAAACAGAAGAAGGCTTCCGCAAGAAGAACGGTCACCGATAACGAAAAGTACGCCTTCCGATGCTGGATGCTCCGCTTGGGACTTATCGGGGGTGAGTTCAAGACCTGCAGATTGCACTTTCTCAAGCACCTTGAAGGCAACTCGGCTTGGAGACAAGTTGCTTGAAGGAATTAGCCACAGGCACACCAAGGGCGGCGCGACCGCCTATTAGGTGGTGAAAGGGAAAATGACTTTCGGAAAGGATGGATTAAATAATGAAAACAAAACTCTACATCGCATACGGCAGCAACATGGATATACGCCAGATGGCTTTCCGCTGTCCAACGGCGAAGCTCATATGCACAACGGAAGTGGAAGGCTACCGGCTGCTCTTTCGGGGTTCGCAGACAGGGGCTTACGCCACTATTGAAACGGCGGACGGCTACAAGGTTCCGGTTATCGTCTGGGAAATCGGCGAGACAGATGAAATGAACCTTGACCGCTATGAGGGTTTTCCAACCTTCTATTACAAAAAAGACCTGACCGTTTCCGTAAATGGCAAGCGGGAAACGGCTATGGCCTACATCATGGATGAACGCAGAGCCCTTAACGAGCCCAGCTACCGATATTACAAGGTGATCGAGGACGCCTACTCCGAGTTTCATTTGGATATAAACATTCTGGAAAAGGCCCTTGAGGACACCATTGCGGAGGGGGACGGCGATGTTTATTAAGAGAGAAATAGTCGAACGTCTACGCAAACAATACCCCGCTGGCACCAGAGTGGAACTTATCCGTATGGAGGATGAACAAGCGCCGCCCATCGGTACTCGAGGCACGGTGGTTGGTGTGGACGATATTGGAAGCATAATGGTCGCTTGGGATAGCGGCGGCAGCCTGAACGTGGTCTACGGTGAGGATTGTTGTCGAAAGATCGATAAATAACGCTGTCCCTATTATCTAGAAAAGACTTCTTCGGAGGTCTTTTTTTCATGCCATTAAAGCCAATGAGAGGAGGTGGGACTTATGGCACAGAGAGGAAGAAAACCAAAACCTACCGCCCTTAAGGAGCTGGAAGGAAACCCTGGCGGCCGGCAGCTGAACCAAAATGAGCCAAAACCCAATAAAAAAGCCCCACGCTGCCCTTCCTGGCTTGAAGAGGAAGCCAAAAAAGAATGGAAGCGCATGGGCAAGATTTTAGAACGGATAGGGCTTCTGACCGAAATGGATATGGCGGCCTTTGCGGGTTACTGCCAGGCGTATGCCCGTTGGAAGGAAGCCGAGGAATTCATCACCCAGCACGGCGCGATGATCCGCACCCCAAACGGCTATCTGCAACAGGTGCCACAGGTATCCATTGCCCAGACCAACCTGAAAATCATGCTAAAGTTCTGTGAACAGTTCGGTCTGACACCGTCGGCAAGGAGCCGGATCATAGCTGGTGAAGGTTCTCTTGACCCAACCGATGAGATGGAACAGCTGCTTGAAGGTAGTTAATGATGCCATACCAATACACACCTTCACCTTTCATGCTTGAGACTTCCCGCTACGATAAGGCGAAAGCAGACCGAGCGGTTGCCTTTATTGAAAACCTCCGCCACACCAAAGGGAAGTGGGCGGGAAAGAAATTTCTGCTGCTGCCCTGGCAGGAACAGATTGTCCGGGATCTATTCGGGATTGTCGGAGAGAATGGCAAACGGCAGTTTCTTACCGCCTATATTGAGATACCGAAAAAACAGGGCAAGTCGGAACTCGCAGCCGCCATTGCCCTTTACCTTTTATATGCCGACAACGAACCTAGTGCCGAGGTATACGGTGCCGCTTGTGACAGGTCGCAGGCTTCCATCGTGTTCGATGTGGCCAAGCAGATGGTGCAAATGTCACCGGCTCTTTTGAAGCGGTCGAAGATTACCGCCGCCACCAAGCGGATTGTAAACTATTCCAATGCAGGATTCTACCAGGTGCTTTCGGCAGAGACCGGAACCAAGCACGGGCTTAACGTATCCGGCCTTGTCTTTGACGAAATCCACGCCCAACCGAACCGCAAACTGTATGATGTTCTGACCAAAGGCTCCGGGGATGCCCGTGAACAACCGTTGTTCTTCATTATCACCACAGCTGGTTCGGACAAAAACAGCATCTGCTATGAGTTGCATGCCAAAGCTATGGACCTCAAGACTGGCCGAAAACAGGACAACACCTTTTATCCTGTTGTATATGGGCTGACCGAACAGGACGATTGGAATGATGAAGCCAACTGGTACAAGGCAAACCCGTCTCTCGGACACACCATCTCCATTGACCGTGTCCGTGAAGCGTATAAGAACGCGCTGGAAAACCCTGCGGAGGAGAATGTGTTCAAGCAGCTCCGTCTTAACATTTGGACCTCGGCAACGGTGTGCTGGATACCGGAGCACATCTACGAGCGGGGCAATCTTCTCATTGATATCGATGACCTTAACGGCAGAGAATGTTATGGAGGGCTTGACCTATCCAGCACATCGGATATCACCGCTTTCGTCCTGGTGTTCCCGCCGCGCATGGAGGATGAGAAGTACATAGTGCTTCCATTCTTCTGGTTGCCGGAGGATACTTTGGAACTGAGGTGCCGCCGTGACCATGTGCTTTACGATGTGTGGAAGCTTCAAGGCTACCTCCAAACCACCGAAGGCAATGTCGTCCACTATGGTTTTATTGAGAAGTTCATAGAGGGATTGGGAGAAAAATACCACATCAAGGAAATTGCCTTTGACCGTTGGAATGCCACGCAGATGGTGCAGAATCTTGAGGGCATGGGATTTACGGTCGTACCTTTTGGCCAGGGCTATAAGGATATGTCCCCGCCGAGCAAAGAACTCTACAAACTGCTGATGGCGGGTAATATCAAGCACGGCGGCAACCCTGTTCTAAAGTGGATGGCGCAAAACGTGGTTATGCGTCAGGACCCTGCCGGAAACATCAAGCCGGACAAGGAAAAGTCTGTAGAAAAGATAGACGGCATTGTCGCCACCATTATGGCGATTGACCGTTGCATTAGAAATAAAAGCGATGATTCCAGCGTGTATGACGAGAGAGGTATTTTGTTTCTATAATTTATTACGCCTATGGTCGGAGGTGACTCATGAAAATACCATTTTTATCAAGAATATTTCAAACGCGGGCCAGCCCGAAAAACAGCTTCTGGGGCAGTGCCTACAGTTTTTTCTTCGGCACAAGCTCCAGCGGCAAGGCGGTCAATGAGCGGACGGCGCTACAGACAACAGCGGTCTATGCCTGCGTCAGGATACTGGCCGAAACCATAGCTTCGCTGCCAACGCACACCTACCGGTATGCACCCAATGGCAAAGAAAAGGCAACAGATCATCCCATATACTACCTGCTCCATAGCGAGCCAAATCCGGAGATGACTTCATTTGTGTTTCGAGAAACACTGATGGGTCATCTTTTATTATGGGGCAATGCCTATGCCCAGATCATCCGCGATGGGCGGGGCAAAGCAGTAGCCTTGTACCCGCTCTTGCCCAATAAAATGACCGTCAACCGGACAGATCAGGGTATTCTGTACTACCAATATGAAAAAGACGGACAATCCTATTTCCTTAGGAATTACGAAGTTCTCCACATTCCCGGCCTTGGCTTTGACGGCCTGATCGGGTATTCGCCCATTGCCATGGCCAAAAACGCCATCGGTATGGCAATCGCCACAGAGGAATATGGGGCTAAGTTCTTCGCCAACGGAGCGAATCCCGGTGGTGTCTTAGAGCATCCAGGGGTAGTCAAAGATCCGGCGCGAATCAGGGAAAGCTGGAACGCCGTGTACCAGGGCAGCGGCAACGCTCACCGGGTAGCGGTGCTGGAAGAAGGCATGAAGTTTCAAAGCATCGGCATACCGCCGGAGCAAGCGCAATTTCTGGAGACTCGCAAGTTCCAACTGAACGAAATCGCCCGCATTTTTCGCATTCCGCCGCACATGATCGGCGACCTGGAGAAATCCAGCTTTTCCAACATTGAGCAGCAGTCGCTGGAGTTTGTCATGTATACCCTGGACCCATGGGTGGTACGTTGGGAGCAGGCCTTGCAACGAGCCTTGTTTAGTGAAAGTGAAAAGCGGCAGTACTTCGTAAAATTCAACGTGGATGGGCTGCTACGGGGCGACTACCAGAGCCGGATGAACGGTTACGCTGTTGGTCGGCAAAATGGCTGGCTGTCCAGCAATGATATCCGCGAACTGGAAAATCTCAACCGGATACCGGCTGAACTTGGCGGAGACTTATATCTCATCAACGGCAATATGACCAAGCTTGCCGACGCAGGAGCTTTTGCCAAAAACAATACGAAGGGAATGGAGGGAAGCAAATGAAGAAATTTTGGAACTGGGTGAAGAACGAAGAAGGACGCACCCTGTACTTTGACGGCTACATCGCCCAGGACAGCTGGTTTGACGATGACATCACCCCGAAAAAATTCAAGGCCGAGCTTACAGCAGCCACCGGCGACATTGCGGTTTGGCTCAATTCTCCGGGCGGCGATGTCTTTGCGGCCAGCCAGATCTATACCATGCTCAAGGAATATGAGGGCAAGGTTACGGTCAAAATCGACGGAATCGCTGCCAGCGCTGCTTCCGTGATTGCTATGGCCGGTGATGAAATTGTGATGTCGCCGGTGGCCATGATGATGATCCATAATCCGGCTACCGTTATTTTTGGCGAAGCCGCGGATCTCCAAAGCGGCATCAAGATGCTTAGCGAGGTCAAGGAAAGCATCGTCAACGCCTATGAGGCGAGAACAGGACTGCCAAGAGCAAAAATATCGAACATGATGGATGCGGAAACCTGGTTCAGCGCGCAAAAAGCGGTGGAACTAGGCTTTGCCGATCAAATCCTCTACGCGCCTGAAAACACAGATGCATCAGAGGGTTTTATTTTTGACAAAATGACCGTCACCAACGCTTTTTTACGAAAGCTTCCGAAGGTAAAACCGGAGCATCCGATTACGCAGGCGGGGACGACGCATAAAGAACTGCTGACAAGGCTGGAACTTTTGAAATAACAAAACGGGAGGAATAAATCATGAATAAAATATTGGACCTGCGCGAGAAACGCGCCAAGCTTTGGGATAGCACCAAAGCTTTTTTAGATTCCCGGCGAAATGAAAACGGACTGTTGTCGGCCGAGGACACGGCCACCTATGAAAAAAATGGAAGCCGATGTGGTGAACCTGGGAAAAGAGATTGATCGCCTGGAGCGCCAAGCGGTTTTGGATCTTGAACTTTCCAAACCGACCAGCGCCGCCCTTACGAATAGGCCCAGCCAGCACCAGGAAACGGAAAAAACCGGCAGGGCTTCGAATGAGTACAAAGCGGCCTTCTGGAAAGCGATGAAGAACAAAAACAGCTTTGATGTGCAAAATGCACTGCAGGTAGGAACGGATTCTGAGGGAGGTTACCTTGTACCTGATGAATTTGAGCGCACCCTCGTGGAAGCCTTGGAGGAGGAAAACATCTTCCGGCAAATGGCGACAATCATCACCACCTCCTCGGGAGATCGGAAAATTCCGGTGGTCGCTACCAAGGGGACCGCTTCCTGGGTGGATGAAGAAGGGGTTATCCCCGAAGCCGACGATGCCTTCGGCCAGGTTTCCATTGGAGCCTATAAGCTGGCCACCATGATCAAGGTGTCCGAAGAACTCCTCAATGACAGCGTATTTAATTTGGAGCAATACATTGCCAAAGAGTTTGCGCGGCGCATTGGGGCAAAAGAGGAGGAAGCCTTCTTTGTCGGTGACGGCACCGGGAAGCCTACCGGTATTTTCAATGCCACCGGCGGTGCCGGGCTGGGAATCACGACTGCCAGCGCGACAGCCATCACCATCGACGAAATCATGGACCTGTTCTATTCCTTGAAATCCCCTTACCGCAAAAATGCCGTTTTTGTAACCAATGACGCGACCGTCAAGACCATTCGGAAACTTAAAGACGGGAACGGCCAGTATCTGTGGCAACCTTCGGTTACTGCAGGCCAGCCGGATACTATCCTGAACCGCCCGCTAAAAACCTCCGCCTATGTTCAGGGTATTGCGGCAGCTGCTAAAACCATCGCCTTTGGCGACTTTAGCTATTACTGGGTTGCGGATCGTCAGGGGCGGGCTTTCCAGCGGCTCAATGAACTCTTTGCCGCTACGGGACAAGTCGGCTTTAAAGCCACCCAACGTGTGGATGGCAAGCTGATTCTTGCAGAAGCCATTAAAGTGCTGCAAATGAAGGCGTAGGTGAGAAAAGATGAGTAACGTCAAAAACTATACGGAGCAAGGCGGAGACAAAACCGTAATTGGCGGTACCTTGGAGATTGTGGCAGGCGGGCAGGTAGTGGGCCTTTTTACACCCGCCGCATTTCAGGCTGACAGTACGGCGACTACCATAGCAGGGCTAGTGACGGACTTAAATTCGCTTCTGGCTAAGCTAAAAGCTGCGGGCCTTATGGAACCAACCGATGGCTGAGCCGCTAACGCTGACGGAAGTAAAGGAATACCTGCGCATTGACGGTGAGGAGGAAAATGCCCTTCTCACCGCCTTGCTTTCCGCGGCGATATCTCACTCGGAAAACTATCTACAAGCGCCGCTGCCCAGTGAAACGCCAACCCCCGTTAAACAAGCCTTGCTGATTTTAATCGGACATTTTTATGAGCAGCGTATGGGCGAAGATATTCCCAATGTGGTATATGTTCTTCTTTCGCCGTATCGCGCGCATCTTTGGTAGGTGATGTTATGAATCCAGGAGAACTCAACTGCCGCATTACGCTGCAGCAGGAAACCAAAGTGCCTGACGGTCAGGGAGGCTACGCGACTGCTTACGCCCCCCGCTCAATCGTCTGGGCTAAAGTGATCACTGTAACGGCCAAAACGACAGACCAGTACGAGCAAATGGTGCCGGAAATATTACACCGCATCATTATTCGCTATCGCCGCAATGTGGCGGTGACAGACCGGATTCAATACGGCAGCAGGGTGTTCGAGCAGATCGGGCCACCCATTGATGAAGGCGAAAAACACGCATTCTTACGACTCGAATGCAGGGAGGTGGTGGCCGATGCGGCCGACGATTAGGTTTACAGGGATTGATCAATGCATTTCCTTCGGCGATCTTATTTCTACCAATGTCAGCCAGGCGATTGAAAAGGAAACTGAGCAAGGCGCCAAAGAGGTGCGCAAGCGGGAGCGGGAACTGGCGCCGGTCAAAAGCGGCCTGCTTCGGAAAAGCATCGTGAACCGCAAAGGAAAGTACGGTATCTCCCGCATGGTCAGGGCCAAAGCGCCGCATGCGCCGCTGCAGGAATATGGCACCAAACGGGGCGTGAAGGGCAAACATTTTGCTGAGCGGGCGCGACGGGAGCTGCTGCCGGGAATTCAGGAGAAGATCCGTTCAGCAGTGCGAAATGAGGTGAGACGGTGAAGCGCTCACCGGTATCGCCTCTCAACAAGGCACTGTATGAACGGCTTCAGAGCCAGATGAACGTTGCCGTCTATGATTATGTCCCTGCCGGCAAGAAAGCGCCGTATGTGGTGATGACCGATTCGACAGCGCAGAGCTGGGGTACAAAAACGGTGTGCGGCGCAGAGGTTATGGCCACCATTAAGGTTCTCAGCGAGTACCAGGGAGATAAAGAAGTGGCTGAGCTTTGCGATGCTGCCATTTCGGCAATTCAGACGCAGCCATTGGCGTTAACGGATGCGTGGCAGGTCGGGCTTTCGAGCGTGGACAGCCATTCGGTGGAACGTCTGGAAACGCACCGCGAAGCTACGGTAACCTTCAAGTTTACGATTATTGATACTAAGGAGTGATGAAAGATGCCTTTAATTCCAAGCGATGGCGTGGATTTTCTGTTAAAAGTAAATACAGGGACGAAAGAAACTCCGGTTTGGACGGTGGTTGGCGGACAGCGCGGCGCAACCTTGAGTTTGACTGCGGAGCAAATTGATGCCTCCAATAAACAGTCCGGAGCCTGGAAAACCAGTGTTCCCGGCATGATGTCCTGGAGCATTGACGCTGATGCAGTGATGCTGACCGATTCGTCCGGCTTAAGCATTGATGCCGGCAGGGCCAAGCTGCTTACGGTATTTGCCAACCGGGAATTGGTGCATGTGCGGTATGTCCGCAAGGATGGGTCGAAATTTCAAGGCTATGCGGCCATTACCGATTTGAGCGAGGAGTCCCCGCATGACGGCGTGGCAACGTATAAAATTACCTTGGCTGGTGCTGGAGCGCCCGAAGAAGTGAACGGGACCAAGCAGGTGGAAACGGCTGAAGTTGTCGGAACCATTACGACCGCCGGCAATGCCACCTTTACGATTACTGCTGCCGGGATGACCGGCTCGCCCAAAGCCATCAGTGTAGCTGTGGCGCTCAACGATTCGGCAGCCGTGGTAGCGCAAAAAGCCCGTGAAGCTTTGGCGGCGGATAGCGCAGTGACCGCGAAATTCAGCGTGAGTGGCTATGGAACTATGGTCGAGCTGACTGCTTTAACTGCAGTGGCCAACGACAGCACGCTCAACGTTGCTATTGCCAATGGAACCTGTGCTGGCTTGACGGCGGCTCCGACATCGGCCAATACGACTGCAGGGGTAGCACCGGCAGCATAAATAGCAGGGTGCGCAGCATAACGACTGTACACCCTGTTTTACTATGGGAATCATGGAGGGATGACAATGACAGGAACTGTGTTTATTACGATGGGCGGCAAGGAACGCCGCCTTCGCTACGATATTAACGCTGCCGCAGAGATGGAAGAACTGATGGGCGGAAAATCCCTGCTTTATGTGATGAGCAATCCCATGGCAGCGGGGTTTTCGGCTATCCGCATTTTGCTGTGGGGCGGCTTAAAGCATGCGGAAAAAGGGATCACCCTGCAGCGGGTGGGGTTAATGATGCAAGAATATATGGAAGCCGGCGGCAGCTTTGGGGAATTGGCTGGCAAGATTGGGGAAGGCATTAAAGCCTCTAAGATTATGGGCGAGAGTTTAGCCAGTGAAGAAGAACCACAAGAGGAGTCTGACGAGGGAAACGAGTAACCACCGTAGCCCAGTGGATCGCCCAAGCTGCACCAGTGGCGTATGGACCTTTGGGGTTAAAACCGTGGGAATTTGGACGCTTAACCTTTGGAGAATTCCAGCAGCTGGCGGACGGTTATCACTGGCGAACCAAGCAAGAACAAATCGCAACGGCAGGGTTTGTTGCTTCCATCATCAATACCTGCACGTCGCGCGACTTGAAAAGGTCGGTTACGGTGGACATGCTGCTTGGCCAGGAATCGAAAGAAAAGCAGGTAAAAACGAAAGATCAAGCTAGGGCAGAAATGAAAGACTTGCTATCTACAGTAGGATAACGAGTCGCTGCTGCTACTATGCGGTTGTTGACTTTCATGCACATATTTCAAGAAAAATGTGCATGAAAGTCAATTTATATATAGAAAGCTTTGTTGGCGAAAGAGGGGTGAGACCATGGCCGGAAATGCAGCGATGACAATTTTTATCGGCGGTGATAACAGCGACTTTCTGAAAAAATGGGAGAGCACCAGACGCGCCTTACGCAAAGGGCTTGGTTCGGAAGCGATGGCAGCGTCAGAAAGCATTGCCACCGGCCTAGCCGCCGCAACCGCAGCCCTCGGCGTTTTCGGTATTGCCAGCATCAAATTGGCGGGCGACATGGACGCCAGCCGCAAAGCGCTCACGACGCTGCTCGGCGATGCGCAGGCAGCAGAAAAAATGCTCTCCAAGCTGGCCACGTTTGCGGCGGATACCCCTTTTGAATTGCCAGGTCTTTTGACTGCATCGAAAAAACTATTGGCCTTCGGCTTTGCGTCGCAAGACATCATTCCGATGCTGGCAGCCATTGGGGACGCGGCGGCGATGTTAGGGATTGGGCAGGAGGGCATTAGCCGCTTAACCAATGCCATCGGCCAAATGCAAGCCAAAGGAAAAGTATCGGCGGAAGAAATGATGCAGCTTGCTGAAGCCGGTGTGCCAGCCTGGAAGTTTTTAGCGGATGCCATTGGCACGGACATCCCAACCGCAATGAAAATGGCCGAACAAGGTGCGATTGACAGCACTACCGGCATCAATGCGCTCTTAATGGGCATGCAGTCCAAGTTCCAGGGCGGCATGGAAGCCATGAGCAAGACCATCCCTGGACTCATGTCGACCATCAAGGACAATGTGGGCATGGTCATGGTCGAAATCGGCGACAGTATTGCGAAGAATTTAAATCTGGTCGAAAAGCTGCAAGGCGTTGCAGACTGGTTGTCGCAATTTGCTGCGGCAGTCAAAGCGCTCGGGCTGAAAGAAGCTCTGCAAGGCATGATCCCGCCAGAGGTCATCGCCTCGGTGTTTGTCCTCTCCGGCGCGTTATTGGGAGCGGCAGTTCCAGCGCTTGTGGCGTTTGGGATTGCGGCCTGGACGGCACCGGCCCCCCTATTACCCTTT
>Ga0183099_1000434_pt1 | contig 31219 bp, 32 predicted proteins | sample Biomet1_FD_127788 | JGI IMG/M metagenome (GOLD analysis project Ga0183099, IMG submission 127788) | Microbial communities from bioreactor (seeded with anoxic lake sediment) at LBNL, California, USA - Biofuel metagenome 1 | ecosystem: Engineered > Bioreactor > Anaerobic > Unclassified ...
CCCATCCCGAACGCGGAAGTCAAGCTCTCTAACGCCGATGATACTGCCTTCGGGCGGGAAAGTAGGTAGCTGCCGGGCTTTTTTTTTCTTTTTCCTTTTTCAATTAAAAAGTTTATTTTGTTTTTATTGCTTGAAGTTCAAGTGCTATTTCTTCCATTTCACGGTCTGTGGCAGCTATGGTTTCTGCACATTGGAAAAGTTGTTTTCTGATTCTGTCAGGAATGTCGGCGGTTGCTTTGTAATGAAGTTCATGCTCGAGACTTGCCCAGAAATCCATTGCTATAGTTCGAAGTTGAATTTCAACTCTGATAATATGCTGGGTTTCGGAAAGATATACTGGAATTTCTACTACAGTATGAAGGCTTCTGTAACCTGATTGTTTGGGATGCTGGATATAATCGTTTTCTTGCACAAGAGTGACATCCGGTTGTTTTAAAAGTATTGAACGAATGGTATATATGTCAGTAATATAAGGACATATAACACGAACTCCTGCAATATCGTTAAGATTCTTCGTCATTGATTCAAATGTGACGGGAAGTCCTTTTTTTTCAAGTTTTCCAGCTATACTGTCAGCGGATTTTATACGCGACTTAATTGTTTCAATGGGATTTCTTCTGCCTGAAATTCTGTATTCTTTATTCAGTATCTCGAGTTTTGTAACGATCTGTTTGGCAGCGCTGTCGTAGAGCATCATTATCTGCTGGAACTCGAATGCCATTTTATAAAAATCCTGTGCGGATTGTATGTTGGAATTGATAATTTGCGGAAAAGCAGCAGGTACCTGAGAGTTGACTACTTCGTCTGTTTCGTCCGATGTCATTTATTACACTTCCTGAAGTATTGTTTTTTTTAAAATACTATTTTTTCAGACAGGAAGCAAATAATAAAAGGTTATAAAAAAACCGGAAGCTTTATATGCGGCACATTGCAGGAAAATATCCTGTAGTTCACATTTCTGTGCATGTACTGTAATTCTTCCGGTAAAAAACGAAAGCGCAAGATTTACTTTTTCATAAGACCGGCATATTTCTGCGCAAGACGCCGGGATTTTACGGCGGCCAGTCCGCTGTAGCGCGCTGGATTTTCAAAGAAAGTATCGGCATCCTGTATGCCGAGCTTTTTTAACTGCGCTGTTATTTTTTCATACACGTCAGTATGGCGTTTAAGCACTGTGAAGAACGTGTCGCCGGTTTGTTCACATTCGAGCGTTATTTTCCGGATTACTTCGTGCCCGTCGTTTACACCTGCTTCTCCAAGAAGAATATATGCGGGTTCAGCAAGAACACCGCCTTTTACTTTACCACCTGCGTTCTCTAATGTACGCGCCATCGTGTCTTTGTCTGCCTGAAGACCGGAGACTACTTTTTTCATGCGGGAAACCGCCATCATGAACCCTGTTACATAATCTGCTATAAAACGCTGACTGGCGCTGTTCGTAAGATCGCGCTGATGCTCGGAAATTTGATCCATATAAAACGTTATTACGCGCGGGCACATAGCTTTCCAAAGCGATTTTACGTGTTCGCTGTTCCATGGATTGCGCTTCTGCGGCATCGTACTTGAACCGACCTGTGTTGCACTGAAATATTCAAATACTTCGCCGATTTCTGACCGCTGCAGATTGCGAAGGTCGTCGGCAAGGTTCGCGATGATACCGAACGCTACGTTAAATTCCAGGAGCAGACGCAGAAGATATTCCGGTTCGACGAGTTGATTTGAGTATTCGCTTGGTTCAAGACCTAAAAACGCCAGATACCTGCGTTCGAGGTCCTCCGGGTCTTTTACGATCATGCTGGGGCCGTTGTATGCGCCCACGGGACCGGAAAGTTTGCCTTTGAGCTGATGTGAAAGTTCGTCAATTTTAATAATGGATTTTCCGAGGCGGCTTACAAATTCTGCGATAGACCAGCCGAACGTTATCGGTACAGCGTGCTGACCGTGGGTTCGTCCTACCTGAGGCGTTTCCGCGTCACGGTCGGCTATAGTGCATAGTGCTGTTTCAAGCGATTTGAGTTCAGGAAGAACGACGTTCTGCGTGACGTCGCGCATACGCATGGACAGAGCCGTATCGAGGATATCAACGCTTGTTGCTCCCAAATGTACGAGAGGTCCAACTTCGGGAGGAACCTTTGTTTTAAGAACATTCACGAGTGCACGAATGTTGTGCTGGGTTTTTTCTTCTTCTTTATACACTTCCTGCGGGTCTATGCTTTCGGCAATCTGATCAAGCGTTTTTTCTATCTGCGGGGTAAACTGCCCGCGGACAGCCAGATGTGCCTTTACAAGCGCAGATTCAGCTTTTGCGCATGAACGGATACTTGCTTCCTCCGAGATATATGAGGAAAGTTTATCATATACTTCTTTTTCTGAAAGTGAATAACGGTGGTCCAGAGGGGACAGATTTTCGAATATGTTGCGTGTTTCCATGCAAAAAAGTATGAACTAAATGCAGAAAAAAAGCAATAAATTTTATTTGAAACTATTTATTCTTCAGTGCGATTGTGGTATTATCGCGTCTATCGTTGAAAAAACGGCTTTTGCCGGTACAACTGAACGGATTTAAAAAATCCGGGATTCTTATTCTATAAGGTGGTACACGATTATGTTTAATCGCGAAGACTACGTTTCAGACACAGAATGGAGGCGTTTCAAGGAATTTTCGAAAGACTTTGAAACACCGAACATCGTCATTGATCTGCGTACGGTAAAGAACAATTTTACCAAACTTCGGGACTCTTTCCCTTACGCAAGTATTTACTACGCTATGAAAGCGAATCCCGGCGAGCCGGTGTTAAAAATGCTAATCGAGATGGGGTCCAATTTCGACATAGCTTCAAGGTACGAACTTGATCATATTCTGGGACTGGGCGTTTCCCCCGACAGACTTTCCTACGGGAATACCATAAAAAAAGCAAAAGACATTAAATACTTTTACGAAAAGGGCGTCAGAATGTTCGCTACGGACTGTAAGGACGACCTAAAAAATATAGTAGAGTATGCTCCTGGTTCGCGCGTATACGTACGGATTCTTGTTGAAAATTCGGTGACTGCGGATTGGCCTCTTTCCCGGAAATTCGGCTGTCATCCTGATATGGCGTATGACCTGCTCGTTCAGGCTCGTGATCAGGGACTGACACCCTACGGAATAAGTTTCCACGTAGGAAGTCAGCAGAGGGACATAGGTCAATGGAACGACGCTATAGCGAAAACTAAGTATCTTTTTACCTCGCTTGAGGAAGAAGAAAATATTAAGCTCACGATGATAAATATGGGCGGTGGATTTCCTGCTTCCTACATCGAACCGACTAACAGTCTGCAGGAATACGCATCAGAAATTACACGGTATCTGCACGACGATTTTGGAGACGATATCCCCGAGATCATTCTTGAACCAGGGCGTTCTCTTGTAGGCGATTCAGGGATATTGACGAGTGAAGTGGTTATGACATCGCGGAAGAACAACACTGCGCTAAATCGCTGGGTATACGTAGACTGCGGTAAATTTAACGGTCTGATCGAAACGCTGGACGAATCTATAAAGTATCCTGTTGTTGTGGAAGGGTATGAGAAAGATGCAAAGGAAGGTGAGGTGATCATCGCAGGTCCGACGTGCGACAGTATGGATATAATGTATGAAAACGCGAAGTATAAACTTCCTGTAGCGCTAAAATCAGGCGACAAACTGTACTGGCTTTCGACCGGGGCGTATACGTCTACGTACGCATCTGTCTGTTTTAACGGTTTTCCGCCGATCAAGACGTATTACATGGAATAAGATAGAATTTTCAGTATATTGAATACGATACCTCCTGAAAACGGACAGAAGTCCGGTTACTGGAGGTTTTTTTTATTAACGATCAGCAGTTTTCCTGGCCGGCACGGTGAAGAATTTCCATGCAGCAACGGGCGTTGTGATATGCGGTTTTCCAGTTGCCGCCTTTCGGCTGCGACAAATCAGGTGTTCCGTTTTGATCAACAGCCCAAAACCAGTCGCCGTTCTGTTTGTCTGCCTGATGTTCTTCTATCCATTTCCAGACAAGCTGGAACGCTTCCTTAAAATTGTCTCCGCCGGTCAGTTCCCATGCGTTGAAAAAACCGTTGAACGCTTCTGCCTGATTCCACCAGATGCGGGTCTGGTCCCGTTTACCGTCAATGAAGGTATTTTCGAAGCCGCCTGTTTTTTTGTCAAAACCTTCTTCGTATGCGATAAGTGCCATACGGATGGAAACGGGGCGGACTTCTGCCATAAGCTGTTCGTCGCCGAGCTCGTTTGCCGCTTCCCAGAGCAGCCAGCTTGCTTCAATATCGTGACCGTAGGAAATTTCAGTATCGATCCGTGTCCAATCCTTGTTGAAATAGACGCCGAAATGGCCGTTTTTCTGGAGAATTTTAGTGATTGTAACGCGGACGAGGTTTGCCAGTTGTTTTCCGACGAGCGCGCGGGTATCTTTTTGATCCGGATAAACGACCGCGAGATTCCGGTACAGGTTGGTGTACGCTTCCATAACATGCAGATTAGTGTTCATGGATTTTTCACAGTCGATATCCTTGTCCGAAAGTTTAAGATCAGCCGTCGGTTTCCAGTCAGTTGCCAGTGCTTCTGCATATCCCCCGAATTCGGGATCGTGAGCATATTTTTCGAGCAGAGAAAACATTGCGAGCGCTTTGTCCATGACTGCGTAGGGCTGAATTGTCTGATTTTTTACTTCCGTGAGAGCCGCTGCGTATTCCGCGAGCGCGTACGTTGCAAACGCTTCGCCGTAGATCTGTTTTTTTGAGACACACGGCGTTCCGTCGGGATTGACCGCCCAGAAGAATCCGCCGTTATCTTTGTCGAAGAACTGATGCATCATAGCGCTTGAAGCATATTCTGCCATATCAAGGTATGACGGATCTTTGAAAAGCCTGGCGGCTGCGCTGTATGCCCACAGGAAACGAGACGTCATTACGATGGAACGGGCTGAGTTTTTGTCCTGATGATTTGAATTGTCGATATTTCCGAAGAATCCACCCGTTTCCGTATCGCGTGCATATTTTTCCCAGTATGGCAGTATATTTTGAGTCAGTTCTTTTTTTATTGAGCGATAGAATGCTAAATCCATTATAAAATGTCCTTATAGTCTTGAGACGATTATATTGGTATTGTATTATATAAATATGAAAAAGACAAATGCTATGCGCATCCTGGACGGCTGCCGCATTACGTATGAAACGGCTTCGTACGACGATGACGGAGAGCATGAACTGGAACGGGGTGCGGCGGAATCGATAGCTGTAAAAATGGGTATTGATCCGCGGAAAGTGTTTAAGACGATCGTTATGCGTACGGAAACGAAAGAGCTCTGTGTCTTTTGCCAGAGTGCCGTGTCTGAAATCAATTTAAAAAAAGCAAGGACTGCCGCAGGAGCGAAGGAAATTGCTCCGGTAAAACCCGAAGAACTACCCGCACTTACCGGGTATATCAGGGGAGGCTGTTCTCCGCTGGGCATGAAGAAGTTGTTCCGGACATTTATAGACAGCGGGGCTCTCGAATACGATAAGGTGTACGTTAGCGCGGGTGTGCGCGGGGAACAGATTATTATTTCACCAAAAGATCTTGTGAAAGCGACAAACGCGGTCGTTTGCGATCTTATTCTTGAATAATATTGAAAAAAGTGAATTGTGACTGTATAATTTTTACATAAAGTTGGAGCGACATAATTTGATAACGCTAAAAGATATTGCAAAAGAATGCGGGGTTTCGTTCTCTACCGTAAGCAAGGCTCTGAAGGGTAGTCCCGAAATCGGCGCGGAAACGATCAAGATGGTGCAGCAGAAGGCTCTTGAAATGAGGTATCATCCTAATCTTGCCGCGCGGACGCTGCGTACGAACAGAACGTACGACATAGGTGTCATATTCGAAGATCAGACGGGAAGCGGTCTGCAGCATCAGTATTTTGCCACAATTTTCAGCAGTCTGCAGATGGCGGCTATGACCCGGGGATTTGACGTGACGTTTATGGGTAGTTCGAATACGGCTGAATTTGATTATTTCGCTCACTGTAAATACCGTAATTTTGACGGAGTTGCGGTGCTGGCGACTAAATTCGACCGGCAGGATATCCGTCAGCTTATAAAAAGCGATATTCCAACAGTAACGCTCGATTATCTGACCGATGCCGCTCATGCAGCCGTTATGAGCGATAATAATGCGGGGATTGAAGCCCTGCTCGAGTACATAATTTCAAAAGGTCATCGTAGAATTGCGATTATTCACGGAGAAGCAACGCACGTTACTGAAGAGCGTATTCAGTCGTTCCGGAAAATTACAAAACGGTACGGGATCCCCATCCCGGAATCGTACATTCTCGGGGGAATATATCATGATCCGGTGACGAGCGCTGAAGCGACAGAAATACTGCTTGGTCTGCCTCTGCCGCCTACGTGTATCATGTATCCTGATGATTTTGCCGCTCTCGGCGGTATTCGTGTTCTGAACAAGCATAATCTTGTTGTCGGGAAAACTATCAGTATAACAGGATACGACGGTATTATGCTCACGTCTATGTTGTCTCCTCCGCTTACGACATACCGTCAGGATGGAGAACGTATCGGGGAGCTGCTTGCTGAACATTTGATTGAAGAAATCGAGAATGCCGATCTGTATGAACCGCAGCATAGTTCTGTCTGCGGAAAATTGATTAAAGGTGCTTCAGTAGCCGATATACGGGTATAATATTTATTTGTTGACAAATAAAACAGACTGTGTATAATGAGTACTACAACGTTGTAGTTGAAGAAGTCTTTTTGGGGGATTCCTATGAAATTTGGGTTTTTTGATGACACGAGCCGTGAATATGTGATTACCACGCCTCAAACTCCGTATCCTTGGATCAACTATCTGGGAAGTGAGAAATTCTTTTCTCTTATATCAAACACTTCAGGCGGGTATGTATTTTATACGGACGCGCGTCTTCGCCGTATTACCCGTTACAGGTATAACGATATTCCGCTTGATACGAACGGTCGTTATTTTTACATTAAAGACGGAGATACGCTCTGGAATCCGGGCTGGCAGCCTGTAAAGACGCCGCTTGATTCATACGAATGCCGCCACGGTTTTGGTTATACGAAAATCAATTCAGCAAAAAACGGTCTTGAAGCGCATGTTCTGTATATGGTGCCGAACGGTGAAAACGCCGAGGTCCAGATGATCACACTAAGGAACACGACGAAAAAGACGAAGAAGATTTCGCTTGTTTCGTTTGTTGAATGGTGTTTGTACAATGCTCAGGACGACTGCACGAATTTCCAGCGGAATTTTTCCACCGGTGAAGTTGAAATCGAGGGCAGCACGATTTATCATAAGACTGAATATCGTGAACGCCGCAATCACTTTGCATTTTACAGTTGTAATCAGCCGGTGCAGGGATTTGATTCTGACCGTGAGACGTTCATGGGGCTGTATAACGGCTTGAACAATCCTCAGACGGTGCTTGAGGGAAAGAGCGGAAACTCTGTTGCAGACGGCTGGTCTCCTATTGCGAGCCATCGTCTTGAATGTACGCTCGGTGCCGGCGAGGAAAAAACGTATATTTTTGTCCTCGGATATATTGAAAACGATACGGACAAAAAATGGGCGGAAACGAAAGAGCAGGGCGCAGGAAACAAGGAACTGCTTCGCACGAATACGGCCGCAGGCATTATCAATAAAAAGAAAGCATACGACCTCCTGCAGAAATTCTCGTCACCGGATCAGGTGAAAGATGCTTTTGCTGAACTTACCAGATACTGGGACGAGATTCTGTCGCATTTTACGCTAAAAACAGGCGACGAGAAACTTGACCGTATGGCGTTGTGGAACCAGTACCAGTGCGTTGTTACGTACAATTTTGCGCGTTCTGCAAGTTATTTTGAAAGCGGAATCGGCCGCGGTATTGGATTCCGCGATACGTCACAGGACATGCTCGGAGCTGTACATCAGCTGCCGGCCGCACGCATTCGTGAACGTCTTTTTGATGTTGCCGCTACACAGTTTGAAGACGGAAGCGCGTACCATCAGTTCCAGCCGCTCACGAAGCGGGGAAACGCTGACATTGGTTCTCATTTTAACGACGATCCGCTCTGGCTCGTTCTTGGCGTGGGCGGGTATATCCGTGAGACTGGGGATATGTCGTTCCTTGAACAGCAGGTACCGTTCGACAACAATGAAAAGAATACAGCCACGCTGTTTGAACACCTTAAGCGTTCGTTCCGGTATACGACGACGCATATCGGTCCCCACGGTCTGCCGCTTATCGGCCGGGCGGACTGGAACGACTGTCTGAATCTTAATTGCTTCAGCACGAACCCGAACGATTCATTCCAGACGTGTACGAATAAAGACGGTACAAATGCGGAATCTGTTATGATAGCGCAGATGTTCGTGTACGTTGCCCCGGATTATGCTGCGATGTGCCGTCTGCAGGGCGATGAAGCCGAAGCAAAATTCGCAGAGGAAGCTGCGAAGAAAATGGAAGAACAGATCTGCAAGACCGGATGGGACGGCGCGTGGTATATCCGCGCGTACGACGATGCAGGGCGCAAGATCGGTTCGCACGAATGTGAAGACGGTAAGATATTCATTGAATCCCAGGGATTTGGTACAATGGCTCAGATCGGCGCCGACAAGGGATACCCGTGCAAGGCGCTTGACAGTGTGAAGGAATACCTTGATTCAAAGTACGGCATTGTGATTCTTTCGCCCGCGTACAAGTCGTATCACGTCGAACTAGGCGAGGTTTCATCGTATCCGCCGGGATATAAGGAAAACGGCGGTATTTTCTGTCATAACAATCCATGGATTATTATAGGCGAAGTATGTTCAGGCCGTCCGCAGGACGCGTTCGAGCATTACCGGAAAATTGCACCGGCGTATCTTGAAGACATCAGCGACGTACACAGAACAGAACCGTACGTGTACGCGCAGATGATCGCGGGTAAAGAAGCCCGCCGATTCGGGGAAGCAAAGAACAGCTGGCTCACCGGAACTGCCGCGTGGAATTTCGTTGCGCTTTCGCAGTATCTGTGTGGTATCCGTCCGGCGTACAACGGACTGGTCGTCGAACCCCGGCTGCCGTCACACGTGAAAAACGCCGAAATAACGCGGAAATTCCGCGGTGCGGTATACCACATCACTGTAAAAAATGTTAAAAACGACGGTGCTGTGACGCTTACGGTAACGCAGGGCGGTACGGCAGAAGGAACGCTTGTAAAGGCGGATTCAGGCGCGAAAGAAGTATACGTTGTAGCGGAAATAAAATAATTAAAAAAGGGTCAAAATAAGGAGGAGGAGGGCACCGGCGCATAACCGGTGCCCTCTTTTTATCGTTAAATCGTCTGGGACAAAAGACTTGAAATACTGAACGCACGGTCTCCGATTTTTTCTATCTGACGGACCATGTCTATGTACAGCAGTTCGGATTTTACATCCGCGCCGCTTTCAAGACGTTTGCGAGCGGTTTTTTTAAGATTTTTACGGAACAGATCGATCTGACATTCAATTTCGTTCGCTGTTGCGAGTTTTTCAGGATCAAGGTGTTTGTTTATGTTGATACGGATGAACTGAAGAAACTGACGGGCGAGTTCTACGTACGGAATGAGGCGGTCCATGTCTTCCTGCGGGAACTTCATTTTTTTCTGTATGCTTCGTTCCAGAAGCAGCCCGATGCTCAGGCAGTCGTCTGTCATGAGTTCCAGCTCGTCTACGACCTGGAGCATGATCGACAGATTGTTAAGCTGCTTTTCGTTTACAGGAAGGTGCTCGCACTGAATGATATAGCGCGACAGCTGTACGTGCATCTGATCTGCAAAATCCTCCGCGTGACTGAGCGGTCCGATGTGTTCGTCTATAAAGGACTGGGAACGGTCTGTGAATCCGATCTTGATCCGGTCGAACATTCCGGTTACGACGTCGGTCATATCGGCGATTTCTTTTTCCGCGCGGATAATACCCGATGTCGCGTTTTCCTTGATCCCGGTTAACTCCAGGTGATATTCCTGCGGAGTTTCGTTTTCCTTTGGTTTTATGATTTTTTCGGTAAGGGCTGCGATCTGTTTTACGAATGGTATGAAAAGAATGGCGGTTATGACATTAAACATGGTATGGAGCATAGCAATATGGTAGGTAATGTTGCTCTCTACCGATCCAGGAACTATCCAGTCTACAAGCGCAAGGAACGGATGGAAAAAAATGAGCGCGATAACAACGCCTGATACGTTGAACAGTACGTGCACGAGACACGTGCGTTTCGCGTTCACTTTTGTTCCGATCGACGCGAGAATCGAATCGATCGTTGAACCGATATTGCTTCCGAGCACCATCGCACAGGAAAAATCCCACGTTAGAAGCTTGTTGTACGCCATGGTAAGTATTATAGCGGTTAGCGCGCTCGACGAATGGATAAGCGCCGTAAGGAACACACCTGCGAATACGCCGATTGCAATGGCTATGGGGCCGCTGTTCTGAATCTGCGTCAGGAACATCAGACTGTTGGAATCCGTAAGGGTGATGGTTTTGGAAAGCATACTCAGTCCAAGGAACAGGATTCCGAACCCCATGACGGCTTCTCCAAGGCTTTCCTTGTGCAGCTCCCTGATTGCGGTAAGCAGATATCCGAATCCGACGATCGGAACAGCAAATGTCGCAATATTGAAATTGAATCCGAACAGCGCCACGATCCAGGCAGTGACAGTCGTGCCGATATTCGCGCCGAAAATAACGCCGATTGATTGTGTTAGCGTTATTAAGCCGGCATTTACGAACGAAACTACCATTACAGTCGTCGCTCCCGACGACTGTATGATCATGGTAATTACAAGACCGGTCAGCATCGCCATGAATCGGTTCCCGGTCATAAACCCCAGCGCCCGCTGTAGTTTTTCTCCGGCACTTTTTTGTATGCCGTCGCTCATGAGCTTCATGCCGTACAGGAGAAATCCCAGGCTTCCCAGAAGCTGTAAAATAGTGTTTACGATATTCACCGGTTCATAATAATGGAAATTCATATCCTTTTCAAGGAAGTCAAAAATCGTTAGAATGAAATAAAGGTGAAAAATCGATGAAACTTACTTATTCCTGGAAATTCAGATATACCGCGCTCGCATGTGTTTGTTGCCTTTTTTTGTCCTGTGCCGCGAAAAAAACTGACGCAGTCGTTGTTTCTGGTGCTCCAGTTGTGCTTACTGTTAAATCCGCTGAGCAGGATGCGGCTGATTTGAAGCTTCCGACGCAGACGTGGCATGCTTCCGACGACTGTATCTGCATTTTGTACGGATACGGTTACAACGATCCCGATTTTGTCCGTAAAATGAGCGAAGAATTATATAAAACGTACGGAGCTGCTGAAAACGGGGGCCTTATCATGCCGCTCGTTTTCCCTGACAGTTTTAAACACGGAACAAAATCTGTGGCGGCCGAACTGCCTCTGTATCTGGATAAAAAAAACGTCAGGGGTATAATCCTGCTCGGAGCTCCCGAAAATACAAATTACGGCGTGGCGCATCTTCAGGATATGTACGACAGACGCCATTCGTTTCCTGTGTTTTCTTTTTTTTCGCAGGACGACGTGCTCGGAATGGAGGGAACGGCCGATTTCGTTCTGGATAAAGCGCAGGAAGCTGACATTGACGGCGCTGTGACGGACGAATCCGGACAGCTTTTCGTAAAGGAAGTTCCCGACATGATAAGGCGGTCTATAAAATACATGCTTTCGCTGAACGCGCCGCTTGCCAAGGATAAAGACTTGTACACGCATCTTAAAAATATTGTCGGAAAAGTAAGCGTGAGTCACTATGTTGATCCTGAATCGGGACTTCAGTCGGTGAACCACTTTGTCATGAATTAATAATGATTACGTTTTCACAGTCGGTGCACGGCCTGTTGGGTACGGATGAAGCCGTAACCACCCTCGCAGAGAAGCAGAATGGCCGCGTACTGGTGATTTCAGATTCTCACGGTCAGAAGGATCTGTTCCGCCATATTGTCGGACAGATCGGTCCGTCGTGCGACGCGCTCGTTTTCTGCGGTGACGGCGCGGGTGATTTTGCGGCATGCATGAATTACGCCGCAGAGAACGTGCCGTTTTCACGGTGCGTACCCGGCGTAGCCGCGTTCGTGCAGGGCAACGGAGATCCTGAGAGACTGCACGTTTCTTTTAATACGTCGAAGAAAGACGTTCAACCATGTTTTGAATTATTCTTCCCCCGCAGACAGATACTTTCTGCTGCAGGCAGTATGCTCTATATCGTACACGGTGACGAGCAGGGGGCGTATTACGGAACTGCGGCGCTTGAAGAGGAAGGAAAGACAGCAGGCGCAGACGTTGTACTGTACGGTCACACACATATTGCGGATGAAGCACTGGGGGAATTGTACGTTGTAAATCCGGGAAGTCCGGCACATCCCCGCGGAGGAACGCCTCCGTCGTTCGCCGTACTGGAAATCAGCGGGGGGCAGTGTTCGTCCGTGTTTTACCGGATAGAAAACGGTTTGAAGGGAATGGAATTTATTCCTTTTTTTCCTAAAAAAACATATCTCTGAAAATAAAAATTATTAAAAAGCGTCACTGAACGGGAATCCGTAACTATCATGTCCCGGATACACGAGCGTGTCGGGAGGAATAAGTTCCCGGAGTAGGTTCAAGCTGCGGATGAGGTCGTGTTCGTTTCCGCCAAGATCCGTGCGTCCGTATCCGTGGTAGAAAAGGGTGTCTCCGGAAATAAGCGTCTTTTCTGACGCGTTGTATAAACAGACGGAGCCCTTTGAATGTCCCGGTGTGTGGATGATCCGCCATGCGGAGAGCGCAGATCCCGTGTTTTCATCCGGACCAGTCATGAAAACGCTGTTAAGCGTTTCTCCTCCGGTGAACGTCGCGCCGGCTGCGGGCATATATTCAAGCGCGGATGATATTTCCCCGAGCCCTACGGCGGCAAGCGCCTGAGATTGGAAGGAAACAGCAGAATTACCCAGTGCGCGTGTCTCGTCCGCGTGAATAGCTGCCTTGCACTGAGGATAGGCGCGTTTTAATACCGGCAGACCCGTAATGTGATCAAAATGTCCATGGGTACAAACGATTCCCGCAGGTTGTTTATGGTGCAGGTCGAGCCAGTCCGTTATTTTGCGTTCGTCGTTTGAAAAAGCGCACGCGGCAGGGTCTACGATGAGAACGGTATTCTCAGATAACGGAAGGATATACGTGTTCACACCGAGCGGTCCGGTATGCAGTACTGTCAGTTCTTCCATGAAATGCCTCCTGCATGATCAAAAAAGTCCGGGAAAAGCGTGGAGCTGCGTCCGGCACAAAAAAAGGCTGTCTTGTAACAAAGACAGCCTTCCCGTTTTTTAACGACTTGGTTCAGACAAGAAAGCCGTTGTTCTGACTCGGTTCCTGCGCTGCTTCGTCTTCCGCCGAGATATGAGACGGTGTTGTAAACGGTTCTTTGTTCGCTGCCGCTTTTTCAGCTGCTGCGTACGCTTTCGCATCTTCAGCAACAACCGTCGGGTCAGTGTGTACGGGGCGTACTTCCGGAGTATATCCGCCGCTGGTGCCCGTATCTTCTTCGTCTTCATCGTCTTTCTGGCGCGAATAGCTTACTGCGAGTTTACGGCCCCGGTAATCGTATCCGTTAAGAGTTGCGATCGCTTTTTCCGTGTCTTCCTTGAAAAGCTGAACGAAAGAATAGTTTGCCAGCACGCGGATATCGCCGATCCTGTCCCGGTCCATGCCTGCGACGCTCACGAGGAGACCTACCAGATCTCTGGGATAAACACGGCGGTTGCGTCCGATGCTGATGAAGATTGTGGCCGCAAGCGCTTCGTCGATCTGAACGCGCGGACGGGGAGAACGATCATCGCTGTGCAGATCGTCGGGCGCATTTTCCGTGACGTGGACGTCTTTCTGCTGTTTTTGTTCGCGGGTACGCTCGATGCGTGTGTTTTCACGCGGAGCAGTCCGGTCTCTGCGGTTGTTATCGCGGGCCGGGCGTTCACTGCGACCTGGCGTTTGGTGTGTCCCTCTGTAGCGGCCCTGTGATTCTTTTAAGAGGTAAGCCGCGACGTACATACGTTTTGAAAACGGAATCGTTTTTTTAAATACCTTTTTAAGATCGTTTAGAAGATCAGGATTTTCTTCAGTCATTACTTTGTTTAATGCATCTTTGAGAAAAGATGCAGCCTGTTCGAAATCTACTTCTGATTCACGATTGAATGACATATTCGTTACTCCTATCAAGAAAAAACATGAAAGTTTTGCTGCAAAACCTGAACCTGTTTTTTGAAAACCCGAGCGTTCAAGTCATCGGGATAAGTGAATCAGGTATGATTGTATTTGCAGTCAAAACATACTGTCTGCCGCGTTTTTGAAGATCAGAGAGACACATGGAAAATAGTTCACTCCCTATACCCAAACCCCGGCAGGTTTCAGGCACGAAAAAACTTGTTATTATGGCTGTTTTTCCGGCATAGGACAAAATAGGCGCCGCCGTGATACATCCGGCAAATTCGCCGGTCAATGTCCGGCAGACAAAACCTGTCTGGCTTACAGAATCGCCGTATTCAAAAAGGTGCTGCCATAATACGGAAACAGCATCTTTGATTTCCTGCGGCCAGCTGTAGTCAGGATCTAGCGCCGCTGCGGAGTTAAGAATGATATCCCTGTCCTTAACAGGATCATATTCCTGAAAAATAAAGTCGTTGTGCACCAGATCGTCGCTCTCTTCGGGCGTTTGATCAAGTTTTTCAAGACCCCATATTTCACGCAGTCCGTTATACCATCCGCCGATATATGAACGCATCGCCCTTCTGCGGTACAGATGCCATACTTTTTCGACTTCAGGAAATTCCTTTAAAACACTTTTAAAATTTCTGAACACCCCCCTTCCCGAATGGAGCACGTTCTGCAGCTCGTCGTGTGCCAGCGGCGCGTGAAGCTGATTAACAAAATCTTCACGGAGCCTGAATCCTGCTGCAGAATTCCATTCCGGTAATGCATACTTACTGTCTTCGTCGTCGTCAAACGATGCTGCGTCAACGAGCGTGTCTGACTCCGCGTCGATCAGAAACTTATGTTCCTGATTTTCGAGAGCGGACACGATTTCATTGAACAGTTCGTCAGTCAGATCGAATGTCATAGCGTTATTTTACAAGGTCTTCCCTTTTATTGATCACGGTACTGATAAGACCGTAGTCTTTCGCTTCTCCCGCATCGAGCCAGTGGTCGCGGTCTGTGTCTTTCGCAACCTGTTCGACCGGTTTTCCCGTCTCGCCGGCGATGATCTGGTTGAGCTTCGCGTGCGTTTTTGCAAGTTCTTTCGCGTGGATCTCAATATCGGTGGCAACGCCCTTCATTCCGCTCATGGGCTGATGGATAAGGTAGTGACTGTTCGGAAGTCCGACGCGGCGGTCTTTTGAACGGCGAGCAGGACGAGCGCGGCTGCGCTTGCGATAAGCCCCATGCCAATGAGCACGACGGGAGCCGTAATGAACCTGATCATGTCGAATATCGCGAAACCTGCATCAACGTCTCCTCCGGGGGAGTCGATGTACATATAGATTGTTTTTTTGTCGCTGTCCGCTTCAAGAACCAGGAGCTGGCGGACTATTTTATCGGCGAGGTCTTTGTCAATTTCGCCGGAAAGGATTATCTGACGGGTTTTAAGAAATTTTTCGGTCAGCGGATCGGGCATTTCCGGCATCTTTTTCTTTTCGTCGTCTTCATCATCATACAATGGTGACATATAGTTGTTTTTCATGTGTACTCCGTGGGAAAAATTACAATAATATACTATATTATAATACTAAATCAAAGCTGGTTTAGCAAGCAGAAGATGATGAGCCTGATTCACAGACCGTTTCGCTTTGCTTCATCCCACAACCGCTCTTCGTCAGACAGGTGGGTGTCGTCCATCGGAATATCCTTTTCGGCCATCTTCTGTTCCACGTAGGAGAACCTGCGGTAGAATTTCCGGTTTGCCCGGTCCATCGCCGTTTCCGGGTCAACTCCGAGATGGCGCATATAGTTGACCACCGCGAACAGCAGGTCTCCGAATTCTTCTTCCAGATGCAGCTGTGCGGTATTTACGGCGGGTAACGCGCGTGCCGAAAGAGGAGGGGCGCCGTCCGCGGCTTCCGACTGCGCCTTTAAAACTTCCACTTCCGCTTCCTGGACTTCTGCAAATTCTTCCTGCACCTTTTCGGCAACAGGCGCGATGCTTTTCCAGTCGAATCCTTTTTTTCCGGCTTTTTTCTGCAGTTTGCATGCTTTTAAAAGCGGCGGAAAGCCTTGCGGTACTTCGTCCAGAATAGAATTTATTCCTTTCCGGCCTTCTACCGTTTCTTTTATCTTATCCCACTGGTTCAACACATCGCCGCTTGTTTTGACTTCGCCGGTCGCGCAGACACTTCCGGTACTTTCTTTGAACACGTGGGGATGACGCCGGACGAGTTTTGAGGTAAGTTCGTCAAGCATACCGGATACGGTAAAATCTCCGTTCTGTTCGTACATATATGCGACGAGCACAGCGTTGAGCATAACGTCGCCCAGTTCTTCCTTTGCGTGCTGAGCGTCACCGGAAGTGACTGCGTCAACCGCCTCGAACACTTCCTCGATTAAATCCCGCCGCATGGAAAGCGGGGTCTGTTCCCGGTCCCACGGGCAGCCGCCCGCCGCGCGCAGTGTTCGGATCGTTTCGTACAGGCCGCGGAATGCGTCCGCTGTTTCAGCGGAGGAACGGTTCTGCTGCATGGTCGTTTCTAAGTTCATAAAAAGCTCCTTGTCGTACGTTTTCCCTTTGCCTGCCCGTTCAGTCAGCAGAGAGCTTTTTCTTTCCCCATTCGGGGATCAGCCGTTCAGGGGCGGCGGAAAGCAGTACTTGTGTCAGCAGCCGGGCAGCCTGCGGAAACGTCTGACTCAGGATGATACGTTCGTCCGAAGTAAAAGGCGCAAGTACGTAGTCCGCGATTTGTCCGTTGTCAGGACGTCCGATCCCGAAACGCAGCCTCCAGAAATCCGGCGTGTTCAGAACGGCTTTCGTTGAGCGCAGCCCGTTGTGCCCTCCGAGTCCGCCGGACCATTTTAAACTTATCGTTCCGAGCGGTAGTTCAAGTTCGTCGTGAACGACCATCACGTTTTCGGGTTTAAGTTTATAAAAATTAACAAGTTCGATTATACTGTCGCCTGAAAGATTCATATACGTTTCGGGTTTTAGAAAATAAATTTTATCGGAAGCGTTTTTAGGCAGCGGCACGGGTGTCCCGTCTTTTTTTACACACAGAGAATACTGCTGCACCCATCCTGCGAACTGCGTCATATCGACGGCGGCGCAGAGCCCTTTGAATTTTTTCTGCCACTGAATGTTTCCTGAAAACGGAAGAGAATCTGCAAACTGCCAGCCGGTGTTGTGTCTCGTGGAGGCGTATTCCCGCCCGTAATTGCCAAGAAAAGCGACGAGTTGTATCATGCCGTGAGTATATCATAAACGGACGGTAAAGTCACAGCAGGAGCTTTTGACAATACGCTGTCACTATACTATAGTTGTCGAATGGATAATAAAAAACTGCTGCAGACAATATGTATCTTCAGCGTATTTATCATTTTCTTCGTTCTTCTGATATGCATGATGTATCCGTTCTGGACTGTCATACTGTGGACAATGCTTCTGTATATTCTTATTCGTCCGCTGTATCAGAAATGCGTCGGAAAACCTGACCCACAGAACAAATCGTATACCGTAAGACGCTACGTGTTTTCCGGCATATTTTCCATCGGGACGCTCATCCTTATAATCGTGCCTATAATCATTCTTTCTATTCTGCTCATACATCAGCTGATTTCATTCCTTTCGTCGGCAGAGTCGTTTTTAGCTTCTCATTCGGGTATGCTCCTTTCAAACGGCCTGGTGAGGAAAATAGTGGACTATGCCGGCAAGCTGGGCATATCCATACCGGAATTCGACATAACTGACGCGCATGCGAGCGTTCTCTCTTTTCTGCACGTTTATAAATCGCGTCTGTTTCTGATCGCGAAGCAGATCGTCAGCAGTGCGGGGGCGTTCCTCGTGTCCCTGCTGTTTATCGTTTTTGCGCTCTATTTCTGCTTCCTCGACGGTTCGTATCTGTCCTCGGTGATAAAAAAGGCCATACCGATAAAACCTGCGTACATGAGCGTGCTGGTATCCAAATTTGCAGAAATCACGCGCAGTCTTTTTTCAGGATACATTTTAGTCGCGCTCTACCAGGGCGTTGCGTCGTTTATAATAATGCTGATCTTCAAAGTACACGGAGCGCTGCTATTTTCCGTCGTGCTGATGTTCGCGTCGTTCATCCCCATGTTCGGCACCGCGCTCATCTGGTTTCCGATCGGGCTCGTCATCTGCGTAACCGATTCCCTCTGGAAAGGAGTGACGTTTCTTGTTATTTCTGCCATATGCGTAAGTCTGCTTGATAATTTTCTGCGTCCGTTTTTCCTGAAGGAACGGATACACGTACATCCGCTTATAATTTTCTTCGCCATTCTCGGCGGGCTCAGACTTTTTGGTATGAACGGGCTTATACTTGGCCCTATGATCGTGATAATGTTTTTTACTGTGCTCGATCTGCTCGTAAACGTCCGTAACGACGGGCTTTCCGTACAGGAAACGGACGACGACGGAGAACCGCCGGAAAGCTGAACTTCGTTTTGTTAAAGTATCCTTTTATTCCGGCAGCGGAAGGCAACTTGACAAAAACGCTCGTTTTGTCATACACTTCCCGCTGAATCGTTTGTATCTATGCGGTCCGGATTTTAAGGAGGAACACAGGAAAATGTCGACAGTTTTTTGGGGCTTGTTTATTCCGTTTGCCGGCACAACGCTTGGCGCCGCCTGTGTTTTTTTTATGCGCCGTGAAATGAACGATACCGTCCAGCGCGCCTTAATGGGGTTCGCCGCAGGTGTTATGATCGCAGCTTCCGTGTGGTCTTTGCTTATCCCTTCAATGAATATGTCCTCCGCTATGGGAAAACGTGCGTTTATCCCGGCTCTTGTCGGATTTGTATGCGGCGTACTGTTTTTATTCGTTCTTGACCGGGTGATTCCGCACGTGCACACGGCGTCCCAGAATCCTGAAGGCCCCAGAACGAAACTGAGCAGGACGGCGATGCTTGTATTTGCCGTAACACTGCATAATATTCCTGAAGGTATGGCCGTAGGCGTTGTGTTTGCGGGGTTCGTGAGCGGAAACGCACACGTGACGGCCGCGGCAGCGTTTGCCCTTTCCATCGGGATCGCGGTTCAGAATTTTCCCGAAGGCGCGATCATCTCTATGCCGCTCAGAACAGAGGGCAACGGCAGAATAAAATCGTTCTGGTACGGAATGCTGTCGGGAGCGGTGGAACCGGCCGCGGCTGTGCTTACTATTCTTTTGACAAGTGCTGTCGAAACCGCCCTGCCGTATCTTCTGTCGTTTGCGGCGGGTGCGATGATATATGTCGTTGTGGAAGAGCTTATTCCTGAAGCAACCCGTGATGAAAAAACAGATGTCTGTACGATCGGTTTTTCCGTCGGATTCGTGCTGATGATGGTTCTTGACACAGCGCTCAGTTAAAAAACAGAATACGGGATAATCTTCATTTACAAATTGTGATTAATATGCTAAGTTTTTTCTATGATAGATGAAGCAGATATAACCGGTCGTGTTTTATACGAGGACGCCGATCACAAATTTATATGGCTTGGGACCGACAGTAAGAATCGAAAAAGCGAAATACAGACAATGCAGTACCTTATTATAGACCGTAATAAAGGCGTTCTGCTTGATCCGGGCGGAGTTCATATTTTTTCACGCGTAGTAGCCGCCGTGAGCAGGTATATTTCGATAGATAATATCGAAACCATTTTTTATTCACACCAGGATCCTGATGTTTCATCAGGTATCGCCCTCTGGCTGGGCATTACTAAGGCGAAAGTGTACATTTCCTCCTTGTGGATCCGTTTTTTACCGCATTTCGGTATCGTGGATTCCTCTCGCGTTATAGCTGTGGAAGACGAAGGTTCAAAACTGACGCTCGGTTCGGGAGTTGAACTTGAGTTTATTCCCGCACATTTCATGCATTCTCCGGGCCAGTTCAATCTCTATGACACACGGGCGCGTATTCTGTTTTCAGGAGATATAGGAGCAGCTGTGTTCAACGGCGGCGACGATGTTCTGTTCGTAGAGAATTTTGAAAAACATATTCCGCTTGTCGCGGGATTTCATAAACGGTATATGGCGTCGAACAGCATAGTCAGAAAATGGTGCGACCGCGTCCGTAAACTCAATCCCGACATGATCGCCCCTCAGCACGGTGCAATATACAAAGGTGCGTCTGTCGCTGCATTTCTTGATTGGCTTTCGCAGTTAAAATGCGGAATTGACCTGATGAATTAGTAAAGGACAGACTATGGCCGCTGATATACAAATTCAAAACTATGAAGACGCAATCGCGGAACTCGCGGTCGGGTATAATAAGAGTATAACACTTACATCGGTAACGGTGAATTCGCTGAAGATCCTCGATGAAGCGATGGAACAGGTTCAGAACGGGCTGAGCACTATCGTGAGCGCGTTTGAAGAAATGCAGGCGGGAAGTGCCAGCACGTCTGCCAATACCGGCCGCATCGATTCTATGATGGATACCATCCTGACCGAAAATAACAGAATGAGGGATGAAATCACCAACCGGGTGGTTGAAATAAAATCAGCGTCACAGAATGCCGGTATGCTCTCGGAGCTGTTCCGGGAACTGGAAGAGCAGACGAAAAAAGTAGCCAGCGTCACGGGATCAATTCAGGAAGTGGCGGATAAAACGAACGTTCTGGCGATCAACGCCTCCATTGAAGCCGCACATGCCGGCAGTTTTGGCGCCGGTTTCAGAATCATCGCAGATGAAGTACGAAAACTCGCAACTCAGACAGGTTCGTTCGCGCGGGAAATAACCGACAGTACCAACAATTTTAAGACGACCGTAGACAAAATAAACAAGCAGATGAATGAATTCACGGCCCTGCTTATGCGGTTTAATACTTCGTTCGGGGCCGTACTCTCGAATTTTAACGATAACGCGCAGGTTATCGACCAGTCGGGGAAATCTCTTTCGGAGATAACCGTTTCTATCAGGGAAGAAGCACAGGCGCTGAGCGAAGGGCTTGAATCACTTGAAAAAGTGAACAATTCAATGAAAGATACGCACACTATTCTGGGCGTTATTGAATCAAGCCACGAATTTCTTAACGACCTTCTGGCAAAATCTGACCGCAGGTAACACCGGCAGATTTTGCCGTGCGTTAATGGAACGTGAACGCAGCAGGCATATTCAGCCTGCTGCACGCGTTCATACTCTGTCGAACGTACTGAGTCCTTTCCAGACGCCGCACGTACCGAGACCCTGCTCGATCGAAAGCAGCCTGTTGTACTTAGCTACACGTTCGCTTCTTGACGGAGCGCCGGTTTTTATCTGGCCTGCATTCAGCGCTACGGCAAGGTCCGCGATCGTCGTATCTTCCGTTTCGCCTGAACGGTGCGATATAACCGCCGTGTATCCTGCTTTCTGCGCCGTCTGTACGGCTTCTATCGTTTCCGTAAGCGTTCCGATCTGATTCAGTTTGATCAGAATTGAATTTCCCGCTCCGAGCCGTATTCCCTGCGACAGTCGCTCTGTGTTGGTGACGAACAGATCGTCTCCAACAAGCTGTATCTTCTTTCCGAGCCGGCTGGTCAGCTTTTTCCAGCCGTCCCAGTCTTCTTCGGCAAGCCCGTCTTCGATCGAAATGATGGGATATTTGTCCGCCAGCTTTTCCCAGAAGACGATAAGATCGTCGCTTGACATCCGCTTCTGCTTTTTGGGCAGAAAATAGCTGCTGTCCTTTTCGTACCATTCGCTTGAAGCCGGGTCCATTGCTATACGGAACTGGTCTCCCGGCCGGTATCCGGCTTTTTCTACTGCTTCCAGTATCGCTGCGAGCGCGTCTTCATCGTCCTTCAGATTCGGTGCAAAACCGCCTTCGTCGCCTACTGCCGTCGAAAGTCCTCGTCCACTGAGCACGCTTTTCAGACTGTGGAATACTTCCGTACACCATCGCAGCCCTTCGGTAAAGGATTCCGCGCCCACCGGCATGACCATGAATTCCTGTATGTCCACGTTGTTCGACGCGTGTGCTCCTCCGTTGAGGATGTTCATCATCGGGACGGGAAGCGTCCGGGCTGCGGCGCCGCCGATATACCGGTAGAGGGGCATGTGAGAGTATGCCGCTGCCGCTTTTGCCGCAGCGAGCGATACAGCCAGGATCGCGTTCGCGCCCAGTTTTGCCTTGTTCGGCGTACCGTCGAGCTGGATCATGGTTTTGTCCAGTTCCGCCTGTTCGCGTACGTCCATACCCTTCAATGATTCTGCGATTACTGTATGTATGTTTTCAACTGCTTTGAGAACGCCTTTACCCATGTACCGGGAAGGATCTCCATCCCGAAGCTCAACTGCTTCAAATTTACCAGTTGATGCTCCGGACGGTACTGCCGCAGTACCTGTGGATCCGTCGGCGAGAGTGACTGTTGCCTGTACGGTCGGATTGCCGCGGGAGTCGAGAATTTCCATGGCGGAAATGTTTTCAATCAAGTATCCTTTCTCCATTATGAACCTCCGTTAATAATATAATGCCTGGCAGCAGGAATTTCATACTAAAAAACGAAAGAAACGGGAAAGTGGTCGTTCAGCCTTTACGGACGAATCTGCGGGCGGCACGTACCGGCGGTTTCTCCGTGTTTTGTTACGTCAGTGCCGTTTCCATGCGCAGGACCGTGTCGTACAGTTCCTGGTTTACGGGAACGGGCAGTCCGAATTTCTTTGCGCGGCGTATAACCGTGCCGGAAAAAAGGTCAACTTCATTTTTTCTCCTGCCAGCCCGTCCTGCCGCATCGACGGCATTCCTTCAGGGTTAAGCGTGTCGATGAGCGCGACGTATTCGGCGAGGTCTTTTTCTGTAAGTCCGGTTCCTTCCGCCTGTGAAAGCGCGACTACTTCGCGCATTGCATTCTTCATGCGTTCCCGGGCAGGACCTTCGCACTGAACCGTGCCGAACGATCCGCACTCTGTCATCACAACCTGATTTACGCCGACGTTAAGCATCCATTTGCTCCACATCCGGTGAATAATATCAGTTTCACTCTTGAACGGAACTCCGGTACGGGAAAAAAGTTCTTCAACCGCTTTCAGCCGCGGCGCGTTCGCGCTCAGTTCCTTAGGCAGTCCGATGCGGAGTTCTCCCGCGTGCTGATATTCCAGCCTGTTTCCTATCCTGAGCGCGTCCATTCCCTGGGCAACGCAGTAGATCATGTGTTCTTTTCCGAAAGCCTCGGCGATGATCTCTTCGCTGGATATTCCGTTCAAAAGAGACAGAATCACTGTGTCAGGGCCTATGTGGCCGCGCGCAGTTTCAATCGCACTGCCGAGAGTCGTTCCCTTTACTGCGAATATAAGCAGATCTGACGGTGCATTCGGTTCAGCGCTGTTTTTTACGGTAAAATCACATTTTCTGCCGTTGCAGAAAATGCCTGACGTACGGTACTTTTCAACTCTCCCGCTGTCCGCGAGAAATGAAACGCATTCCGTACCGAGCGCGTGTGTGAGCATGTCGCCGTACAGGATGCCGAGCGCACCCATACCGATAAGTGAAACTGTTTTAATCATGCCGCGTACCTCTCGTGCGTCAGTATAGATGGTTCAGATGATTTTATCTAGTTTTTCCGCAGCAGTTTTATGACAAAACAGACAAAAAAGAGGACTGCGTTCACCAGAACGATAGACGCTCCTGACGCAGCTCCCGCATAGTAAGACAAGGCGAGTCCCGATATGCCGGATACAAGCGAAATGAGAACCGAGAACGTCAGATACTTTCTGCTTCCGGAGCTTACCATACGGGCTGCAGCGGCAGGAAGGACGAGCAGTGAATTAATTACGAGAAGACCTGTCCACTGGATAGAAAGCGCGACTACAGCCGCCGTTGCAAGCGAAAAGAGCTGCTCGACCGCAAAGACGCGGATACCGCGGCTGTGCGCGAACACCGGATGAAGGTTCACCAGAAGCATTTTATTGTAGAAGAAAATCCAGATAACGATCAGAACCACGGCTGCCACGTACAGCATAAGAATTTCATTCGGACTGATGCTAAGAATGTCGCCCACAAGATACCGCTGGTATTTGCCAAAATTGCCGCCCGCGCTCAGGAGCACGACGCCAAGTGCGACAGCAGTAGAAGAAAAGACACCGATGATCGTGTCCGAAGATGCCGATCCGCGGTTTTTTACCGCAATGATCGCAAATCCGAGCGCCATGCTGAACCCGATGACGGCAGCAGTCGGATCCTGTATGCCCAGCAGCACTCCTATGGCAATGCCTGTGAGCGCTGAGTGACCGATAGCGTCGCTGAAGAAGGCCATCTTGTTCGAGACGACGAAACTTCCCAGAATGCCGAACAGCGGACCGGCGGCAAGAAGCGCAAGGAACGCGTTTTTCATAAAGTCTGGCGCCAGCCACTCGAACGGGAGAATTATCGAGATACAGTTATAGATATGCTGCATTAGCGTGTTCCTCCTGCTTTGTCCGCCGTTCCGAACGGAATGTGACCGAACGTCTGTATAAACGCCTCCGAACTGTATACGTCGCGGACCGTTCCTTCTGCTGAAATCCCGCGGTCGATCAGTACCACGCGGTCCGCATGGCGGGCTACAAGGTCAAGGTCGTGGCTCACGAGCAGTATTGTCGTATCGTAATTTCTGCGCAGGGAAGAAACGAGCTGGTAGAACAGTTCAAGCCCGGTCCGGTCCACTCCCGACACAGGTTCGTCGAGCAGAAGAATATCAGGAACCGGGTGGATAGCGAGTGCAAGCATGACGCGCTGGATTTCTCCGCCGGAGAGGTCTCCGACCCTGCGCAACGACAGATCTTCTGCCTGAACAGTGGCAAGTACGTCTCTGATCAGCTTTTTGTCCGCCGTTCTGCGCGGAAACCAGACAGGGTAGTGCGAGAGGCAGGAAAGGATAAGATCACCAACGCTTACGGGACTGCCCTGTTCCGCTGCAAGGGACTGGGGTACGTAGCCGAACCTGGGTCTGTTCGTTGCTACTCTGCCTTCTCCCTCAAAAACGATCGAACCTGTGTGCGGAATTACGCCCAGAAGTGCTTTTAAAAACGTTGATTTTCCCGCGCCGTTCCGCCCGACGACGGCAGTGAGCTCTCCGCAGTGGAGATGCAGACTGACGTTGTCGAGAATGAGCGTATGACCGGCCCTGACTGACAGACCGGAAATACGAGTACAGCATACGTGGTTCATTCCGAGCGGGCAGCTCATTTGCCAGCCCTTGACAGTGCTTTCTGAAGGACTGTCATATTCTGCCTCATGGAAGTAATATACGAATCTTTGTCGAGCGGTCCTGTGACGCACGGGTCAAGTTCGTAGACGGTAAGTCCCGTTTCCCGGGCAATGACGCCGGCTGCGGAAGAAGAATACTGAGGTTCTGCAAAAAGGCTGATAGAACTGCCGTCTTTCTGCGCCTGCTTGATCTGTGCGATAAGGTCTGCAAGTTCCCTGGCGTTCGGGATCGTTCCCGGTTCCCGCTCGATAACAGAAGCGATGGAAAGATGGAATTCCGATGCAAAATAGGGGAACGCTTCGTGAAAGGTAACGATCCGGGAACCTGCAAATCCGTCGAGCGCTGCGTGCATGTCGGAAGAAAGCTGCTGCAGTTTGGAAACGTATGTGTCCGCGTTCTGTTTGTACAGCGCTGCGTGTGCAGTGTCGAGCTTTTCCAGCCCTGCCGCGATGTTCTGTACTTCGTACACGGCACCTGTGGGCGAAACCCATACGTGCGGGTTATTTTCTGTGAGAGGGAATCCGTCCGCGGCCACGATGACAGCCCCCTTTTTCATGGACAGAGCCTTTTGCAGAAAGTTTTCCATGCCCGCGCCGTTTGCAACGAGGATGTCGCAGTTAGTTATTGCTTTCATATCCCGCGTTGTCAGTTCGTAGTCGTGAAGGCAGCCTGTGTTTGCAGGCGCAAGCATGGCAATCTCCACGCCGGGAACGTTTTCGGTAATATTTTCAAGCATTATGTAGAGAGGGTGAAACGTCGCTGTGATTTTAAGTACTTTCTGCGGCTGGGCGGAGAAAGCCGTTAATGCGGCCAGACAGAAGGCAGCAAGCGCTGCGGTCATTTTTTTGGATACATGTGAACACTCCTGTAAACGATCTTTGAACGGTTGGTACGGGCTTATTTCATACCGGCGGAACCGAGGACGCCGTTTTATACGGGCAGACTGCGTTCCGGTCGGTATCATGAACCCTTTTTTGTGATCAATTTGCAAATCGTTTGCGTTTTTAGTTATACCTGCTTTTATTCAGGTTTGTCAACAGCTTTCGCCCGCTTTTTAAGACAGTCGCTGCATATCCCGTACAGAAGAGACGCCGAACAGGTTATCTCAATGCCGTGTTCATGTGAAATATGCGCGATTGCTTTTTCCATAGTGTCGCAGTCCAGATGTATCACTTTCCCGCATTCCGTGCACTGAACGTGGAGATGGTGCATACAGCCGGCCTTCGGTTCTACGTATTGGAACAACGCTTTTTTCCCGTCTTCCGCGCCGTGCCGCATGACAATAGTGTCTTTTTCAAGTTTATCAAGAATTCTGTAAATTGTGGTGATGTTTGCCGTACTGCCGTGTTCGGTGATGTACGCCATGATGTCTTGAACGGACAGATTCCGTTCCTGCCTGTTCCTGAGACATTCGAGGACAAGGTCTTTCGTTTCCGTACGATACATACTGCTTCGCATTTAATAAGTATACTACTTTCAATCCGTTATTAAAAGGTTTTCCTTTAATTAATTAACGTGCGGTAACGGCTGCTTCTTTCGCACCCGCATCCGTGCAGAGAGCCGGTAACTTTCTCCGGTACCGCCGTTTTTCGCGCTGACTTTTATTAAAAAGGGGCGCCGGATTCGTGTTCCGGCGCCCTTCCTCCTTTTTTTAAGTCCCGTACCGCACCTGAGCTCAGATGAACAGCGACATATCGGAAACTTCCGCGTTGGCCAGCATCGTTGCCGCGCCGACCATTTTGACTCCGTCCAGCAGCTCTTCTTTTTTTATCCCCATTACGTCCATGCTCATAGAGCATGCGTCGAGCTCTACGCCGTTCTGCCGGGCAAGGGCGATCATCTGTTCAAGACTGTCGATGTTTTTATTCTTCATGACACTGCGGATCAGCTTCGGTCCCATACCGAACATGTTCATGCGGGACAGTCCCAGTTTTTCCGATCCGCGCGGCATCATTTTTCCGAACATCTTCGAGATAAAGTCTTTTGCAACGCGCACTTTGTTTGGTTTTCGCAGTACGTTCAGTCCCCAGAACGTAAAGAACATTGTCACTTTACGTCCCATTGCAGCGGAAGCGTTCGCGATGATGAACGCCGCGATAGCCTTGTCCAGATCGCCGGAAAACACGATGATGTTTTTATTCGTGCCTCCCGCAGTCCCGCACGGTGCAGCCGCCTGACCGGCGCCGTTTCCCTTTCTGATCCTGAGCGTGCAGATACCGGCTTTGTCGTCAGAAGCCAGCAGTACGTTTCCCGTCTGTCTGCAGAAACTTTCGGCATCCTCAGGGAACGCCGGGTCGCTTGCCGTGATCTGCACTATGCTTCCCGGAACAGCCGCTTTTAACGCGTCTGCCAGTTTAACGATGGGACCGGGGCACTGCAGCCCGCAGGCGTCTACGATGACTGTGTCGGCCTGGGCGGCACCGGCGCCGGCTGTTTCTGCCAGCGGTTTTACACCGGTACCGTCTGATTCAAAAGGGCCTGTCTGTTTCCCGTATATCGCGTGGTACAGCCTGTAGCCTCCTGAAATAACGTACGCGTCGAATCCGTTCTGAACGAGAATACGCGACGCCGTATACGCCGTAAGGCCGATACGGCAGCTGATGTATACTTTCTCGTTTTGTCCATGGAAGCAAGCTTCCCGCGCACGTCTTTGAGCGGGACGTTTTCAAACCCGTCCATGTGCCCGTTGTCGAAGGCGATTTTATCGCGTACGTCTATAAGGTAGACGCTGCCGTCCCGTGGCAGGGCGTCAACTTCTTCAATGCGGATCTGCTTCATTTTTCCCGTAATGACGTTTTCTACAACGAAACCCGCCATGTTCACAGGGTCTTTTGCGGAACCGAACGGCGGTGCGTAGCAGAGATCAAGCTCTGCTATGTCCGACGCCGTCATGCGGGCGCGGATCGCAGTTGCAAACACGTCGCAGCGTTTGTCTACGCCGTGGAATCCTGTTATCTGCGCACCCAGAATACGGCCTGTCTTTTTTTCAAATACCGTTTTTATGGCCATGTACGTCGCGCCCGGATAGTACGAGGCGTGTTCTGCAGACCATGTGATGACAGCGTCGTAATCAAGGTTGAGCCGTTTTGCCGTTTTTTCATTTATGCCTGTCGACGCGACGGTCATATCGAATATTTTCAGTATGGACGATCCCTGCGATCCGGGATATTCGGACTGTACACCGCAGATCGCGTCTGCCGCTGCGCGGCCTTCCCGGTTTGCGGGGCCTGCGAGCGCAACGTACGTTCTGCCCCCGGTGACACTGTCTGCAACTTCCGCATTGTCGCCGACAGCGTACACGTCCGGTACCGAGGTCATCATGCGGCTGTCGGTTATGATCGTTCCCTTTGCGTTCATTGCGATCCCCGCTTCCTGCGCGATCTTCGTGTCCGGACGTACGCCGACTGCCATGATCAGCATGTCGGCTTCGATCGTTCCTCCGTCGGAGAGGGTAAGCGTTAATATTTTGCCGTCGTCGGCTATTTTTGTCACGCCTTTTCCGAGTTCAAGCCTGATACCCATTTTACGGATGTAGGTGTGCACGTCAGCCATCATGTCGGGATCGAGCGGAGCGACGAGCTGGGGCAGCATTTCCGCGATCGTAACGTGCAGACCTGCGTGATGCAGATTTTCCGCCATTTCAACGCCGATGAAGCCCCCTCCCATGACGACCGCGCTCTGCGGTTTTTCACTCGCAATGAACTGCTTGATCGCGTCAGTATCGGGTATTGTCCGCAGCGTGAATACGCGCGGAGAATCAGCGCCTTCAACCGGCGGCTTTACAGGAGAAGCGCCCGTTGCAAGTACGAGGTGCGTGTATGATTCAGTATACGTTCTGTTCGCGGCAGAATCGAATATTGTGACTGTTTTTGCAGCAGTGTCTACCACCGTCGCTTCCTGATGGAGGCGTACGTCTATGTTAAAGGAATTCCTGAAATCTTCCGGCTTTTGAACAGTGAGCAGCGACCGGTCTGTGATCACGCCGCCGATATAATACGGAAGGCCGCAGTTTGCGAACGATACGTATTCTCCGCGTTCAAGCATTATAATCTCCGCCTGTTCATCGAGACGGCGGAGCCTGGTCGCGGTTGATGCGCCGCCTGCGACGCCTCCTACTATAATAACTTTTCTTTTTTCTGCCATAGTACCTCCGGTACCCCGCGGTTGGGGGAATTACTTAAAGTATAAGGGTGTTTTTCTCAAAAAACCAGTGTTATAATAAATAACAGTTGTTATAAACGCTGCCGAAGACAGAGCGGTAGTTTTTTTTAGCTTGTAAACGCGCGCTTTCGGCTGTATAATTTATAGCATGTCCGGCGACCTTTATGCAAAAATACAGCAGAATCAGAAAACTCCCGAAACGGCATTTTCAGAAGAGAAAACCGTAACCTGGCTTGTCTTTTCCGCCGGAAAAGATACGTTTGCACTGGAACCGGGACAGGTGCAGGAGATAGTACGGAATACGGAATTGTATCCTCTGCCGTTCGTCCCGCCGTACATCAAAGGTGTTTTAAACCGGCACGGCGATCCGTACGCAGTAATAGACATAGCGTCTTTTTTCGGGCACGAGGATCTGTCCGAAAATCTGTTTCTGATCCTTAACGACGGTAACGATATAGCGCTCAGAATATCTGAAATAAGGGAATTTTACACAACAGGGGAAGCCGGTCTGCAGAAGTTATCTGACGCTGTTCAGAGCGATTTTTTTTTGCGGAGCGGTCAGATACAACAGTATAACGGCTTCTGTTCTCAATGTGACCGGGATAACCGGTAAAATTCGGACGGATCTTGAAAACAACTGAATGGTTTGCCTGTTTTTCGTTTGGAAAACACGATATCCTCATACCCCGGAGTACGATTCTTGAATGCCGGTTCGGCGGACGTTCCGGTTCAGACGCGTCGGAAAATCCCGGTCTGCCGGCCGTAGCAAGTCTTGACGATATCCTGAACCGCGCGTTTGGCATCGGCGTGCCCGAAGGATCGGAATGTCTGTTAATTATGAAGGGCGGGCGCGGGTACACTGTCTCGACGCGCGCGGTTCCAGCCGCCGAAGAAATACCGTTGATCGAATTTCGTCCCGTGTCCGGAATTACGGCCAGCCTTCTTCTTAAAAGCGGGATAATTGCGTTCAGGTTTCTGAAGGACAGAATTCAGTATGCCGTGGATATGGAGAAACTTGTGGAAAAAGCCGGAGCCGGAAAATGATACGGGTGTTGATCGTCGATGACTCCGCGATCGTTCGCGCGATGGTCAGACAGGTGATGGAAAACGACGAACGTTTTCAAATTGCAGGCGAAGCATCAAACGGAGAAGCGGCAGTCAAAAATAACGAACAGCTTAAGCCCGATCTTGTTATTATGGATATTAATATGCCGATCATGGACGGCATTGAAGCGACAGTCAGGATACTGAAAACAAGCAGTCCTGTCGTTGTTATTTTTACAACGGAGGACAGCGCGATCATGGGATACCGCTGTATTCAGGCGGGAGCCGTTGAGGTGATATCCAAGCCTGATCTGGCGGCAATGACACCCGGCATGATGAAGCTGTTCTGCGACAGGATCGCGGCGCTCGGTGAAAAAAGAGCCGGGGCCGCAGCCGTCCGTGCTGTTTCTCTCGTGTCTGATTTTTCAAAGAAGGTTACAGGAGAGCACGATCGTGCGGGATCTGTCTCAGGAGCGGAGCGGAGCGGGCTTGCTGCTGCGGAAACAGCCGCGCAGACGGAACGGGGAAGCTCTCAGCCTTCCGGCGCGTCTGACGGCTGTCCGTATCTGAATCCCGCTCTTTCCCAGCTTCCCGGTGAGTACCGCATACTTGTCGCGG
>Ga0183099_1000435_pt1 | contig 31216 bp, 35 predicted proteins | sample Biomet1_FD_127788 | JGI IMG/M metagenome (GOLD analysis project Ga0183099, IMG submission 127788) | Microbial communities from bioreactor (seeded with anoxic lake sediment) at LBNL, California, USA - Biofuel metagenome 1 | ecosystem: Engineered > Bioreactor > Anaerobic > Unclassified ...
AATAATGCCTGAAATTTCATTTTTACCTGGAAATGCGAAAAAATGGTAATTATATAAAGTTGATAAAACTGTAAGATATATAAGTATTGTTTTTCGTATAACTCTTCTTCACTTAAACATTAGATAAAGAGTAATAAAATTAAATCACTTTTACCTCTCGCTAATTTAAATAAGAGGATTTATTATAATAATGCCTGAAATTTCATTTTTACCTGGAAATGCGAAAAAATGGTAATTATATAAAGTTGATAAAACTGTAAGATATATAAGTATGTTTTTCGTATAAGGTTAGGAGAAACATTTAAATTAATTTACAAAGCAGGGATATAATGCGCACAGATCTTACATCACTTTTTGGTTTAAACATATACACAAACACTGGTGTTTATGTAGGGAAGTTGCAGGACCTCGTAATTGATATAGAAGACCAGAAAATTACCGGGCTTGCGATTTCAGATATTAATAGGGAACTTTTTGACCTGACTAGCAGAGGCGTAATTATTCCTTACCGATGGGTTATAACGGCAGCAGACATTATTATTGTAAGAGACGTCATCCAGAGATACAAAAAGCGAAAGGAAGATTAAGTAAATCTCGAAAGGTACATGAAAGACCGGGAAATCTATGCTGAGATGCGCTGTATCCCTCCAGTGATTGTGCGCGCTGACGGCAGGAATTTTAAAAATACGCTTTCGGCCCTGGGACTTAGAAAACCTTATGATCAAACTTTCGCCAGGGTAATGGCGGATACTGTTGAACTTTTTATTAAGAAAAGCGGTTTAAGCCCTCTCTTTGCCTATACTTTTTCGGATGAGATTAGTTTTCTCTTTATGGAACTTCCCTTTGAGGGAAGAGTAGAAAAAATTGACTCTATTGTGGCAAGCTTTCTGGGAAGCGCATTTACGATAAACCTGCAGCTTGAAAAACCTGTGGCTTTTGATTCCAGAATAGTAGTTCTTCAAAAAGAGGAAATTCCTACATATTTTCACTGGAGGCAGCTTGAAGCCTGGCGCAATTTTGTGGCAGCTTGGGGATATTATACCCTGAGGAATGAAGGAATGGATAAAGCTGAGGCTTCAAAATACCTCAAAGGAAAAAAAGAGTGGGAAATTCACGAAATGCTTTTTGAGAGGGGAATCAATCTTGCAACTCTTCCTGCCTGGCAGAGGAGGGGAGTCACTATTTTTAAAGAAGAATATGAAATCTCTGGCTTTAATCCTGTACTTGGTAAAGAGACAAAATCTCTGCGCAGAAAGGTCACTCAGAACTGGGAGATTCCTAATTTTAAATCCGAAGAGGGTATGGCGTTTTTACAGAAACTTATTAATAGAAATTAAGTTTTTGAAAATAAGAAAAGAAAAGGAATGTACAGGCAATGGACAGACTCGAACTTGTAAAAAGAAATGTTCAGGAAATTGTAACTGAAGGAGAACTTGAAGAGCTTCTTAATAAAAAAGAAGCTCCCCGTGCCTATGTAGGATACGAACCTAGCGGGAAAATCCATATGGGACACGTTCTTACAGTAAATAAACTGATTGATCTGCAAAAAGCCGGATTTGAAATTACCGTCCTGCTTGCGGACGTACACGCTTATCTCAATCGGAAAGGCACGCTTGAAGAGGTCCGAAAGACTGCAGACTATAACAGGCGCTGCTTTATTGCCCTCGGGCTTGATGAAGAAAAAACTGATTTCGTTTATGGGTCTGACTATCAGCTCGGGGCAGAATACATGTTAAATGTTCTCAAACTTTCAAGGACAGTGACTCTTAACAGGGCACGCAGGAGCATGGACGAAGTCGGGCGTGCTATGGATGACCCAACCGTTTCTCAGATGGTATATCCACTGATGCAGGCTGTTGATATTGCCATGCTCGGAGTTGATATCGCAGTTGGAGGTATTGACCAAAGAAAAATCCATATGCTTGCCCGAGAAAATTTAAAGAATCTCGGATTCGAAAGCCCAATCTGCATTCATACCCCAATTCTTGTTGGATTAGACGGAACCAAGATGGCTTCATCAAAGGAGAATTTCATTTCGGTGGATGACACCGAAGAAGAAATCTATAGAAAGTTTAAGAAAGCCTACTGCAAGATAGGAGATACGGAAGAGAACCCAATTCTTGCCCTTTTCCGCTACCATATATTTCCCAGATACGAAACTGTTGTCATAGAGAGACCTGAGAAATTCGGTGGAAATATAACATATACAAGTTACGAAGAAATGGAAAATGCTTTTGTAGCAGAAAGTGTCCATCCCATGGATCTGAAAAATTCAGCCGCAAAATATATAAATGAGATTTTGGACCCTGTCCGGAAAGTTCTACTCTAAATTATGAGATGGCCGGGTTCTCCTCGGCCACTTCAGAGAAAGTATAAGACATATGTTCATGTAAGATTGTTCACTGAAAATAAGAGACTTATTCTAGAAATGGAGGAAGCCCTTGGATAAAACATTATATAGCTATAGGTCATAGAATGTTTGAAGGGTTGTTTAGCTATCCAGGGTGCTTTTATGAAATATATTTACCAGGACTCTACGGAACTGCCTGTACAGCGAGATTTCATTGAGGATCTGAAGACTTTTTTAGATATAACTTCCCGAGTAATCCCTCTGGAAAACTCCATAATAGAGATAAAGTGCAAGCATAAAGAAGCACTCCATGAATTGAAGAGTAGAATAGAAGGAATGAATAATTTTGAAGAGAAGCTTGAGATTTTACTCCGAAAATTAGTAAACGAAGTTGATATCGAGGATGTTATACCCTGTACTAACGCAGTCCTGCAAACCTGTAGTGAAAATCTCGGGAAAAGAAGAGAAATCCTCGAAGCAGAGTGTGCAAAAATAGAAAATGGGACTCCTAATGAATATAAAAAATTAGGAGGAGAAATACTTGAAGTTCTTAGCAGGTTTTTAATCTCAGGGGTTTACGGAGCTGAAAAGAGATTTGAACTTTCCAGCAGTACAAACGGCATTTCAGGAGAAATGGAAGGTTGGGTTTTGGGCTTGCAGTATCATTACAGGCTCGGTTTTACAGAAGAGGCTCTGACAGTAGAGAAACTGCTCGGAAACTTAAGCCTGCCAGGATGGACGCGGGCAGGCATCCTGCGAAAAGAAGAAAAAATAAAAATGCAGGATCTTTCCGAATTCCTTATAACTTTCCTGGAATATGACACCCAAAAAAATGTACGCATAGCCCTGGAAAACAAAAAAGCAAACCGGAAATTCAGGATAGAAGGCGGAGAGCACAGGTATTTTGTATATGAAGACGATAAGGAAATTACCGCTGATAAAGAGCTTGGGACTTTTATTGATATGGAAAGCCTGGCAAGAATTTCTGAAAAAGTTCAGGCTTATTTTAGGGCAAATATACGCACTTATACCCTTTCAAAAGTCCTCCTTGACGAAGAGGATGCAGTCTCCACCAACCAGATATTTGATTGTCTGAAAGTGATTGCCGAGCAGTATGGTGTAATTGTTCAGGAGTGCATGGTAAAAGGACGCAATAAAGAAGAAATAACTATCAAAATGGAAGAAGCTGATGGCACACGGACTGAAAAGTATATAACAAGGCCCGAAATTTACACCCAGCTTGCAGAGGTCGGAAGTGAAGGTATCGAGATTGCCGGAATCCTTGGTGTTGATAGCAGAACTCAAATCAAAGACAGAAAATATCTGATTGTCTAAATTTTTCTTGCATTTTATTTTTAAGACCGGAGTGTTATTTTTAAGAGTTAGATATTATTTTTAAGATACATATATTACTTTTTAAATTTGAGTTCCATAATTTACCTATATACTCGTATATTACTATTTTTAATATTTCTTGATTATTTATTGAGGTCATTCCAAAACTAACTTTATTGTCAAATCGTAAATTTTTAGAATTACTTTCATGATCAGAAGCTCGATTGATCGTTCCAAATTCGAGATTTAGAGAAGTAATTTGAGATGCAGGATCAGCTTAATATAAAAATTATTCAGAAATATCTGGAAAAAATATCAATGTTTATATAGAAGATTTCATCACTTAATTATGAAGATCTAAGACGCAGTTAGCAAGACCGGCATAAATAAGGCTGATGAAATGAAAGCCCATTTTTATAGTTCTTTAATCTCTATATTATTGATAATACTAACAATTCCTGGAATGAGCTCAGGCATAGCATCTGCTGCAGAAGATACAGATATGGGGCCTGAGGACAACGGAAATTCGACTGTTGATCTGGTGATTGAAAATCTCTCGTTTGATCCTGAGAATCCGGAATCAGGACAAACAGTAGAGATTATAGCATCGGTAAAGAACCAGGGAACTGGGACGTCAAATTCAACAAACCTGGCTTATTTTAGTAACGGGAGTCGTATAGGAGGTATCGAAGTCCCTGAAATGGAAGCCGGACAGAGCAAGCAGATCTCATTTCCATGGAAACCGGAGACAGAAGGCGCAGTGAGAATAACTGCAAAAGTCGATGAAGAAGAATCAGTGCCTGAGACTGATGAAAACAATAACGAAAAAATGCAGTTCTTAATTTTCAAAAATACCGGACTTCCCGACCTGATAATAGATACCTTTAAATATACCGAATATCTCCAACCCGGAGAGCATGAGGACATAGGAATAAGTGTAAAGAACCAGGGAAGGTCGGCTTCAGAAGAAACGAAGCTGAAGCTCTATATAGACGGAGATCCGGTTAACGAATGGGATATTTCCTTACTTTCCCCAGGAGAAAATAGTGGATCGTTCTCATATACATCGATTCCTATGTCAGAAGGGCCTTTAGAAATAAAAGCTGTGGTCGATGAAGGAAACCTGGTAAATGAGAGCGATGAAGAGAACAACCAGAAAGCAGACACGATAACTGTAGCACAGGAATTCCTTCCGGATTTGATAGTTGATGAGATCTTACCTGAGCAGGGGGATCCTCAGGTAGGAAAAACCTCAAATTTCATTGTGAAAGTAAAGAACCAGGGCACAGTTCCTTCATCAGAAGTTGTGGCAAAATATTATGTTAATGATATAGCTGCTAATGACAGTATTTCTATTCCACCTCTTTCACAGGGGGCAAGTACAAATGTTTCATTTTCCCTGACCCCAGATAAAGGAGGACAAATGGAAGTGAAAGTGGTTGTTGATTCTGGGGAGTCTGTACATGAGAGTAATGAGACTAACAACCAGCTTATGAAAGAAATAAATGTTAAAGCCTTGCTCCCTGATCTGAAAATAGAATATATTTCTTTAAATCCAGAGAGTCCGAAGCTAGGAGAGAACGTAACTTTCACAGTAACAATAAAGAATGATGGACCCGGAGATGCGTCGAGTAACAAACTTAAATATAATATTAATGGAACAAACGAAACGTATAGCGGGGAAATACCGGTATCCGCACTTTCCGCAGGCAACAGTACAAGCGGCACTTTTTTTTGGACTCCTGGAAATGAAGGGCAAATAGAAATAAAAACAACTGCAGATGCCGGAAGCGTCGTATCCGAAAGTGATGAAACCAATAATGAACTCACAAAAACTGCAACTGTCTCTAAAGAAACGGATTCAAGTAGTGGAGGGGACGGAAGTTCCAGTTCTTCCAGTGGAAGTTCCGGTTCCTCCAGCGGCAGTGCAGGAAGTAGTAGTAGTTCTAAAGAACCATCAAGCAATGTAGAGGCAAAGGAGATTTCCACCAGCAATATTGCAAATGGATATCACGTCAAGTTCGATTTTGTGGAAAATTCCACGTGCATTACATATATCGAATTTGATCCAAAAAAGACATTTAAGAGGACAACGACAACTGTAGAAGTACTAAAAAATAAATCAATTTATGTCCCAGAACTTTCTCCTGGCAGGATATATAAACATGTCAATATCTGGGTAGGAGATAAAGGAGCAGGACTTCCTGCTTCTTTAGAAAATGGATTAGTAGGGTTCAAAGTTGAAAAAGCATGGATTAAAGATAATAGTATTAATCAATCCCTAGTAACTCTTCAATGGTACGATAAAGGCTGGCAGTCTCTGTACACCGAAAAAGTTAAAGAAGACAAGAATTACGTTTATTTTAAATCGAAAACGCCTGGTTTTTCCTGTTTTGCAATAACCGAATATAATGTAGATGAGGAAAACAAACTGGAAGCCAGTGGGCAAGGGGAAGTACAGGAAACTTTGGGAAACTGGGAAGATGAGGTAAAAACGAGTATCCTCAACGAAAGCGCAGAAAGGGACGGCAAAAACAAAAATCCCATGAGAAAAGCCAAAATACTTATGGCAATTTCCCTGCCCCTGTTCATGATTCTTGTAGAGTACTTTGTTTTCAAGAAAAAGATCTGAAAAACTTTTTCTTCATATTCTATTTTTCGAATTTTCGTAGGGTTGGAAAAATTCATATCCGAAATTCCAGAAAAACAGTTAGGTAAAAAGAGTCTACCCTGACCGGATAAACCTCTCAGTCAAATAGACCTTACTTACAATATTTTCAGGTATTATTAAGACTTTTGAACCTCCAGTTTTAAAACGAGACAATAAAGTTAAATTGTCCCCTTTTCAGCCAGAGCAGCCCCAATTACCGAACCAATTATACCTATCAAAGCGGTATGAGCTACAATAACCATCGTAATTATGAATGCAGAGGCGGCTACGAATCCTCCAAGAATAGGAACATCTCTGAGTATAGACCCAAGAATTCCCCCAAGAAGAAAACCCGGAATAATCATGAAAACTGTCATCAGAACTCCGGTCTTAAGCCCCCCGGCAGAACCTCCGTCTGCATAATACCCTCCTAAAAGACCACCCAGTAAAGGAGCTATGGAATTTACTAATGGAATAAAATAGAAGACAAAAGTACAGACCATACCTATCAGTGCGCCACCCAAAACTCTAGCTATTATTTCCACCCCCAATAGTAAAGTAAATACAAATCATAGTTATTATAATAAAATTGATTTAATTATTCTTAAAGATTAGTGAAATATATAAAGATTTAAAAGGAGCTATTTAAATAGTTCATTTTCGAGAGGAAAACGAGTCCTTTCCGAAGTTTTGCGGCTTTCTACCGAAATTAAGAATAAAACCCAAGCAGTCATTTTTAAGCTTGAGCCCCAGAAGTAAGAAGGTAAGTATGAAAGAAATACTGTTTGCAGTTATCAGGGCGGGATCATTTACCAGAATACCATGAAGCGTCCAGAGAAGCATACCTGAAGTAGAGCAAATTAACATCATGAGAGATACATCTTTTGTAGATTTCGTGGTCAAAGCTCTTAGAAGCTGTGGGGCAAAAGCTACAGTTGTCAGTGCACCTGCGATATAACCGATCATGGAATTTCACTTCCCGCAAGCCTTTTCAAAAAAGGCTTGAGCGAAAACGATATTGTACGATGTGGCGCAGCGTGATCAAACAGCGCAACGTTTGCGGCGCAACGCTTGAGGCTCACGCTTGCAGTTCGATTAGGTAAGGAGCAAGTACTTTACATTAATATTTTAATTGTAGATATAAGTTACGAAAGGAACAGAATCCTGATATAAGTGTATCCCCTAAATTCTACGTAGATATGGTTATGATGGAAGATTGCCTTTTTTGCAAAATAATAGCAGGAAAAATTCCTTCAGAGAAGGTATATGAGGACGATGCCGTTTTTGCATTTCTTGACGTTTTTCCGGCGAGCGAAGGACATACTCTGGTAGCTCCTAAAAAGCATTTTAGCAGGTTTACGGATATGGATGAGGAAAGTGTTGCTTCGCTTTTTGAGGCTGCAAGAAAGATTACGGCTGCGGTCGAAAAGGCATTCTCGGCCGAGGGATCAAATATAGGAATCAATAATGGAAAAGTTGCTGGCCAGGAGATTCCCCACATACATGTACACGTTATTCCCAGAAGAAAAGGAGATGGCGGGAGAGGAATAAAATCAATAGTATGGACTGAACCTGATACTACCAATCTGAAAGAAGTTGCAGAAAAGATCAGGAGAGCTCTTTGAAAAGAAAAAATGTCCAGAATAAGAGTAGTAGTTCTCAAACAGAAATTTCCTAGATAGAATTTTCAATACGAAACGATAATATATTTTTTGGAATATAATGAACTTAAGGAAAGATGGCAATCAGAACTGTTGTCAGAATTCTTCCATTTCTTTTACTTGGGGGGTAAATAATGGTAGAAGTGGAAATCGATGTCCGAGGGCAGACCTGCCCGATCCCACTGGTAGAATGCAGAAAAGCCTTAAAGAAAGCCTCTCCAGGAGATCTTGTTATTGTGAAGGGGACACATCCGGCGTCAAAGAAAGAGATTCCTATGGCCTGTGAGGCAATGGGGTTCAAAGTGCTGGATATTGAAGATAAAGAAGGGGGAAAAGAGTGGGAGATAAAGATCCGGAGATAAGCCGAAAGAGGAGTGAAAATGGGGGAAAAGACGGTCATTATCCTGCACAGTGGCGATATGGATAAAGTATATAGTGCACTTATAATTGCGAACGGAGCCCTGGCAATGGGTATGGAGGCCTCCATATACTTTACCTTCTGGGGACTAATGCGCTTGAAGAAAGGAGAACTTGATAAGGGGTCTCTTTCCAAGATGAATATGCTGGGGCTTGGCAGGCAGATGATCAAACAAAGAATGGACAAAGCCAATGTTGCTTCACTTGAAAGACTGATGAACGACTTCAAGGAACTTGGGGGAAAAATAATCGCCTGCGAGATGACCATGGAGATCATGGGCTTAAGTAAAGAAGAACTTCGAACGGAATGGATAGACGAATGGGGAGCTGTGGGCTCGTATATTCAGGAAGCAAGGAATGCAAACGTAACTCTCTTTATCTGAAGCTTTAAGAGGTTATGGAGTTTAAATTATCACGATAATACGAATTTTTTCCCGTGATCTAACCTGACTTAAACTCTGTCATACTTACTAAATTATTACCTAAGGAATTTTTCGGATTAGAACCTCGGGATTTACCGAAAAATCTAAGATTTAACTGTAAAAATTCAAAACTGTATTATCTCATATGGGGAGGGAGAAAGATATTTGAGAATGTAATATATCTTGACAATGCCGCAAGCACACGATTGGATGAGCAGGTACTTGAAGCAATGAAACCTTATTTTTTTGATACCTATGCAGTAGCAACATCGGAGTTTGGCTATTCTATGGGTATTGACGCAAAAGAAGCACTCGCAAGATCACGCGAAAGCATAGCTTCAAAACTCGATGCAAATTCAGAAGAGATTATCTTTACTTCAGGATCTACTGAGTCAAGCAACACCGCGCTTAAAGGAGTTGCTTTGGCTCTTAAAGAGAAGAAAGGAAAGCATGTTATTGTCTCGAAAATAGAAGATTTTCCTGTGCTGAATACAGCAAAAGCTCTCGAAAGACAGGGTTTTGGTTTGACTCTCCTTGATGTGGACGCTGAAGGGTCTGTAGATCTTGAAGTGCTTAAAAATGCAATCACAAAGGAAACCGTTCTTGTCTCAATTCAGCAGGGGAACCAGGAAATAGGAACAGTGCAGGATTTGAAAGCTATCTCAGAAATCTGCGAAGAAAAAGATGTGCTCCTGCACACAGATGCTACTCACAGCTTTACCCGGCTACCCCTCAGTGTAAAGGAACTTCCCGTAGACCTGGTCACGATATCCGCCCACACTATTCACGGCCCAAGAGGAATAGGTGCTCTTTACATCCGGAAAGACACCCCAATAACTAAGTTCATGGACGGAGGCTTCCAGGAGTTTAACCTGAGAGCAGGCGTGGAAGATATTCCATCCGCTGTCGGCTTTGCAAAAGCCGTAGAGCTCGTAACCGAAGAGGAAACCAGAAGGCTCAAAGCCATGAGAGATCGGGTGATTGAGAAAGCCCTTTCCGAGATTCCGGACGTTGTCCTTAACGGAAGCCGGGAAAAACGCCTGCCTCAGAACGCAAACCTGACTTTCCACTATGTAGAAGGCGAATCCATAACTTTGCATATGGATATGAGGGGTTTTGCAGTAAGCACGGGTTCGGCCTGTTTTAGCCGCTCCCTTGAAGCCAGCCATGTAATCAGGGGTATCGGAGGAGAGCATGAGAGAGCACACGGTTCGGTACGCTTTACCTTCGGGCGCTATAACCGTATGGAAGACGCTGATACGGCAATTGAAGCAATGAGTGAGATAGTAGCTAGGCTCAGGGAGATAAGCCCCCTTGCAAGGAAATGAATGGAAAAAGTGGAAAGGTAGCATACGTGAAAGGAAAATTACAGAACAGCAGGGAGAAGAAAGTTAAAGAAAGGTGAGACAATGAAGTTTCCTTATAGTCAAAAAGTGCTAGAACATTTTAAGAATCCACATAATGTTGGAAAAATCGAAAACCCTGACGGAAAAGGCCTTGAAGGAAGCCCGGCTTGCGGAGACATGGTAGCGGTTTACATTAAGGTCAATTCCGATACAAGGGTTATTGAGGATATAAAATTCGAATCTTACGGCTGCGCATCAAACATTGCTACAGGCTCGGTTATTACAGATCTTGCACGCGGAAAGACCCTTGATGAGGCAAAGAAAATAACATGGAAACAGGCTTCGGAAGAACTTGGAGGGCTTCCTCCGATCAAAGCCCACTGCTCAGTGCTTGCAGTTGAGGGCCTGCGTTCCGCAATCAAGGACTATGAGGAAAAACCACGGGCTTGTAACCGAGAAAGAGCCTACCACCGAAGAAGTTATCAGGCAGAGGCTAAAGCATGTTATGAACCCCCTTACTGGCCTTGACATCATCCGCACGAGCCTTATCCTTAAAACAAGTATTGAGAATGGAATGGTAAGAGTTGTTGTAGACCTGCCTGCAAATCATCAGTTTGCTCCCGCGATAAAAGAGGATATTATGGAAAAACTGGGGTCTCTGTGGGATGTAGAAAGGGTTGATGTGGTGTTTACGGCCTGACGGGAATAAAAGTTCGTATCACGGTTTCAGAAAAATGAAAGTTACGCTGGTGCACCCCGCTGCGAGCAATGGGTATGTTCGCGCCACCGCTTCAAATTCCGTTAAAGGAGACAATAACCCTAAACAATTTAGTTTGAGCAGAAGTTAACAACCAAAAAATGTAATTGATAAATCATATTATCATCAACGTTCACCGGGGAAGTTTTCTATCCCCGCAGCAAGCTAGCGAGGTATTTGACTGAAATAAACTCAGGTCAAATAAGTTCAGGCTGGAACCTGCTCCTTCTTTTCCCTATCCCAATGTCGGTGCTTTGCAATTGCGGCAATAAAGGAATCGTTAAAAGATTCGATACTCTTACTATTTTTGGAATTCACGACACCTTTATCGGAAACCGCTTTGTCAGCAGACTTCTGCCCTGCGAATTTTATATCGGGGAGATCCGCAATCTTAAACAGCTCAACTCCCTCACCGGTTGCTCCTAGAGGTTTGCAGTGCCTGAATGCCTCATTAACGAAATGGACTGCATCTCCCTGCAGCTTCAGAGTTTCCAGGTTATCTTTTCCTCCAGGGATGTATACCGCATCATACAATACTGATGCCGTAGTTACGTAGCTTTTATCAACCTCAAGTTCTTCTCCGCTTGAGCTCTTTAGCATCCCCTGATGTTTAGAAATAATGTGGGCTTTTGCTCCACCAGCCTCTAAAGCCTGCACTACCTGGCTGACATCTTTATGATCAAACCCGTCTGCAACAAGAATGGCAACTTTTCTGGTTTTAATAGTATCCTTCACCGTATGTTCCGAGCGCTCCTGGCTGACATTCGGAGACTCTTTTGTAACAGGAGAACCTCCTTTCCGTTCAGGAGCAGGGACACCTACTCCCTTTGCAATCTCGATTGCAAGATCTCCGTCTACATTATTGAACAGGTCGACAACTGCCTTCCTGATATTTTTATCATTGACTTTTCCTATCTCAAAATGGAATGCTTCTATAATGTGTTTTTTCTCTGGTTGTGACATACTGTTCCAGAATAATTTTGCCTGGCTGAAAAAGTCTTTGAATTTCTCACTGCGGGCACGGATCTTTCTACCCTCCACTTTTTCCATATAGTGGACGTATCCGCCTTCTTCTGCAGAGGCTGGACGCGGAAGGTTTTCCCCTACAGTGTTAGGGAAATAACTTGTTTTGCCTTTGTTTATCGTTGTGTGGTGATATCCTTCCCTCTGATTGTTAGCTATTGGTGCCAGCGGCCGATTAATTGGGATCTCATGGAAATTGGGGCCCCCGAGGCGAATTAGTTGAGTGTCGAGATAAGAGAAAAGGCGCCCCTGGAGGAGCGGGTCGTTGGAAAAATCGATTCCGGGAACCACATTTGCCGGGCAGAATGCAACCTGCTCGGTCTCAGCAAAGAAATTACCCGGATTGCTGTTAAGGGTCATCTTTCCTATCCATTTGATAGGTACATCCTCTTCGGGCCAGATCTTTGTAGGATCGAGAATATCAAAGTCAAATTTAAACTCATCCTCTTCCTCAAGAATCTGTACTCCGAACTCATATTCCGGATAGTCTCCCATCTCAATTGCTTCCCAAAGGTCACGCCGATTAAAGTCGGGATCTTTTCCGGCTATCTTTTGAGTCTCGTCCCAGACAAGGGAGTGAATGCCAAGCAAAGGTCTCCAGTGAAACTTTACAAATCTTCCCTTGCCTTCTGCATTAACAAAACGGAAGGTATTAACCCCAAAGCCCTGCATCATTCGGTAACTCCTGGGGAGTGCACGATCGGAAAGCACCCACATAATCATGTGTGCATTCTCGGGATGGCAGGCAATGAAATCCCAGAATGTATCATGGGCTGCCGAGGCTTGAGGTATCTGATTGTCCTGTTCAGGTTTAATTGCATGGACAAGGTCAGGGAACTTGATTGCATCCTGAATAAAAAAGACAGGAATGTTGTTACCGACAAGATCATAGTTTCCATCCTCAGTGTAAAACTTTGTTGCAAAGCCCCGGACATCCCTGACGGTATCAGCCGAACCTCTGAATCCCACAACGGTAGAAAACCGCACGAAAACAGGCGTTTTCTTATCAGGGTCCTGCAGGAATTTTGCACTCGTATACCCTGTCATAGGCTCATATACCTGGAAATACCCGTGAGCTCCAGATCCCCGGGCATGAACAACCCTTTCCGGAATTCGTTCATGGTCAAAGTGAGTTAATTTTTCCCGGAAGTGAAAATCTTCAAGCAGGGTTGGTCCCCTTTCCCCTGCCTTGAGTGAAATATCGGTATTACTGACCCTAACGCCCTGATTTGTTGTCAGAAACTCACGCTCAGGGTCTTCACGAACTGTTTCCAATTGTTCGTCTTTGCTTTTCTCATCGACCATCCTCTTTTTCTCCACTATGCAGCACCTTCCTTATTTATCCTGGCTTATAAGTTCAGTACATTTCTGCAACTGTGTAACCCATACATCAAAAGTCAAACAACCGAGGGTTATCTGTTGATAAGCTCTTAAAGGAAGCAGAGGCGGTTATTGGAATACCTCAATGTAAGTGGTAATATCCATCGAATGAATAGTGCTCCGTTTACAACTAACAATTAAATGCTATACGATGAACACTCAACCTTCCCATCCCAACTTCCCATTTCTAAATTGATTTATTGTTATATCAGTGTTTTTATAAAGAGATTAATTCGTTAGTTATAAACACATTAATTTGTCATTTAGAGATATATCAATTCCTTAGAAAAGTGAGTTCTTGCAGCGGTAAACACCAAATAGTGAGAATATATAAACTGAACACGTAAACTGGAAATCATATAAGCTATTTAAATGATGAATTCAAATGGAGCCCAGTATCTATTTACATCCTGGATAAAGATAGCAATTGTATTTATCAAAAACACTTAATGAACACTGAATGTGAAAAAAGGAGTGAACACATGACTGAATATGTTCATGGTTATTCCGAGAGAGAAACTCTTCGTCTGGCAGAGCAGGCAGACACACTTGAGGGACTTCTTCATTACGATACAATATATCCGCCCGGAGTAAAGATACTCGAAGCCGGCTGCGGAATAGGAGCCCAGACCGTAATTCTGGCAAAAAATAACCCCAGGGCAGAAATTACTTCAGTCGATGTTTCTCTGGACTCGCTTGAAAAAGCCAGAGAAAATGTAAAGAGCAGAGATATTGGAAATGTCAGATTCCTGCAGGCAAATATATTTTCTCTTCCTTTCGAAGAGGCGAGCTTCGATCACCTTTTCGTTTGCTTCGTGCTTGAGCATCTTCAGAATCCGTCAGAAGCTCTCAGGAATCTGAAGAAAGTCCTGAAGCCAGGAGGTACTATAACTGTTATTGAAGGAGACCACGGTTCATGTTACTTTTATCCTGAAGGAGAAAAAGCCCTTGCAGCCTGGAACTGCCTTATCAGAGTACAGGCATGTATGAAAGGAAATTCCCTCATTGGGCGTCAGCTTTACCCTCTCCTGCGGGAGTCACGATTCAGTGAAGTAAAAGTCGAGCCAAGAATGGTGTATGTAGATTCCAGTAAACCTAATCTTGTAGATGGTTTTATTCTGAAGACAATCATTCCCATGGTAGAAGGCGTAAAAGAACAGGCTCTGGAAATGCAAATGATAGAAGAGAAAATCTGGAATAAAGGAATAGAAGAACTCCATGAGACTGCCAAACCCGCGGGCACGTTTTGTTATACTTTTTTTAAAGGTAGAGGAAAAAAGTGACTCTGCACTCCAAGAATTGGAATAATCCAGGGTTCGAGAGGAAAATGAAAAAATGAATGGAAAACAAGGGTGATGAAAGATAAAAAGTGAATAAATGAAAAAACTTGAGAAAATGGAGGTCAGGAAATGAATATGTAATTTCGCAAATAATTTTGAAATTTCTGTTAACATTTCTGTTAACATTTTTCTTATAGGGGTTTACTGAGGGCATTTCTCTTCCCATTGCCCACATTCCATACATTTTGAAGCCTTGCCTTCAAGGCAGCTATATAAAAATTTTTCCTCCTTTATTTTATCAAACATCTTAGCATTTTGTTAAGATACTTAATCCACTTTCCACAGTAAAATTCCGTATATTTTAGGGTCCTCTTAAACTCATCATTAAACTGGAGGCCATTTTTCCTTTATTCCATTAATTAAGGATACTTATAGTTTCCCCAAAAAAAGTACATCTTATTTTGTACCAAAATTAGAATTTAAGTAAAAATAAACCGTAAATTTTATTGAGGAGGATGTACAATCCTCCTCTGGCGATATATTATGAAAGCTCCGCTTATTCCACTAAACGAAGATTTCAAATGGAAATTGTTGTCCGAAATATTAAACGTTTTTGATTTGAGATCTTGCAGACAAATCCTTACAAAGAAGGGCATCCTGCCCCTCCAAAATTCAGTGCCTACTATTAAAATTGTCCTTCTGAGCATGTTTTATTCCTGTGAAATTTCTTATGCTATCAAAGAATTAGAAGAAAGGGAAAGCTTAAGAAACTTTTTAAAAATCAGTTCAATACCCACTCAAAAGGAAATTTACGGAATCCTTAGTAAGTATGAACTAGAACAGTTTACTGCTTTTGTTTTTGAGCTTTTAAATGATTTATGCCCACAGAGAAAAAGTGGGTCACGAGGCATTATTATTGACAGTACTGACATAAATCTTAACCTTAACTGGCATGCTAAAAAGATTACCAAAGAAAGTTTGGAAAGCAAAGAATACAAGTGGGGACACTCAACCCACAGAGGTTTCTTCATTGGTATGAAACTGACTCTTGCACTTGAATCTCAAACATTGAAGCCTTTAGCGTTTCTGATTAATGAAGCAAATGTATCAGAACCTAAAATTTATCCCGAAATACTTAAAGAACTCAAGAGAAGGAGAATAGTAAAAGCAGGAGACGTGATCTATGCTGATAGAGGATACTATTCCTATGAAAACTATGTTATATCTGTAAGAGAGTTTAAGGTAGTACCTTTAATTTTTCCAAGGAAAAACTGTAATTTTAAGAAACTTTTCAATATGCTGAGAGATCCTCTAAAAATCTTTGATTCAAGAAGAAATACTGAAAAAGAAATAAAATTTTACAAAGAAATAATTGCAAAATTTAAAGAGTTAATAAGCAAATGGAAAGAGTTCAGATCTGTAAGGTCAATCATAGAGGATGTATTCAAATTGGCGAAGAAAGCATACTCTATGGAGGATTTACACAGATATACGAGGAGTTTTGTACAAAAGTACTGTTCTTTAGCTGTACTTTTAGTGGGGATAACTGTAAATTACGGTATTAGAGAAAGAAAGGAATTGCAAGCCTTCTCTGAATGAAGAGATAAAGAGGAGGCTAGTATATTTACAATTTTTCCTACTATCTATTTTAAATTTAAAGTAAATTTATTGGACTTCTACGAAGGAGTTAAAAATAGTTACATGGTATATTTAGAGACCAAAAAACGGTCGCACCCGATTTTCACCAACTTTCGTATTGAATTTCCATTATTTGAGTAAGTTTTAAAAAAGGTTTCAAGAAAAATATCGATTTTCAATAAAATACTGAGGAATGTAGGATAGAAGATAATCCTTTGCGAGATTACGAATAGTCTAAACATAACCAAAGGAAATTTGATAAAAAGAAGATATTCTGAAAAATAATACTAAAAAAGCCTATCCCGAAACTCAAAATTTGAGTTTTGAATCTAATATTTGGAAACGTCAATCGAATATTGAACCACGGAGACTGATCCTGAAAACTACTGATAATTTAGAACAAAACAGGTTTTGGGATAGGGTCGAAAACTATATTGAAATGTTAGGCTTCAATTCGAAACTAAAAATATAAAATTAAATCTGGAAAAAACGAATGATGACAGGTATTATATAAAAAGAACCTAAAAATAGGAATGGGATAAGGGTAGTAGGAGATAAGAAACACCTTTTAATGAGTTATCGCCTTCGGGCATGTAAAAGTGGTCTTTGATACGTAAAAAAAGAATATTTTAAATATTCCTTTTTCGATCTGAAGAAGTACTGAACCCAGAGTGAAATCGATTTCAATTAATAGAAAATCCAGATAGGAACAGATTTTAATTAATAAAGAATATACACAGAAATTCTACTCTGAATCCCTGTGAAGGTGTATTTTTGAACCTGGGAATCTTGAAAAAAGTCATAGCGACTCTCTTACTGCTTACAGCGGGAGTATTTCTAATCCGTACATACTGGATGGAAATTGTACCTGCTGTTTTAGAGAGCTTGAAAATGCTCGCTGAAACACGGATTCGATATGTCATTCTGGCGTTCTTAGTTTACCTGTTGAGTGTATATTTATTTGCAGTCCGCTGGCAGCAGGTGCTTTCCTGCATTGGTTATAATCTGAAGGCTGCAGACCTTTTTCCCATTCTTTTCGGAGCGATCTTCGTAAATAATTTAACTCCAGCGAACCGGACAGGAGGGGAACCCCTGCGGATATTCTGGGCTAAAAGGAGCTTGGGGATAAGCTACACTGACGGTTTCATAACGATCCTCTTTGAAAGATTGGTTGAAGCGGTTCCCATTACCCTGCTCTTGTTCTATGTGCTATATCTCTTTCCCTCTTTAGAGATTAAATTCCTACCCAAAAGTATCCTGACCTTAAATTCAACTTATCTGTTACTCCTAACCGTCCTTGCAACTGGAATGCTGGTATGGATCTTCCGGGAAAGACTTACTGTCCTTCTCAAAGATATACAGCAAAACTGGAAAAAACTTAGCAAATCTTTCATTCCTGCTCTCATGTTATCATGCGCAGTTTGGATTCTTGACATAGTACGTTTAAAGTTGATTGCTTTAGCTCTCAATATCCCTCTCTCTCTGTATATTATTGCAGCAGTTTCAATATTGTACCTTCTACTAGGGCTTCTACCAGTAACCCCCGGAGGTCTTGGAATCGTCGAAGGAGGTCTGATCTCCCTGCTTCTATATTTTGGGTTACCTCTCGCTTCTGCAGGCAGTTTCGTTTTTTTGGAACGTTTTATTTCTTACGGGCTTAGCAGCCTGATAGGGTTCCTTTACCTATTTTATTATGGAGGGTTTAAGATATGGAAAAACACAAAATCGCGCTGATTAGTGACTGGTATTTTCCAAAGGTTGGTGGAATCGAGTATTCCATGCATACCCTTGCTAAAACTCTGAGCACGCACGGCTATGAAGTAAATGTTATCACAAGGAGCTATCCGGGTGTTCCTGAATACAGTATAAGGGACGGGGTATCAGTAATAAGGGTCAAAGGTAGACCTTTACCCGGACAGAACCGATTTCTCATGCCCAGTGCATATAAAGAACTTTTCAGCCTTTTGAAGAACGGGAATTATGAGATTGTCAATTCCCATGGGCTGGATTCTCCTCTCAGTATGGGTGCTCTTGTTGCATCCAGAAAACTTGGAATTCCTGTAGCTGTTACTAATCATTCCCTTGTGGGAGATACACCATATCGTCCGCTTTATTATCTTGCAGGCAAATTGCTTCTAAAGAATGCCGACGCTGTAATTGCTGTCAGCTCGGCAGTTGAAAAAGACTCGAAACTAATGACAGAAAAACCTATTTATCGGATTTTTAACGGGGTTGATTCTGAAGATAAAATCGTTAAAGTTCCCTTTCCTGTTGATACCAAAGGAAAAATCGTAATCGTTACGGTTGCACGCATGACAAAGAAAAAGGGTGTTCAGAATATTGTAGATCTCGCCCCTTCACTTCTGCAAAAGCATAAAAATTTGCTATTTGTGATGATAGGAGATGGTGAACTCAGGAAAAAGCTGGAAAGAACGGTAGAAGAATCAGGTTTATCCGGAAATTTCTACTTTACCGGGGAAGTATCCAGGGAAAAAGTACTGGGATATCTCGAACAGGCGGATATCTTTGCCCTTCCATCCATTAATGAAGCGTTTGGAATCTCGATCCTGGAAGCGATCTCAAAAAAAGTTCCTGTTGTGGCAATGAATAACAGTGGAGTCTCGGATATTATCAAGAACGGCGTAAACGGCTACCTTGCAGACAGCCTTACGGAATTTTCATATTTCCTCGAGAATCTAATAGAAACACCTGCCCTGCGAACTTCATTATCCAGGGAGGCTATCCGGGGGCTTTCAAATTATGATTGGAACCGAATATGTGAGCAAACAAGCAGTGTATATACAAGTGTCATTTATGAAAAATATCACAATAACCATTGATGTGGAAGAAGATTGTCCCCCCATGCTTACAAGTACGAGAGGCATGGAAGAAGGGCTACCTAAGTTGCTTGACCTTTTCAAAAAAGAAGAGATAAGAGCAACATTCTTTGTTACCGGAATGATGGCTAAGCAGTATCCTAGCCTTATATACAGAATTCCGCAAGAAGGGCACGAGCTTGGATGCCACGGATATACCCATACACGTTTTGACCGGATGGAAAAGGAAGAAGCCAGGCTTGCTCTTAAGCAAGCCGGAAAAGTTTTGAGGCATTATGAAAGGAAACTGGTATCTTTCAGGGCCCCAAACCTGCAGTTCCCGAAAAATTATCTTAAACTCCTAGAAGAAGAAGGTTTCCTTTATGATTCCTCTCTTGCAGCGTACAAACCCCCATTTTTTCAGAGCAGGACAGAAAGCAAAATAATAAGGGTTCCTGCCACAATTACCTCTTCTTTTTTAAGGCTGCCTACAGGACTATTTCTTCCGTTACTCAGACGCTCAAAAGCTCCTGTAATCTTTTTTCATCCCTGGGAATTCGTGGATATGTCAGACACGTCTATACGCCTGGACTGCAAATTCAATACTGGAGAAAAGGCCCTCAAGAACCTTAAAGTCCTGATCCGTACTCTAAAAGCTGAAAACTACCATTTTCTAACTTTACAAGAAAGAGCATCCTTTGGAAAAAATATAAATTTTTAACAGAAAACATATGATTCCCGAACCTGAGAATATGAAAATTCGATTTCGTTCGGTGGTACAACAGTTGTCTCAGCCGGACTCCACAAAGTACTTCGGCAGGTGAACCTAAAAATTCACTTTATTTTTTACTGTTATCGTTTCTCTCAAAAAGTAATAAATTATATGAATATGAATAAATATTAAACTTGGATAGTATCCAGTTAATATATATTCACTATGAACTGGAAAGATCATAATTAAGTAAAATCTTTAGTCTAACTGACATTGACTTTCAGCTGTTATCAAAAGATTACAACTGAAGATTAAAATATATTAAATGTTTTGCTACTGAGCAGACTAATTAAATTAATCTATATAATTTCTCCAAAAGCAGGTGAAATGAATAAATTTTTATAGTTCTGTTCTGTTTAATTTATTAAAATGGAGCCAAAAATCATTAATAAAAGGTATTTCGACTCCAATAGGAAAATAAAATACTAAAAAGACCAATAATGTAAAAAAGACAATTTCAGACATCATTGAATTCGATACTGATGCTGCCTGCTTTTTTTGCCAGAGATTTCGCAAGGAAGCCGCTCTCCAGTCTGCAGAGGTTGAGTACTGCGCAGGGTACAAGGCAATTTGAGCAGCACTTTGCTTCCTGTGCTCTATCAATCACGTAATTATTCTTTATGTCCAGAATTTCCGTCATGGGAATTTCCATGTGAGAGAATTTCGTTATCTTTTCACATGGAGTTTCGATGTCAATAATGATTTTGTTTCCTTTTCTGCTTCCATGGATTTTGTGAACAAAACCACAAATAGTAGAGTTTACAGTAATTGCGGTCAACATGTCACCTTTTGTCTTTTGATCACTCAAGTTTTTCGATTATTCGAGTAAACAACTGTGAATCGCAATCTAGAAGTTGGTTGAGTCCGAGATTACTCGGACTGCAGGATCTCAAGGGTCTTTTCAAGAGCTTCGGCGACTTCATTATCTTTTAGATCTTTGTCCTTAGTCTTTTTAATTCCCAAATCGGAGATAACAATGTGTTGATCTACTTTAAAGCCTGCTAGTTCGAGGGTCTTGCTGGCGCAATTTACAGGGCAACCGTCAATTGCAATAATCCGGTCGGAAGCTTCGGCAGATTTAATAAGCCCTGGAGCTCTTGCACCGATTCCGACAGTGCACATTAGGTTTCCTATTTCCTTTTTATCGAGTTCTATTGCGATTTTGTTTGAGAGCTGTCCTACGTTTGAAGCTCCAACACATGGGAAGATTGCAACGTTTGCAGCGCCACATCCACATTTTACATTTTCTGTCATATTTAACTTCTCCTTCTTGAATCGATTTTTTCTTATTTTTAGTTATTTTTATGGAAAATGTTCTTGTTATTTTATTCAGTGATCCATTTTCGGATGTCTTTTTCATCTGGAGCTTTGCCTGCAAGCTTTACTTCCCCATCAATGACAACTGCAGGGGTGACCATGACGCCGTAGTTCAGGATCGTTTCAAAGTCCTCAACTTTAATGACTTCGGCTTCAACACCAGTTTCCTTTAATACTTTCTCAATGACTTCCTTTGTTTTCTTGCATTTTGGACAGCCGGTTCCAAGAATTTCGATTTTCATGTTTTTAACTTCTATTTTGCTTTCTATTGGTTTTCTGGTATTTTTTGATATTAAGTATCAGAATTCTCTGATTTTACATAATGATGTTAAACATATATCCCGTAAAGATGATAGATACCGTAACAATTAAAACAAAGACTCCTATCAACTCATTTTTAAGCACCTTTTTCAGGATTATAATTTCAGGAAGAGAAATCGCATTAACTGCCATAAGGAAAGCAAGAGCAGTGCCTAGGGGGAGTCCTTTTCCAATGAGGCTTTCCATAACCGGGATCATGGCCATGACGTTTGAGTAAAGGGGCACCCCTATAAGAACTGCAATTGGGACGGCAAGTGGATTGTCCTTGCCTGCATATTTCGCAAGGATACCTTCGGGGGCATATCCGTGGAAGATTCCACCCAGAGTAACTCCGATAATCACATATATCCAGACTTTTCCAACTATGTCCTTAACGCTTTCATAGGCGATAGTAGCCCTTTCTTTTATATTCAGATCTTCTGGCTTTTTAGCCTGATCCCCCACTTTGATCTTGTAAACAAAATCAGCGACGTATTCTTCCATCTTCAAGAAACCTATAAGATACCCACCAAACACTCCAAGTAAAGTTCCTGAGATTACATACATTAAAGTTGCCTTAAGGCCAATAGTGGCCCACAGTGCAGCAACCGCAGCTTCGTTTACCAGGGGGGAGGTAATAAGGAAGGAGAAAGTTACTCCAAGAGGAACTCCAGCTTCCACAAACCCTATGAAGATTGGAACGGATGAACACGAACAAAAAGGAGTGACTGTTCCTATCAGGGAGGCGAGCAGGTGGTAGTGAAGTCCTTTTTTGCCTCCGAGAACTTTTCTAGTTTTTTCAGGGGTGATGTAGGTTCTGATATAGGAGATGAAGAAAATCATCACGGCCAGCAGCATGAAGATTTTCATCACATCGTAAATGATGAAGTTGACACTTGCTCCAAGGTGCGTATCAGGTGCAATCCCGAACACCTCATATGTCAGTTTGTCAGCAATCCATTGAAGAGGATAGAATATGTCAACCATTTTGGAATCCTTCTTTTATAAATTTATTATTTCTTTTTTAGTATCGTGCATCTCAATTTTCTAAGTAGATCATATCAGTATACATTGATATTATCTGATACTATAAAAAGTTGTCCACAAAGCTTGAAGGATTTAATTTTTTAAACTCAAAAAGTTTTTGTGCCGGCGTCAAAGTGTTTCTAGCATGTTTTCGGAAAATAAGTCCGCAAATTATCTTAATAGTCGAGAAAACTATAAAGTGAATTAGAAAAAGCATCCCTGAAGAGGTTGCAGACATACGTAAATGCACTATTTGCGGAAAAGAAGAAAGCTATCTTCATCGGCAAATCACTGGTAAGTTGAAACAGTGAAGATTGCATTTATTGCTGAAGAAAAGCCAAGCAAGAAAAATCTACTCCCCTTGAAGGAGGGTGTTTTTGAGGTTGGAAAATTATTGAGTTTTAATTGCATTAACGGTAAAAATTACTCTTCAACAATTTCCAAAATCTTCCTGATTTTTTCGTTTTTTATAGAATATAACCTCATCTTCCCTTCTTTTCTTACTTTAATTATCCCCCAATCCAGCAACTTTGCAAGGTGCATTGAGGTATTGGATTGGGTTTTACCAATGAGTTCCGGGATCTCACATGCACATAGCTCTCCTTTGCAGTAACCACATCTTTTCTCTTCGCATTTGCGCTCGGCTTCAAGAAGAGCTCCGATGATCCTGTACCTAGTATCTTCACTTAGTGCCTTGAAAAGCTGTATATTTTCTTCATCAATCATATCAATAATCATTGAATATGAGAAACTATATATACCTTTCTAAAAAGAAAACCAAGCGCTTTTTCCGGGTTACCTTTAAATGGCCTTCGAAATTAAGAAGCTTCAGATTTCATCTTCCGGCCACTTCCCGAGCCTCTTTCGTTATCTCTTTCATCATCTCCCCCACAAGATTTGCTTTTTCACAGTGAGAAGCCTCTTTTGGCTTACAGTTTAGGAGAATACTCATAAGTCTGTCAGCAATCCGGTAAAACTTCATATCCTCAAGTTTGACAAGAAGTCCTGATAGGCTTTCACTAAATTCCCTGCATTTCTCGTGGTTACAGATTGCCTGTTCATGCAACTGGCAGACAGATTGCAGGTCCTTTACTATCTCGCTCGGGATACTCTCGACCATAGGAATCGATCCAGTTCAGCACTTATTTTCAATAGGTTTAAGGTGCAGTTGAAAATGCAAAAGTAAAACCTGGCATTTCTAATTGCAAATCAAAGAGTGTAATCTCAAATTCGGGTAGTGGGTGGGAGTTATTGAAAACCGCGAGCATGAGTGTCTATCTTCATATTTCTAAATGAGGTGAATGTACTTGCTTTTTCGGAAATGATCAATAACTCGCGGGCATGACCCAAATTCGTAATGTCAGATATTTAAAACGTATATTCATGCCTGCAGTGTTCCATTATATTCTCCATAAAATCGGCGTAAAAGTCATCCGGGACTGTAACTTTTTCTCCTACCATGATGGCTCTGGCCTCAAGGTCTTCTTTACAAGCATAAATTCTGAATTCTGGCTGTTCCTCGATCCCGGTGAGCAAATGATAGACTCCGTCTCCTGCAAGATAGAGTCTTGCGTTTCCGGAGCGAGCAGCCAATTTTAAGCACAGTTCCGACCTGCTGTTACGGGGGGGCTTTGTAAGCAGGAACACATCGTATGTTTCTTGTTTCATATTATCACTGCTCATTATTTTGTTTATCACTTACTCAATAGATACCACTTTAAAGAAAGATAACACAATCCGAGCTTTCCATAACTTCGAAAAAATCTTCTTCGTCAGCCAGTTCCAGGGTTTCTATCAGTGTTTCCCCAAAAAGGCTTCTCTCCAATAGTGAAGGTTCGTGAACAAGCACTCCCAGCTCCCCATATGCATAAAGGATATCGGCAAGGTTTGGTACTCCAAGGTTTCTGCTGTCCTGGCCGGCAACAGCAAGATAAACTCCATCTCCATAAAGACCAAGCACCGCATTCATCCTGTTAAGGCTTACTGCAGCTGCATTCAATGCTCCAAAGGCTTTTTCACTACCGTAGGGGGCGGTATCTAATAGATAAAAAATAGAATTCATCGGATCTCAACCTCACGAAAATCGGGCCTCATCGTTAAGTCCTTATCTTGAAAGTGAAATTACCATGTCACTTTTGCTCAACATTTCCGATAGCTCATACAGGCTGGTAATTTTTATACCAGGGAAATAGTCTCTGCAATTAGTTTCGTTCGCAACTTTCTCTTCTGCTATATAACCTCTTGCAGCAGCACATCGCGCACATGCCCTGATTACAGCCCCTTTTTCCACAAGTTTGGAAAAAAGTTCACCTGCGCTGGAAAAAAACGATGGATTCTGACCTTTTTTGGGGATATGCACCGCATCCAGGTACAGGAATATATTTACCTGATATCGTTTAAGTGCAGCCTCGGCAAGCTTGCAGGCAATTTCAGCATATTCGGAAATGTAAGGGCCATCAGTGAGTACTATTGTTAGCGTCTTCAAAGCTTCCTCCAATCCAATAACAGATTAGTAATTGTAACTCAAATATACGCAGCCAGAACCTGTAAATGTTCCTGGTTGGTTGCGTATTCCGGCTCTTTAAGGGGAGTACACCTATCGAGACTGACCTGTCCTGCCATTAGCCTTATGGCAAAGCTGTAGCAGCTCTGCTCGCCACACTTGCCGCAGTTGGTCTGGGGCAGGTATTTGTACAGCTCCATAGGTTCGACCCTGACCTTTTCCCTGGGAGCTGGAGCGACACCTTTTGCAATAGCCTCATTGATGGTACTTCTCAGGTTCTCAATCGCTTCTCTGGCCTCATCCTCGTTTTTAATCATCGTCATAGTAACCTTTCCAGTACCGTAAACCGTTGTAATAACTTCTCCTTTTTGCATTATCAGGGCACTTATCTTGTCCGAGTATCTGCCTCTGGGAAAGAGGGGCTCAAGAACTTTGAGGGTTCCGCCAAGCGGAGGAGCCATATTTGCAATTACCCTGAATTTTGAAGAATCTGCTATACAGGGCAGAAGCTGTCGAACTTCTACAATCTCCACAGGCTTTGCCTGAGAGAGATCTGTATTTTTCTCAACATCTTTCTCTTCCTTGTCCTTCAGGAAATTTCTGCCGTATTCGCTTAACCTGGCAGTTCCCTCTCCGAATTCAATCAGGCTTGCCTGCTGCAGAAGCTTGAGATGGAAGTCAAGCATTGTCTTTCCTGCGGCTTCTCCAATCTCCTCGGTACTTCTATCGCCATCTACAAGGAAGTTCATGATCTTCCTTCGGGTGGCATTGGACATAGCATTATTTACAAGTTTTATCTCATTCGGATTTCCAGGCATTTTCCGCACCCCTATCATGTTTTCGAATAAAATTCCATAAAATGTAATCCGTTATCATTTCCTGATGGTTATCACTGGAAGGCAGCTTTTATCTCAAAAATCAAGTCCATTCTTCTAAATTAAGTTCATTATTTTAAATTAATATGGAATTCACTTCATAAGAACCTGAAAGCTGGATATCAAAAAAGATTGATATGAAATTATGGAACATGGCTTAATTGCTGACAGTCTATTTTACTTATCAATATATAATCTTAATAAATACCTAATATATGGATACACGAAACTTAGCATGTATCAATTATTCTTGATACCCGTCATGCAGGTTTTTAAAATTTGAACCTCTAATTTCAATTATATTGTTTTTGAAATTCCAATGGATTAAGGAAGCTGGAAAATGGAAAAAGAAAAAGATGCGTTGCCAGAAGAAAAGAATACAAATAATCCGGGAGATGAGGAAGAAGACTTACTGTACACACATAAGCCTGAAAATCGTGGCAGCAGTATGCAATGGAATTCTGCTTTTTGCAGAAAACCTGGCCATTGAGATTGGTGTGGAGAGTATCCGAAATTAACTGTTTAATTTTAAAACATAGCTGCTTGTAAATTAGATTGCCTGCAACTTTACAGTTTGAAACAATATTACTAGAAGTCCACCTTAATTGAAATTTTTTAATTGTGTTGCATATTATGTGTTTATATCTTTTTAAATAGGAGGAGATTAAATGTCGTTTTTGAACGAAATTCTACCTGAAACTTCGGAAGCTTTCGGACAGATGAGAAATTCCATTTTTAAAGATGGTTATCTTGATCTCAAAACCAAAGAACTTATAGCTATTGCCTCTTCGGTCCTCATGCGCTGCCAGTTCTGCGTCGATGTTCACTCCAAAAGAGCAATTGCTGCAGGGGCCGCAAAAGAAGAGATTGCCGAAGCAATTTCAGTCGCCATGTTTGTTGCTGCCGGTTCACAGATCGGATGGACGAACATATATGGAGAAAACATATACGACAAAATATTTGAAAAGGATGAAGAAGAAAAGGACTGTTGCTGTTGCTTTGAGCATTAAAACCCAGTTATTTTATTTTCTTCTTTTAAATCTGTACTTGATCTTAATCGGGTTTTTTGTTCTGCAGTTGCGAAATAACGTTAAAAAGATTTCCAAATTCTGGATTCAATTTGTAAAAGTGCCATTTCGAGACGTTATAAGTTTCTATGATCCCACAGTTTTTCAGGATTGTCAGGTGATGAGAAACCAGGTTCTGCCTCTCATTTAGTTTAAATATCAGTTCGCAAACGCAGTGGTCTCTCTGCGAGAGAAAATAAGCAATCTTCAGCCTTATAGGATGCCCAAGAGCACTGAATATCTCACTGGCTTTTTTTATGTCGTTGTCCAGAAAATCGATTTCCTGGAGCATTTTCTCTTCCCATTCTTTCTTCTTCTCAGGGTCCGCAGGACAGCAGTAACTCATAAATAAAGGAAGTAAGCTTTCTAAATAAAGATTTTCATATCAATTTTGCTTGATATCTAACATGCTGTCATTTATACTCAATCTTTTTCTGGAAGAGGCACTCGATCTTAAAATCAAGAAATTAATTGCTGTTGTATCTTCTGTACTTATAGGGTGCTATTTCGATATTAATGAGCATTCTTAGCGAGCAATGAACCCAAAAACAAGCAGATGAGAGGTAGCCGAAGCAATTATGTTAACAATGTTTATTGCAGAGAGTTCTCAACTTTGCTGGGAAAACGTTTACGGTAAAAACGTTTATGAGCTAGTCTTTAAAGTTGATAACTCTAAAGAAAAAGGAAATAGCTGCAATTGTAGCTCTGGAAACGAGGGGAAATAGATTGATTTCTCACTTGACTGATCAATTACAAAATATTTTCTCTTGTTAATCAAGTTTATCACTGCAAGAATCTTTCTTATACTTTTGACAATTACAGATAATTTGAGCAAAATATTTATAATATTTGTGATACTTAAGTATATCAACATATCTTGATATCCTACAATCCGTTCCTGCTTCTTAGCTAAAAAATAGAACATGAAAATTTTGGAGGACTGTAATGAAACGATTGCATAGAATACCAAGTAAAGAACGAATTTCTTTTTTATCATCTCCTTTGATAAAATCGCTCTCGATTTTAGCGATTTTTTGTTTCTTTCTCTTCAGCTCAGGTTGCACGGGTCTTGATAATTCCGGCAATGAAGCAGAGCCTGCTGAAGTTACGAAGAACATTAGCGATTCAGGCAGCGGAATGGAATTGATTGAAGTTACGAACCTGAGCCAGATTGATGAAGCCCTCAAAAAAGGTCCTGTTGTACTGAAACTTGGTTCAAAGGGTTGTATTCCCTGTGGAGAACAGGAAGAGATATTCTCAGAGCTACTTCCAATGTATCAGGATTCTGCCTCATTCATGCTTATTGACGTCAAACAGAACTCCGGGTTCGCAGAGGAGTTTGGAGTAAGAGTTATTCCGGACACCTGTATTATAATGGATATCGAAGGCGGAAAATACATTTATATGCGGCAGGACGGCAGCAAAAGCCAGGAAAGAACAAGCGCAAGGTTCCTTGGTGTCACCGACAAAGAAACCCTTTCAGAGACTCTTGATAAAGCTATTGAATCCAGGAAAACAGAGGGTTGAACGATGTTTTCCAATTTTCTTCCAATCGCAGCTTTTTTTGCAGGGGTAGTCAGCGTGCTCTCTCCATGTATCCTGCCTGTAATTCCGGCAGTTTTTGCTTACTCAACTGAGAAAGGAAAATTCAGACCACTTGCGATTGTGTTAGGGTTGTCCCTTTCCTTCACCTGTATGGGGATCATTACTTCCATGTTAGGGGCTACATTCACGGCTTATCTCGGTTACCTTAACATCTTCGCCGAAATTCTTCTTATTACGATGGGCGTTGCGCTGATCTTTGATCTCAATATTTTTAATGTTTTTGGAAACTTTTCATCCCTTGCAAACTCCAAACGAGAGGGCCTTTTAGGAGGGCTTTTACTTGGTCTCTCTCTCGGGATTGTCTGGCTCCCGTGTGTCGGCTCAGTACTTGGTTCAATCCTCACAATGGTTGCTGTTTCAGGTGAGATTGTTTATGGAGCATTAATGCTTTTCATCTATTCCCTCGGCTTTTCGGTTCCAATGCTTCTTGTTGCTTATTCTGCAAGCTTTTCTTCTTCAAGGCTTCAGAAAGTTTCAAAATATGGTTTCCCGTTAAAAAAAGTTGCAGGTTTTGTAATTCTAGGAGTCGGCTTTTATATGTTGTATCAGAACCATTTCAGTGGTTCCTGAGATCAAAGTTTATTTAATCAACCGCCAGGAAGCTGTTAGATTTAAAGGGAATAAAAAGTTATTACCTGCCGAAAGCAGGCTTAGTATAAAAATTACGGAAATTCAAAAGTTGCCTGCAGCGTAGGCAACTGTGTAAGTCCTACACAGGTAATATTTAACTATTCCAATAGTGGACTGTTTATATTCCTGAATTCTGCTTTTGTTTCTTAACCACAAGAACAGAGATCTTTGAGTGCCTTACCACCTTATCTGCTACACTTCCAAGTAAAAATTTTTCAAATTCACCTTTACCAAGGGTTCCCATTATTATCAGATCTACTTTGTTCTGCTCTGCAAACTTCAGGATTGCGTGAGCAGGGTCACCTTCTACAACCATACCTTCATAATCTATTTCTTTATCCTCTGCAACCTTTTTCGCATATTGGATAGCATCGTCTCCTTCTTGACGTAGTGTTTCCTCCAGGACATTCCATTTAGAACCCAGATGAATCGGTGTTTCCAATACAGGCGGTACATATGCGTTTTTATTCAGTACATACAGAGCATAGACTTTCGCACCCATAAATTTTGCAAGTTCCATTCCTTGAAGTACGGCGTTTTGACTATACTTAGACCCGTCTGTTGCAATCAGGATTTTTTGGAAAGTGTTAAGAGTTATTTATCTCCCCCCCAGTTCCAGAATAGTATTGAATTACATTGATATCTCAGCTAAATGCAAACAAAAAGTATTACAGTATTATTTAAAATACAAGCAAATAAAGATTATGCGTAACTATTCTGACTAGACAAAACAGCATCAATGACCTTTTTATTTAAGAGTTTAGTGGGCAAATTTATCTGAAATAATTTTTGGTAATTGTTGGCTATTAATTGCGTTTTTCGTTTCCCATTGGTTAGTAATCACACTTGTCTATTATGCCAAAATCAATATCCATTAACTGATTTTGGGTAGGCTGAATAGTTACTTTAGATTTCAATCCATTTGTATTCGGTTAAGGAATCTGTTAACGTTAAAATGACTACTACGATCATCTATTCATCTTGATTTACATTTATAGGTTAACAGAAGCAGCAAAGAAAATAACACATTTCTTATAGATCGTATCTTAACCGAATACAAATGTATAATTTATATACCTTCCATAGACATGGGAATTTTTCATAAACCAATAGATGTCGGCAACATTTGCAGAATAATTATATATACTAAAAACTTAATCAGTATCTAGCAACGAATTTGCGAGGTGATCTTTATATCCAACGTGAGAAATTTTGTTTTGCGAGACAAAGATGGAAATGAGCATGGAGTTTTCACTGGAAAACAGCCTCGTCAGGCTGCTCTGAAAGCTGCAAATAGATGTAACGGAACAAAATCCGAACCAATTACTATCCGACTCAGGGAACGCGGGACAAAGAAAGTGCAAGTGTTCAAGGCATGGAAGGAAATTGTTAAAGCCCCAGAAAATAGACCTAACTGGATGCCAGAGGAAATAAGCAAGCCCTTTGTCAAAAAAGAGAAAATAGAAAAAATCGAATAAATATAAAGGGAACAAAAGGAAAATAGGTTTTCATTTGTATCCGGTTAAGGAATCTGTTAACGTTAAAATGACTACTGCGATCATCTATTCATCTTGATTTACATTTATAGGTTAACAGAAGCAGCAACGAAAATAACACATTTCTTATAGATCGTATCTTAACTGAATACAAATGGATTTCAATCTTTCCTCTTTTTTCGGTTAGAACCAGTTCCAGCATTGTTCTGATTTTTCTGAAAAGTCAAAAGCATCCACTATCTTAACAGGGTATAGAAGATCAAATCCGCTGCCTGCAAGATATTATCTAAAGCAGGAAAGATAGTTTCAAACATCCTTGAATTCAATACTGATGCTGCCTGCTTTTTTTGCCAGAGATTTTGCAAGGAAACCACTCTCAAGTCGACAGAGATTGAGTACTGCACATGGTATAAGGCAATTAGAGGAACATCTTGCTTCCTGTGCCCTATCAATCACGTAATTGTTCTTTATGTCCAGAATTTCCGTCATGGGAATTTCCATGTGAGAGAATTTCGTTATCTTTTCACATGGAGTTTCGATGTCAATAATG
>Ga0183099_1000436_pt1 | contig 31115 bp, 33 predicted proteins | sample Biomet1_FD_127788 | JGI IMG/M metagenome (GOLD analysis project Ga0183099, IMG submission 127788) | Microbial communities from bioreactor (seeded with anoxic lake sediment) at LBNL, California, USA - Biofuel metagenome 1 | ecosystem: Engineered > Bioreactor > Anaerobic > Unclassified ...
TGCAAAAAAAGAGCCAGCATATCAGGGATGTATATCGGAAACATTTCGTGGGAAAATTTCCTGCTTTAAAAAGAATATAGAATGAAAAGATGTTCTCCGGGTAAAGTTATTATAGAAACAGTCCAGAGGAATCGGAGGTAAAAAAATACAGTAAATATATAAAGGAATAGAAAAGGCATACTGTTAAGAATTAAGGAGTTTAGCACTTGAGTTCCAGCGAACAATCAATTAAAGAATATTTACCTATTTTATCCATGGGAGGATTAATCCTGATAGTGCAGATTCTTGCACTTTTTTTGTCCACGCCCATGGAAGTTAATAAAATGCAGGCTTTTGAAGACCCAACCCAGGTGTCCAATTCCATATATTATATTGTAATGATCCTGGGTTTTACCCTGCTTGTCCTGATAGCACTAAAAAAGAATATGAAGCGGATAATCAGCCTCTCTATTTACCTGGCCGTAATAAGCACTCTCTATTACGTATTCTTCGCCCTGTTTACCCTCCTTCCATCTCTTTCAGGATTTGAGGCCATTGCCTCAGTCGTGCTATCTACAGGAATAACAGTGCTGCTCTATAAATATCCCGAATGGTACATTATTGACATTGTGGGAGTTTGTATTTCAGCCGGACTCAGTGCCCTGATAGGAATTTCCCTTTCAGTTATCCCCGTAATAGTACTCCTGCTGCTGCTTGCGATATACGATGCTATCTCGGTATACAAAACAAAGCACATGGTAACTATGGCCGAGGGAATAATGGATCTGAAGCTTCCAATCCTGTTCGTAATTCCGAAACATTTGAACTATTCCTTCTTGAAGGAAGACTTCAAATCGGAAGAAAAGCATGAAGCTTTTTTCATGGGCCTTGGAGATGCGGTTATGCCTACCCTGCTGGTAGTCTCAGCAAGCGTCTTCATGAAAAGTAATGGAATGTCCTATCCAATTATTGGGGCCATCCTGGGCACCCTTGTAGGTCACGCAGTACTTTCCATCCTCGTAATGAAAGGAAAACCGCAGGCCGGGCTTCCCTTTTTGAATTCCGGAGTAATCCTGGGATTCATTATTGGTGTTATGAGTTCAGGGGCCTCAATAATGTGAAGTTAGGCCCCGTCACAGAATAACCTCTGCATATTACCGATTGGGCATTTTGATTTTCACTATCAAGGTCGCCAATCAAAATTACAAGAAATTAGATGTTGCATAGGTTATTTTGTTGCGGACACTTAGCTTTTCTTCACGCATTTTATTTTATGAAATTTCTATTGTATTTTTCGGATTTTCGCAAAGATTTTTTTATTTTACAGCTTAATCACTTGATATGTCCAAAAGAATTGCAGTGGTCTTTGACAGCGCCGGAACCCTTCTACATATGTACAGAGTTGCAAAGGAAGCCAGCACCGGGAATATTCTTGAAAACATAGAGAGCACTGCTATTGTCGCGCAAAAGAATGGATGCGGGCTTGTAGTCCTGAATGCCGAAAGTGATATAATCCTGCGTTCAAGAAAAGATATGTCTTTATTTGATTTTATAAGAGAGTACAGAGTTTCAATAGGTATAAGCTGTTCTAAAGGAAAGTTTACCCCGAAAATTGCATGTGAAGTTATAAGGGGAACAACTTCCAGAATGGGCGATGTACATGATGTACTAGAAGCGGTTACAGCTCGCTGTCCGAATGTTTTTTACCTTGCAGCAGGCCTGATAGTTGACTCTGAGGCCAGAAGCGTGCCTTATGTACTGAGCACAGGCGGGCATGTATTCAGTACCACATTACAAACTGTCCAGACTCTCCATGCCATGAAAGTAGACACCTACATAGCATCCGGAGATAGTTTATTCGCCCTCCTGCAATTGGCTGAGTTCATAAATATTCCCCAGGAAAGAGTCTTTGCCTTTTCAAACACTCTGATGAAGGAAAAAATAGTGCTTGAACTAAAAAGAAAATATGAAAAAGTAGTCATGGTAGGGGATGGAATCAATGACATATTGGCGTTCAGAGCAGCAGACGTGGGGATAATGACAACTCAGCAGGGTGACAAAAGACCTGAAGAACTCAAAGAAGCGGCAGACGTGATAATTGACAATATAATAAAAGTTGTGGATGTGGTAAAAGCGCTGTAACCAATATATAATGAAAATTATTATATAAATAAATCAATATAACACGACGGGTCAATATAATAAGACTGGTTAATGTAATAAGACGAATCAATATAGCACAACGAGTCAGTATAGCAGGATGAGATTAAGATACTGATTAAGCAAATTCGTCAGTTGAACTTGATTTTAAATGTTAACAGTGAAAAAATAATGCGTTATGTTTATGTAATCTTTACTCTTATCTAGTTGTTGCCCAAATGTGTGAAATTCATGTTTGTATTACTTTATATTCACTTGTAGTAATTGCTTTTCACTCTTGAGCGATATGCCTAGGCAGGCAAGAGCCACCAGAAAGTTTTGCAGCTCATAATTGCGGAGGAAAATTCATGCCAGTATTTATTGAAGTCAAAAACCTGACCGTAGATTTCGACGGTCACAAGGCCCTGAAAAACGTAAGCTTAAGTATCAACGAAGGGGAAATAGTTGGAGTTCTGGGAAAAAGCGGGTCCGGGAAAACAATCCTGATGCATGTACTGCGCGGCACAGAGTCTTTTGAGAATATTTCAGGTGAAGTAATTTATCATCTAGCCCACTGCCCGAAATGCGGATACATAGAGCGCCCCAGTAAAACAGGCCAGAGGTGTCCGGTCTGTGGGGAAACACTGGAAGCTTTCGAAGCGGATTTCGTAAAACTTTCTCTTTATGACCCGATAAGAAAAGATATCACCAAAAGAATTGCTATTATGCTCCAGCGCACCTTTGCCCTTTATGGGGATGAGAGGGTTCTTGTAAACGTTATAAACTCTTTGAATGAAATTGGATACGCCGGAAAAGACTCCATGAGAAAGGCGGTCGAACTGCTGGAAGAAGTAAACCTGAGTCACCGCATGATGCATGTTGCAAGAGAACTCTCGGGCGGGGAAAAACAGAGGGTTGTGCTTGCAAGGCAGCTTGTGAGAAACCCTTTGCTCCTGTTAGCTGACGAGCCCACAGGCACCCTTGACCCCATGACTGCAAAGCTTGTCCATAATGCTATGATTAGGGCAGTCAAGAACTATAACATGAGCATGATCCTGACTTCGCACTGGCCTGAAGTTATTGAACAGATGGCGAATAAAGCTATCCTGCTTGAAAACGGGGAGGTAGTCCAGGAAGGAGATCCACTTGAGGTTTCTGCAATCTTTATGCAGAGTGTATCCATAGTGAAGCAGGAAAAGAATGCCATGGTCGGGGAACCTATAATCAGGGTAAGAAACCTTTCAAAACGTTATATTTCAGTTGATCGTGGTGTGGTAAGAGCTGTAGACGGCATCTCTTTTGATGTAAGAGAAGGAGAAATCTTCGGGCTAGTCGGAGTGAGCGGAGCTGGCAAGACCACAACCTCAAAAATTCTTATGGGAATATTACCGCCCACATCCGGAGAGGTTGAAGTTCGCGTGGGAGACGAATGGGTTGACATGACAAAGCTAGGTGTGGAAAACAAAGGAAGGGCAACCAAATATATGGGATTTCTCCACCAGGAATACGGCCTTTACAGTCAGAGTTCCGTAATAGATAATCTTACCGAGTCTATTAGCCTTGATCTGCCTTTTGAACTCGGGGTCAGAAAAGCCGTGATCACTCTCAAGGCTGCAGGCTTTGAGGAAAATAAGGCAAAAGCTATTTTACCCCAAATGACCGATGAACTGAGTGAAGGGGAGCGACATAGGATTGCACTTGCACAGGTTCTGATTAAGGAACCGAGAATCGTCATTATGGATGAACCGACAGGGACTATGGATCCGATTACCAAGGTATCGGTGACGAATTCCATCCTGAAAGCCAGAGAGGAGATCGGAGAAACATTTGTCGTAGTTTCTCATGATATCGATTTTGTAAACGAGATATGTGACCGTGTCGCACTTATGCGTAACGGGAAGATTATAGACCTAGGTAAGCCGAAGAGCATACTATCTCAACTCACTGAAGAAGAAAGGATCAAAGCTGCAGAAGAAATATAAATATGCTGCCACCTCTTAATATGGAAAAATACTAAAACGAGGTGCAGATTACGAGTAATGATATCAGCGTAGAGGTGAACGGGCAAAAATATACCTTACCTGCAGGCTCTACCCTTGGAGATGCTCTTAAAGTTTCCAGAGTCCCTCATGTAGCCGGTACAGCGATCGGAATTCTGAGAGAGACCGCTGAGGAAAAGACAGAAACACTCACCGAATACGCTATCAATACTCCCAGAGGAGAATTCAGGATAGAAATAAAAAATCCTGAATCGCCTTCAGGAAAATTATGGGCTGAACACTTTAAAGAGTACGAAGGGAAATCTGTCCATTGGGCAAGCCCTGAAGCTTTGGCTTTCGGGCCTTTTGAAGCCGAAATCAAACCTTCGCGTGAGACAAGGGGCTTTGAAGCGTTTGAGGTGATGTTTGGAGCAGGAGGTTTCGATCCCCACAATACTCATCTTATTTTTTCACTTAAAAGACATACTGCGGAGTATGGGACTCCTGAAGACGGAATTTTTGCAGAAGTTGTAACCGGAAGAAAAATTTTGTCCAGGCTTTCCAGAGAGGATACAATTCTTGGTATTGAGCCAATTATAGAATGGGAGCAAATCTCAGAAAAGATCTGCACAACTGATCTCTCTATTCCGCTTGAAGATGGAAACGGTATATTTACTTATTTTGAGGTAGAGCTTTCCAGGAATGCTCCCAGAGGGGCGGAACATTTCTATGCCCTGACCCGTGAAGGAACTCTCAATGTAGATGTTACTACCAGTTCATTTGTTTCGGATGATGGTCTGAAAGGAGAACCTGTTCCTTACGAAAATTTCGAGCCGAGACGCGAAGGTGCGATTTCTGTCCGAACAGTAGGATATGGGTTGGGCAGAACGTATATTTCCAGAGAGGATCGACCTTCAAGCCTCGTGCATTCGGTTGTAGGACAGATAACGAAAGGTATCGAACTCATCAAGCTCGCAGAAGAAGGTCAGAAACTCTCGGTTGAAAGTCTTCCTCCCCAGATAGTTCTTCTGGGACATAGCTTTGAGGAGGTAGAGTCCGTACTTTCTTCCATAGGGGTTGAACTGGTAAAAGATGGATACACTGGGGAGGATGCAATAATTGTCAGGCAGGACCCGCCAACAACTCTTGAAATTCTTGGGGAAGCAAAGGTGACTGCTTATGCAGTATCCAGAGCAAAACTGATTGAAATTGAACTTTACCCTGAAAAAGCCCCTAAATCTGTGGATTTTTTCCGCCATGCCCTTGAACTTAAGACAAAAACCGTTGGAAAACTGCCTGTTTATATGATATATGACGACACTTACCTTTTTAAAACCGAAAAGGAAGTCGTGAAGTACAAGGAAATTCTTCCAGAAAATACACCCACAGATAAGGTACTAGGTGGGGAAATAGGGATCACAAATCAGGCGGCAAAGAGAATGGGGACTATAGGAGTGAGACTTGGGGAAGACGAGCTTTTCGGTCCCACCGGAGAAAGATTTTCCTCAACTAATATTGTCGGCCAGATAATTAATCCTGAAAAACTCCTCTGTATCAAAGAAGGAGATGCGATATACGTAACTGAAATTGTACGCAAGCAAACTTAAAAGTACAAATAGTAAAACAATTGAATAACTACTAAACCGCACATAATAAAGATAATATATAAAAGAAGTAATACCTGTAAACGCAGTACTAAGTAAGTTAACCGTGATAAATACCAGGCTAATAAATAATTCAAGCAAAAAATCGTTGCTGATATCAGGTTAAAACTTGGCTGACAAATAAGTCAACTCGTTATAATACAGTCGCTTTAATGGATTCAAATACTTGAACGGATTCACATGTATTGATTTATCGCAGGTGAAGTCTCCCGAGGCTAAGGAGAGACGAAAGATGACGGAAACGAAAAAAGAAGAGATTACAAAGTACATTGTAATCAGTTCGGATAAAGTGCTGCCTTCAGATGCAGCTATGAAGATCTATGAGTCAGAGTTTCCAGTTACGGTAAAGGAGACATGTTTTGGACTTATCGTATCAGGAGCTAAGGACGATATCCAGACAGTGGTCGAGAAAATCCGGCAGCTGGATAAAAATCATATTTTTGTAAAGGATAGGGGATTCCCTCCAGGAGATGAGAGGCGCTGCCGCGCAAGCAGGGGTGGAGGTCCGCGTCCTGGATTCCATTTTTTAAGGGAAGAAGTGGAGTTGCTTCCTGCTATAGGGGCTGCACTTGATGAACTGGAAGCAAAGGAACATGTAACAGAAAAATGTAAAACGAAATGCAGGCTTAAAACTTCGGACCTGGAAAAAGTTATTGAAGAGGAGCTTGCGAGGTGAGTTTTTTGGCAAAGGTTTTCATTTATCCTTTAAATAGTCTTATTCTGGCTGACCTGGTTGAACGCTTCGGGCACAAACCCCTTACCATGATGAGCCAAATCCGAGAAAAAGTTACAAGTCTCAGTCTGGATTCTCCTCCTATAAATATTACTCCTGAAGACCCTAAATTGGGTCTTAAATATGCTGCAATTGAAGTGCCGGCTGGAGTAAGGGGAAGGATGGCGCTGATCGGTCCCCTTATAGAACAGACAGAAGCTGCAATTATAGTAGAAAACCCGCCTACGAACTTTGGCTGTGTAGGTTGTAACCGCACAAATGAGCTGACGAAGTATCTGGTCCGCTCAAAAGGTGTCCCTGTACTCGAGGTAAAGTACCCTGAGTCTAACGAGGAAGCCCGTGATTTCGTACACAAAATCGCAGCATTTCTGGAATCATTGCCTAAGGAAAAGCCAGAGGAAGACGAAAATGCAAAAGAGGATCAGCCAACAGAAAAGGAGGACAAGAGATGAGTGCCAAAGAATCTGGACTTGTCAAGATCGCACTGGTATCCTGTGGCTCTGAGTATGCCGGAGTTCAGCCCGAGTTTGAAGAAGCCGCTGCCAAAGTAAGTGCAAAATTTGTTTATCCTGAAATTGATGTTGCATCCATAGACACTATAGGCAGGGATTTCGGGCTTGAGGTTGCAAGCGGAGATCTGAGGCTTATGATGGCCCGGGCAAAGGCTGTTGTCGAAGGCACAACCAATGTGGATGGGGTTTTTATTACCACCTGTTTCCGCTGTGCCGAAGGGGCTATTGTACGAAATGAGGTCAGAAGGTACATCCATGAGCACTCCAAGATCCCGGTAATCAGTTATTCGTTTACCGAAAGTACCAGTGCTGGTACGCTTCTCACTCGCCTAGAAGCTCTTACTACAATTGTCAGACGCAAGCATCTTCTTACAAGGGAAATTCAGACCGGACTGACTGCGGGAATAGATTCAGGGTCGACAACTACAAAAGCAGTAGTAATGAGGGACAACAAAATAATAGGCAAGGGCTGGGTACCCACAACAAAAGTCCTTGAAAGTGCTGAAGAAGCGTATTCTATTGCCCTGAAAGAGGCTGGGGTTTCCAGGGAAGAAATCCAGGCTCTGGGTACTACCGGATACGGACGATTCCTTGTAGGTAATCATTTAAAAGCCCAGCTCATCCAGGAAGAAATAACTGTCAACTCAAAAGGAGCCGTTTATCTTGCTGACAGGCAGAAAGGCACTGCAACAGTTATTGATATAGGCGGTATGGACAACAAGGCAATCTCGGTTCAGGACGGAATTCCCGGAATGTTTACAATGGGTGGGATCTGTGCCGGAGCTTCAGGGCGTTTCTTTGAGATGATCTCAAAGAGGCTTGGTGTAGATATTACAGAACTCGGAGCACTGGCAGTCAAAGGCATGCACGAAAATGTGTCCATGAACAGCTACTGTATAGTCTTCGGAACCCAATCCCTTGTAAATTCCCTTGCAAGAGGAGCTACTCCTGAAGATGTGGCTGCAGCTGCCTGCTATAGTGTGGTAGAACAGATCTACGAGCAGCAATTGCAGGAAGTGGATGTTAAAGAGCCGCTGATTCTTGTGGGTGGGTCTTCATTAATTGCAGGAGTCCCAAAAGCCCTCGGAGAGCTTCTCAAAATCGATGTCCTTGTTCCCGAAAACTCCCACATGATAGGGGCAGTAGGAGCAGCTTTGCTTGCTTCAGGCTTTGTGCAGGAGTGAGGAAAAGATGGATTCGCTTGAGATCTTTGCTGTCGAGTCCGCAATTGCTTCGGAGCAGGAGTTCTACAGGAAAATTATCGAGGACAACCTTGTAAATCTCAAGCTTGCCCCGGCAATAGGGAGAATAAAGGTGGTGCTGAGGCCTGAAGATTCCCTCTTTCAGATGGCAGTTCTCCTGAGGGATGTTGGCACCAAGGTTACAACAATTGATATTGCCGACGTGGAAGCAAAACCGATTGCCGGTGAGATAATAATTTCGATCAAAAAAGAGCAGTACATTCCAGAATTGCTGGGGAAACTCTGGGAACGCTATGGAAAAGCAAATATCAGCCAGCCGGACCGCTGGACTGTGGCTATAAGTACGGATAAGCCAGAGGAAGAGGCGGCTTTTCTTAAAGATCTGATGGTTGCAGATCCCAGGCACAGGCTACACGAAAATCTTGTTGATTTTTCAATCCGTGTTACTCCCGAAGGTTTCAGAGTCCGCTATCACCTATATAAAGGTAACCAGTTTATTTTTGTGGCGTCCGAGGAAGCACTAAAACATGAATGGATCGAAGAGGCAGGGGCGATGCTTGAAGAACTGACGAAAGGAGGGAAAAAGTAAGATGTCTGTACTCCGACCCTATCTTTATACAGGTGGCGTCCACAAGCATGGACTTTTAATTGAACTGCTGGAAGACTTGGGAGGCTACATAATCCAGAAAGTAGTTACGGGTACTGAAGTCAACCTTATAATGCTTATTCCGGAAAAAGATGTCCCCGTAGTGAAAAAGCAATCTGACGAACTGCTTGGAGTTCTGGTAGAAGCTCCCCTGACCGGAGTTGAAATCGCAGTTGTTTCGCCGACTCTTGCTTCTCATCACCTTCCGCACTCAGCCTGTGATGTAGCAGAGTATCTTCGCCACCCCGGAGCCAACACAAACATGATAGGACTTGCAAGAGGAATGGGGCGACGAGTATCTCTATCCATGGATTACGAAAGGAGACTTATCAACGAACATGATATTGCAGTTTTCACGTTCGGATCTTTCAGTGACTGCATAATAAACAAGAAGCCAAAGCTTTTTGAAGGCATAGAAATACCGATCGCAGTTACAGGTGGGCCTGACCTGAAAACCGAAGATGTTCCAGGAGCAGACCTTTATGTTGGGAATATCGGAAGAACCTCGCACAGGTTAAGGAAAACAGAAGAGGTTAGCGCCCTTGATAAACTCAATGAAGAGGTTGGAAAGATTGCTGATGATATTCGTAAACAGCAGGCAAAAGACCCCCTCGCAGTGCTTCCTGCCAGAGTCATGAAGGAGATTGAAAATCAGGTCCCAGAAATTCGAACTGTGCTTTCTCCTGCCCCACTTACTCTCCAGCTTAATGGGCTCAGGGTCAAGTTGCCTTATGATGAATTCCATGAAAGGCTTGAAAAGCTGGAATTTGATGAAGGAGTTACTCTTTCCGAGCTTGCAACTATTTCCCGATCAAAAATGAAAAATTATATATTGATAAAAATCAAATCTAAGTCTGACGTTGGTTTTACAATTTGACCCGGGTTCTGTTGTGTTAAGAATTATATGCTTTACATTTTACTGGGTTCGTGTCTTTTCACTTATCCTTTAGACTGTGAGGCCTGATCCAGAAAACGGTGTCTGAATCCTTTTTCCACGTTAATCTATGCAGGTGGTTTCGTATGGAACTTGAGGATATTGTGGAAATTTTGAAAAAGGACCCTGAAAAAGCCGTTCCTGAACTCCTAGAAGATGTCCGAAATCAGTATGGTGAAGTCCCTTATATAATGAACTTCATGAAGGATCTCCCGGAGCTCTTCATTCCGAAAATACTTTATGAGAACTCTATAATGAGGGAATTTAAGAACCTCGATCCGGAGACAGTTGAACTTATTTCAATAGGTGTGGCTTCTGCGCTTCGATGCGAGCATTGCCTGAAGATGCATATCAGAGTCGCAAAAAGAAGAGGGGTAAATAAAGAAAAAATATTTTATGCAATTATGATAGGAGCATCAATTTCCAATGCCGCAGTACTTGCCGAAAGTACAAGAGCGCTTGCATCCGAATTTCCGGGTGACGGAGATGAAGAAGAAAGACACTGCCGTGATCCGAATTGTGAGATATGCGATATCTCCAGAGCTACTATTAAGTAAATAGACAGATTCAGTAGAATATAAATTCGATTTTTGTGGATTTTGTATATTGAGTTCATCAGGACCTGATTTAATTTGAAAAAGTAATTCCCTGACCAAACCCTGATCAAAAGTTAATGCCTAAAAATAACTCTATAAATAATTATCCCTCAATATAGACCACTCTTTTGCACCGGATTTTATGCGAATACATGCGATACATGTGGAAAATATATGCGGGATGTATAGGATGTATGCAAGAGATGTTGTTACGTCAGGTTTTCAGGGTCAATAATATTTATCATGGAGGCCGATTTATATAAATCGAAACAGTATTTGTGGAATTAAATTATCCTTTGTGCTGTTACTGTTGGTACTTGTTTTACCGACTGTCTCGGCCGAGTCTGAAGTGAATCCAGAAAGAATTTCGGATTATCCATGGAACCATTCTCCTATCACGGTATACATAGATGACAGAAATCTGCCTGAACATTACAGCCCTACCTATTACACACAGGTAGAAAAGGCTATGGAATACTGGGAGAAAGGAGGAAACGGAAACCTTGGATTCACACCTGTTTTCGAACTTGTGGATTCGAAAGACGCTGATATCAGGATAAAATGGGTCGAAAATCTGGAGAATGTCGAAGGGGCTCCTTCAGGCGTTGCTGGCTATGCAAGCCCCAGGGTATCTGATGATCGATTTGTAAATGTGGATATAGTCCTTGAGACAGGGAACTATCAGGGAAAAGCTTGGCGCCAGTATGGGGATGCAACAATGCTCTCTATTGCAAAACATGAATTTGGGCACGCCCTGGGTCTGGGGCACAGCAGCAACAGGCGGGATATTATGTATCCTGAATATGAGCAAAGAGATAATATAAATCCACTCCTCCTGAGTAAATATGGACCTCTGCTTCGTGTGGCAGCTTTTGCAGCTTTTGCAGTTCTCCTGTACCTTGGGCTAAGCTGGCAGCACAGCAGGAAAAAAAGGAAAAAACTTGAGGATAATTATTTCAAATAAAAATGTACTTAAAGTAACCTCAGAGTAAATCCGAATTAAATAGGCAGCTCTGGAGGTTCTTTATTTTCTGCAGCGAATTTTTTAAAGAATTCTTTAAAATGGTCGGGAAGAGCATTCAGTTCCAGAATACTATCATTAGAAACCCATGCGTATTCGATATGTTCGTGGCTCAACTTTACGTCAGCAATAATATATCCCCCATCATATAGTACGGCAATCACCTTTTTTTCCGGAAGCTCAAAGGTAGCATATCCTGCAATTTCTCCAGGTACGATTGAAACTCCGGTTTCCTCCCAGACCTCCCGCACAACAGCTTCTTCAAGGGGTTCTCCACGAATCAGCTTTCCCCCTGGCAGATCCCATTTTCCTGGATTGCTGTGAGAATTTTCCGATCGCCTGAGAAGCAGGAATTCGCTTTTCTCGTTCCGGATAACGGCATATACAGAAACGATGTAAGGTTTCTCCAGATTCATACAATTATTTGGTATAGTTTTATAATGTTGGTACATCCCCATCAGATATTTTGCTTTTATTCATTATCCATATATTTACATGCTTATTCTGAAATTTTTGCAACGGAACCCAAACATTTAAGGTAAATTTGGAAATGTCCTGTTATAAGGCTCGTCACCCATATATTTTCCCCACTCATCTGGTGTAAGATTCCTGGTTAAACGACTGCTGGCTTCATTTATAAGATTCTCTATATTAAATATCCACAACCTTGCTTTATTGTCAGCACTCGCCGTTGCCATATATTTTCCATCAGGACTGAACACAACATCATTTACCGGACCATTGTGGTTCAGAACAGTAATTTGTTTACCTTTAGATGTATCCCATATGCGTGATGTATTGTCATAACTCGCCGTAGCGACGTATTTTCCATCAGGACTGAACACAACTTTGTTTACCGGACCATCATGGTCCAAAACAAAACATTTTTCACCTGTTGACACATTCCATAAACTTGCTGTGTTGTCCCAACTCGCCGTTGCGACGTATTTTCCATCAGGACTGAACACAACTTTAAATACCCTATCATAATGTCTTAGAACAGTAATTTGTTCACCCGTAGATACATTCCATAAACGTGCTGTTTTGTCACGACTCGCCGTTGCGATATATTTTCCATCAGGACTGAACACAACATTAGTTACCCAACCATAATGTTTGAAAGGAGCAAAAATTTGTTTACCTGTAGATGCATTCCATAAACGTGCTGTTTTGTCAGAACTTGCCGTTGCGATATATTTCCCATCAGGACTGAACACAACATCATTTACCGAACTATTATGATTCAGAACAAAAATTTGTTCACCTGTAGATGCATTCCATAAACGTGCTGTGCTGTCACGACTCGCCGTTGCGATATATTTCCCATCGGGACTGAACACAACATTATTCACTCCACTATCATGGTTCAATACAAAAATTTCTTTACCTGTAGATACATTCCATACGCGACCTGTAGGTGCATTCCATAAGCGTGATGTATTGTCCCAACTCGCCGTTGCGATATATTTTCCATCCGGACTGAACACAACATTAGTTACCAAACCAGAATGTTTGAAAGGAGCAAAAATTTGTTTACCTGTAGATGCATCCCATAAACGTGATGTACTGTCATTGCTCGCTGTAGCGACGTATTTTCCATCAGGACTGAACACAATTTTAAACACCTTATTATCATGGTTCAGAATATCATATTCTGTAGATGCATCCCATAAACATGCTGTTTTGTCATTGCTCGCTGTAGCGACGTATTTTCCATCAGGACTGAACACAACATTGTTTACCGGACCATCATGGTTCAAAACAAAAATTTGTTTACCTTTACCTGTAGATACGTCCCATAAACCTGTTGTGTTGTCATTGCTCGCCGTAGCGACGTATTTTCCATCAGGACTGAACACAACATTAGTTACCAAACCATCATGGTTCAAAACAAAAATTTGTTCACCTGTAGATGCATTCCATAAACCTGTTGTGTTGTCATCGCTCGCCGTAGCGACGTATTTTCCATCCGGACTGAACACAACATCAAGTACCGGACCATCATGATTCAAAACAATAATTTGTTTACCTGTAGATGCATCCCATAAACGTGCTGTTTTGTCATTGCTCGCTGTAACAACGTATTTTCCATCCGGACTGAACACAACATTGTTTACCGGACCATCATAGTTCAGAACAAAAATTTGTTTACCTGTAGATACGTCCCATAAACCTGTTGTGTTGTCATCGCTCGCCGTAGCGACGTATTTTCCCTCAGGACTGAACACAACATTGTTTACCGGACCATCATGGTTCAAAACAAAAATTTGTTCACCTGTAGATGCATTCCATAAACGTGCTGTTTTGTCAGAACTCGCCGTTGCGATATATTTTCCATTAGGACTGAACACAACATTAGTTACCAAACCATCATGGTTCAGAACCACAACGCTATGGGGTATGAATAATAATCCCTGACGTATTAACTGATCAGCACCCAATGTTCTATGAATTCTAAATGATTCGATAGCAAGAAGAACACTTTTACCTAGATTTTTGGGATCTCCTTGGAGAAGGCTGGCTTGTAAATTTAGATATGAAACACGAGCTTCTTTCTCCGTTTCCTCGGCCTGAATCCATTGATAGGTTAAAAATCCAGCTAGTCCACCTAGAATTAAAAGAATAATAGAAAAAGCTGCAAATCTTTTAATAATGCGGCTTCTGTTCCTTTCTCTTTCAGCCTTTTCTCTTTCAGCCCGTTCTTTCTCTGCCAGTTTATCATTAAAGATCTTGTTCGAAGATAGTATCGGTTTGATAAACCTGTCGTGTGTCAGTTCATACCAGCGCGCACCTGCCCGCCACTCTGCTCTAATAAGGTGCAAGCTTTCAAGCACATCAATGGCTGCATTGGGAACACCACCAGTGGAATCTTGAGCCCGGTACACCATCCCTCGCGTACCCATCGTTGTTATCAACACTTCACCGAACCATGTGCGCAGGCCCTCCTCATCAATGTGAGCCTTCTCTGCTGCTGCCCTTATAGCCTCTTCGTAAAATCTGTAAAGTTCCTGTTCTACATTGCCATAGGTTTTCAGGTGCTGAAACGTGATTTGTTTTTCATCTGGCGGTAACTCCTGCCAGAGGCTCTGGCATACTACCTGAAGTTGCACAGTCTCTATGAATTCTCCTGTTACTTCAGCAGTCTTGCCGGGCATTGTTTCAACTCGAATTGTCAGCAAATCATCTACAAGTTTTTCCGCCACACCTTCTGCAAAAAAGCGACCGGTATTTCTCAAAGGCCCTTTGATTGCCAGCAGGGCAGCCTCACGGCGCAGACGTCCCATGTGAAAACGCGTCCGCAATCTGTCTGGCAGAAGATCTGCATAAGGGTCTAGCTGAGCTACGAAATCTTCCCGCATGACAAAAACAACCCTTAAAAGGGAATCTGCTTCCAGAGCAGTGCTTATTTGCTCAAAGAATCCCTCTCTATCTTTCCAGCGATCCTGATATAAAGAGAATATTTCCTCAAACTGATCGAAGATGACGATACAGGGTAAATGCATACCATCTTCGTCCAGCATACGCTCCTGTCCATTTAAAAAATCAACAAGTTTCATTTTAGCTAGGCGTTCAACACTAGAATCACCCTTAGCCCAGCTTGTGAGAGTATTAAAGACATATATGTTCGAAATCTCGTCAGTTTTTATATTTTCCAAAATTGTGCCTTTAACTCGCGCCACCGGGAAAACTTCAAACTGTTTTTCCTTCAGGAGAGGAATAAGCCCGGCATTGATAAGTGAAGTCTTACCTGCACCCGACTGGGCATAGATGAGAACCAGATTATGTGCAATGACTAAGGACAGGAGATCTCGAGTTTCACGGTCTCTTCCAAAAAAGATGTCTCTATCTTTCTGTTCAAAAGGTTGAGGGCCCACGTAAGCTTGGAATTCAGATGCCATCACTTGAAAACCTCTTTCTCTGCCTGTTTCCATCGTGTTCTCAATTCTGCGGCAAATTCGCGGCAATCCTGCCAGTATACTTTGATATCAAGCTCTTCAAAAGAGCGGTCCAGATAATTCTGAGCTTTTTCTTTTTGGGACTCAGAAACATTCCCTGGCACGAGCTGCACGGATAGGTGCTTTCTTCTAGTACTTATCTCCAGGTATCCAGCAAGAATCCGGAAAAGGACATGGAAATCCCAATCAGCTATCCTGTAGCCTAGAAAAAGAAGAGATGAGTCTGTAAATGCCTCCTGAATACGCGGCGGAAGCAAGTTTTGCTCTATTGAAATAGCCGCAAGGAAGTCCAGATAGTCATACTCTGTTAGAACCAGTGACTCTGGTATTTCATAGCAGCCGTGAAGGTGAAATACTAAAGGCTTTTCTGGAGTGGGAACGAAGTCTGATGACGTTAGTTTGAATCGCTTGAGGTATTTATTCCACAGACATATTTCCTGGCTTGGCGTTTTGCCACGGCTTTTAAGAGCTCTCACCATAAGGTCATCGTAATTTGTGGTAATATAAACTGGCAGTGGGAGATCGGCTAGCAATCCGTGGGGTTCATCAGTAATTTCAAAATATTTTGGTGTGACTTCTTTCAACTGTTCTTTGATTTTTTTACACATTTCTTCCTTTGGAGTCATAGCGTCTTCGGTCACAGCCACAAACTGAGCCACTCGTATCAAGTCATAAGAATCTTCCATTGGATAGTCGTACTTTTTTGCCCAATCACTTGCAATCTGGGAACCAACAGGAATCTTTCCAGCACTGACTCCAGCTCCAAGAAAGGGAGTACACTTCCCATCCTTGATTCTCTGGATAAGGCGTTCCCAATCCTTCTCTTCCAGCTTATTTGAAATTATTAACACCCCACCAAGTTAAATTTCATTTTCAATTTTTCTCGTATTTATCCTCCTCACTCACCTGTGGTTTTGACTCCCTCCCTTTACCCGCCTTTGTAAACACTGTCTCAGCTATATCTTGGAGCTTAAGCGCAGCCTGTACTGAAAACAGGCCTACCAGGGCAGAAATAGCTACAAAGGCAAAAGGGCTTGTCTGTTGAATCGTTGCCTCAGGAAAGAGCCCGCCGCGGATTGTAATGTAAAAAATAAGCCCGAGCAATGCCCCGATAACTGGTAAAAGAAGGTACATGGCAAGCCAGCTCAATACCAGTTCACGATTACCTACATACCAATAGAACGATCGAAGAGCATGAACTGAACTCCCAAGAGCACCAGCTAATGCAACAATGAGGAACAATCGTTCTTCATTCGTAGGCTCAAATGTCCATCGGAAGAACTTCACTGGCGACGCTGACGAATTTGAAGAGTTAGTTTTCCCATCGGTGAACGCTTGAGCGCGTGTGGAACCATCGTTGGAAACAACAATTACATGCTTAGCGTTCTCATTGGTGAACGCTTGAGCATTTCCAGAACTGTCATTGGAAACAACGACTACATATTTAACATTCTCATCGGTGAACGCCGGATGTGGCCAAAATTGCACAAGGTCGTAAATAATTACTATGGATAACAAAAAAAGGTAAGTCAAGGTCAAGACAATACCTGTAGGTCCTACAAATCTATCGCCTGGTCCCTGTGCTGAATTTGTTGGATATACAATAAACTCTCTACTATCTTTTTTATCTATATCTTTCTTTACGATTAATTCATCGGTTTTCTCAGCGATTTTAACATTCAGCTTGCCTTTATCAGCTTCTAGAATCAGGAAAACAGTGCTCCTTTCATCAGTTATTGTGATCGTTCTTGCATTAGTTTTTTCTATTTTTGCTGTTAATGACAATTTTGGATCATAATTATGAATTATAAATTCTATAATTCTTTTTTTATCTTTTTCTGTAGCTTCTTCCCATTTGACTTCATCCCACCTAAATAAATGTCCTTCCAACTCTATCACCACATTTTCTCCTCAATGTTTAATGGATAGGACTTACGCGGTTGCACTGAGGAATCAATAGCATTAGACCTCCAACTGTTTAAAACCCCAACCAAGTCACAACGCCGAAAGTGCTTGATTTTGTACTTCGAGTTCGTAAGTCCTAATGGAATGACTTAGGGGCTATCTTAAAATTCAAACCATTCCCCCAACTGGATAATGAGCAGCGTTAATTTCAAATTCAGATCATAAATTGTCTGAAATTCAGGTACACATTTGACCTCTAGGCATTACTTTCTCCCATAGGACTATACACACTCAAAGTATAAAATCGAGTTCAGTAAACATTAAATGGTACCGTTTTTCGGTTCAAATTCATGAGTTCCATCTCATTTGTAGGATCAAGTTTAATTTTAATATACGCTTTAAGATAAAATATCACCTAGCTAAAGGCACACGCCCAATTCGTTTATTACTACCAGTAATTGTTGGACAGCCTCTTCAGGGCGGGAAGGAAATCGCCGGCTAAAAAATATCTCGGTAGTTTCTGTCCTATTGACTCCTTCCTTCAGAACAAATAAATTGTAGCTTCCATCAGCTATGCGGTTGTTAACTGTTACGCGGTAAAGGTTGCTCGGATTGATAGAAGTGCCGTTTATCTTTATGCTGGAGATGTTGCTGGAGATGTCGACCATATTGCCCACGGGGGCGCTTTCGTTCCAAGCATAGCTAAAGCCTTTTGAAGCCTGCAGTATGCGCGGAGGTGGGTTGTCGAACTGTTGCTCCAGCAAAGTGTCGATCTGAGCGCCGTTCAAGGTCATTGTGACTAGGCTGATTTCAGAGGGCTGGACGCTGAAGGCCTCGCCATAAGGCATGTGGACGAGCTGTGGAACAATCGATACGAAGATCTAATTCCTGAGAAGCATTACGAGTGCTCTATCGTCCAGGCAGACAATCGGTTTGATCTGGAGAAACGGGTCAATGCCGGTGATGCAGCTTGATTTTTTCAATAATACCGGCCCGAAATTTGGCGACTCCACAAAGCCTAATAGCAAATGGTGTGACCGCTCCCCATCGAGACTGGTGATCATCGATATTGGAGATGCGGGCAGAGAAGTAACCTTCAGGTTCGTCTGCCAAGAAAGGAGTGATTTCAAGAAGACATCAAGTCCTGCAAAAGCGATTCGCAGGGCTCCAATGCTGTATGGAGAGGTTTATACCATTTATTTGTCTTTTCTAAGCCTGCTCCCATGCAGGCTCTTGCAAAAGCTCTAATAATGGTTTCAATTGACCTGGTACCGTAGCATCATTAAAAGATAATGATTTTTTCTTGCCGCCTCCGTAAAGTGTGAGCTTATATAAGAACGCATCAGGAGGTCCGGCACTACTGGGAGCAATTTCACTTTGTTGAAGCTCGAATACTCCGGAGCTTTCTATTAGCCCCAAGAGTTTACTCGCAACTTCCGAAGGTAGTTTATCAGTATCCCCACGATATGCTAAATTGATATTGGCGTATCCGCCTGAAGTTTCAAACTCTATATGCATTATAACCAGTGATTCCTTTTTCGATGTGAAGAGCCCCTGTACTTTTAAAGCACAGGGACCATGAAGGATTAGAACTGTCTTAACTGGACGGTAGGGCTGCCCTGGATGCTGCTCTCATCTCTCGCTGGCAGTCCTACTTCCTTGAATGCTGCTCTCACCTTTTGTGTGGACCCGCTTTTTATTTTTCATGTTTTATAAAAAGTTGTGTGGCTCTGACAATCTGTGCGGCAGCATCATTGAAACTCACTGTAGGCCAGAGATTCTGCAATGCGGTATACCAAATTAACGCTGCATTCTCAATTTCGAGTCCCCTTGCTGCAAGGTAAAAAGCCCTGTTCATAATTCCACTGTTGATGTGAACGCCGCCATTATCGTTAGGGCCTTTGTAAAAGTCTCTCAAATGATCAGGCTGCGGGTCCTTATCCATAAGATCGTTATCAAATGCAGTTCCCGGGGAAGCCATGCAGCGAAGGGCCTCTCCATATAATTTTGGTCCCATAATTTCGTCGCCGATTAGCCAATCAGCATCTTTTGCAGTTGATTTTTCAATATGTTGCGTAATCACGATCCCAAACACATCAGCGAAATGTTCGTTCAATGCACCCGACTGATTACGATATTCAAGATTAGCCGTCCACTGTACAATACCATGACCCAGTTCGTGGGTTATTACCTCAAGAGACTTGGCAAAATTGGAGAATATTACTCCGTCCCCGTCTCCAATAGTGATTTCTTTTCCATTAAAAAAGGCATTGTTGTACTTTGTGCCAAAGTGAACATTGCATATTATGTTCATGCCATTGTTATCAATTGAATCGCGGTCTAACTTCTCTTTGCAGTATTCCCGGAAATTCCCTATATGGTCATAAGCATTAATCACGGCATCATCGTCTACAACCGGACCTCCTTCACTTAGAACTAACTTCACTTGATAATCCGTCTTATTTTGCGAATCAAAAACTTGCCTGGCCGCCTTACCTGCTGCTGGAGTGATACCCATAAGTGTTCCAACGTTTGGAACTTCAGACGCTCTTTCTTTACGGACACACCCTTCTTGATGAAGTGTCATCGTTGCGTCCTCAACTCCGGCTTTTGCCAGGTTTTCGAGAATAAAAGGTGGAATAAACGTGCAGAAACATTTATGACTGGTTCCAATATTCGTAAAATGATTCATATTTTTACCCCCCAAATGAGATTGTTAGGTCCTCAGGCTAGAGCATAATTCTGAAATTTAATAAATGAGCTTATCTCAAAACCCACCTCATCTTACTTATCATTAATTTGGAATTGTAACCCTGATCAGAAACTCAATTGAGTCTTCAACGCAAGATTCAAAAAGCCAGTTTTGAGTTTTGGGATCAACTCACTAATATTAGATTACGGATTAAGAGTTAGTGTATAGTCATCGAACAACCGCCCGGTATTTAATAGTCGCATCCCGACATTTCTTGATCATGGTGGTACAATGTTCAAGCAATGGCTGAATGCATTATTTATGACATACGCAGGACCGTAATTACCACCCCATATTTTGCCTAGTCCTTCAGTATCTTCGGCATAGTAAGCAGAATAGATATTTGTGGTTGTAAATGCGAAGACCTCATTACCAGGATTTATTATCCACCACCCCTCTACAAGCCAGTCACCCTGTCCTCCACAAGCATTTGGTTCAAAGCGCATAATAACAAGCTGCACCTTTACACCAGAGCTATTGTGAAAATGAATCCTCATTGTTTTTCCTCCCTAGCAAATCTCTCTGGAAGAGGTGTCCTTGGGATATCTTTAGCATTGCTGGGTGGCAGAGTAGTAGTTCCACCTTCTACTTCTGAAATGGCTGCTTCAGCCGGAACTAATGATTCATCGAACCCAGATTTATGATGAACTCCCTTTGCCGGATAAGTAAATGCCTGTCGGGCATCGGGCACTTTCTTTTATGTCTTTTCTGCCATATACAGCTCCTTCTTTATAATATATTTTAACTTTTATTAAAGTAATCTCATGAGTAATTACTGAAAACGGTAAATATCGGTAGTCCTCTAGTTGATGCTATTTCCAAAATGTACTTAGTGTCGTTTTCCGGTTTTTTGTTACGCACTTGTTCCGCACTTAAGTGAGATTAGCTAGAACATATCTGCTTCAGTGCATAAAAGAGCGAAAATTCGCTACATGGAAACTTAATCGTGGACATACCAACCACTTAATATACAGGCAACCTAAACACCGAAATTTCATAATTTCCCAAATAAGTGGGATACTTTCGTTTTACAGATTTGATCAATGGTTTACCCCGCGATCGAAATTATCTAAATCAATACCAATTTTTCATAACTTAAAAAATATAGTTTTATTTATGTCGTTTTTATTATGAAAATAATATAAAATAATTAGTATTAAATGCAGTGGAAAATAATTAGGAATAAAACATGAGAATCTAAAATTCTTATGTTAAATTCTACAATGAATATTAAGATCTAACAGATATTATAATCTACATATTATAAAAATCGTGTTTTAAAAATGCGCAACAGAATGTGAAAGGGGGAAACTGTATGCCTAAAAGGGAAGAAGAAAAGAGTGAAATCCGAATCTCGGCCAGCATCGAAGAGCTGGTACTTGGGGCGCTGGATCGTGGAGAGAAAAGTCTCCAGACCGGCCGATACATCATTACATTCCGGGAAGGTGCAGTTGAAGAGGGACTAAAGTCTCTCGATGCCAAGGGTTTCCGTGTGGCTGACGCTCGGGACTTCAAGAACCAGGCTGTGACACTCCAGAATGTGGGGGATGCTGATGTCTTAGTGTTTCCAGAGATTGGCTCCGCTGTTGTGAGCGGTGCTGTGCAGCAGGAGTTTGGGATGACTGCCCAGGGCGAGATGATAGCCGAAGGACCTGTAGAGACTATTGAGCCGGAGTACTTCGTGTTTGCAAATAACAATGAGTATCTTCGCGGTTTTTCCAGTGCGGCTAATGCTATTGCGATGGATCTTGGAGCCGTGAAAGAGGAAGTCCACGAAAAGAGACAGGTAGGTTTGCAGGTTATGGGAGCAACGTGGGGTTTGGTTCAGTGCAAGGTACCATCGAGCTCACTCAGTGGTTTAGGTATAAAAGTAGCCGTGCTTGACACCGGCTTTGATATAGGGCATCCAGACTTTATTGGTCGATCTTTCACTACTGAGACTTTCGTTGGCCAACCAGTGCAGGATATGCATGGTCATGGAACACACACTATTGGCACAGCTTGCGGTCCAAAAGAACCTTCAGGTGACACTCCTCGCTACGGTATCGCATATGAGTGTCAGATCTTCGCGGGGAAGGTGCTCTCAAATGCAGGAAGCGGCTCAACGGCGAGTGTGCTGGCCGGAATGAACTGGGCCATAGCCAATGGTTGCGAAGTGGTTTCTATGTCTCTCGGCTCTCAGGCTCCAATCCAGACCGCATACACGAAAGCCGGCTCATCAGCTCTGGCCAAAGGATGTCTGATTATCGCCGCCGCAGGCAATGACAGCTCTTTCACAGGGGCTCCAGCCAATTCGCCAACCATAATGTCGGTTGCTTCTCTTGACCAGACGCTCACTCCATCAAATTTCTCGAACTATGGCAAAATCGAAATTGCAGCACCTGGACGTGATGTCTTTTCTTCGATGCCATCTCCGAGGCTCCACGGTATAATGAGTGGAACGAGTATGGCAACTCCGCACGTGGCCGGCTGCGCGGCACTATGGGCGGAGAGTAGCCCAACGCTCCGGGGTATGAATTTGTGGCAGCGTCTACAGTCATCTGCGCTCAGGCTTAACCTTCCGCCATCCAAGGTAGGAAGTGGATTAGTGCAGGCACCTTAATCAGCAGTGAATATCTAGCCTGCGGTCTCTGCTGGATATTTATCCTAGGCGGAATATTAAATTAAAGAAGAGGAAATGATACATGGCCAAGAAAAAAACATGGATCGTCACGACAGGCAATGATCGGCCTATTCATGATATCGCCAAGGATCTAGCCGACGCCGGGCTCAAGGATATTCAGGTCCTCCAAGAGGTCGGCAGCATCATTGGATCAGCTGAGGACGATACAGTTGCAAAGTTGCGCAAGGTGCGTGGTGTCAAGGATGTCTCGGCAGACCTCTCAATCAATATAGGACCACCTGACTCACGGGAAACGTGGTAAGGCGAGATGCTAATCTCTCATAGTAAGGATGACGGACGAGTTTATTTCCTTATGCCGTCCGCCTCCTGTGTTTCCTGCTCTAGAAAGGAATTCTCAATACAGACACGCGATCAATAAACGTATAAAATAAGTTACCTGCCTAATGTAGGTTAGAATCATTGTGAAACAAATAAATTCCAACCTATATGTTTCCGCCGGACGCGAAATTGGACAAAGCCTAGAGGCAGTGAGGAATCGCACCTACTCAGTCTTGGATCAACTTCTCTTTGGCATCGAGTTTGCTTGTTCAATCGAGAAAGGAGATATTTAATATGACAATCTATTCGGTCCAAATCATCGCCAGAACCCTTGAAGAATTGAGGGCGCTGGAGAGATTCGAGCTCGATTTAAAGTATCGCGCTGCACAACAGTTGGCTACTGATCGCTTAATGGTTCCGGGTATCTTGACTGATAAGCAGATTCAGCAAGTTGAGAGAGCAGGATACACAGTGGAAGTCATTTCCGACCTATCGCAAGTCGCTGCGGAAAGAGTACAGGATGTGTCACAGGTCAATCGCTTTGCTGAAGCCCCCGGGCTCTCAGCGTTCGAAGAACGTGCGGTAATGGGGCACATGACTGCCGAAGAGGTTGAGTCTGCGCTCATCAACCTTCAGGTCCTGCACCCCAAACTCGTAACCCTCATAGAACTCCCACACCATACATGGGAGAATAGAATTTCTCACGCAGTTCGTGTGCGTGTTGGGAGGAATGAGAACCGGGTAGGCGTATTGTTCACTGGCAGTATGCACGCGAGGGAGTGGGGAGGTTCGGACATCTGCATGTCTTTCCTCGTCAACTTCATCAATGCCTACCGAGCCAACAAAGGACTAACCTTCGGAGGAAAGAGTTTCACTGCAGTTCAGATCCGCACAATTCTTGAAAACGTTGATCTCTTTGTATTCCCTGATGTGAACCCGGACGGTAAGAATTACAGCCAGAACCAGGATATGTGGTGGCGCAAGAACCGCAACCCAAACACCTCGTAGATCCTTCCAATCCGGGAGTGGACTTAAATAGGAATTTCGATTTCCTGTGGGACAGCTGGATTGGAACCTCTTCCAATCCAGCTAGTCTAATATATAAAGGGGAAAGTGCATTTTCTGAGCCAGAGACCCGCAATGTTCGCCATTTATTCGACACCTATCCGAATATCAGTTACTTTGTGGATGTACACAGCTACGGTACTTATACTGTATAATTGGGGAGATGACAATAACCAGACTACTAATCCTGAACAAAACTTCAAGAATCCTGTGTATGATGGGAAGCGTGGGATTCCGAATGATATGCTTTATGGAGAATTTATCTCCACCCTAGACCAAAAAGCGATTGTAAACTTCGCTCGCCAAATGAACGACGCACTGGAAGCTGTACGTGGCAAAAACTACACTGTTCAACAGGCTGTTGGGCTTTATCCTACATCAGGGACATCAGACGATTATACCTTCAGCCGCCATATCGTGAACGAACGGAACAAGAAGGTTTACACCTACACAATCGAGTTCGGTCAGGAATTTATTCCACCCTTTAGCGAGATGAGCAACATCATCAAAGATGTCTGCGCTGCGATGAGTGGACTTTGCTGGGCTATAAGCAGTAATGTGGATGTGCGAGACAATACAGCTATATTGGTGTAATTATTATCGGAGTATGATCGGGGACGATGACATTTCATATATTCCATAAAATTTAGGTCAGGTAGAAGCTCACAATGTGAGGTGTCTATGTCTCGCTATATGACCCTTAATCAGCGGTCTCGAACTCATACTCTGGAAGATAAATCTTTGCTCTCCCTCCAGCATTTAGGCAAGGGAGAATACATTTTTACTCTAAGCTGGGTAAATGAAACAGAGACTAGATGGCACCGCATCGTTTCTGTATGTGACAGGTATGAAGCTTCAGGTGGTGCAATACGACAAGCATGATTATGCTATATCGGCAGTGTCGTTTTCGAGATAAACATTTTTGAGTGAAGGACTGAGCCGTATGGGTTATTATATTGTAAGGATTCGAACAAACACATGGGACCGGCTGCGTGACCTTCAACGATTGCACGAGCTTGACGTCTTTAGCCAAACTGCAAAAAAGCTTGATGAACGTCTATTTGAGATTAAGGGTTTACTCTCTGACGAGCAGATTGAGAATCTGCCCAGGAAGGGATACCAGATAGAGGTTGTTGCCGACGCTGAAGAGATAGCTAAAGAGCGCGTGAAGGATGTTACATATTTTAAAAAAATACATGAATAGTTACGAGTATCCTACTTTCGTGTCTGGATAACTTCTACATATTTATGGACAGATTCAAGGAATTTCCAGAGAGTTTACCTATGGCACAGGCACTGGCTTTAAGAAAGCTTACATCTCAATTTCTTTACTAATGCATGGTTTCCATTAAAGTCCTTATTTTAAAGAGTTGAAGAAAAAAGAATATTAAAGCTTATTTTTCCTTACTCAAAAAGGTTCTGTAAAGTCATTGGGGGGATGAGTAACTATGAAGTTATATGCTAGCTGGAAAAATTTCTAATCCCTCTAATACTTTACAGTATCCGAAAAACGTGGTACGGAAGAGATAATAAAGCTTCCAAATGATGTTTTGGAAGTGTTTAAAGAACTCGATGAAGTTTGTAAAAAAGTGTGTTCTGAGGATGAGTTATCATCAGATTCATTTGCTGCAGTACTCGGAGCTCTTGCCGTCATAGATTTCGAGGCTTTAAATAGGTTGACAATAGTGGTTGAAGATTTAAACAACAAACCTAACTATCTCCAGAACCAAAATTGACGTTTTTTAAAGAAGTAAAAAGTGATTATAATCAAAGGATTTTAAAATGTAGGGGAAAAATTCAGAAAACAAGGAATTTAGGGCTTTTCCACAAAACTGATATCAAGCACAACTCTCTAATAATGGTTATCTGGGAAAATAACCTTATATACATACAATAATATGTGAGATTTCCCTGTCTTAAAGGCTGGCTCCTTTAAGATCTTCAAGGAATAATTTCTTTTTAAATAAGGAGAAAAATTGAAGCAGCAGAAAAAAGATCTAAAAAGAGATAGGGCTGAAGAGAAAAATCAATACCGAAAAAGGTAAAAATCGGGAAAAGGTGGATTTAATAAATTCTTGGCATCTACTTGAGAAAAGTGCTCAATTAAAATCAGAACAGGGAATAGAGAATAGAGGACTCAATATGGTTGTGCGGACAGGAAAAACAGTATATTTAGACCTTGGCTCCGAATCGGTAAATACCTTCAGGACTGATGGAAACTTAATCAGAAAATACCTGGGCGGCAGGGGGCTTGGGGTAAAATTGCTTTCCGAACGTATAAGTGCTGATATTGATCCTCTTTGTCCGGAAAATCCCTTAATTTTTACTTCCGGGCCTCTTTCAGGCCTTGCTCCGATGGCTTCAGGTGCAGTCCTTACATCGAAGTCGCCTCTGACAGGCACGATATTTAGCTGGAACATGGGTGGGGGCTTCGGGAGAGAACTCAAGAAAGCCGGGATTGATGCCCTGGTCATTATCGGAAAGGCAAAAAGGCCTTCATATGTAAAAATAGAGGCAGGAAACGTTGAAATCGTGCCCGCAGAACAGCTGTGGGGGAGGAATGTCACAGCTTGTACTAAAGCCCTTGAAGGCAAGGGAAGCGTTGCCTGCATTGGCAGAGCAGGAGAAAAGCAGGCTCTTATTTCCTCCTTTGTTGTTGATTCCATACATAGCGGAAGAGGAGGCCTGGGTGCGGTTGCCGGCTCAAAAATGCTCAAAGCCGTGGTTGTGAAAGGAGAAAAAGAACTTTTACCTTCTGATCCTGAGATCTTCCGGAAACTTGAGATAAAAGTATTGAAGCTTTTTGATGCAAGCCCCGTACTTTCCAAAGGACTTGCAAATTATGGTACATCTGCGCTTGTAAAATTGCTGGATTATATGGATCTTATTCCCATCAGGAATTTCTCCAGAAGAGGAACTTCCTTTGCAGATGCGCTTTCTGGAGAGCGTATCAAAGCCAGTTTTGGGTTCGAAAAAGAAAGCTGTCCTGGCTGTCCCTTGGGTTGCAAGAAAAAAGTTAAAGAAACAGGGCAGATTTTGCCTGATTACGATTCCCTCTGGGCCTTCGGGTTTAACCTTGAGAATCCTGACCTGACTTCCGTATTCAAGGCCGACAGGATATGCAAGGATTACGGGCTTGACACGATCTCGGCAGGTTCCGTGCTCGGTGCATTTGCAGAACTCAAAGTAGGAATAATCCAAGCTAATGGACTGGAATCCCTGCTCTCGGAAATTGGAGAAGGAGGAATGCCCGGAAAAGGGGCCAGAAAATATCTTTCAGGCATTGGGAGAGAAGATTTGAGCATGGATGTGAAGGGGCTCGAACTCGGAGGTTTTGATCCGCGAGGGATAAGGGGGCAGGCTCTGGCTTATGCTACATCCAGCCACGGTGGAGACTACCTGACTGCTTTCATGGTCGGGCCCGAGGTGCTTGGAAAGCCTGTGAGTCTTGACCGCCTGAGCCTTAAAGGAAAAGCAGGTATTCTCCAGGTCTTTGAAAACCTGACTGCTGTACTGGACTCTTTTGTGTTCTGCCCATTCTCGGGTTTTGCCCTTAATGAAGAACTCTGTTCAGCTCTTTTGCTTTCGGCCGCAGATATGGAGATATCACCTGCGGAACTTCTGAAAATAGGAGAAAGAATCTATAATCTTGAGAGAACCTATAACCTTAAAGCAGGTTTCACCCGAGAAGATGATACCCTTCCGGAAAGGCTGTTTGAAAACGAGGGGGAAAATGAAGGATATGGGCTTCCCAGGCAAGAGTTTGAAGTTGCAATCCAGGAATATTACCATTACCGTGGCTGGGATGAGGAAGGAATACCCAGGCCTGAGAAATTAAAGGAGCTTGAGCTCAGCTTTTAAGACTAAAATCGTAAAGGCAGTGCGGGCGTGGTAAGAAGTACGGACTGGAATCCCTAAACGCTTGTCAAAGAAAAAAGAAAGGAAAAGATTTCAGGGATTTTTACTGTCCGTAGGCTCCAAAAACTAATAAATCTTATAGGGTAAAGGGTTTTCTCTTTGAAATTCAATATTTCTTTTAATCCAAGATGTACTGTAGCTTGTGGATTTTTCCGGATACTTCTGGCAGTTTTCCCCTAAATCCAGTCTAAAGACGCAAAATCTCGCACAAGCGTTATATAGTCAAGGATAATTAATCGTATTAGTTCTCGACCTGTAGATTGATTCTGCAGGCACCCCAGGCTCGGAATATTTTCCAGTTTTTCTATGCAGATCTTAAGCAATGTATGGATGAAATAGGAGACAGGCTTAAAAATTAGGAAAGCCTTCTTATAATACTTTACCGGAGTCGCTGAAAATTTTCAGGGAAATCCGGAATGGCGTTTACAGCTTACTAACAAACATCTTTGAAATGTAATGGGAGAATCACTATGAAACAGCAGGTAGAAGTAAAAGAACTTAAAGAAGGGAAATATTTTATCATTGATGACGAAGCATGCGTCATAAAGAGCATTACCAAGTCCAAACCGGGGAAGCACGGAGCTGCAAAGGCAAGAGTAGAAGCTATCGGACTCTTTGACGGCCAGAAGCGCTCCTTCATAGGCTCAGTTGCAACCAAAGTCTACGTCCCGATTGTGGAAAGAAAGAGTGCACAGGTAATTTCAATTACAGGCAATATTGCCCAGCTCATGGACATGGGAGACTTCTCAACCTTTGAGATTGTAATTCCTGATGAGTACAAAGAAAAGGTCAAAGAGGGTGAAGAGGTTTCTTATATTACAGCCCTTGGCAAGATTAAGCTCGATATACGGACATAAACTTCCAAAACTAAAATGGAAACTCAGGTTAAGAGCCTGAGTCATTCTTTTTTTAAGCAAATAATTTCATATCAGGTTAAAGTATGTTTTTACCTAATTCCTTTATAGATGCTCTTGCAGACTATGAATCTGCACGTTATGTTATCTTCGGCGTGCCTTTTGACAATACCTCTTCTTACAGGGCAGGCAGCCGCTGGGCTCCGGACGCCATGCGACAGGTCTCTGCGAATTTTGAGAGTTATAACCCTACTTTTGACATAGATCTTGTGGACCTTCCCATATATGATGCCGGAAACCTGGAAACTTCAGCTTTGGTTGACGAGACTCTGCAGAGCCTCTACGAAACTACAAAAGACCTCCTGAGCGATGAAAAACTTCCCATTATGCTTGGAGGAGAACATTCCCTTACTTTCGCTATGGCGAAGGCCTGTGCCGAACTCGCAAGAGAGGAGTTTGGAGTCCTTGTTCTGGATGCTCATTTTGACCTCAGGGAAGAGTACAGGGGTTTTAAGCATAACCATGCCTGCGTATCCCGAAATATTCTCAATGAGGTTACGAAGAATCTTGTTTCTATAGGCATCAGAAGCGGCCCGGAAGAAGAATGGGTTTTTGCCAGGGAAAATAACCTGAAGTATTATACAGCCGATGATGTGGAATCCACAGGTATGGTAGAGATCCTCAAAGAAGCCCTTGAGTGGCTTGACTGCGACAAGCTATATCTTTCTCTTGATATGGATGCCATAGATCCGGCTTATGCCCCTGGTCTCGGCACTCCTGAGCCTTTCGGCTTGAGTGCGCGGGATGTAAGGACTGCAATAAGGACGCTTGCTCCTTTTTCAATGGCTTTTGATATTGTAGAAATTGCCCCTGAATACGATTCTGGGCAAACAGCCATGCTCGGGGCAAAACTAATGAGGGAGTTTATTGCCTCCCATGCAAAAAGCTGCAGAAATGCATAAGCTAAGAAAACAGAAGAATAACCTGCATATACAAAACTCTCAACTGACAGAACAGTCTAGCCTTTTGTGGATTCAAAAACTGGTGGAAAAGGAGGAATTTCTTACTTCCAGATTTTCCATTGTACCCAGTACCCCCTATTCATTAAACTTTTTTATGGATATTGTGTACGCCATATAGCTATGATCTTATCAATAGCTATGTACGTATACTTTTCATTCTGTTCAAGAGTAAGCACATTGTCTGCGCAACTCTCTATCCTTCCGCTAAAAACATCAGGGCCTCCGCAGTAGACGTCTACAACTTCACCTCGAAGGTGTTCCACTATAAATGATTGCATTTCTTCACACCTCAGATATATTCCCATTAATATAACGATTTTGAAATATAAAGTTTTGAGCTTATTGACCCCATAGGGCTATTATTTTATCAATGGCTATATGGGTAAGTTTCCCTTCGTTATTAAGCGTCAGAACATTATCGGCACATGCTTCTATATTTCCCCTGAAAACGTCAGGCCCACCGCAGTAAACATCTACTTCTTTGTTAAGATAGTGTTCCACTATAAACGATTGTATCATAGATTTTGTTCTCCTGTTTATTTTCTTTGCAACTTGCTTATCTACCTTTTAGATTGTTTGATGGCATAAACTGGCGGTCTTTAAATCCCCAGATGTCCGTTAATTGTAACTATCCTTTCATTTCATATAAATATATTTAGAAACTAAAATTGAGTTTCGGAGTGCGACCCGTTAACTTCTGAAAGGAAAATTAGCTTACTTGTCCCAGAGACTGTATAGTTCTCAGATCTTGTTTTCCCAGAAATAAAAGATGATTAAATGACTTCTTTTTTCCGGGTTTATTTGCTTCAGGGAATCCGGGAAAGCTAAGTTTATCTGGAGATATCTTATGAATCCGGCTTTTAAAAAAGGATTAAATTCGAAGCTTTCTGGAAAATTTTAAGGGAAAAGTTTCTCAAATTTAAACCAATAAATCCTTTCTATCAGAATTAAGCGAATCAACCTCTTCTTTCTAAATTCTCGGCTCCGAGGTCTTCATGGAGGAAAATTTCCTCAATCTGGGTGCCAAAAAGCTTGGCAAGCTTGAATGCAAGCTCAAGAGAGGGATCATATTTACCTTTTTCAATCGCATTTATGGTTTGCCTTGTCACTCCCACTTTTTCAGCCAGGCTTTCTTGGGTAAGGTCATGCATTGCTCTGTAAACTTTAATATTGTTCTTCATTGAAGGCACCGTATTTTTACTTAGTAGATGTCTTCATGGAGGAAAATTTCCTCAATCTGGGTGCCAAAAAGCTTGGCAAGCTTGAATGCAAGCTCAAGAGAGGGATCATATTTACC
>Ga0183099_1000437_pt1 | contig 31076 bp, 22 predicted proteins | sample Biomet1_FD_127788 | JGI IMG/M metagenome (GOLD analysis project Ga0183099, IMG submission 127788) | Microbial communities from bioreactor (seeded with anoxic lake sediment) at LBNL, California, USA - Biofuel metagenome 1 | ecosystem: Engineered > Bioreactor > Anaerobic > Unclassified ...
AAACGAATATAGACAATTTGGGCTGAGTTCTTTAAAAAACTCAGCCCTTCATTTTTTTTATCTAAAAAGTTTTACCGGACAGCAATAAATAAAATTAGAAAAATCTCTTTTCTTTTTTGCCGTAGTAATTGTTCTTATCATATTTATTTAGAGTTATAACGAGCCTGCCCTAAATCAGTTTTCAACAGAAAAAGGGATATTCGTTTTATTTTTATTTAAAAGAGTTCTGGTTATTTCAAAGACAATAGTCTTTCGGTTAAATGGTTGCTTTGTTCCACTAACACTTCTTTATTTAAATTGAGAAAGCCAAATCCATGGTTGTATTTCTGTCCATCAGTTAATACCCACTTCAAGAAATCAGAAACTTCTTTCCGTATGTTTTGCTGAGAATAAACAAAACCGAAATTCACAACAGGTATTGTCTCTATCTGGCTTCTCTCTAATAATGTAATTGCATCGTCCACATTACCTGATAATACATTTTTCTCATCTTTTTTCAGGTCGAGTGGCAATAGTGCTATTCCTTCTTTTAATTTGCGGGTGTTGATGTCAAAAAGGTAACCCAGATTATTGTAAGCAATACCAATCGTATCTTTTTTCACTGCAGAAAGCAAATAAATATCATCGCCCAAAACTTTTTTCCCTTTAATTTCTGAAGATTCGTGACCAAAATATCCAGCTAAAGCTGTAGAAGCACAAGAATGATTTTCACGGGCATAAATTGTTGCCGGTAACTTTGGTTTCTCCTTTTTCTGATCATCACCATAATTGAATGCTTCGAAGAAAAGTTTGTCTATATCCTTTTTGTTCAGTCCTTTCTTTGCGATGCTTGTTAAAAATGGATTTTTGCTATTGGTTACCGGTAATAAAGCATATCGACCGGCATATACTATTCCATCATTCACTTTTAATTCATCTTTTTGTGGAAAATGAGCAATAACATTTAAATCCGGATCCTGAGTGTTAGCTTTACTTTGTACTAATTTTAACTGCACATTCGGATTAATCTTTGTATATTCTGTTATCCACTTTTCTATTAAAGGATAAGTAAATTTCGTTCCGCTTATCAATATCGGATTATTATCAGAGTTTTGTGCTGCAAGGCCTGTGGATAGAAACAATAAGGCTAAAAATAGTATGCTGAAATATTTTGTTTTCATAATTGATTTTGTTTTATATTATAATAAAAAGTGTATAACATATCCGGGAATAAGGATTTCGCCTTATTCCAATACGTCCGGATATTTATAAAAAAGGGATGTTAGAAGGGAAAAGAGCAGGTGTGCATACAGCACATTCGCATGGGAAGTGTAGAAAGAGAAGAGGAGAATGCAGGCATCATTGTAGAATATAAACCTGGCTGATTAAATAAAGTGAATGTCTTTTGAGAATCCGATACTTTTTGCAAGTATCGCTGTAATCGTTTTTTTCTAAATAAAGTTTTCATAACCTTCTAATTTGAATTATGTTAGTTTCATATCTTTCATCTTTATCGATTGCAAAGTTCATAATAATTCGCGGTAATATAAATACCATAAACATGGCATTTATATTACCGCGACTCAGGTATATTAACTTACTTATATATATATTCAGCTTTCTACAAATAGATATTTCCTGCTATTATATAAAACTAATAATGAGAAGGCTAAAATAAAAACTCAAAAGGCTATCATTGCAACTTTTGCAATAATAGCCTTTTATACATACCCAGTTCAATATCTAGAATATAAATTTCAGATTTGAATGAAGGTAATCTTACTTTTTCAACAACTCTCTCAACAAATTATCCAAATCATCACCAAACACATTTTTGGCAACTATTACACCTTTAGAATCAACCAGAAAATTAGTTGGGATAGCTCTTACACCATATTTGCCAATAATTTCACTCTGCCAGAATTTTAATTCAGAAATCTGAGTCCAGTCAAGATGATCATCAGCTATGGCTTTTACCCATTTATCTTTTGACTTATCCAGAGAAACCGCCAGTACATCAAAGCCTTTATCTTTATACTTCTGATATATCTTCACAAAGTTTGGATTTTCTCTTCTGCAAGGAGGACACCAGGATGCCCAAAAATCGATCAATAAATAACCTTTGCCCAAACGATCTGAAAGAGCAACCGTTTTCCCATCTGGGGTTTTAGCCGAGAACTCGGGAGCTGTTTTGCCCACAGAAACATTACTTAATGTTTTCACTAACTTATTTAAAACCTGCACATAGGTTGTATTCTGCAATGAAGGATCAAGTAACTTTATATTTGATTCTATTTCGGTTGGGGAAAGTCTGTACGAAAAATCACGGTAAAGTGCATAAGCCGACACCAACGAAGAAGGATGTTGTTTTATAAACTCATCAATCTTCACATCTTCTTTACTTTTATACTCTTTAAAGAGAGCATGTAAAGCAGAACCCTTTACCTCTGTATTCTGATAATCGGAGGCTGGATCCAAATTTACTATTGTCTGATTTTTATCTAGAAACAGCATATAAGGATTTTCCTTTGAGTCCAGAGATATTCCGTAAATCTCCGGCAATACTGTTTTTGTGGAAAAAGAGAACTGTCCATTCTGTACTTTGGCAGAATCAACAACGACATAATATTTGTCTATAAACTTTTGCAGATACACTTTACCTGTAGTTACTCCACTTACAGAGCCATTGAGGTGCAATGTATTTTTTTCCTGTGCATGAGCTAAGGTAAAACTTAATGCTAATGCCGCCAAAACTATTAATTTTCTTTTCATAAGCTATAATTAGTTCTATAATTATCCATATAAGTTATTTTCTGGCAACAAAGGTATTTAAAGTTACATTAAGAGGCAATACCACATATATGGGATTTTTATAACTGACTTCGGGAATCCTCTAAAACTTATAATGAATCTTCTTTTATAAACTATAGTTGCTTTTATAATAATCAGTCAAATATTGATCTATCCAATCATCAAGCTTCTTTAGTTCATCAATCTTCACCCCTTCAGTTCTCCATTTATTGATGTATTTTTGTGATTCAGTTATCACTTTATTTTCCGCCGGTTCCAGAGTTTGAAGAATTCCTTTTTGATCTTTTGAAATTAGGGCCGCTAAATTAAGATAATCCTCGCCTTCTCCACGATCTATCGGGAATAATTTTTGTTTTAACTTGGATGACCAATCAAAAAGTGGTGCCGAAGTCTCTCCTTCTGAAGTAACAATTTTAGGAAGATATCCTTTACTGTTTACCAAAAGTGGAACAGCTACAGAAGTCAACGGACAGCCGATTACCGACCAAAGAACTGTCTGCGAAGCCGGTTCATTGTCCTTTACACCCTGGAAAACAAGAACAGAAGTGGTGAGATAACGCGGAATAAAATCACGAAATGGAACCAAAACAGCTTTACTGCCGTCTGACGGTATATTATTATATAAATCGACTCCTGTAAGCCCATGTTTCAAACTACGGGATACATCCTTCAGTATAAATTCAAACGAGATGCTCTTTTTCAGAGAAGCCTGATAAAAAAGTTCGGATGCCACCTCAAAACGTGCCAGTCCTTTATCACGTGTACGGTCTCCGGAGAAAGAGAAATTGGTACGTATTATGTACCCAAAAGGTGCTACAGCAGAATCGTTTGCATCATATTTCACATAACTCTTATCACTGGTTTCATAATATGCTGCACCACCATGTGCATCAATTACCCCGAAATTAGAGCTGGCACGAATAGGACGAGGCAAACTGTCGAGCAGGTGTTCAAAATCGGCTAAAGAAGCACATGTTTGCAAGGCTAGTTTCATTATATAGCCGTCAAGCCCCTTTTCATCTCCGTCCAAACCCGGGTTTAGGTTATAAGATGCCGAATTTATTATGGCAAAACCGGCACTATTATGTCCGCCAAATACACCTTTCTTTCCAGAATCACGCGTGCTGACTACAGCTATATAAGGATATTTACCATCTAAAAAGGACTGAAATTTATTATTCGGATCATGCGTATCCCGTTGTTTAAACAACAAAGGACGACCATCAGCAGTAAACTTACCCGAAATAACTGCTGTAGTACAAGCTTCTGTCTGCAGAATTCCTGCAAACAAGATTAATATATAAACAAACAACTTCTTCATATAATTATAATGCTTTATTGGTGTTAGTTTCAGAATCAGGAAGCGGGAATATATAGTTCTCGGCAGAAGGCAAAACCTGAGCAGCCTGCAAACTGCTACTTCCTTTTGCCGGAATAGTCAATAAATCGCGAAGCAAATCATTAGAACGGAATCCCTCACCTAAAAGCTCTATCCTTCGTTCCAGACGAATGGTTTCCAGCAATGCTGTACTTGTATTTTCTGAATTGGCAGGAAACACAAAACCAGCATCCGAGCGATGATGAACAGCCTCCAGTAATTTAATGGCTAGCGCATTATTGTTAGTTCTCAAAGCAGCCTCAGCATAATTAAGCAGTACTTCCGAATAACGAATTACCGGTATGTAATCTATGTATGGAGAAACCTTTGCATACTTCTTCAGGTAATATTTTCCCGACTTCAATTCTATCAAATTACGGCGTGCATCATTGGTCCCCCAAAGAGAAGAGCCCAATATACCGGAAGGATTCAGATAATATTCCTTATTTGAATAATAAACATACGCAATGGCTGATTGTCCGCTATAAGAATCGGAAGCTGTTGAAGGCATGGATAAAATAGATTCTATTGTTAGGAAATTAGATCCAAACAAAGTTGTTATATCACTCTGCAAGGCATGCTTCACCCCTGTTGTTGTAGAGAATGGAGCCTCAGTCTGCGGAACAATCTTTTTAGCCTCGGTTATCACATTCTGGAAATCACCTTTATTGAGATAAACCCTTGTTTTCAAAGCAATGGCTGTACTCTTATGTGCCCTTGTTGTATTTAGAGCAGAAGAAGAATAAGAATCCGGTAAATTGGCTTCTGCAAAATCAAGATCTTCAAGAATCTGCTTATAAACCTCCTTCACGGTGCTACGTGCCAAGTCATTGTTTGCCGATGTAGTTTCCGCCTGCAAGCGAAGGGGCAAACCTTTTGATGCTCCGTTGTTTTCTGTATACGGGCGGGCATAAATAGTTACCAAAGTATAATAGCTAAGTGCTCTTACAAATTTTGCTTCAGCAACATATTGTGTTTTTACCTCATCACTTATCACGCCAGAACTTTTAGCTAATCCATCTATAATAATATTTGCATTATTAATTGCAGCATAAGCCTGTTGCCAGGTATTATTAATATCATTTGAACCGGAAGTATAAGAGTTTGTCCAGCTCTCATAAGCTGTATATGAGTTACCTGTTACATTGATAAAATCTTCACCACGTACATCCAGGTACAAATGAATACGACCACCGTACATACTGGCACCTTTAAGCGCTTTATACATTCCGTTGACTAACCCTTCGATACGAGTCTGTGTTTGAAATATTTCTCCGGCACTTAATGAAGTTTCCGATTCTGTATTCAACTCACTATCGCATCCTGACAAAGTAAATGAAAAAAAATAAGCAAGTCCCAGAATGACTGATATATTTTTTATTTTATTTATTATTCGAATCATAATATGTCATTTTTATAAAGCGTAATTAGAATCCTAAGTTAATTCCCAAAGTGAATGTACGTCCCTGTCCTAAGGAGTTGCGTTCTATACCCGGAGTTGTATTTGAGTTTCCATTAACAGATGACTCAGGATCCGTACCCGAATATTTAGTCAGCAAAAAGGCATTTGATACCTGTGCATAAATCCGGGCAGAACTTAAATTTAATCTACTCAATAGATTTGCAGGAATTCTGTAAGCTAACAGTACATTCTGCAAGCGTAGGAAATCCGCCTTTTCTGCATTTGCAGAAATTGGGAACGACGTACCATTGGAAATAATATCATTATAAACCAGGCGAGGAATATCAGTAACCTGTCCAGGAGTAGTCCATCTATCCAGAATACCGGTATAGTTATTATAAAAAGTCTGTTCTCTCAAAGTAGCTTTGGTACCATTCATTACATAGTTTCCACCAGCATAAGTAAAGTTCAGCGTTAGATCCCAGTTCTTATATTTTAAATTACTTACTAACCCTCCATACCATTTAGGAAGTGCGCTACCTATCAAATAATAATCAGATACCCCGATTGCAGGAGCTGTTGTTCCATCAAGATAAGTCCAGTTACTTTCACCCGGTGCTACAACAGAACTATACTGCACTTTTTCACCCTTAGCATTAACAAATATCCTGCGACCATTCTCCGGATTCACACCAGCAGTCTTAGCACCATAAAGGCTACCTACAGAATAACCCACACGAGTTACATTATTTGCGTTGGCAGAAGTATGGGTATACCCAATAATATCAGCATTATCTCCGGCTAGTTGAGTCACTTTATTCTTAATACCTGTAAAGTTGAATGACACATCCCATGAAAATTCTTTTTTCTGAACCAAAGAAGCATTCAATGTAAGTTCTATACCTCTGTTGTACATAGAACCAATGTTAGTTAATATAGAATTACCGGGAATACCTTTTGACGGAGATTGAGGTGTATCCAAAATCAAACCGTTCACATTATTATTAAAATATGCAAGTTCCACCGATAAACGTTTTTTCAGCAATTCGGCATTGATACCAATATTGGTCTGATCACTGGTTTCCCAACTTAGGTCAGGATTACCCGACTGACTAAGAGCCCATGTTGATGCTGTCCCATAAAGAGAAGAAGAGAACAAGTCATACGATCCATAATTGTTTGTCAGATTTCCATTTCCCACACGTCCCCAACTGGCATTCAGTTTCAGTTCATCAAAGATTCTTCCCAATGCAGATTTCTTGAAGAACTTCTCTTGTGAAAGAACCCAGCCGGCAGAAACACCACCAAAATCTCCATACTTATGTCCCACTGCCAAAGCAGAATTTCCATCACGTCTCAGATTCACAGTAAAAAGATACTTAGCATCCAAATCATAACTCAAACGAGAGAAGTAAGAAAAGAAAGATCTTTCACCTAGTGAATTATTAGAAGCAGTATAATTACTCCAGCCTCCCTGGTAGTTTTCAAAGAATTCATCCGAAGCCTTTGAAGCACTTACTCCCCAGATATTTACTTTATTTTTCTGTAAATCGGTACCCAACAAAGCCGATACATGATGCCTATTGTTAAATACCTGATCATAATTCAGTGTATTAGTAAAAGTCTCATTATTTCTCAATGCCGATACATTCGTTACAGAACCACCGTTAGAATAGCCCGAAGAACCTAACTTAGAACTTAAAAAGCTAATTGTCTCCGTTTTCAGACGATCAATAGCATACGATGTATTAAACTCCAGATGCTTCGACAATTTTACATTCGCACTAAGACCACCAAGGAAACGGTCATTGTCAGAAGTGCTACGGCTATATTCAAACAATGCCAACGGATTATATAAAGTAGAAGAAGCTTTGTTATTACCCATTCCTATCTGTCCGGTGCTACTCAGATTATAACTACCATCTTCATTATAAGGGCTTATATTAGAAGGCAAAGAAATTGCCATTCTGGCTGCACCAATAAGGAATTGAGATGATCCCTGCAAAGAACCTGAACTATAAGCTTGGTTATGACTTGTGTTATACGAACCATTGCCTTTTATTTTCAGCCACTTAGTTACTTCATGATCAATATTAAACCGTATACCCTTGCGTTGAAAATCATTATTCACCAAAAAGCCTTCCTGATTAGAATAATTGGCTGAGAAATAATAACTGGTTTTCTCTGTTCCACCAGATAATGTTAACGCATGGTTGTGGGATACAGCCGTACGATAAATATAATCATACCATTTTGTGTCAACCAGTGAACCATCGGCATTATACGAAGGAAAGAATAATTGAGAACTCACATTATCATTGTTTGCATTTCCGCTCAGAATTTTAGAATTAAGCACCGCTTCATTCTTTATATCCATGTATTGCTGTGCATTCAATAGTTTAGGCAAACGGGTAGCGTTGGTAATACCAATCCAGCCTTCATAATTAGCCTTTGCCTTACCAGATTTACCTCTTTTTGTAGTAATCAGCAACACACCGGCTGCAGCACGCGAACCATAAATAGAGGTAGAAGCTGCATCTTTTAATACATCAATAGATTCAATATCCGAAGGGTTTATATCCGCTAACGGGTTATTAGGCACATCCGTTGTAGTTGAAATATTACCTGTACTTACCGGAATTCCGTCAATCACCACCAAGGGATATGAACTTAAAGAGATAGAGTTCACACCTCGGATTCTAATTACAGGAGGATTGTTCAACAAGCCGTTAGGCTGTGATATACTAACACCTGCCGCTCTTCCAGACAATGCCTGATCAAAACTCTGAACGGGTAATTCCTTTATCACGTCACCATTAACACGTGCAGCCGCTCCTGAAAATACTTTCTTCGACTGAGTACCATAACCTACAACCACCACTTCATTAAGGCGGTTCAGATCTTCTGATAACGTAACATAAACAGGCTCTTCAGTGTCGTAAACATCAATTTCCTGAGTACGATAACCTACCAAACTAACAGATAAAGTAAGCGGAAGTTTTTTTGAAGCTTTTATTTCAAATTCTCCTTTTACATCAGTAGAAACACCTGTTGTTGTAGACTTGATAAGTACAATAGCCCCTATTATAGGTTCCTTGGTACGTTCATCAACAACATGTCCTTTTATCAATGTCTGTGCATTTATAAATCCCGAAGAAGTAAACAAAAGAAGTGCAATAATAGAGAGTATAGTTCTCCCTGTCGGGAATGTAAGTCTATCCCCGACTCTAAAAAATATATTTATCATAAGTAATGCTTTATAAAGGAATTATTTTGTTTTTATAGATGATAGGTAACCACTACCCTCCACTTGTTTTTTCTGAGAAACAAGTACATCTACTGTTGGCTTCAGAAAGCCGTAATTGTGATTATGAATCAATCCGTTATTCAGTACCCAGCTGACGAATCTTCCAACTTCCGGATTTGCAGCTTTTGAATAAAGAAATCCAAAATCCTGCACCGGTATAATATCTACATTTTGATTTTCGAGTAAATCTATAACCTGATCAATATCTTCAGAAGCAAGAACCTTGCGTTGTTCTTTCTTCACATCAAGAGGAAGCAGAGCTATATTATCTTTTAATTTACGGGAATTCGTATCATAAATGTAGTTCAGACTATTGAAGGTTACTCCCGTCTGGTCTTTCTCAACAGCATTGATAAGGAACTGATCATCACCGGATATTTTTCGTCCTTTTATATCCGCTGTTTTGTAACCGAAATATGCTGCAAAAGTTATGGTTGCCGATGACTTTCCATTTCCCGAATAAACTGTTGCTTTACTTGCCGATTTTGCATCTTTATGATCGTCGGCATAAACATCTTCTCTGAAAAAGAGTTCCTTTAATTTCTTCTTATTAAGATTCTTCTTGCTCAACTCCGCCAGAGATAAACTATTTTTCCCGGCAATGGGAAGCAGTGCATATCTGCCCACATAAGTAATTTGCTTGTCGGACTGTAAAGAGTCATTATAAGTCAGCACACTCAAGTCTACCGAACCATTATCTGTGCTTTTGTCTGCCCATACAATTTTTACACCGGGATTCTGCTTCTCGTATTCGTTAATCCACTTTTGTACCAAAGGAGTGGTAAATCTTGAACCTTTTATATAAATTTCGGAAGTATTTTTCTGTGCATGCAAGTGAACTGTAGCTATTAAAGCCAATACTAATAAATGTATCCTGAAATTCTTCATACCCTAAAAATTTAAACTATAAAACACCTTAATTATTAAACCATACGTCAAAAATCACTTGCAACATCGCATTCCCATGACTAAAGGAATAATTTCGTTTTTTCTAATCAAATACTTCATACCTTCTTGTTTAAATTTTGATTTTGCAAAGGTATTTTAAGTCGTATTAAGGTGCAATACCATATACATGGCATTTTAGGGTAGAAAAACATAGCTTATCTTTGGTATACACAAAGATAAGCATCTTTAATATTATAAGATATGTTATTAATTCATTCTACAATTTCATCAAAATGCTGCTGTGCCCAGCCAATCATAATCTGTATAGCCGGCATGATTTCTCGTGCCATGTCGGTAAGTGAATATTCCACGCGCGGTGGCACCTCAGCATAAACCTTCCGAACAATCAACCTATCTTCTACTAGTCGCTTCAAGGTTCCTGACAATACTTTTTGTGAAATATCGGGAATATTTTTGTTCAAGTCCTTGTAGCGCATTGTTTCACAAGCTTCGAGTGAACATAAGATAAGCAAAGACCATTTATCGCTAAATCGACTCAGGATATTGCGTATCGGACAGGTTGGGTATTTTAGGTCTAATTGTCTCATATAAATAATTTTATTCGCAAAAATACATAAAATCTCTTTTAGAGAGTGTTTTATGTATCAGTATTTTAGCTTCTAAAAAACTTTTATTTTTTTCCATTAGATAATCTTTTGTTTTTCAACAATTCTAACCTATAAGGTAAGTAACTAACCCACTTGCATACAGTTATACACATAGGTAATTTTGTCAATATATTAATCTCAATAAATAATAAGTTATGAGCAAATTGAATTTCTTAAATGGATGGACGGGAATCAGTGAATACTTTACCCGCCGAAGTGCCCAAAGCTATTTTAGCTCTAAGCAAATGATGCTTGCAACATCTGGTTGTGGGTCAGCTTGTGGATCGGAAGATGGCAAACCAAAACCTGCTGCATGCGGTGCAGCTGATGACGGAGGTAAGCCTCAGCCTTCAGCTTGTGGTACTGGTGATGACATTCAACCTAAACCTTCAGCTTGTGGTTCTTCCTGTGGAAGTGACGACAAGTAAATTATCCGAAAGTCCCGGTCATAACTTCAGAGCCGGCCGGGACTTTCAGTTTAATCATATATAAATTATCATGGAATATTTCGCTTTTCAATGGCATATTACCGATAGTTGCGACCAGCGTTGTCAGCATTGCTATATTTTTTCAGAAAACCATCACATTAAACTGAAAGAGATGTCATGGCCGGAAATAGAATTAGTTTTTGAAAACTGCATGGACATGTGTAAAAAGGCAAATCGCATTCCATACTTCTATATTACCGGTGGTGACCCCATATTACACAGCCGCTTTTGGGAGTTAATGGAACTATTTAAATCACACAACATTGCCTTTACCATTCTGGGGAATCCTTTTCACCTGAACGATATTGTTTGTCAACGCCTTAAAGCATGTGGATGTGAAAGATACCAATTGTCAATAGATGGTTTAAGGGAAACACACGATGCTATCCGTAAACCGGGATCGTTTGATACTACGCTCGAAAAAATAGAATGTCTGCGCAATGCTGGAATCAGATGTGCGATTATGACTACAGTATCGGGAACAAACATCCACGAGATTCCGGAAATCATAGATCTTGTAGTAAAGCATAAAGCAGATGTATTTGCTTTTGCAAGATATTGTCCTACAAGTTCAGAGAAGAGTACTCATCTTACGCCTCAGCAATATAAGGATTTACTTGAAATCTGCTGGCAAAAGTTTGAACATTATAAAGATAGTGATACCAGCTTTAGCCTGAAAGATCATCTTTGGACATTGTTTCTTTACGAAAAGGGACTTTTCAAAATACCCGAAGGTCTGAATAATGATGTGATATACGAAGGTTGTAATTGCGCGAATTGTCATCTTACAATACTACCAAAAGGTGAAGTGTATGCATGTCGGCGACTAGAGAGCAATGTAGGTAATGCATTCAACGAAAAGCTATATGATATATTTGCCGGCACCAAAATGGACTATTACCGTAATTACGAGAAGTTTGAGAAATGTTCCAAATGCGAATTAAAAAGATTTTGCAGAGGATGTCCGGCTGTAGCGTATGGATATACAAATAACTTCTATGCTGCAGATCCGCAATGTTGGAAAGAGATAGAAAAAAAATAAAAAGGAGAAATATGAAAGCTGTTGTATTATATAAAACATGTGCACCGGAAGAACTTTCAATAAGCGAGGTTCCTGTTCCGGATGTAAAACCGGGATGGGTACTTATAAAAGTAAAAGCATTCGGGCTTAACCGTTCGGAGTTGATGATGCGCCAGTATGAAGGTAATGCGCCATACATAAGCTTACCTCGTATACCTGGAATTGAATGCGCTGGCAAAATAGCAGATGGTTCGGATAGTAGATTCAAAAAAGGTCAGCGGGTGGTTGCACTCATGGGTGGTATGGGACGTTCCTTTGATGGTAGCTATGCCGAATACACCTTAGTTCCTTCTAAAAATGTATTTACTGTAGAAAGTGACTTCAGTTGGGAAGAGTTGGCGGCCATTCCCGAAAGTTACTTTACTGCTTATGGTTCACTTTTCAACAGCCTTCAACTTTCTTCTGAAGATACGTTACTTGTACGTGGGGGAACAAGTGCAGCCGGACTAGCCGCTATTCAACTGGCCAAAAGCATCGGAACAACCGTGGTGGCCTCTACAAGAAAAGAACACAAACGCAACTTGTTAATCAAACAGGGAGCAGACGAGATTCTTATTGATAATGGAACGCTAAAAGAACAGCTGTTCAGCCATTACCCTAACGGAGTTAATAAAATTCTGGAATTAATTGGTCCAGGCACACTTCTTGAATCTGCACAGTTACTGAAACATCATGGCATTGTTTGTGTAACCGGGATATTAGGCAAAAAAGGAACACTAGATAACTTTTATCCTATAAAAGACCTGCCTTCGGGTGTTTACCTGACTGGTTTTTCAAGCAATCATCCAACTCAGGAAATAATTGACAACATTTTCAATCAAATAAAAACAGGCAATCTGCATCCGTTGATTTCTAAGGTATTTTCACTTCAGGAAACTGGTCAGGCACATTTGCTAATGGAAAGCAACGAAGCCAACGGGAAGATAGTTGTTAGAATTGATTAGAACAACCAATATATGATAAGAGTGCCTGCTAAAAATATTTAGCAGGCACTTACACAAACTTTACTTACTTAACAACTGATATAACAACTTATCCAGATCTTCACCAAAAAGGTTTCTGGCAACGATAGTTCCTTTTGAATCTACCAGAACATTAGATGGGATTACTCTTATGCCATACTTGGTTACGGCATCACTCTGCCAGAACTTTAATTCTGATACTTGTGTCCAGTCCAAATGATCATCGGCAATGGCCTTTACCCATTTATCTTTTGTTCTGTCTAATGAAACGCCCAGGATATCAAAACCTTTGTCTTTGTATTTATTGTAGACTTTTACTATTCCGGGATTTTCCTTTCTGCAACCGGGACACCACGATGCCCAGAAATCAATGAGCAGGTATCCTTTTCCAAGGCGGTTTGACAGGCTTACAGTTGTGCCTTCAGGGGTTTTTGCCGAGAATTCAGGAGCCTGTTTTCCTACAGCTACTTTATCCCATGTTTTAATCAGATTATTGAGAACCTGCACATAGTTTGTTTTCTGTAATGCCGGAGCAAGCAGTTTTATATTTGCTTGTATCTCGGCAGGTGTCAGTCTGTAGGAAAAATCTCTGTATAATGCGTAAACAGCCACAATAGAAGAGGGATGTTGCTTGATAAACTGATCTATCTTCACATCTTCCTGCTGTTTATACTGAACAAAAAGAGCGTGCTGAGCCGAACCATTTACCTGTGTATTTCTATACTGATCTACAGAATCAAGCTTTATTGTTATCTGATTCTTATCCAGAAACAGCATGTAAGGACTATCTTTAGTACCTAAAGAAATGCCATAAACTTCGGGGAGCACTGCTTTTGTTGAGAAAGAGAATGTCCCTTTCTGTATGCTTGCCGAGTCGATAACAGTGTAGTATTTATCTATAAACTTGTGCAGATACACTTTTCCTGTTGAAACTCCATTTGTTGTGCCACTAAGATGCAACGTACTTTTCTCTTGCGCATGTGCAAAAGTAAAGGCTAATGCTGCAATGCCTAGTGCTAAAATTCTTCTTTTCATAAGCTATAAGTCGTTTTATAATAATCGGTTAAATATTGATCAATCCACTCGTCCAGTTTCTTTAGTTCTTCAGGCTTTACTCCTTCAGTTCTCCATTTGCTGATGTATTTCTGTGACTCGGCAATAACACGATTCTCTGCCGGATCAAGTGTCTGAAGGATTCCTTTGTTGTCTTTTGAAATTAACGCTGCTAAATTAAGATAATCTTCTCCTTCTCCACGGTCTATCGGAAACAATTTTTGCTTTAATCTGGATGCCCAGTCAAAAAGTGGTGCCGAAGCTTCTCCTTCCGAGGTCAGAATCTTTGGCAAATAGCCTTTGCTGTTTACCAGAATAGGAACGGCAACTGAAGTGAGCGGACAACCCAGCACTGACCAAAGTATAGTCTGCGATGCAGGTTCTTTGTCTTTTACTCCCTGAAATACCAGAACGGAAGTTGTGAGATAACGAGGAATGAAATCACGAAAAGGAACCAATACTGCTTTATTCCCATCAGCCGGAATGTTATTATATAAATCGACTCCGGTTAATCCATGTTTCAGACTGCGCGATACTTCTTTCAGTATAAACTGATAAGAGATTTCTTTTTTCAGAGAAGCCTGATAAAATAGTTCCGAAGCTACATCGAATCGGGCCAGTCCTTTATCACGTGCCCGGTCTCCCGAGAAAGAGAAGTTGGTTCGGATTATGTATCCAAAAGGAGCTGCACTTTCGTCATTGGCATCATACTTTACATATTTCTTATCACTTGTTTCATAGTAAGCCGCGCCACCGTGAGCATCAATTACTCCAAAGTTGGAGCTGGCACGAATTGGGCGTGGCAGACTGTCGAGCAAGTGTTCAAAATCAGCTAATGAAGCACATGTTTGCAGAGCTAGTTTCATGATATAACCATCGAGTCCTTTCTCGTCTCCGTCCAGTCCGGGATTCAGATTGTAGGATGCTGAATTGATGATGGCAAAGCCGGCGCTGTTATGTCCGCCGAATACTCCTTTTTTACCAGAATCACGGGTACTGACTACTGCCACATAAGGATATTTACCGTCTGTAAACGATTCGAACTTGTTGTTCGGATCGTGGGTATCACGTTGTTTGAACAACAAAGGACGCCCATCGGCGGTAAACTTACCCGAAATTACGGCTGTAGTACAAGCTTCTGCTTGCAGAATACCTGCAAACAGAAGCAATATATAGACAACAAACTTCTTCATATTATTATAATGCTTTATTAGAGTTAGTCTCTGAATCTGGAAGAGGGAATATGTAGTTCTCAGCTGCTGGTGCTACCGATGAAGACTGTAAGCTACTACTTCCTTTGGCCGGAATAGTTAATAAATCGCGTAACAAATCGTTTGAGCGGAAGCCTTCACCCAGCAACTCAATTCTACGTTCCTGACGAATAGTTTCCAGCAAGGCTGTATTTGTATTTTCTGAACTTGCAGGGAATACAAAACCAGCATCCGAACGATGATGTACTGCTTCAAGCAGGTTAATAGCCAAAGCACTGTTATTTGTTCTCAAAGCAGCCTCAGCATAATTAAGCAATACTTCAGAATAACGGATTACAGGTATATAATCTATATACGGAGAAACCTTTGCATATTTCTTTAAATAATATTTGCCCGACTTCAGCTCTACCAGATTACGGCGTGCATCACTGGTTCCCCAAAGAGCAGAACCAAGTATGCCGGACGGATTCAGATAATATTCCCTGTTGGCATAATAGATATATGCAATGGCTGATTGGCCACTATAAGAATCGGAAGCTGTGGAAGGCATTGACAAGATAGACTCCGTAGATGTAAGGTTTGAACCAAACAAAGACGTAATATCACTCTGCAAAGCATGTTTCACACCTGTTGCAGCCGAGAATGGCGCTACTGTTTGAGGTACAATCTTCTTAGCCTCGGTTATCACATTCTGAAAGTCGCCTTTATTGAGATATACTCTTGTTTTCAAAGCTATAGCTGTATTCTTATGAGCCCGTGTAGTATTTAGCAATGAAGATGTATAAGTATCCGGCAGATTAGCTTCTGCAAAATCAAGGTCTTCCAGAATCTGTTTATACACTTCTTTCACTGTACTGCGAGCCAGATCGTTATTTGCCGATGTTGTTTCTGCCTGCAAGCGAAGAGGTAAACCTTTTGATGCTCCGTCATTTTCTGTATACGGACGGGCATAGATAGTAACAAGTGTATAGTAAGAAAGTGCTCTTACAAACTTAGCCTCAGCAATATACTGCGTTTTCAGAGCATCACTTATCACTCCGGTGCTTTCTGCTAACCCATCAATAATTATATTCGCATCATTAATGGTGGCATAAGCTTGCTTCCAGGTATCATTAATATCATTGGAGCCCGAAGTATAGGAATTGTTCCAACTTTCATAGGCTGTATATGAGTTTCCGGTTATATTGATAAAATCTTCACCGCGCACATCAAGATACAGGTGAATGCGTCCGCCATAAAAACTTCCACCTTTTAAAGCTTTATACATACCGTTAACCAAACCTTCTATACGGGCCGGAGTTTCAAATATACTTTTAGCACTCAACGAAGTGGCCGATTCTGTATTCAGTTCACTGTTGCACCCCGATATAGTCAGAGTTAAAGCGAGTATCAGTCCCAGAAATATGGGTTTCTTATATATGTTATTTATTATTCGAATCATAATATACTGTTTTTATGTGATGTTATTAAAATCCTACATTAACTCCGAAGGTAAATGTGCGTCCACGTCCCAATGAGTTACGCTCTACACCCGGAGTGGTGTTTGAATTACCATTAACCGATGATTCCGGATCTGTACCTGTATATCCTGTTATCAAAAAGGCATTGGATACCTGTGCATAGATTTTAGCGGAACTCAGATTTACTTTACTCAGCAGGTTAGCAGGAACTCTGTAAGCCAGCAACACATTTTGCAATCTCAGGAAGTCTGCTTTCTCCACATTGGCAGAAATCGGGAATGATGTACCATTGGAAATAATGTCATTATAAACTAGTCGGGGGATATCAGTCACCTGTCCCGGAGTGGTCCAGCGATCAAGAATTCCGGTATAGTTGTTATAGGAAGTCTGGTCGCGCAAAGTTGCCTTTGTACCATTCATCACATAATTTCCACCTGCATAGGTAAAGTTCAGAGTCAGATCCCAGTTCTTATATTTCAGGTTACTTACCAAACCTCCGTACCATTTAGGAAGAGCGTTGCCCAATACATAATAATCAGATACTCCGATGGCAGGAGCTTTTGTTCCGTCAAGATAAGTCCAGTTACTTTCACCCGATGGCACTACAGCACTATATTGTACTTTTTCGCCTTTACCATTAATAAATATTCTGCGACCATTTTCAGGATTTACCCCTGCTGTCTTTGCACCAAACAGGCTACCTACAGAATAACCCACACGAGTTACATTATTTGCATTGGCAGAAGTATGAGTATATCCAATAATGTCTGCATTGTTACCAGCCAGTTGAGTGACTTCATTCTTGATGCCGGTAAAGTTGAACGACACATCCCATGAGAACTTCTTCTTCTGAATCAAAGAGGCGTTCAAAGTTAGTTCCACTCCCCTATTATACATTGAACCTACATTGGTTAAAATAGAGTTACCCGGAATTCCTTTTGAAGGAGACTGAGGTGTATCCAGAATCAAACCATTCACGTTATTATTAAAATAGGCTACTTCCACAGACAATCGCTTTTTCAATAATTCTGCGTTAAGTCCGATATTTGTCTGGTTACTGGTTTCCCAACTTAACAGAGGATTACCCGACTGGCTGATTGCCCAGGTAGATACTGATCCGTAAAGTGAAGAAGAGTATAAATCAAATGAACCAAAGTCATCTGTCAGATTACCATTACCTACACGTCCCCAGCTGGCATTCAGTTTCAATTGATCAAACAACTTGCCTAAAGAGGATTTTTTGAAAAACTTCTCCTGAGAGATTACCCATCCACCGGATATACCACCAAAGTTTCCGTATTTATGTCCCACGGCCAAAGCGGAGTTACCATCACGTCTTAGGTTAGCAGTGAAAAGATACTTGCCCTCAAAATCATAACTCAAACGAGAAAAGTAAGAGTAAAAGGCTCTTTCACCTAAGTAATTGCTGGCAGAAGAATAATTGGTCCATCCTCCCTGATAGTTTTCAAAGAAATCATCCGATGCTTTAGAAGCTTTTGTTCCCCAGATACTTGTTTTGTATTTCTGAAAGTCGGTACCCAGCAAAGCGGATACATGGTGCTTGTTATTAAATACCTGATCATAGTTCAAGGTATTGGTAAAAGTCTGGTTATCTCTCAAAGCAGATACATTTGTGGCAGAACCTCCATCAGCATACCCCGAAGAACCAAATTTAGGACTTAAAAAAGTAACAGTCTCTGTTTTCAAACGATCTATTGAATAAATGGTATTGAAATCCAGATGCTTCAATAGCTTAATATTTGCACTGATACCACCAATAAAACGGTCATTATCAGATGTGCTGCGACTATATTCAAACAAAGCCAACGGATTATATAAAGCAGAAGATGCTAAGTTGTTACCTGAACCCATCTTACCTGTGCTACTCAGATTATAACTGCCATCGGCATTGTAAGGACTCACATTAGGAGCTGTGGAAATGGCCATACGGGCTGCACCAACCAGAAATTGTGAAGAACCGGGCAAAGAACCGGAACTGTTGGCTCTGTTGTTAGTTGTATTATATGACCCATTACCTTTGATTCTTAACCATTTATTTACTTCATGGTCAATATTGAAACGGATTCCCTTACGTTGGAAATCATTATCCACAAGGAAACCTTCCTGATTGGAGTAATTGGCAGAAAAATAGTAATTGGTTTTCTCTGTTCCTCCCGAAAGTGTTACCACATGATTATGAGATACTGCTGTACGGTAAATATAATCGTACCAGTTTGTATCTACCAGTGAGCCATCGGCATTATATGAAGGGAAGAATAACTTAGAGCTCACATTATCATTGTTTGCATTTCCGCTCAGAATCTTTGAATTCAGCACCGCTTCATTCTTTATATCAACATATTGCTGTGAATTGAGCAGTTTTGGCAAACGGACAGCATTTGTAACACCTACCCATCCCTCATAAGTTGTTTTTACTTTGCCAGCCTTACCTCTTTTGGTGGTAATAAGCAGCACACCGGCAGCAGCACGGGAACCATAAATAGAAGTTGAAGCAGCATCCTTTAAGACATCAATAGATTCTATATCCGAAGGGTTTATATCTGCTAAAGGGTTATTAGGAACATCCGTAGTGGTAGAAATATTTCCTGTGCTTACAGGAATACCGTCAATTACCACCAATGGATATGAACTTAACGAAATAGAGTTCACACCACGGATACGAATTACCGGAGGGTTATTCAGCAAACCGTTTGGTTCAGCGATACTAACACCTGCGGCTCTTCCCGATAATGCCTGATCAAAACTCTGTACCGGTAATTCCTTTATTATATCTCCGTTAACATGAGCTGCTGCTCCCGAGAATGATTTCTTTGACTGAGTACCGTAACCCACAACCACCACTTCATTCAGACGGTTCACATCTTCGGTCAGTGTAGCGTAAACAGGCTCTTCAGTATCATATACATCTATATCCTGAGTGCGGTATCCTACCAGACTTATTGATAAAGTGAGCGGAAGCTTCTTTGACGTTTTAAGTTCAAACTGACCATTGATATCAGTAGATACTCCCTTTGTTGTTGACTTGATTAATACAATGGCACCAATAATAGGTTCTTTGGTTCGTTCATCAACGACATGGCCTTTAATGGCTATTTGTGCATTCACTAAACCTGAAGAACTTAGCAAAAGAAGTGCAATAATAGAGACTATAGTCTTCCCTGTCAGGAATGAAAGTCTATTCCCGATTCTAAAAAATATATTTACCATAAGAAATGCTTTATTAAGAATTTATTTTGTTTTTGCAGATGATAAGTAACGATTATCTTCTATCTGCTTTCTCTGGGATGCAAGCACATCCTCTGTTGGTTTCAAAAAACCATAACTGTGATTGTGAGTTAATCCGTTGTTCAACACCCAGCTAATAAATTTCTGTACTTCCGGATTTGCTGTACTTGAATAAAGAAAACCAAAGTTCTGAACCGGAATAAGATCTACCGACTGATTTTCGAGTAAAGCAATCACCTCATCAATATTTTCCGATGCCAGAACTTTACGTTGTTCTTTCTTCACATCAAGCGGAAGCAAAGCAATATTATCCTTCAGTTTACGGGTATCAGTGTTAAATATATAGTTCAGACTATTGAAGGTTATCCCCGTCTGATCTTTTTCTACTGCATTAATCAGAAAAAGATCATCTCCCGAAATCTTTTTACCCTTGATATCAGCCGTATTATGACCGAAATAAGTAGCAAATGTAACTGTTGCAGCAGATTTGCTATTACCAGAATAGACTGTAGCCTTATTTGCTAATTTGGAGTCTTTTACATCATCTTCATAAACATCTTCTCGGAAAAAGAGCTCTTTAAGCTTCTTCTTACTGAGGTTTCTTTTGTTTAACTCAGCCAAATAGGAATTGTTCTTGCCGGCCACGGGAAGAAGAGCATATCTGCCAACATAAGTCACTTGTTTGTCCGATTGTAAAGAGTCATTATATACCAGCACATTCAAATCAACCGCATCGTTATCGGCATTTTTATCGGCCCACTTAATCTGAACCTGCGGATTTACTTTTTTATATTCGGTTATCCATTTTTGAACCAAAGGAGTTGTAAACTTTGCACCTTTAATGTAAATATCAGAAGTGTTCTTTTGTGCATGTAAGCTTGCTGTAGCTACCAAAGCTACTATCAATAATTGTATTCTGAAATTCTTCATATCTTAAAAATTTAATTGTAATACCTTAACTTACCTAATAACATCAATAATTATCTGCAACAACACATTCCCATGACTAAAGGAATAATTCCATTTTTTCTGATTAAATACTTCATAACCTAATTTTGTTCTATTTTACTTTTGCAAAGGTATTTGAAGTTGAGTTAAAGGACAATACCGCAGATGTGGCATTTTAGAGGGTATTATATAGCATATATGTGGTATATGCAGATGCATTTAAAGGCAGCACCCATTTCAAACAATGAGTACTGCCTATCTAAAAAACAAGAACGTTATAAGAGAGAAGATATGAATTACTATTCTAAATCACCAATCCGGGTATAAGTTTCTTCTAAAACTAAATCACCATAAGTTGGGTGTTTAAATGAAGTCTTATGATAGAACGTCAGACTATTTATGTCATAACGACTTTCCAGAACCGTAATGCTTTTAATGTTAACACTTGAAGTAGTAAATCCGATTGTACCATCCGAATTGAATTTATAATCAGTTGTACCACCAAATAAGTCTCCAATACCACTTCCCCTTACAATTCCAGGCCCCTGAGTCTTTAATTGAGTTTCAATTGTTTCGGGATAATATTGAGCATAGCTACCTAACGTAGAACCTGAAAAATCCCAGTTTATTGTTACTCTATATTTACCTTCCCATGGGCTTTTTACAGGTAGACTGTAAATACCGGTAGAATAATTTCCGCTTATTGCTCCTGCTGAAGCACTTGCTATCTTAACACCTAAAGCATACGATTTAGTCAGATCAAATAACTTTGGTTTCAGCTTTATGGTATAAGTAGCTGTTTTTTCTCCCTTATGTATTGTGATTACATTTGAAGATGGTAATTCGTAGTTTTTTGCAGGAAGAGGCAAGGTAGAACCAGATGCGTCATATTTTGATACGGCAGCATCGTCTATTGCCAATGTAACCTGAACATCAGTTGGTGCACCATTTATACCGGTATAATTAACAACTATTGGAAGTTCTATTACATCTTTCACTTCGATTGTCGTCGTTTTTACAGAATATGAGGTAGAAGTGGTTCTTGCCGGAAGAGTCAGCTCAACAATTCCATTTGATCCGTTGTCCTCAAAGACAGCGTCATCATTCAGGCAGGAATTTAATCCCGCTAATGCCAATGTTGCAAGAATAAAACTAATATATTTTTTCATTGTTCTTACTATTTAATATTACTTCATAATTTTGATACTAATTCTTATCCCAGAATATAGGATCTGAAAATGCATTTGTCAACTTCGGAGCATTGGGATTCAAATTAATCTCAGCCGATGGATAAAGAAGACGAACAGGCAATTTATCCGAATGAGTAGATTGAGATCTTATTGATACAAAAGTAGTCTTAGCATCGGTTCCACTAATTTTCGGATAAGTGGTTCTTCTGAATTCGCTCCATGCTTCATGTGAATGTATATAATTCAAAGCAATATATTTCTGAGTTATAATGGCCTCTAATTTCTGATCTGAGCTGGTTGCCAAATCAAGGTTTGCCAGATAACTTAAACTATTATTTTGTATGTACTTAGTTGCATCTCCGTCAGGATCTGAGCCACTGGGTAAATTATTGTTTTTATCTTTCTCCAGATAAGCAAATGATGCGGCTATACCTTTGTTGAAATTACTTTTAGTATCACCATCCAATGCATGACCGTATAAAGCAGCCTCAGCCAACAGGAAGTATGTTTCAGAAGCAAGGAAAATAGGTGCCCCGGCATCTCTTCCTTTAAAGATACCTGATGCCTTATCATTCTTACCACCCCACGCATATTGAGGAGTTGCCGGATTATTGGTTTCGTCAGCCAACTGTGCCGTAGGAGTATTAGGAAAGTTAGTGTATATCAGGCTACCTCTTTTTGTATCATCCAGCTTTGTTCCATTATAAAATCCAAAAAGATATGTAGATGGTAGATAAAAACGCGCAGGATAAGTTATTGTTCCGTCAATAGAGCTAACAAATGTAGTCCAGAATGGATTTTGATTACTGCTGGCGTTATATCCGGGATTAATCAGTGCATCTTCTTTGAGGAAGCCTTCTGAAGAGAAAGTTCCGAATGCAGTCTGAACAAATGAATCGATTGAGGTTCCACGAGCTTTGACCAATAATCGCAATTTTACATTGTTGGCAAACTGAACCCATTTGGTCAGATTACCACTAAATATAGGATCCGGGCTTATTGCCTTAGCTGAACCAGCATTACTGATTCCATCCTTAAGTGTTGATATAGCTGCATCCAGTTCTTTAGTCAAAGCCTGATATACATCTGCAGCCTTGTCGAATTTAGGAGAAACGGCATCTGACCCAGACGCTCCTTCAGAATAAGGAACATCTCCATAATTATCAACTAATAGCTCGTAATTATAAACTTTGAGGATATGAGCAACTGCACCATATAATGCGTAGTCCGAATTACTTTCGGCAGTAGTTATAATAGATGTATAATTCTTTAAATGTAAGAATACATCTGTCCAAAGTGCTGTGTATGTGGTACTGGTAAAGTTATAGGTATATTGATCTCCATATCCACTCACACCTTTCCCCGGCACCTGAAATCCAGCTGTAAAAGCACCATAATTATTATATGCTGCCAAGTCAGATGCTGTAGAATTTAACGCTCCCGATAAAATTAAATCAGGAGTAACAACTGATCCAGTTGGACTATTAGGATTATCATTGATATCCAAATCACAGGAAGATAATGTTGCTACAAATAGTAGTGTAGCTAATTTTGTTATATTCAGATATTTATTCATTTCTTTTTTACGTTTAGAATGTTATTGAAATAGTTCCGCCAAAATACCTTGTAGGAGGTGTCTGGTCTAAAGTAGATACACCAACTGCATTGTTATCATTAGCACTGTAATCAGGATCAGTATACTCGTTAGCTTTTGTTGTCAATAATAGTAAATTACGACCTTGAACACTTATAGAAGCGTCCTGTATTGCTGAAATCTTCTTCAGAAATTTCTTTGGAACCTGATATGTTAAAGCTATTTCTCTCCATTTCCAGTAATCGGCTTTATAAACGTAATTACTATAGATACCACGATTATAAGCACCTGATGTCCAGAAGCCCGATCCACCATCGGCTACAGTAATATTTGTATTCTTCACATATTTTCCTGTTGACGCATCAAGATAGGATGAATTAGGAAAGACAAAGCGTTCACGATTATAATAAGCACTACGTGCTGAAGCACCAGAGAAGTCAAGTTCACTTCCTAATTCTATTGCCGCAGCATAGAATCCTCCACGATATTCAAATAAAGTAGATAATGTAAAGTCTTTCCACCTTACTCTTAAATCAAGGCCTAAACGATGTTTGGGAGTAGTATTTCCAACGCGTTTTGTATCAGCAGCCTTTGATGGGTATCCGGTATTTGGATCTACAATAACACGCCCCTGGTCGTCACGTGCATAATCAGAAACAATTATCTGATTTACTTCTTGCCCTTCTTCTGCAAAAATCACACTACTTCCGCTAATTCCGAATTTTTTAAGAGTTGGATGCAATGATTTTACCAGATTCTTATTATGAGTATAATTTGCTCCGACACTAACCTCCCAGTCTTTGTTTTTTATTGGGGTAATTCGCAATGCACTTTCTATACCATCGTTAGTCACTTCTCCAGTATTAATGAGGTAATCACTATACCCCGAAGATGGTGCAACCGAAGCATAAATAGCTTGATCTGTTGTGCTGGTATGATAATAATTTAGCTGTGCATCAACCTTTCCATTAAATAGCCTGAATTCTGTTCCGAATTCATATCCTTTGGTTATTTCCGGTTTTAAATTGTCTGAAACCAAGGTCTTATTCTTAGTAAAGAAAGTTCCGCTAGACAAGCCTGTTGTTGAATCAAATGTAGGATAGAGTGCATAAGGGTCAATATTTACATTACCTGTTTTAGATACAGCTCCACGTATCTTCAAATAATCTAATACTGAATTATCTTTTAGTGCCTCAATTGCATCTGTTGCAATAAAAGAAAGGTCGGCAGATGGATAGAAATAAGATCTGTTCTTCTTAGCCAGTAAAGATGTCCAGTCATTTCTACCAGTCACATGAAAAAATAGATAATTTTTATATCCTGCAATAAAATCACCCCATAATCCATAATTTCTGTAATGCTTATTCTCTTCAGAACCAGTAAGAACCCCAGTACGATTACTTACATTATATAGTCCGGGTATTACTAATCCTGTTACAGATTCTTTAGTATCTTTTGATTTATTATCGGTGTAAGACCAACCTAATATCAAATTGAGTGAAAAATCACTGATTGATTTATTCAATCCGACCAGAAAATCATTATTGAACCTGGAAGTATTGTATTGTTCATCAGATACTGAACCAGTCTTATTTGTCTTTCCCTGCACGGAACTTCCATACTCACTGAATGTATACTTGGCTGTGTGCGATTTTTCTGTATAATATCTATTGGATAACGATGCCCTACTCAATAAATACAACCAGGGAAAAGGTGTCCACTTTAATTCTACTTTTCCTGTCAGATAAGAATTCTTTGCATCTTTGCGATAATTATCTGCAACCCAGTATGGATTACTATACCACGGATTATACCAACCTTCAGGATTTGCCCATTTGTTATTTTTCCAGTCCTTATAATCCTTTACCGGAATATTAGCCGGAGTTTCTAATAACTCACTATAAATACTTGCAGTAGCGTTCGTTATATCATAATTATTCTCAATATAGTTTGCATTATACTGTAAATCAAGATTAGGTAGAACCTTATTAGTATTATTCAAACGAAGAGAAATCCTGTTGTATTTATCTCCCGGAGTTGTTCCTGTGCTTTTGAGGTACTGACCGGATATATAAGAGGTATATTTTTCGTTTCCCAAACTAATTGACAGGTCTGTCTGATTTTGTACTCCTGTCTCCCAAAAGTCTTCCCTATCTGATTTTGCTTCATAGGTAGTATATTGTTGATCACCATTCTCTAATGCATAACCTAATTTTCGCGATGAACCATCAAATGCCGGTCCAAATTGCTGATTCTCGATAGGATCAAAAACTTGCGCATCAGCAGTGCTACCCTGACCAAACTTCTTTTGTAATTTAGGTAAGAAATTAACCTGTTCAAGAGTCGTGGTATTGGATACCCTTATTTTAGGTTTTCCTGCTTCACCTCTTTTAGTGGTAACAAGCAAAACACCGTTAGAAGCTTCTGAGCCATATAAAGTTGCTCCTGCCGCACCATTTAATACCTGTATATTTTCAATATCTTCAGGATTGATATTCGTTAAAACAGTAGGTGAAACAACTGCATTATCTACTACAACCAACGCTGTGTTATTACCTGTCAATGAACGATTACCTCTTAATACCAACCGAAAGTTAGGATTAACTCCACTGGATATAGCATTTACCTGTAATCCAGGTACTTTGGCAGTTAAGCCTGCAGCAATGGAAGTTGGCTTTGAAGCATTCAATTCATCAGCTGTAATTTTCGTTGCAGTGTATCCTTGCTCTCTTTTTGTACGCTGAATACCTCCCGCCACGACAACCACCTCATCTAGTGTGGTGTTTGATGCTTTCAAAGTCACATTATATACATTTTTCCCTGACAGATTTACTGTACTCCGTTCAAAACCCAGGAAAGCAAAAGATATTTGGGTAGCCTTTGACGGAACATTAACTGAATAAAAACCATTTCCATCTGTAACTGCACCTGATGTTGTACCAACAACAACTACTGATACACCCGGAACAACATCTCCATCCTCTGCAGAAGTCACTTTTCCGGTTACTCTTCGCGTTTGAGCATTTGCTAAAGTAGCGAATGATGAAAAACATATTAGTATAAAAAGAATTCTCTTCATAAATTATTAGTTTAATAAATTATACGTCAATATCTATACATATTTTATGTATATAAAAAGAATCTCTCATTTTGCATATTGCAAAACAGAGTTTTTTAACTTGAAAAAAGTTGTTTAAAGTGAGAAAAGACTAAAAAGAGGAGTGTTTATCTGCACATATAGCAGCACATTCGCATACATAAAAAGGAGCAAGAAGAAGAGGTTGAGAACATAAGGGAAAGAGATGTAAACAATGATTTTAAACCATACGTCTTAAATGCTTCCGTAGGATACGGCAGCCCTGATAACCTGTTTTTTTCTAAGATTTGTTTCATACTATTTACTTAATTAAATATTTGATAAAGCATTTTCTAAAAGAATGTTTTAATTTGTTGCAAAGTTATAATATGGAATCAACATGGTAAATACCTTTGATATGGCATTTTTCTTAGGCTATAATACCATATTTACGGCACTTCTACCTATAAATCAACTATTTATGCCAAACGAGTATTGAATTGGTAGGAAGATGTATGATATTAAATACTATAATGCTTTAGTGTAACGCCACATTTTCTACTTAAATTATCAACCATAAAGGATAATTCTATAGCTTTGTACTTATATATAAAATTGACATTAACTGGATTCTATTCAATAAAAAACACATAATAAAATGATTAAATTCCTGACAACTCAGATCGCTGTATTTATACTTGCAGCCACTTCCGCATTAGCTCAGCCTAAGGCACCTTTGGTTCATGATCCCGTTATGATTAAAGAAGGAGATACTTACTACATTTACCATACAGGTAAAGGCATTTCTTTTATTACTTCTAAAGACCGTAAGAACTGGACCAGAGAAGCCAGCATATTTAGTAGTCCACTTGCATGGTGGAAAACAGATATACCTGAACAAGATGGAAGTATATGGGCACCGGATATCCATTATCGGGATGGGATATATCACATGTACTATTCCGTTTCTGCATGGATGAATTTTAATTCCAGCATTGGCTATGCTACAAATAAAACCCTTGATCCTAAAAGCCCGGACTATAAATGGATAGACCATGGGGTAGTTGTTGATTTCAGAAATGGTGGAAAAGATGTAAATTGCATAGATCCGAATGCTTTTGTAGATGATGATGGAAGAGTCTGGCTGTTTTACGGTTCTTTCAAGGCCGGCTTAAGACTGGTTGAGCTTGATCCTAAGACTGGAAAACTAAAAGATAATAAAACAGAACCTACAATTATTACCACCTCTTTAGGTGAAGGTGTGTTTGTTATTAAAGTTAATGACTATTACTATATCTTTGCCTCACGGGGAAGATGCTGTGCCGGACTGGAAAGTACCTATCAGGTGGTAATGGGACGCTCGAAAAATATTAAAGGCCCCTATTTAAATAAAGAGGGAAAAAGCTGGATAGATAACAATTACACTTTGTTTATGGCTGGTGATTATGAAGAGCCTGGGAAAGGTCATAACGGATTCTTTACCGAACGGGATACAACGTTCATTGTGTATCATGCGTACACTAGATCTGCAGAAGGCGCTCCGTTACTAAACATTAAGCCGATGTATATTGATGAAGAGGGATGGCCTACACTCGATTCTAGTAAAAAGATTCTGGTTGTTGGTAAAAAAGAATACTAAAAGAGGATCAATCCGGAAAAAATAAATTATAGAGCAGGGGCATTCAGACAATCTGAACATCCCCTGCTCTATTTATGTTTTACTAAACAATTACTTATGATCTTTAGCTATCTGAACTGCATATACATTTTCCTGTCCTTCAAAGTTGGCACGGAAGATGATCCATTTATTATCCGGCGAGAAATGTACGTTGGGTTCAAGGTGATAATTGTGATTCTTCATATTCACAAGTTTGGTTGAAACCAGTTTATTCCCCTTCGGTTGGAACAGATATATCCACTGACCATCAGGAGCTTTGGCTACAGATGTTGAACTTCCGCCATCACCGGCCATGAGTGTTTCACCCCATGAGGTAGTGTAATGCACCGACCACTCATTGCGTTGTAACTGATAACTTATTTCCTTACCTGTTTTCAAGTTTGTTTTACCCACATAGAACTTCTCTCCTCTTGGCTTTTGAAGATCAAAATAGATAGCATCTCCTTTCGAGCCGAACCATTCATGACCAGCAATCTCCATATTCATGGTACGCTTATGGATTAACTGTGGTTTTCCACCTTTAACAACATCAATGGTCCAGATTCTATCCACTTTATGCCACGGTCCTTCGTGACAGAACATCAACAAATGCGGGTCGGCCGGTGAAAATTGCATATGATTGAGCCATGCATTCTCTGAATAAATACGCTTCAATACTCCGGTTTTCGTGTCAATAACGAACAATGTGCGCGGAAGTTTTGCATCATATATCATATCAAAAAACTCGCTTTTCTGAGGGTGTTCCTTTACAATCTCAGCCTCTTTAGGGTTAGAGAATACACCTACCAACAAAGAACCATCAGCATTTACCGTAGTAATGGCCGATCTTTCGTTTTCGGGGAATACAAAGATCAGTTTCTTCTTTTTTGTTTCTGTGTTTAAGGAAAACACGCTATCCTTTATCTGATAAAAAATCTTCCCGGTACGTGCACAAACTATTTCTGTTTTCACAGGTGATGATTCGTGAGTGAGCTGCTCAGTCTTCAGGGTATTCAGATCAACCCAATACATCTGCAGATCTTTTGCATCGGTATTATAAATTTCCTGCCCTTTGATATTAGGTGTTTCTCCTTTTCTGGAGCCACCACAAAACACCATTTTATTGCCTATAAAAGGATTATTATGGAAATAGAAACTCATATTAATGCCATCTCTACGGGTTAGTTTAATCACTTTATGCCCTGTGTCTTTGTCAATCCATTCGTTTGGCATGTGTTTTCCACCGGTTTCCATTACCGGTGTTTGTGCTTGCATGAATTGCGCTACGGCAAATAATGCAATCCAGATAATACTTTTTTTCATTTGCTTTTATATAATATTAAATTTCTTATTCAGGCTGATTTTAAATCCAAAGATAAGAATGTTATGTTAATCTGTTGTATCTATTATTTAAGAAAGATTGTATTAGATTGAAAAACTAATAAGTTTATTCTATCTCTGAGGAGAGATTAATCAACCTAAGCTTCCGGCCTGTACAACCCAGTAGACCAGCTTGTACAACTCAGACCGCTGGCTTGTACAAGCTGCAGATAATATTCCTGGTAACATTACCTAATATGTCTTTGAGTTTCTACTAACCAGAGGGCAGAACAGACATACTCTGAACTGAGAAAAAAGAAAATCCTCAGAAGATAAGGAATCTTCTGAGGATTAACCCAAACTTAACAAAAATCAATTATTTATCTAACGCCGGCCATTGTCCATTGACAATAGGCACTTCTTTTAACTGCTTAGGATCAATCTTCATGTATTTAATGCGCTGGCGTCTCCAGGTATAAATAGCATGAATATAACCATCATTGCCCTGTATTATGGAAGGATAAGAGTATTGACCGATAGGTGAATCTTCAAGAATGAGTGAAGCAAACCATTTCTTTCCGTCTTTTGATACGGCAATGTTAAGTGGCGTACGCGCACCTTTCTTGGCTCCTTCGGGAGTTTTAACGTGATTATAGATCAACACTTGGCGACCATCTTTCAATGTTACCGCATCCGTACCCGAGTTATTGTTAGGAAGATCTATAAGCTTCATCTCACTCCAGGTCTCGCCACCGTCTTTCGACCATGCTTCGGCTATTGCACTATTTAGAGAACGACAAAGAATCTGTAACGAACCATCTTTATGGAATAAGATGCTTGGCTGAATAGCGTTGACTGTCTTTCCATCATTGATAGGTTGTGTTTCGCGCCATGTCTTTCCTTTATCTTCTGTAAATTCAAAGTGAACTTTCCAGCCGTTCTTTTTCAGTACTTGTGGGACAAACTAGTTTATTGCCGATAAGAACCGGTTTATTTTTAATTGGTCCAAGGATATTCTTTGGTAACTCTTCGCGTTGGGTCCATGTTTTTCCTCCATCGAAAGAGCGGATCAGGTAACCAGTCCAGTCACCTACACTCTTTCCTATCTTATAGAATAGAAGAAGTTCACCGCCAGGTACCTGGAAAAGTACGGGGTTATAACAAGCTTTACGCAAAGTATCGCTCATAATTCCATCGGCAACCTTCTGAGGAGCAGTCCAGCCTTCATTCGTTTTTCTGCAAACCCAGATACAAACATCTGGATTTCCTTCTTTAGTTCCTCCAAAGAATGAAGCAACAAGTCCGGTTGGAGTATCGGCTATTGTAGCAGCATGTGCCGATGGGAAAGAAGCTTTTT
>Ga0183099_1000438_pt1 | contig 31037 bp, 24 predicted proteins | sample Biomet1_FD_127788 | JGI IMG/M metagenome (GOLD analysis project Ga0183099, IMG submission 127788) | Microbial communities from bioreactor (seeded with anoxic lake sediment) at LBNL, California, USA - Biofuel metagenome 1 | ecosystem: Engineered > Bioreactor > Anaerobic > Unclassified ...
ATGTATGAAATCAAATGCAATAACCATCATTGCTTAAAATTACACTTTAGACATTTAACGGCTTAATGCTACTGTTTTGCAATTCAATTGTGTAAGTTCTATCCCAATTATAGAACCAAGTTTAATTTTAAGACACGCTCTAAGAAAGCTTATTTAAAATCTATTTAAACCTATTTTAAAAGTTTATTCATGAAACTTACTCATGAAGTTTGTTCATAAGGAATTGTACAGTAGTTTACTGCATTAGTACAGGTTTTTCACTGCGCTTTCAATCCCTTCCCTGAAATTTCCATTCCAGATCCTTTCCCACGCATCGGGAAAGGCATTAAGCAGCGTCTGGAGTTCTTCTTCCCTGTATGCGAGATAGGCTTCTATTCCTTCTAAACTTTCGGAAAACTTATTTTTCCCGGAAGCTTTTTCACTCTCAGCAGAACCCCATTCCCCGGTTCTCAGATAGGAGCCCAGCAGATCAACTGCAATTACTGCATCGTGCAGATTTCCAAGCTGGTCTTGGAAGGTTTTTAATTCTTTGATCAGGGTTTTTGTATCTTCTCCAAGCATGCTTTCAAAAAATTCAAGGGTATAACGCACTCCCTTGGCTGCAATCCTGAGCCTATGCAGGCGTTCAACAGGAAGATAAGATCCCTCTACCCATTCGGAGTAAGCGCTGATGCTAGCTAAACGCGCATAAAGTATTGAAGGAAGAACTTCTCTTACCCTGTGGGGCAATGCATCATGTTTCCTGTTAGTTGCAGGAAGGGCCAGGGTTTCGGGAAAGGCAAGCGCGTCTGAAAAATCTCTTTTGAAAGCTTGGTATTTTTCGCTGTCCAGATAATCAAACATACTTTTCCTGGCTTTTTCTCGCTCTTCCGTAAGCACTGCAAAAAGCGGATCCAGATCATGCTCATGTCCTGGAGGCAGAGTTTTCAGGTACATTTCGGCTTTTTCGCGGAAAACGTCCAGATCCCTGACTGCCCCAAGTGAGCCAAGTGTTCTTCTCAGCCCTTTGAGGTGAGGCTCAAGCTGTTCGAAATCAAGGTAAGTCTCAAAAACGTTTGCTGCAGCTCTCATTCTGCGGACTGCAACCCGCATGTCGTGTAATTCTTCGATCTCTTCTCCTTTTATAGTTCCTTCTTCATGGGAGAGCATGCAGGAAAATTGATAGGAAAATATCCTGCAGGCAAGCCAGGCCATAGAGTCAGTCGGTTTGACAGCTACTCCTCCATGCAGCCCGAGCTTCTTCTTTTCTGGTTTTTTCTCCTTTCCGGCTTGTTTCTTTTTTGGCTTTTTCTCCTCTCCGGTTTGTTTTTTTATTCCGGTTTCCTTTGTTTTAGATTTTTCTTCGATTCGGACTTTTTCTTCTTCAGCACCCTGGGAAAACAGAAGTTTGCTTCCAGAGAGAGCTTTCCAGAGTTTACTTTTTGTCTCAAACTTTTTTGTAGCTTTTTCAGTTACAGTCCCTATTATTTCTATTTCCAGAGCGTCTTCAAGCTGCCTTGTCTTTCCTGGCCGGATTTCGAGGGATCCGAAAAGGTCTGCAATCGACATGATAGCTGCAAGCATAAGGGCTTTATTCTGGAAAATGGGAGGCAGCTTCGTACGGAAACCTTTAAAAGTTGAGATTAAACTTTTTTCGGTTACACACGTGTTCTGGAGTTCAGCAATCAGGGCGAGCATCAAAATTTCGTGAAGCCTGAGTCCCTTTATGGAGTGCGTCAGAAGAATTTCCCTGCTCATACTGGCTCTTTCTTCAGGAAATATAGAGTTTCCTGTATCTTTCAGGAAGGCTGCAAGCCCTAGGAGTTTTCTCTCTTCCTGCCCCAATCCATGGCATACAGACAGCCCATCAAAAAACGTAAGAGCGTATTCTTTGCTTTTTTCGGCTCTGCTTTTATCTACCCCGTAATACTCAAGCAAGCTTTCCGGATCCCATTGCTTAAATTCTATCGCTTTTTTTTCCTTTTTCAAAGAACAGTTTTTTCCTGACTGAAGATGGAACTCAGGGTCTTTTTCTTTATACGTTGTAAAAGGAAAAATAGAAAGCCTCTTCTCTTTAAATTCTGAGCGCAGGGCTTTTATTTCGGTTTGAGAGACTTTCAGAAGCAGGCTGAGCTCTTCACAGCTCTGTCCCCTATCAAGTCCTGTTAAAATTTGAGCCTGTTTCCCATACACGTTTTTCTGGTCTGCAAGCTGTGCGCAGAAAGCTCTTTCTCTCAGACTAAGGAAGGTTTTCTCAGGAAGGTTTTCCATGAAAAGAAAAGCTCTTTCGAACTTGGAAAAAAGGCTTTCTGCCAGGTTGTAATGCTTGAGCAGGAAACACCGGATAGTTTCCAGATCTTTAGAGCTTCCTTCGCTCTTAAGCTCAACTTCAAACTCATTATAATGTTTTTCTCTGCCTTCGCTTTTCAGGTTGACCTGATCCAGGTAAATTTCGGCTACAATCTTTTTTCCCATTTTTACCTGGCGAATCACCCTTTTCTGCTTGAGGGACAGCAGCGGAAAAAGGTCAAGTCCTGCCGTAAATTCAAAAATCATGTCTCTAATACGAGAATCCGGGCATTCGAGCACGGCGGTTTCCTCAGGCAGAAAACTTACATACTCTTCTCGCCTGTGAGTTCCACTTTCGAAACCTCCCAGGCTTTTAATAGTTACCCAGCTTCCATTTTCCCCACACGCTTTCCTGACCCGCAGGTAGTAACCTGAAGCCATAATAGCTCGGTTCTCAGTATCAAAGAAAATATCCTCATCTAACTGGATTTTCGCCTCCGAGAGAGCGTATGAATCAAGCTTGGAAAGGTTTTCAAGGGCCTGAAAATCTGCTTCTTTCGTTACCAAAAATTTAGATTCTATCTCCATACTCTTTTTCTCCCGCCCGAGTTCCGTCACCCGAATTCCGCTTCGGGAGCACGGGGTCCGTTTCGCTCACTTCGTTCGCTCAAGCGGACTAATATATAAATAAAGATACTGAGGTGCAATCAAGAGGGCTGATCTACAAATCAAAGCACAATTTTCCTTTTTTCGGCGGCTGTAAATTATCGAGTTAGCGTTTCCAGCACGTCGATATTTCCCATGATAATGGGATTACAATTAATCAAATGTATAGATTTACGTTCAAACCTACAGTTGAAATTGGTTGAGATACTACAAATTCTGCGATTCCTACAAAGTTCCTTTTCTAGGTTATTTCTTTCTGAGTTATTTTCCTTAATAATTACTGCTCAAGTCTTTATAAATAAATCTACTGTTATTCTTTTGATCTGTTAGAATTAATCAATGTTCATTATTTTTTAAGTTAATAATATTCTAATATCCTTCATAAAGCCGTTTAATATATTTATTACATAAAAATGATTAATTCATTAGATAAAATAATCTGCAAAAGGATAATTTCCCAGATTCTTGTCTGGTATATTTGGTTCGTACCAATGGTTTGTACTACTGGCTTAATTGTTTTTGCGGCTGAATAGTTATACTGAATGACAATTCAAAAAAGCTAAATGCAGTAAAGCATATCTATTAAAAATTTAAAAACGGCCATATATATTTTATCAAAAACTAGGTCTCTAAAGAACCATGGCTTCTCATAATTATTTTTGAATATCCAGATTAAATAACACTTATCTATATTAAGTCTTGATTGAATGATTAGAGACTCGTGCTTGGAGGCTATTACATTCAACATTAGTAGAGATTATTCAATTCAAAATGAGGAATTATCTTATTTCCTGCCCCTGTGACCCATTAATCTTCGTTCCAGCCAAAAATACTTTTACATCCCGAGCTTTCAATATTATTAATAATAACAGATCAATAACCTATGGAGCAACTTCCCTTGACAGGTAATGACATACTACTCTGGGATGAGACCCTATTTAAGGACCCTTCCGTACTTGAGCCTGACTATCTTCCTGAATATTTTCCTCACAGGGAATCACAATTGAATGGGCTCAGATTTGCGTTCAGGCCAGCCCTGCGTGGTATGCGGCCTTTGAATTGTTTGCTGGTGGGTCCTCCCGGCACAGGAAAGACCAGTGCAATTATGAAAATATTCGGGGAAGTTGAAGCCCATGCATCTAGTGTCGTTACCGTCAAAGTCAACTGTCAGATTGATTCAACACGTTTTGCAGTAATGTCTAGGATTTACAGGAAGCTTTTTGGAATCTCCCCTCCCAATTCGGGAATCGCGTTCAGGAAGATTTTTGAAACAGTTGTTAATTTTCTCGTCTCTTCTGAAAAAGTTCTGCTTGTTGCTCTTGACGACCTCAATTATCTCTGTTACGAAGGGCATGCCAATGAGGTGATGTATTCGCTGCTGAGGGCGCATGAACAATACCCCGGAGCAAAGATAGGGGTGATTGGGATCGTAAATGATGCGTCTGACCTCTACTGCATGGACTCAAGGGTAAATTCGGTTTTTCTGCCTGAAGATATCCCGTTCCCAAGATACGGAAGCACCGAAATTCTTGATATTCTCAAAGACCGGGTAAAATACGGCTTTTATCCTAAGGTAATTTCTGACGAGTTACTGGAACTTGTGGTCTCATATGTAGAAAGGACTGGGGACCTCAGGGTTGGAATCGACCTTCTTAAGCGTTCCGGTTTTAATGCCGAACGCAGGGGAAGCCGCACAATCTCTTCTGAAGATGTGGAAAAAGCTTACGAAGCATCCAAACTGCTTCATCTGTGCAGGGGCATAAGCCTCCTATCCGATCCTGAAAAACGCCTGCTTGAGCTAATAGCAAGAAGAGGAGAAATTCAGGCAGGTGAGCTGTACAAATCCTTCCATGAATTAACTCAGCTCGGATATACTCGCTTTTACGGCATGGCCAACAGGCTTCAGGCTCTTAACTACATAGATGCGGACTTTACCGGCAAGGGCCAGAGAGGCAGGACTAGAATTCTAAAAACAAAATTCGGGGCTGAAGATATTCTTAATTGCCTTAAAAAAGGCTGAGCCGTAAAAAACTACCTGAAGACCTGCTCATTAAGAACCGAAACCCCAACCACGCTACCCCGCAATTTATTGCGGGGCATCCCCGGCGTTTCTGTGTTTTAAACCATCTTTTATTTGATGTTTTTCCTCTCTTTAGACATCGTACTCTGCATGTCTAATCATCGGTATCAAGTGTATCTCAATAAAGTGGAAGGCGATATAGATAAGCAAGACTCATTACTAAAGCGGGGATGAGATACAGATAAACACTTCTTGGAACAAGTTTCATACCTTTGGTATACTTTATAAGTACTAACAGCGAAATCAATGCAAGATACAAAAGAATGTATATGGCCTTCCCCACGAGTATTGCTCAAATACAATACCAATTGAATTAAGTATCATAATAAGCCAACTCCACACAAATAATACAAAGAACGAAACAGGAAGCGTATAGTCTGTAAACATAGCGTAACCTATAACGCCGAGTTGATCGAGCATCCCGTGTACAACATGCACGAAAAGCAGACATTAAATAATTGAAATCAGAATTTTATCTTTTTTGTTAGTTCTATTTTTATTACCTTCCTTTTAACCTTAATTTGACAGATTCTACTAATTGATACAGTGTTTTCTTACAAAAAACACGTTGCTTCGGCATAGTATCTTCAACAAAATGAAAAATATCCCAAATCGATAAATAAATGATAAAAATTTGAATTGTATGGAGAAAACCGAAGCATAAAACCCATTTTATACATTAAAAAATATGTGTTCCTGTCAAATTCGGGTTTTAATCTTATTTTTTATTTTTATCTATGCTTGTATCTAACTCCACCATACTATTAAATTAATAGTGTAATTATCTCTCCCTGCCTCCTTCGGAGTCGAGGAAGGGGACTTACAGCCTGAGTTAAAACCGTTTTTTTTGCTTATTATAATACCTTAAAAAAGCTTTCAAAAGGTCTGAATACAAGCTGAAACGAGACTGGACAGAGGGACTGAAAAGGGGCTATAAAAGCTGAAAAGAAGCTAAAAAGAAGCTAGAAGAGATCTGGAAAAGAGGATTAAACGAAATCTAAAAACAAGCCTGAAAAATGAGAACGGAGATTCACATGTATTCCCGGGAAAACCGAAAAAACAGGTTTTTCAGGCTTGAAATCTTTCCTGACTACAGATTTTAAAAAAGGAGCAATAGGAAAACTGCACCTTTTTCGGGTTTAGCCAGTACTTGATTTATTATCTTATTTTTCAGGAGTTTACATCATTCCTGGAGGCATTCCGCCCATTCCACCCATTCCTGGGGGCATTCCGCCTGGCATTCCACCCATTTCTTCTGGGCCTGGGGCTGCACGGGTAGAAGCTATGATATCATCGATCCTGAGGATCATAACTGCAGACTCGGTGGCTGCATTGATAACCTGGGTCTTGACTCTGAGAGGCTCAACTACGAAGTTTTCCCACATGTCAACGACCTTACCTTCGAAAACGTCGAGTCCTGCGGTTTTTATACCTTTCTCGTGCTGTGAGCGCAGCTCCATGAGCATGTCAATGGGGTCGAGCCCTGCATTTTCTGCAAGAGTCCTCGGAATAACTTCGAGAGCCTCGGCATAGGCCTTGACTGCAAGCTGTTCTCTGCCTTCAAGGGTTGCTGCGTATTCCTGGAGCCTGAGTGCAACTTCAACTTCAGGGGAACCGCCGCCTGCAACAAGCTTTCCGTCCTCGATTGCAACTCCAACCACACGCAGGGCATCTTCAAGAGCGCTGGTGATACTGTCAACTACATGCTCTGTGCCGCCGCGCAGCAGGATTGTTACAGCCTTCGGGTTGTTGCAGCCTGTGACAAAGGTCATGCTGTCGCCGCCAACCTTTTTCTCTTCCACGAGTCCTGCATATCCGAGGTCTTCGGGAGCGATTTCGTCCATGTTGGTAATAAGTTTGCCGCCTGTTGCTCTGGCAAGCTTTTCCATGTCGCTCTTTTTAACTCTGCGGACAGCAAAGATACCTGCTTTTGCAAGGTAGTGCTGGGCAAGATCTTCAATTCCCTTCTGGCAGAAGACAACGTTTGCTCCGCTGCCAATAACCTTCTGGACGATCTTCTTGAGCATCTGCTCTTCCTGGTCAAGGAAGGACTGGAGCTGGTCAGGAGAGGTTATAGAGATTTCCGCATCTACTTCGGTATCCTTGAGCTCGATTGCGCTGTTGAGGAGAATTATTTTTGCATCCTTTATTTTTTCAGGCATGTTGGGGTGGATTCTTTCCTTATCAATGATCATGCCCCTGATGAGTTCGGAATCCTCTACTCTGCCGCCGACCTTCTTCACAACATTGATATTGTCCCTGTCAACACTCGCCTTTCCGTTTGTGTCCACAACGCTTGTTACAGCATCTACGGCAATCCCTGAGAGGAGCTTTTTGGAGGACTCTGCCCCCTTTCCAGTCATTGCGGTTTCAGCAATACTGACCAGCAGGTCACGGTTGGACAGTTCTACTGTCATTGCAAGGGAGTTCAGGACTTCGACGGCTTTTTCGGCTGCAAGCCTGTAACCTGATGCGATAATTGTTGGGTGGATCTCCTGCTCGATTAAATCTTCAGCTTTCTTTAATAGTTCACCTGCGACCACAGCTGCACTGGTAGTACCGTCTCCCACTTCTTCATCCTGGGTTTTGGCTACTTCTACTACCATCTTTGCTGCAGGGTGTTCGATGTCCATCTCTTTGAGAATGGTTGCTCCGTCATTTGTAATAACCACGTCACCCATTGAGTCCACGAGCATTTTGTCCATGCCCTTGGGACCAAGGGTTGTTCTGACGGCCTCGGCTACTGCCTTTGCAGCCATGATATTGTTACTCTGGGCATCCCTGCCTCTGGTTCGCTTACTTCCTTCTTTTAAAATAAAAATTGGCTGTCCTGCCATGATTTAATCCTCCATTAGTGTGAGTTTGGAATAGCTCTTGAATTAAAATCGCATTTTTACATGTTTGTACTTCTATATATACTCATCCCACTGTTGACTCTGGATAATAGGGATTTTGCTTATTGGGTTTTCTCAAATAAGAGCTGGGATAAATCAGTCTCACCCGGCCTTTTCACGGAAAAAAGCGCACGATTTCGGTTGCAGATTTTTTAAAAAAAGAACGACAAAAGAATAGGTTATTTGCCAGTCTAGGAATGCGGCGTCGTTCTAATTTCGGGAAAGCTATCGAGTCTATAAAAGCACATATAGTTTCAAAATTCTTTATTTTGTTTCGGAAACCAGGGAATACTTTCATTAACTTTCTACTCCTTCGTTTTCGGAAGTTTTGAGAGAACCTCTTCTATTTCGGATGCTTTCTCAAAAGAAAGCCCAAGCGGAACTTCGAAATCTTTATATTCGCTATGCTTTCTAGATCCTTTACACCCGAAAGATAAGCCGATGCCCTGCCTGTATGCAAGTACGGTACAGTCCCCACAGATTGAAGCTGCGCCCATTGTATCCAGTACTGCTCTTTTTCCTTCCGAATAGGCACTGGCCTGAACAATGCGCATAGCTTTTTCGGGCTTCAGGAAAAGAATCAGCACATCAAAAACACCTTTATTCAGGGATAGAGGCTCGACTCTTATAAAGCAAAACCTTTTTTTCAATCTTGGAAGCGATAAGGCTGCATTTTCCGCAGCCTGCAAGTCTTTATATCTTCCTGAGTTCAGGTAGTATGCAGCAGGGCTCTTCTCTGATAAGCCCAGCACATAGTCTCCTGGAGAGCAGCTCTGCCCCGAGACGAAGAACTCTTCTCCCATACGGGCCTTCTGCACAAGTTCGCAAAAAAGAAGGCAGGATTTTTCAGGAGACTTTTCATCTCCTGTGTCGGCTGCTCTCTCCTCGGCTTTCCCCTCCATACTCTTTTCAATTCCGCGCCCGATTTCGTGCCCTGTTTCGAAGGTTACACACACAGGCTCGCCGGTTTCCATTAGCCGGCTGAGCTCCGAATACTTTGAAAAAGGGCTTTGTTCGGTTTGCATGTAACCTACTCCTGTTTTTCCTTGCCTTTACAAAAATTCCGCTTTTACAGACGTGAAAACCGGGCCTCTCATGTCTATTTTTTTCTTTTTTCCTGTAATATAACGCTGGGCAACAGGGCCTATTCTCAGGTTGACTTCCGAGGGAACTTTGGCAATTCTTACCCTGACCACATGTTCAGTTGCTTCTGACGTTGCAGCCTCTTCGATTTCCCTGGCAGCCTGGGCTGCAAATGATTCTATAAAACGAATTCCTGCTCTTGCTGAATGGTTTTCAAAGGCTTTTTGCCATTTCTTGGTATTCGGAATTCCTACGATATCTCCCTGATAGGCTACAATCTCGTTGAAAGCGGCAGGGCCGCAAAGCTTTGTATTTTCCTCAGGTTCGATTACAGAAACTTTTACTTTTCTTCCACAAACTTCTCCTTCCCAGGCAGTGAATTCACAGGGACTTAGTTCTTCCCCATGCAGTTCGCACTGAGAAACGATGGCAGCTGCAATCGCTAGCCCTTCAGGAGTCTCAGGCATCTTATCTACAAAAACCTGTTTTGCAAGTTCACCATCTGACATTTCCCATTCAGTATACTGCGGAATTTGCGGGTAGGTAAGAGAGCGGACATCCGGAGCATCATGAAGGATCATTGCCAACCTTTCCACTCCGAGCCCGAGGTTCATGACAGGATAAGGGATATCATACTCTGCTAGGGCTGTTGGGGAATAAATTCCGAAAGTTGCAACCTCGATCCAGCCGTCCGAATACTTTGAGTTAGAGCCCACAAGTTTCGGATGGAAGGCAAATACTTCGGTTTGCGTGTCAGGAATGTAATATTTACTGCGTTTCTCATCGGGCCTGAAAAGGAATTTTTCAAAGCCAAATTGGGAAAGGAGCCCTTCTGCAACGGCTTTCCCGTGGTCAACAGTCACATCTTCATCCATAATTACGCAGGAAGCCGAATAGTAGGTCATGAGTCTCGAGGCATCCTCCTGCTGTTCTCGCCTGAAGCAGCGGTCTATGGAGAAAAAGTGGAAAGGAGGCTCTTGCCTTTCAAGGAGGGCACTGAGTGAAATGAACCAGCCGCTGGTCATGTGGCTGCGAAGTGTCTTTGTGCTTGCCTGAGGTACAAGCTCTTTAAATTCCGGGAAAACCTTGTCGAGCATATCGGCAACAAGGGCGTCCGAAACTCCAAGCGCCGAGGAAATCTCGGGTACAAGGTCGTCTCCTTCAATCTTTCCTTTTTTATACGAATGGAGAACCTGCCTGATCCTGTCTATCCCATCGTCGCCTATGTCTCCAAGAATTTCTTTTACCTGTGTGGTGCGCTCATCGGAAATTCCAACATTCGGTCTTGGAAGGCCTGCAAGATAGAAACAGCGATCCAGGACTGCAAGAGCTTCGCTTCCGAACTGTTTGTGTACTTCTCTATCGTCCACTATCAAAGGATTCATCATCTCTTCAAAACCCATCCTTAGATAGGCTTCTCTGAGTTTCTGGATAGTGTCGTAAACAGGATGTGATTTTCCATATTTCAGAGTGGTCCTGGGATAACGTTCGTTCAGGGTAGGTGTCCTGACCAGCTTTTTACCCTCGTTCCAGGTAAGGTCGAAGTTCTCTCTTGCATCCTTTTTTATTTTTTCCGGATCAAATTTCATGCATATCCTCTTGTAATAGATTATTGGAATTCTAAATCTGTCTTACTGAAATTCTAAATCAATCAACTTGAAAATTCTGGATTATAAAATTTAAGTAGTTAAACTCTCAAACGGCTAAATAATTGTTAAAACAATAAGCGGTTTAATAGTTATTGGGTAAACTGTATTAAACTGTATATTAGTGAGTCACAGTTTAATGACCAATTCTAACTTTTACGGTTCAAAAACGCTGATTTGCTCAATGTTTAGACATTCCTTTATCTAAAGACATCTAAAGTCTGGATTCCAGATTTCGCATCGCAGTTTCAAGCTTTTTCTGACCAATTGCATTGACAACATCGCCGCGCGTCTTTTCTATTAAGGAGCGGGATACGTCGGTTTTTCGCCTCAATCCTCTGGTTATGGCATCAGGGTAGTCAAAGTCCACAAGCACTGCATGGATATTTTCCATGATACCTAAAAACACTTCGGCTTTCTCAAAGGACTCTTTCCTTATAAGGTCCAGAACATGCCTTCTAAGCTCCCCGACAACATCCCCAAGTCCGTTAAGGTAAGCTGCATATTCGACTTTCAACTCTTCAGGAGAGGGAACTTTTTCGTCTTCCTTCAGCAGGTTGCTGAGGACTGAGACCTCCGAATATTCCTGCTGGGCATGTTCTACAAAGCCTGCATGATAAATGTCAGCATGTCCTTCGAAAAGAACTTCAAGTTTCTCAAGCGCTTTTCCAGCGGTTTTGATACTTTTATCTGCCTTCTCAAAGTCCTGCCCATGCAGAGCGAATGATGCTGTCCTGCACTCCCTGACAACTTCCCTGGAAATTTTTAATCCCTCTTCTCTTATACTGTCTTTAGCCTCAAAATTTTCCCTTATCCGGGCCGAAATTTCTTCAAGTACTACTTTCATACCCCCTTAATGCTTTTGAATTTTTACACAATCTAGCTTTCTTGCTTAAAAGCTAAAATACTCTTTATATTCTTTATATGTATTTTCCAGAATTCCAGAACTTTATCTGAGATATTCTCTTCAAATATATTCGGTCTATAAATAAATTTTTTTCCTCTGTATGAATTGAATCTAAATACCTTAAATTTTTTCCTGTATAAATTTAATTTAAAGCTCTTTAAATTTTTTCCTGTATAAATTTAATTTAAAGCTCTTTAAATTTGTATCCTCTTTCCTACCACTTTTTCCAGCTTTGGTCATTTTATATTCTTGTCTATTTGTACTCCGGTTTTAAGATCCAAAGTTTTAATCTATTTCCCGAAAAAAGGTATAAAAAAGAAGGAAAAAGGCTTTTTCCTTGTCGATATCCTCTAACTCTCAGGAAATAATTCCAAAATCAGCTAGAAGTAGCTAATAGAATAGTAGGGTTATTCCCTATCGGCTCTTTTTTAGAATTAGTCGGAGTTCGGGATTTTTTAACAGGGTCATCTCAAGAGACGTACCTGAGCTTGCTTATTTTCTGGAGCTTATCTGTTCCCAGCTTATGCTCCTGCGCAAATTCTGTTTTTATATGGTCTAAGAATCTATCTCTATATTATTCATCTACAGGAATGGTCTCGAGCTGGCTTGAGAGGTTCCATATCAAAGTTCTTGTGTGCAGAGGAAGGTTAGGATCGTTGCTTACATCTTCGAGAATGGAAATGCTTGATGCTGCTCTAAGAAAGAGAGGTTCGGATTCGTTGTTCAGTATGTCCATAATTTCATTCACGGAACGCCTGATATTTCTTGGAACTGAAGAGTCACTGGTTATACTTTCTAAAACCTGAAGACATTGTCTTATAACTTCTGCTGAATCATTTGATGACACTCGAATCACCTTCTCAGTCAATTATGATGTAAAAACTAGAGCTAATAGATTAGTCTAAGATAGGCATGTTATATAAAATATTATCGGTGATTTTTAAGGTTGCCTGCGTCGGGGTCTACCCGTTGTGGTTCTGAATTTATCGCTTTTTCCGATTTCTACAGGATAAAATTAGCCTATATGCAACGAGCTACAGGAAAAATTTTATAAAATAAATGAGAAGCAAATGCATGAGAAGCTGTGAATAAAGGAAGGTCAGACATATGGATTCTGAAAAAGATAAAAAAGTAAAGCGAATAGCACGTTTCCTTGAATTAGGGGGCACGATGCTTTCTGAGCATTGTAACGTCTGCGGGGCTCCAAAGTTTCGTTATCAGGGTACAGTAATCTGCCCTATATGTGATGTCCAGGAAGAAAAAGAAGCTCCGGAACCAGCCGTAGAAATCCAGGCTCCGGAGTCCAGGTCGTATCCGGAAAAAGACAGGTCTTCTTTTGAGACTAAGAAAAGAGTCCAGGCACACAGGCAAAAACCCCGGTTAGGGCTGAGAACCTCTGAAGCTGCCGACGAAGAGGAAAAAGCTATCGAGCCGGTAGAAGATGAAACTTCTAAAATACCATTCAAAACAGAGGGCGGAAGAAGGACAGCGCCTGCAGCCGATACAGTTCAGGCTACACCTGTAGAGAAAGCGGAAAAACCAGCAGGAACATCGAAGCTATCCTGCGATCCTGGAGATTGGAAAGTACTGGAGGGCCTTCTTTTTGCAAAGATGGTCAGCATTGCAGCTTCCCTTCAGGATGAAAAAAACCCGCACAGCATTGCTGAAAATTTTGAACTCATTGAAAAAGGCCTTAGGCTTATAGAATACCTGAGGCAGATTTAAAAGAAAGGGAAAAAGAAGTAGAAAAGTAAAAGAAAATAGCGGAAAGCAGGGAAAATAAAGAAAACTAAAGGAAAAGAGGCAAAGAGGAATATAACGAACAAATACGAGAAAAGAGGTAAAAGGGAAAAGAGAAGAAAAGAAAGAAGGTTTACTTGAACATTTTTCATATTTTTTTCTTTACCCTTTATAAGGGCTCTCAAGGATTTCCCTTATTCTAGCCGCTGTCTTTGGTCCTATTAGTTTTACCTTTCTGAGTTCTGCGGGGTCAGCTTTCATAACAGCCTCTACTGAGCCGAAGTATATAAGCAGGTTTCTGGCAGCTTTTGGCCCTATGTTCGAGATCGAAGAGATCAGGTATTCCTGCTGCTCAGGAAGGGTACTGGCTGACTTTTTCCCATGCGGATTTATTTCACGCTTATTTTCGGTCTGCTCACGTTTTGCAAGTATTTTTAAAATTGCAGCCGTCTCCTCCTCGTCTCTTGAGTAAAGGATTGATACTCCAAAGTCAATTGCAATGGATACCAGGGAGCCGTAGATCGCATTCGGGTTGAGCTGCCTTGAAGTAAAAAGGTCCCCTCCTTCTATGATGAGAACAGGTTTTTCATACACTCTTGCAAGGTTAGAGAGCTGGGCAAAAAGATTACGCTTCCCATCAATAAGGGAACTCGCAAAATCGTCAGTCCGCTTTCTCTCTACAGCCAGGCGGTCGCTTACAACGTAATCCCCTATCTCAAGAGCTGCAAAACTCAGTTCCATCCCGAGCCTGTCCAGGAACTTTGCAACTCCACTCTTTGTTTCCCTGTGGTCGATCACTATTCTGAGAGGCACGATTCCAGGTTCTATTTTGGAAGATCCTATCCCGGGCACTTTTGTTTTATATAGAGATTCCTTCCCGGAAAGGGCTTCAAAATCTACAAGGGTTTTTTGTCTTTCTTCACCTTTCTCGTTATCGTCCTCTTCCCTTTCTCTACTTACCCTGCCGCAATCTGAATCTACAACCTTATCCCTAGTACCTATCATTAAATCTATGCTTTCCTGCCCATTTTCTGCTTCATTCCCATCTTCAATTTCTTTTTCCCTCATGTCTGAAATAAGAGCTTCGGATTCAAAATTCGAAAGTTTCAAATCTTTTTTTGAGCCTTTAGGGCCTAAGATAGCCTCAAGCCCATGCATGCTGTTGAGCATCCTTTTTTCTTTGTTTTTGCTGCTCCAGTAATAGGCTTCGTCTCTTGTGTTCTTTGTCACCAGCACAATTACTCTGCCTTTATGCTGCCTGCCTGTCCTGCCCTTACGCTGGATGCTCCGAATTTCCGAGGGAATCGGTTCGTAGAATAATACCAGGTCAGTGGAAGGGATGTCAAGCCCTTCTTCGGCAACTGAAGTGGCTACAAGTACGTTATATTCTCCTGCCCTAAATTTATCAAGGATGTCTCCTTGCTGTTTCTGCGTAAGCCCTTTGTCCTTATGGCGCGAACCCTGTCCAACAAACCGGACAGGGACAACTCCTGGGATTCCCGAAAGGGCATTTACCATTATTTCAGCAGTGTCCCTGTAATTCGTAAACACAATTACCCGGGAATCAGGTTTTCCTTCCAGTTCTTTGGATACGATTTTCCTCGCAAGCTCGAGTTTGGGATGTTCGACCTCGCATTCCTTTACCCTGTAAAGGGCTTTTCTCATGTAGAGATCGTCCATTAGTCTTTTTGAAGCCTTGCTCGCACTACTTGAAGAAGCTTCAGCATCCAGCTTTTCCAGGTACTTCCTGAGAGTCTCAAGCCCCTGTGTCTCCACCATTTCCACAGCATGGTTCACTTTCATCATCTCGGCAACCACAGACATGGCGGTAAAAATCGCAGGGTCTCCACCCATCCGGATTTCACCCTGGAGCTGTTTCTGGAGAAGCAGAAGGTCTTTTTTAGAGATATATTTCCCACTGCCTGCAGAAAACCCCAGGTCCTTTATGGTTCCGAGCCTGTCATCAAAGATTTTTTCCAGATAGCCCCGAATTTCGGCCATTTCGGAAGGGAGCTGGACCTGAAGCCATTCTATCTCTTTTTCCTGCACATAAGGGCGGACATCCCTGTCTTTCTCAGTTTTCACGGAGACGTTTTCAACGTGTAAAGCCTGACAGACCTCAGAGATTTTCTCGTCCGAACTGCCCGGGCTTGCAGTAATTCCGAGCACATGAGGGTTTTTTGCGCTCTCGAAGTACTTTTCCGCAATAAAGGTATAAGCGTAATTTCCGACTGCCCTGTGGGCTTCATCAAAGGTTATATGGGTTACATCCTCAAGGCTGATTCTTTTTGTAAGAAGGTCGTTTTCAATCACCTGAGGGGTGGAAACTATCAATTTTCCCTGCGCCCAGAGCTTTTCCCGCTCTGCAGGGGCAATACTGCCTGTAAAAGCCAGAACCTCTTCTTCGGGAAGGGCCATTACCCTTTTAAAAAAAGCTGCATGTTGCTCAACAAGCGGTTTTGTTGGGGAAAGAATCAGGGCCTTTCCCCCGAAACGCTGAAGCCTGGAGACAATCACAAAAAGAGCTATAATGGTTTTTCCAAGCCCCGTAGGAAGCACGACAAGGCTTGATCCTTCGAGGGCTTTTCCTGCAAGATTCAACTGATAGAGCCTCTGCTCAACGGTATCGGTCTTTATCAGCGGGTGCTTCATGCAGGCTGGCTTCTCAGGAAAAAGACTCTCGTTCATTCTGCTTCAGGATCATTTATTTCAGATTAATTTATTCCAGATCTTCAGATTAATTTATCTCAGATAATATATTTCAGATTAATTTACCCAAGGTTATTTTGTTTCAGAGTTTTATTAAATTATAAAAGATATAAAAAAATAAAAAACTTTGCTGCAGACTTTTAGCCTACAGCTCAGGAACTGCTAGTTATCTTAACTTTAGAAGTTAAAGGGTTTGCCTGCGGATTCGAAAGCCCTGCCCCTGTAAATGAGTTCGTAGAGCACGTTTTCGATCCCTTTGATCGGAGCCCGGATCTGGCGCATGGAATCTCTATCCCTAATAGTTACAGTCCCGTCTTCGAGGGCATCGTAATCTACAGTAACGCAGTAAGGCGTTCCGATTTCGTCGTTTCTTCTATAGCGGCGCCCGATGGTTCCGGAATCATCATAATTGACAAGAAGGGTTTTTTCCCTGAGTTTTACAATGATATCCTTTGCAGGATCTGCAAGCTCTTTACGGGTCAGGAGCGGGAGGACTGCAACTTGCACAGGGGCAACTGAGCTTGCGAAGTGCATGACAAGCCGGGCTTCCTCTTCTCCTTCAGCTTCACCCTCATCCTTTCCGGCTTCGGGTTCCTTTCCAGCTTCTTCTGTACCTTTAATTCCGGATTCAGCGACCTTCTGAGTCACATTTTCTTCGTCATAGGCGTGCTCCATGATACCATAGAAGATCCTGTCTATCCCATAGGAGGGCTCGATTACGTGAGGGATGACATTCTCTCCGCTGACTTTAACGGTCTCTTCCGAAAAGTCCACTGCACCCGAACTGACTGTCAACTCTTCTCCGCCCACGGTAACTTTGATCTCCTCCTTTGAGAGCTCTTCTTCGGAAAGCTGCTTTAAGGCATCTGCGACGGCTTTTGCCTTGCCCTTAAAGGCAGGGCCGAGCTTGCCCATGTTTGGCTTTACAACAAAGCGAGTCACCATCTTCGGCTCGTTGTATTCGATATACACGTAAAGATCAGTCTTGCTGACTCTTGCATGGGCTTTAAGGTCGTAGTCCGTTCTGTCGGCAATTCCCACAATCTCGACCCAGCCGAACCGGTCGGTCTCGATTTCGGCATCCCAGCAGTCAATTGCATAATGCGCCATCTCGTCTTTCAGGTGCTGCCTGAACCTGAGTTTCCCAGGGTCGATCCCAACCTTTGTCAGGAATTCGTTGGTAAGTGCAATGTTGTAACCCAGGACTTCGTGTGCAATGACTCCAGCCTCCACAGCTTCCCGGACAGTCATCCTGAAGGATTTGCCTTCCTGCTGTGCTTCCTGCGAATAGAGTACAAGCTCCCGATCTGCAAAACGCTCGAATTTTGGGTGCTTCTTGTTTCGCGGGTCAACGAAAATCTCGCACTCGGCCTGTGTAAATTCCCTGAGCCGGATTACTCCCTGCCTGGGTGCAATCTCGTTCCTGTAGGATTTCCCTATCTGCACTGCCCCAAAAGGCAGTTTGTCCCTGTAGAACTTGGACAGCCTCTGGAAATCCACGAACATCCCCTGCGCCGTTTCCGGCCTGAGATATCCCTGCCTTCCAGTGCCTGGTCCGATTGTGGTTTTGAACATCAGGTTAAATTCATAGGCTTCCCCGAATTCTCCACCGCATTCCGGACAGGTGATTCCGTTTTCCTTTATGACTTTAGTAAGGTCTTCTGCGCTCAGGGTTCCTGCCGCACTCATTATATTTTCTACAAGGTGGTCAGCCCTGAATGCCTCTCCGCATTTCTTGCACTCGCACAGGGGATCCGAAAAGCCTCCAACGTGCCCGGACGCAATGAAGACGTCCTCGATCCCTATTGTCGGGCACTCTATCTCCATAAACCCTTCCTGGATCACGTAAAATTCTCTCCAGGTCTGCTCGATCCGCCTCTTCAGTGTGCTCCCAAGAGGCCCATAATCATAAAATCCCCGGCTTCCGCCATACAGCTCAAAGGAGTTCCACAAAAACCCCCTGCGTTTAGCCAGCTCGTATACCTTCTCGTATTTGTCCATTTTATAAATCCTCGTGAAATTGATTGGGGGATATCAGATAATTGTAAATTTTTGATTTATAGGAAATACTAGATGGATAACGGTATCATTATATTAAATTTGCACTGCTCTGAAGCAGTTGAAGAGATTTTGGGTTTATATATTTGATTGTAGGCGGGTTGTTGAAACGATTGAGTCGAGTTTTCGGGGTCGTCCGGCAGAAAAATAAAAATAAAGTTGTAAAAACCAGCTTAAATTTGCTTCAGCTCTGAAAAGCTGCCTTTGAGTTCTTTTTCTCTTTTTCAGGATTTCTGTGCTTTTTTTGTCTTGCAGGGCACAGGAAATTAACTAAGGAATATTTTTTATTGCCCGATTTCTTCGATCCTTTGCTTATATACTCTATTCTGAACTTATAGTTTGTTTCCTTTTGCTATTAATATTCAGCTTCTTTCTCATATCCAACGACTAAACGGTTAATCAGAGCATTCGGGTATCATCTACGCGCTCATATAAAATTCTCTTATACAAGGTCAACAACTTTTAATATCACAAGCTTCTAAAGCTAGAGTCGGTGGGGTAAATAATGCATTTTCGATATGGAGATGCTTCTTTGAGATCACGTCGGATAGTGTATACTATGCAAGGTACTTTCGAACATAAAGTGCCTGTTTGAGATATCGTTGGGTTAGGGTACGTATTCAAAGCACTTTCTAACAGGGAATGCTTTGGACCATACCAGATAGAATACATTATGAGTGGGGTTTTGATAAAATGCTGTCAAAGAGATTAAAAGAAATAGTAAGAACCGTGAAGGAAAAAAGAATTCTACACTCGGAAAAGCTTATAGATATGACTCACTGGCTCCATAATCTGGAGTTTCTGGTCGTAAGATTGATGATGTTTACCATAGGTGTTCACCACCTCTATGTGTACACCATAAAAACCGTGTTCTGAGTTCGAAATCTTTACTCAGCTACACGGGTAGAATCATTCCTTTCGGATAAGAAAAACTGCTTGCCACCAAAAAACAGTTTCCGGGTCAAAATTGGGGAGATCCCGGTGGGGAGGTGGCAGTGATAGTTAAAATTAGGAGGAAGATTGCCAGTGTCTAAAACGATCGGGATTCATGCAACTCAACAAAGAAACCGCAAACCTGAAGCCCCAGATCGCGAAAGCACAGTGCTTTTCCGAAGTTCGGGTTATCCGGTTTTGCTCCTTAGTTGCATAAGTCGCATCCTAAAAGAAAGAGGATTGGTATTATAAATCCTCCAGCTACATTCAAATATCTGATGACTTACTCGGCGCCCTTATTTGATACCTCACTGGTTTCAAACGTTATCGGGTTAAAAATGAATCGCTCTCAGATCATGAAAACCTTTTAAAATACGTCTCTGGACTAATAACATGGTCTATAGACTAATAACGTCGTCTTCAGATAAAAAATTTTAAAGGGAACTCTCCTCAATGAAAAAACGGGGCTCGGCAAATGCCAGAATGCAGCCTCTAAATTAACTTTCCTTTTTATGGCATTTTTTCTTTCTTTTTGCCATCTTATTTTTAACCTTTTCCGCGATATTGGCTCATTTTTATTGTCTACTTTATCTATTAATACTACTTATGAATTCATCGATGAAACTTTTTCTGTAGTGGTCTACGCAGTTAAGCTGAAAAACCAGTAACATGAAACTCGAAAATTTAAAGCATGGTCTATATGCTTAATCTTTTTTACTTCATTTTTAAGTGCGTAAAACATATATAATATTATGGAATTGTTACATTGTAGCTTCTGTGATAATCAAACAATGGGAAACCTACACCTTCAGAACGAGGGGCATATGTCTGTGAACCATAGGGGTTATCCAGGGTTATAAAGCAGAAATCACAAAGTCCTTAGCTCTGAGTTTATGTTATCATTTTATCATTAGCTGATTCAAAACTTCATAGAGCGCGATCCAGGCTTTTTGTTTCCCTCGGTGACTTTCTATTGGATCTAACAATGATAATCTCTTACTCTTAACTAAGGCTATAGGACTCAGACTTTTGCATAAATCGAAACTGAGAAAGGAGGTCCTCGAAACATGAGTGAGCTGATAGTTTTTGCTTTTCCTAACGAGAAAGGCGCATCTGAAATGGATGAAGCCATCCAGCGACTTAAAAAGGAGCAACTGATCACTCTCGATGATGCCGCAATCGTCGTTCGCAACCATGATGGCAAGGTCAAGGTAAAGCAGGCGGTAAACCTCGTAGGTACAGGTACTGTAGGTGGAGCATTCTGGGGTATGTTGATTGGACTGCTTTTCTGGATGCCCTGGCTCGGAATGGCAATCGGTGCCATCACAGGCGCAATTTCAGGTAAATTGTCCGATTACGGAATCAACGATGATTTCATTAAAGAAGTCGGAGCTGCCATTAAACCGGGTAGTTCTGCTATGTTTTTATTGATCTCAAAGTGGACTGAAGATAAGGCACTCGAAAGACTTAAAAAATTCAACGCAATAATCATCAGAACTTCCCTTTCCAATGAAGATGAACTTAAACTCAAGACAGCTTTCGGTGCGGGTGAATAATTGAGGAGTTAAGAATAAGGCAAGGATTTCAGAGCATCTCTGAGATTATTGTCTGTATTGAGTTTCAAGGTCTCTTTGAGAATTGAAAACTCAATGCATATTTTATGCATAGGTTTTCTTATAAAACCTATGCATCAGTAAAACAATAAATCCTATTTTTGTGGTGAATAAAAGGGGTACAGAGTCGTTCAGAATTTACAGAACTTTTGGTACACTGCCTCCCTGGGTCGCACAGCCTATCAGATTGCGGAAAAAACCGGAATGTCGGGTGATGTTTGCGGGTATTTACAGCGTTTAAGAAGGACACATGACCGGCGCGGTGCCAATCCCGAGTCTGGGAGAATGGGAATTAAACCCAAAATTTAGAAGGGGGCTGAAAAACATGTCTATTGAAAAACCGAGCTCAAAAGACCAAATCGCGCTGAAGAGGGAATATAAGAAACTGTGCTTGGGTGTTCCGTTCGACGAACTACAGCTCCCCGATTGGCAAAAAGAGACGTTAAAGGCTTATACTGCTGCTGCTTCAGAGGGCAAACATGGCGCGCAAATTGCAACCGATCTGGGAGGATGGTCAACCTGTTTCTGTTGTGACCTGCGAAGTATCCGAAAAAGAGCAAGAGAGGAACTGAAAACGCTAAAAATGCGCAATTCGTACACATCGAAGATGAATTTCATAGAAAAAAATAAAGAGATGCAACCATATTTGAAAGCCATCGGACCTGTAAATATTTCAATTGTGGATGCTTTCAAATTGCGAGTAAAAGGGCTTAACACACACGAATTGCAATTGCGTGGGGTCACATCAACGCAACTTCGAAAGATGAAAAAGTTTAAAAATTGCTTGATTGGGGGGTCTGGCACGGAAATGATAGTGGCGACTTGCGGGGTCACTTCTTCAGAAGTACGGGCAATGAAAAAGATTGCACTAGAAGCTGGGGATAAGAAAAATAAAATTATCGTTTAATGGGGATTTAATCATTGATTTCGGGGAGTCCTACTGTATGGATTTAAACGTATGGGAACAAGTCTTTGCTTTAAAGGGAGAAAACAGAGACAACACCCTATTATCACAAAGAATGGGACGGTGTATGTAGACCGCAATCGTGTTGGTGAAGATGTTAGGTATTCATAAGGAAACAAAAACCGAAAGAATAATCAAAAAACACTGGGAAAACGAAGGATAACATGGAAAAATCGAATATATCCGATTTTAACTTTAATGTAAAGACTGACATTCTGAGATTTTATGCTAATCACTGGAATCCAGAAACACAGACTGTACTAGACCTCTTTAACATTATCTCAAAAGCATATGAGCAGACAGTAAAGCAAGGAATTAAATTTCATCTTGAGGGTTTTACTCCTATAAGGCGCTATAAGGAGAACAACGTTGTAAATGTAGATCATGTGGAGGAGATCACCGCAGAAGAGATTGCGCGTGAATTGGCTGGTGTGTGTTCGGACGATTTATTAATTGCTTGTGATGCGTTTGGAATGTGCCTGCTTGCATATGATCCTGACTCATTCAATGAAACTAAAGATGGAATAGTAATAGTGTCAAAAGAAGAGATTAAAGGAATTATAGACAATTTCGCATACTATGACCATACGACTACAAAAGACGACTAATCGGTTTGCTGAAAATTGAGTACTGAAAAATGGGTGGTAAGGTGGTATACCATTAAAATGTGATTTAAAATGGTATGCGAAAAAACAGGCTTTAAAAACAATGAATCCAACAGAATAGAAGGATTTCTGGCAACTCAGCGCGATAAAGAAGAAGTCGAAATGTGTAAGTATTTCATCAGAATGTATTTCACAACTTCGAGTCGATATGAGAAAGAGCATTCCAGCTATGGGCTCAAACATCAGGTAGAGCATTGGGCAAGGGTCTGCGACAAGTTAGGTGTTAAATAATAATAGTGCAGTCATTGTTGTCACAGTAATAAGGTCAGTAGCTCAATGGGCAAAAAGACTGAAGCTGGGACTGCAATAAAGCCTGAAAATAACACTCCGGATCTTGAACAAAACAATGAAACTATTGCAGCTAATATGGAACAGACAGCCGAAGAAGACTCAAAGCCCAAATCTATATAGAAAGGAAGCACAAAAACTCTGGCTTTGGAACAGTTGGTGAAATAGTTATCTTGCTGTTGTATTCCGACGTAAAAGAAAGTAAGAAAAGGCAGTAAAGAAAGCAAAACGAAAAATGAAAACTCGAGATATATTATCCCAAAATAAAATGCGATTCGAACGCACTAACTCCTACGAGAATAGGCTCTGAACCTATCGCCTTTGACCCTGCTGGGCAACCCTCGCACATTGATTTGATTTATATATTTCACTTTCGCCTTATATCTTTTAATATAATAGAACTTACGCACTTATGATGCAAAATAAAGTATGGTAAACATCATAGTTAAAAATTGAATTTTAGAACGTTGTGAGTTTACTGCTGTTGATTTTCTACTTCAACTGCGTAAGTCCTAATATAGCCTGATATATATAGTCTGAAATAGTCTCTAATAAGAACAAAAATCTTATATAGTCTCAATAAGACTAAAGATCCTGTTAATAAAAAATTTTAAGTTTAGATAATTGAATTTTTTATATTTAGAAGAAGAAAAGAGAGCCTTTTTTCCTTCTTTTTCCTCTTTTTCCCCTTACTCATTCGGACTTAAAGGGTCTATCCTGAAAAGCAGAATCATGAATAATGCAGTTACGGTCCCTGTCCCCAATAAAAGCGGATCTTTGGTAAGATTCAGGAGCACGCCCATTACGAGCAATAAAGCTCCGATTGTCAGTAATATCTGAAATTTTCGCTCCAATTTTTCCCCCTCACTTCCCTATTTGAGTAATCAATTCTCAAGCATCGGTCAGGCGCTTAAAAGCACCCAGCAATTTATCTCTACTTTTAATTGATTTTTCTTCGTTATCTACTTTTTTACAGGACAATTATTTTATAAATTCAGGAAGTTTCTAAATAAGGAACTTTTAAATTTGTATACTAAAAGGACAAATATCTGAGTAATCAAACTAAATATTTTAATTTCTTATCTTGAAGCAATGCGAAACTCGAACCAGCATAAGATTAAATAAAAATATCCAGTTAAAAAAATAAAAACAGAATTCGGTTTAAAACAAAGCGAAATTCAGTATAAAGTGAAGTGAAATTCGGGTTAAAAAAAGTAAATGCCGCTGAGCTAAAAAGTTTAAAGAACTGAACAAAAAGAAGGCTTTGGAATCAATATTTCCTGCACTTTCCTTTTATGAATATTATAGAAAACCCGGGAAGTGCAAGTTTTTCCCGGATCAGTTCAGAAAGTTTGGGGTTCGAAATCTGCTTTTCTATTTCATGCCCTGCTTCTTTCTCATTTTCAGTTATATCTGTTACTCGCTCAGTTCTATCTGGAGCTTCTTCTTCACTGGCATCGATATCGAAAATTGAAACATCAGGGGTTATTGCCTCAACCACTTTCCTGAGATCAGGGACTGCCTGCCCGCCAGTCATGGCTGCAACTTCATTCTGGAGTACGAGCACGAGCACATTGCAGCCTGTAGTCGCGGCACTCAGAAGCCCGAGAATTCCCGAATGTGCCAGGGCGAAATCTCCTATTACAGCTATGCCCTTTTCCTCAAAACCACATGCAACCGATATTGCCGAGCCAAGAGCAAAGCTAACATCAACTGCCGCAAGGGGCTCGGGTGCGCTCCGGACAGAACAGCCCATGTCCCCGGCAACCCGCACGTTAAGCGTGCTGAGAAAGCGGTAAAGGGGAAGGTACGCGCAATCGTCGCAGATTCCAGTCCTACTCTTCTTTGCGGCTTCGAGAAAGGTAGTATTTGCAGGTTTTGAAACTTGTTCGCCTATGTGTTTAAGGGCAAACTCTATATCATCAGGCCTGACCTGCCCGTATGGAAGATGTCCTGTTTTTTTCCCATAAACATTGCCTATTATCCGGATCTGTTCTTCTATAAAAGGTTCGGACTCTTCGGCAACGAGTACCTTCTGGTTACTTCTCAAAAATGCCTTTATCTTTCCGAGGGGAAGAGGATTTACAAGACTGAGGGACAGGTGAGAGATTTCAGGATAAGAAACCTCAGCACGAAACTCTTTCTGCTTTCTCAGTACTTCTTCAACGATCGAGGATGTGAAACCTGAAGAAATAATCCCTAGCTGTCCATTTCCTGAATCTGATTCATATCGTGTATTTTCGGCTGTCCTTTCTCTTACCTCGTTAAGGTCAGTGTTTTCAGCTTCCTCTTCCAGCAGGGGATAGGTTTTGGAATGAAAAAGCTGGTGTTTTTCCGCCATCCGGCTTTTCCAGATTGCACGGTCGAACTTAGGGTGAGAAGCTGAAGATTCTGGAAGGCGTTTTACCTTTCCCTTAATTCTTTCAAGGCCTGCGGTGACCCTTAGGATAACAGGCGTCCTCGTCTCCTCTGAAAGGTCGTACGCCCTTCTTAGAGCCCGGTATGCAGTGTCAGGGTTAGCCGGATCAAACACGGCTATCTCTGCGATTCGGCCGTACCAGCGGGAGTCCTGTTCATTCTGAGAGCCCTTTGCGCCAGGATCATCTCCTGCAATTATGACAAGGCCGGCTCCTATGGTGTGTGTGACCGAGGTTATAAGGGGATCCGAAAGCAGGTTCATCCCCACGTGCTTTACAAGCACAAGTGCCCTTCTGCCGGAAACCGATGCACCGAGGGCGATTTCAAGGGCAACTTTCTCGTTTGTGAGCCACCTGGCACTATAATCTCGCACTATTTTGGAAGCTGCTGCTCCGGAGACCAGGGTCTTCGCTTCTGAGGCATCTAAAAGCTCTTTTTCCCCGTGTTTTCTCAAAAAAAGTTCCATAAGGGAGGTAACAGGGTACCCGGGAACACCTGTTATGAGGCTGACATCACTGTCAAGGGCCGCAAGGTAAAGAGCTTCAAACCCGGTGCATTCTGGTGCTTCTTTTTCTTCTTTCAAACTGACCCCACGCCGCTGGAATCCGAGGGATGCCGAACTCAAAATTCCATGTAATTTAAGATTTCAATAACTTGATTTTCGATTTGAGATTTCTATTTTGAGGTTCTTGTTTTATTAATCCCTGCTTTCTCAAATTTTATTTTTTAATCTTCTCCATGGCAAGAGGTTTGATCTCAGTACCAGGAATTATGGACTCTTCAGGCCTTCCAAACCAGGGAAGAGAGGCAAGTGCACCTATTACTCCGTTACCGTCAAACAGGATTTCCACTCCATTATCTCTGGCGCACTGCAAAGCCTCGGCTTTCAAGATCCTTTCAGTCCGACAGCGGCTGCTATACTCGTATAGTCCTTTTGCATAGAAATCTGAAAGGACAACCATTCCGGTTTGGGCTGAAGCAGTGTATTTCTTAAGCGCTTTTTTGAAAGCATCTACCAGCCTTGATTTCGCTTTCTCATCCACACAGCCGAATTCAAGCACCGTAGACATACAGTTCTGGGTCTTTTCCGGAACTGGAAAAAGCTGGACAAGAGCGTGTGAAAGATAAACGGCTTCCTGGCAGTCCAGTTCCTTTGCAATATTGTGAGTAAGAGTCCAGGTGGCCCCTATTTCTTTTGAGTCTGTATCATCTATGCCTATGAGGACACGGTCCCTGCGTGGAACTGTAACGGTCCCCCTTGCGCATTTCTCGCCTCCTGACTCGGAAATATTATAATGAAGAACTCCGTCTGCAAATGCTCTGCAGCGGGTTGCGCCCACGCCTCCACCTCCTAATCCTGCATAGGTGATCTCTACTTCATCCCCCTGCACGATCACGGATTCAATACCTGCGGCTGCGACAGAAGGTTTGAGTTCGAGCTTTGAGGTCCCGGTTCTCATGAAATAGCGGATCATATTTCCTGTCGAACGGGCTTTCAAGACAAGGGGCGCTTTTGCATAATGGTAAAGGGACCAAGAGGCCCCGCTATAACAATTGGAGTGCTCAATTATCTCTGCATACTCATTTGCCGCGTCACAGATAGCATAAATGCCTTTATAAGGCACAGTATAAGGATCATCCAGGATTATTTCCTCAATATCCCTGCTGTCCAGTGCACAGGCGTTTATATGTTTTGTAATTCAGAAAACCTCCTTTTTAAGGGAATAATAAACTGGGAGGAAAATTTGTTTGATCGAAATGCCCATCTCTTATAGATATATATAGATATCGTAATCTTAGTAAATTCGATAAAGTGAAATCCGATAAGACGGATTTTGCCGGGCGATAGATTGCGTGTAAACAACTTTATTCTGATATTTGACTATAGCCCTTGATAATGTCCACAGGTTCTAATTTTATAAATCACTCGCGCTCAATGTGAGGTAACCTTTATAAAACAACTATTTATCTTTTTATCTGTAGGTTTGCTGGCCGCTTTTTCCAGGAAATTCGAAGGAGACCTTGAAACCTTATTTGATCCACTGGAAGCGCTCAATTATTATGAATTTTTTTCAATATCCATGCCATATTTTGGCCAAGATTTTTCATATTATCAATGCCCTCCTGATCCTGCTCTACCTCTCCGATAGCATTTCCGTAAGCCATATTCCAGTAACTTGAACCTACCAAAAACATTTCTTTGCTATGTAAAAAATGGTTCAGGGTATCAAAGGCACTTATGGCACCGCCTCGGCGAGCAGCTATAACTGAGGCTCCAACTTTATACTTGAAAAGCCCTCGATTTCCTGCAAGTACCATACTTGCCCTGTCAATTAAGGCCTTCATTTGAGAGGTCACACCAGCTGAATATACCGGGGACCCGAGAATAATTCCGTCTGAAGCGACCATTTTTGCAAAGCACGCATTAAAAAAATCATCCGTAATGACACATTGTTTATTTTTGTTTTTATGGCAAGCCCCGCAAGCTTTACATCCTTCTACATTTTTTCCCGATAGTTGAATAAGTTCGGTTTCAATGCCCTCTTTTGTTAATTCCTCAAATACGGTTTGAATCAGGATTGCAGTATTGCCGTCTTTTCGTGGGCTTCCGTTAATACCTATAACTTTCATAATCTACAACTACTTTTTTCGTATTTCTCAACTTGTTGTTTTATTCTGGTTTTCAATATACGGAAAGTGACCAGAAAGTGACTATATTGAGATCTTCTATACTGAACGCTTTCTACATTGAGAGTTCCTACATTGAGCTCTTCTATATTGAGAGTTTCTAAATTGAGAATTTCAGTCTTTAAGTCATTTTATCTTACAAAGCCTTCATCTTTGAGGCTTACGTATCTGCCTTCCCCGATAATAATATGGTCGAGCACGTCAATTCCGAGGAGTTTTCCTCCTTCTACCATTTTCTCAGTAACCATTATGTCCTCTCGGCTCGGGCTTGGGTCCCCTGAAGGATGATTATGGACCATGATTACTGATGCTGATGATTCCAGAAGGGCGGACTTGAAAACCTCACGTGGATGAACAATGCTCGCATTCAAACTGCCGATGGATACGACTTCCTCTTTCAGGATCTGATTTTTTGTATCAAGACAAAGTGTTATAAATTTTTCTTTTTTTTGTTCGCGCATTTTAGGATACATCAGTGTATATACATCCTTTGGCGAGCAAACTTTTCTTTTCGGCTCTTCCACAAAAATTTCAAGCCGGCGGGCAAGCTCAAAAACCGCAGCTACCTGGGCAGCTTTTGCCTTTCCTATTCCATGAACCTGCATAAGCCTTGAAACATTTGCAAGACTGAGTTGCTTGATGCTGTATTCTGTTAATATCCGACTGCACAGATTTACAACGTTTTCTTCCCTTGATCCTGTCCTGAGGATTATCCCAAGCAGTTCTGCGTTTGAAAGTGATTCCGGCCCATTTCGAATAAGCCTCTCCCTTGGGCGTTCCTCTTCAGGAATATCCTGAATCCTGACCTTATTTATTTCCATAATTGACCCCCTCTTTTTCCCATTTTCCCATTTTTTCCTGTCTTCGATTGACAGATCACAAACTCATGCAAAAAATCTGTCTATATAATGGAAAATTTTCTGTATAAACCCAAATTTCAAACTGATCCAACTATTGATATATAATAGTTAAGTTTCAATATTTGAATCTTCACAAAACAATTTATAAAATTAAAAAAAGAATGAAAATGCCAGCCCTTACTTATACCGGAAAGTGCATAACGCTCTTTGATGAAAGTCATTTCAGTTGTCGGGTATAAAAAATCGGGTAAGACATCTGTAGTTTCAGCTCTGGTCCGGAATCTTTCCGGGTTCGGGAGAGTAGGCACAATAAAGCATATGGGGGAACAGCGCCTCAATCCCGCAGAGACAGATACAGGCAGGCATTTTGATGCGGGGGCTGACATGGTAATGGGAATAACAGGCACAGAAGCAACAGGTACCGAACTTGTCAGCTTTTCCAGAAACTTGGACCTTGAGGACGCGCTTGACATGCTTTGCGACCAGGGGCTTGATTTTGCTGTAGTAGAAGGGTTTAAGGAAAGCAACCTTCCGAAAATTGTAATTGGCGACCTTCAGGGCGTTTCCAACATTGTTTTCAGGCTGCCGAACGATATTGATATGCACGAGGAACTTACAGCCTCTCTTGTAGGAATAGCCCTCGCCCAGCCTGACCGGTACACCCTGGAAGCCCTGATAAAGAAAGCCAGAAAAAACCCTGCCATCCAGAAAGCAGGCGCAATCGGCACCTTTACCGGCATTGTCCGCGAGCTGGCTGGAAACGAGAGAACCTCCAGGCTCGAATTCGAAAAATACGAACCAGAAGCTTCAAAAGCCCTTGACCGGATCCGGGAAGAACTCAAACGAAAAGAAGGTATCCTTGAAGTCCTGATCCACCACAAAACAGGCGTTATCAAAGCCGGAGAAGACATAGTATACATTGTTATAGCAGCCGCCCACAGGACAGAACTTTTCCCGGCTCTCAGCGAAGCCATAGAACGCATAAAAGCCGAAGCTCCGATCTGGAAGAAGGAATTCACGGAAAAAGAAGAATTCTGGGTCCACGATAAAGAACAGGATAAGAAACAGGTCTGAACCCGAAAACGTGAACAGGATCAGAAACAGGTCTGAACCCGAAAGCGTGAAAGGAAAAAATCGAAACCATAAAACCCTGGAAATGATCAAATGGGTGAAAAAACAGACCTTAAAGAAACAGAAGCAAAAAAAACAGAATTAAAAGAATCAGAGATTACAGAAGCAGAAGTAAGGAGAGCTGAAATTAAAAAAGCGGAGCCCGAGAAAGAACAAACGAAATTTAGAAGCGCAGTCGTGCTGGCAGGCGGCAGGGGAAGGCGGATGGGCTCGGTTGAAAAAGCCCTTCTCGAATTTGAAGGAAAAACAATTCTTGAGCGCCTGCTTGAAAGCCTTTTCCGGGCTGTGGACGAGGTTATTCTTTCATTCAGGGACAAAAATCAGGAAGAAAAGTTCAGACCTGTGCTTGAAAAATTCCCTGCCCGTGAAATTCGTTTCTGTTTTGACACGCTGGAAGATGCCGGTCCCCTTGAAGGCATCCGGGCGGCGCTGCTCGAATCCAGGGGAGAATATTCTTTTGTCTGCGCGGGGGATATGCCCTTTGTAAATTCCAGGGTTGTAGACCTGCTGTTTGAGAAAGCAAGCGGGCACGATGCTGCCCTCCCAAAATGGGAGGATGGAAAGTTCGAACCTCTACATGCGGTTTATTCAAAGAAAATGATTCCTGAAATTGAAAAAGCCTTTGAGAAAGGAAGGCGCTCAGTTCTGACGCCGGTTTTTGAGATGAAGGATGTTGTTTTTATTGAGGTTTCGGAAATTAGGGAGATTGATCCTGAATTGAGGACTTTTGCTAACATAAATACGATTGATGAGATGCAACGCATTATAGGGCTTTCGAGCAAAAAAGAAAAATCATAATAAATTTAATCACATGCTCTAGACAATTTTTGAATATCAAATTAACAAAATTTTGTTTTCTGCTGTTTTGCCTCACACTTTTCGACTATTCCTCCACTATCGATTAAAATCGAAAGTTATTTAGATGACAACGACTTCTATTTTTTGAATCAGTTTTTATTTTATGTGATATAATTTAAATGATTGCGGTTTCAAAGACTTATTGAACTTTTGATTGTTTTTCTTTAGGCAGGGACTTCAGATGGAACTGAACGAAATCAAAGATCTGATTATAAAAGCTAAAGAAAGTAATGCGACTACACTATACCTTTCGTCCAAAGGACTGACTTCGCTACCACCGGAAATCTCAGAGCTGAAAAATCTTACTCAACTCTACATATATTCTAATCAACTGACTTCGCTGCCGCCGGAAATTTTAGAGTTGGATCTAAACGTTGAATGGGAAAATATATGGAAATCTAACGCAATTTACTTACCGGATAATCATTTTGAAAATCCTCCTGTAAAGATTGTGAAAAAGGGCAGAGAGGCAATTCTCAACTATAGTTCCTGACTCAACAAATTACACTTTTTATTTGTAGGCTGAATGTTTCCATCCATTTCTTTGCAAATGATAATGACTTTTCCA
>Ga0183099_1000439_pt1 | contig 30965 bp, 16 predicted proteins | sample Biomet1_FD_127788 | JGI IMG/M metagenome (GOLD analysis project Ga0183099, IMG submission 127788) | Microbial communities from bioreactor (seeded with anoxic lake sediment) at LBNL, California, USA - Biofuel metagenome 1 | ecosystem: Engineered > Bioreactor > Anaerobic > Unclassified ...
CAAGAAAAATTTCTGCGACGGCTGGGATAATATGCTGACGATCATTATTCCAAATCTTGTGATTCTGGGCGTACTTCTCGGTTTTATAGAGCACTTGACATGCTCGAAGTAATGTCAGTATTCATACGAGCAGTATATACTTTGTTGCTTTTGAACGCAAATATCAGTACTATAAGAGACATGAACCTCTTTTTTATCAAGAAAAATTTCTGCGACGGCTGGGATAATATGCTGACGATCATTATTCCAAATCTTGTGATTCTGGGCGTACTTCTCGGTTTTATGTCTCTTCTGTACGTTTTTCAAAACGTGACGCCGGTAACGATCGTGCTTGTTTTTCTTTTATTGATAGCTGTTTCAATCCTCACGTTTGCGTTCGGTGATTCGGCGGTTCAGATCGCTAATTTCGGGACCGCTCACGTGGCTGATTATTTTAAGGCCATTCCGGGCTGTATAAAAGACGGAACGCTCTTTGGACTGCTGATCGGTGCTGTGTGCGCGGCTTCCTATATAGCAATTCCGTTTTATTTTGCCCAAAAATCGCTGTTCGGTATATTCCTGGGCGCGCTGTTTTCGTGGATCGTTCTGTTTGTTTTTCTTGCACTCCAGTGGTTCGTTGCCGTCCGTTCCATAATGCACAACGATTTTAAGAAGAGCCTTAGAAAATGTTTTATCCTTTTTTTTGATAATACCGGATTTTCGCTCTTTCTTGCCTGTTACAATCTCATACTGTTCATACTGTCGGTCGTCATGATCGGATTCATGCCGTCTGGAGCAGGCATCACGCTTTCACAGGTGAACGCGCTGCGTCTGCGTCTGTATAAATACGATTATCTTGAAGCGCATCCCGAACTTAAAACGTCCCGCGAGCGCAAGTATATTCCGTGGGCGGAACTGATCGAGGACGACAAGGAAGCGCTCGGACCGCGATCGTTCAAATCGTTCATTTTTCCCTGGAAAGAGTAAAAAATACAGTTTCCCGTTTCTTGACGCCTTCCCGTTGTTATGCAACAATACTGTCATGAAGGCAGAAAGACCGATATTTGTTTTTTTAGCGGCAGCCGTGCTGACTGCCGTCTGTTCCGGCTGTGTAAAAGTGCCGGAGATGACAGAGGAAGAAATCGCTCAGGCTACCGGTAATCTGAATACGGAACTGATTTCAAAAACGACGTCAAAACCGTGGGAGGGTGGAACATTCGTTCCGGGAAAGGTCGGAGGCACGTGGTACGATACTATCCTAAGCGATCCAAAAACATTCAATCAGTTTATTGCAGAACGCGACGACAGCAGCAGCACGATCATTTCAAAAACCACAGATTTTCTGTTTGAATACGACGCAACCCTGAAAACATGGAAACCGCAGGCGGCATATTACAGTATAGTTACTGACACCGAAAAAGGAACGCTGACCGTCCACTGCACGCTCAGGGAAGGAATGTACTGGACGTACTGGAATTCTGATAAGAAAATTCCGGTTACTTCCGACGATATCATATTCTGGTACAACGAGATAGCGGGAGACAAACGGTTCCAGAGTTCGGGGTATTCGCAGCAGTTCGTCACAATGAAAGACGGAAGTGAAAAGCATGTTGCTATTGTGAAGATCGACGACAGACGGTTCGATTTTGTCTTTCCGCGCATCGTAGCCGATCCGGTACTTGCGGTGAACATGTATCTTAGCCCCTCGTTCGTGTATCGTCAGGCGAAAGAGAAGGGCGGTGTCGAAGGTGTGAAAAATCTGTTCAGCGTCGCATCCGACCCGCGGACGATCCCGTCCATGGGAAAATGGTATATCACAGAGTACAAACCGGCACAGAGAATCGTGCTGAAGCGGAATCCGTATTACTGGGATACTGACTCAAACGGAGTGAGCGAGCCTTATCCGGAAGAGCAGATCATCCAGATCGTCGGGGACGAAAATACGGACTATCTGCTGTTCAGGCAGGGAAAGTCTGAAACGTACACGCCGCGTCCGGAAGACGTTTCTGACCTTGTGAATAATCAGAACAGGGAATATACCGTGTTTAACGCAGACGGTTCGCTTGCGTCTTCATTCTGGTCGTTCAATCAGAATCCGAAGAACAGCGGTAAGCCGTATTATTCATGGTTCAGAAAAAAAGAATTCCGTCAGGCGATGAGCTGTCTTCTGAACCGCGACCGTATCATTTCACAGACGTACCGTGGTCTTGCGGAACCGAAGTATTCTTTTTTCCCTGAAGCCAATCCGTATTACAATCCTGACATAACACTGCAGTACCGGTACGACCCGAAGCGTGCGGACGTTCTGCTGAAAAAGTGCGGAATGAAGCGCGATGACAAAGGAGTTATGCGTGATGCGGACGGTGTCGCGGTGGAATTCGATCTGTCGCTTGCAGCGACAAGCAATACGGCAAACGACATCGCACAGATAATTTCGGACGAATGTGCGAAAATCGGTATAAAAGTGAACGTGCGCCAGATTGATTTTCAGAAACTTGTCGAAACACTGACTTCTACGTACGACTGGCAGTCGTGCATTATAGGCTTCGGAGCGTACCTGTTCCCTTCCCAGGGAAGCAACGTGTGGCCGTCGACAGGTAATCTGCACGTATGGTATCCGCTGCAGGCCAAACCTGCGACAGAATGGGAGGCACGCGTCGACTATCTGTACAACGAAGGCTGTTATACGAACGACCATGCGGCGGCCGCCGAGATATGGAACGAGTATCAGAAAATTATTCTTGAACAATGTCCCGTTATTTATCTTGTGCGTCCGCGCAGTTTTTTTGCAATACGGAACAAATGGGATCTGACGAACGTCTATTACGACAATCTGAACGGCGTGCAGATCGACAATGTTTTTTTGAAACAGTAGGGAAAAAATGACAGACAGGATTCAGTTCTTAATGTATGTAAAAAAAACGGGGACGTTACTTTCCTATCCGTGGAACGTGTTCCGCGCGAAAGCTCCGCTTGCTTCGTACGTGACGGGGCGTTTTCTAACGATGATCGCGCTGCTTTTCCTGCTCGGTCTGGCGATGTTCGGACTTATGGCGCTGGCGCCGGGGGATATCGTTGACCAGATGATGACGCAGCAGATCATGTCGAACGCGGGTGGAGAACAGTCTTCCGGCGGCGTAAAGAACGGTCAGGCGTTTTCTTCGGCGCAGCTGTCGGCTTTGCGTGCGGAATACGGACTTGACAAGCCGTTTTACGTGCAGTACTTCAAATGGCTTAACCGCGTCGTCGTGCACCACGATCTGGGAGTGTCTCTCGTATCCCGTGCACCCGTCTGGTTTCTCATCAAGACACGGCTTGTTAATTCCGTCGTGCTCAATCTTATTTCACTCGTGTTTATAACGCTGTTTTCGTTCCTGCTCGGTATTTATTTTTCAAGCAAGGTCGGTACGAATATCGACATTGCAGCTACGTTTTTTGCGCTGTTTTTTCACGCGTTTCCTGGCATTCTTCTGCTGATCCTGCTTCAGCTTTTTGCGTCGGTAACCGGTCTGTTTCCGGTAACGGCATATCCTGATTTTCCGTTTTCGTACGCGCCCGGCAGATTCACATTCAGTTATCTGTATCACGTGTTTCTGCCGCTGTTAGCGGCGTTTCTGGGCGGCGTAGGCGGTACGATGCGAATGATACGCGCGACGATGCTGGACCAGATGGGTATGCCGTACATTATGGCGCTCAGGGCGCGGGGTATAAGCGAAAAGCGTGTTTATCTGAACCACGCGTTCCGCAACACGCTCAATCCGTATATTACGGGAAGCGCGAATCTGCTGGCGGGCCTGTTTTCCGGTTCTCTTGTACTTGAAATTATTTTTGCCTATCCGGGAATCGGACGCCTGATGTACGAAGCCGTCCTGCAGGAAGATATTAATCTGGTGCTTGCCAACAGTATGTTCATTTCGGCGCTCGTGCTCGCAGGAATGGTGATATCGGACATTCTTCTCGCGGTAGTCGATCCGCGGATCAGATACGGGAAAGTGTGAGGTTCGTATGAAAAGGTTCGGCAGATTCCTGAGAACGCAGCCAGTCGCGCTGGTTTCGCTGATTATTATTATTATTTTATATACGATCATGCTTTTTGCGGAATTCGTAGCACCGTACTCGGCAGCGACGTCGTTCAGTTCTGATTCGTTTCATCCGGGGAACGTCCGTCTGACGTCTGGCGGACTCTCGGCGCAGGAATGCCGCGTTATTAATCCCGTGTCGTGGAAATATGCGCGCGTGAAGGGAAAGTATCATAAGATAAGATTTTTTACGAAAGGTACGGAATATACCCTGTTTGGTATTATTCCTTCTGACCGCCACCTTTTCGGAACGGCGCCTGATCCGGTGACAGGGGAAACGTATCCCGTTTTTCTGCTCGGCGCTGACAATCTGGGCCGGGACCTGTTCAGCCGTATCGTATACGGAAGCCGGATTTCGCTTACGATCGGATTCATCGGCTCCGCTCTGTCGCTTTTTCTGGCGGTTCTGCTCGGAGGGGCTGCAGGATATTACGGCGGCGCAACCGACTGGACTGTTATGCGCCTTGCAGAATTTTTTATGCTCATTCCCGCATTGTATCTTATTCTCTTTCTGCGTTCGCTCCTGAACACGTCGCTCGACAGCGGTACGGCATACATGATCATTACTGTCATACTTTCCCTTGTAGGGTGGCCCGGCTCTGCCCGTACGATACGCGGAATGGTGCACGCCATAAAGCGGGAGGATTTCATAACGAACGCAGGGCTGGAAGGCATCCCGTCGCCGGTTATTATTTTTAAACACATTATTCCCCAAACGGCGAGCCTTCTCGTCGTTAGCGTAGCTCTGAGCGTTCCGGGGTTTATTATGAGTGAGACCACTCTTTCTTACCTGGGGCTGGGTATAAGCGATCCTGCGGTGAGCTGGGGATCGTTGATCAACCGCGATATAACGACGCTGTCGAACCTCCGTAATTATCCGTGGCTCCTCGCTCCCGTATGGCTGCTGCTTACTGTGACGCTCGCGTTCAACTTTTTCGCGGACGCTCTTCGGGATTATTTTGATCCGTACCATGCGGCGTTCAACACGTGGAAAAAGCCGTTTGAAAGAAAAGGTGCGGGGAAACAGAGCCAACATAACGTGCAGCGGCAGCATCCGGCTGAACCGTTCCTGTCAGTGGAAGACGTTAAGGTAGTGTTTACAGCACTGCGCGGAACCGAACAGGTAAAAATTCAGGCTGTCCGGGGCATTTCGTTCACGATGAAGAAGGGAGAAATACTTGGCATCGTGGGCGAATCGGGAAGCGGAAAATCAGTTGCCACGACTGCCATTCCGGGGTTGCTGCCGCAGAATGCGCGTGTTGACGGTCATATTTTCTTTGAAGGAACTGATCTGAACGGCATGTCACAGAACGAACTGCGGGAGTACCGCGGAGCTAAAATCGGGATGATATTTCAGGAACCGGGACGGTCGTTTGACCCACTGCAGAATATCGGCAGCGTTTTTTTAGAAACGTTCCGTATAAGCGAACCGTCGGTAACGAAGGAAGAAGCGTACCGGAGGGCTGAAGAACTTCTTGCCGAAGTCGGACTGCCCGATCCGGGCGGACGGCTTCACAGCTATCCGCACCAGTTTTCCGGAGGTCAGCTTCAGCGCGTAGGGATCGCGCTTGCAGTTGCGCGCGGCTGCGAGCTGCTCATAGCGGACGAACCTACGACCGCGCTTGACGTGACGATTCAGGCGCAGATCGTAGCTTTGCTCAAGCGGCTCCAGAAAGAGAAGCAGCTGTCGGTTATTTTTATAAGCCATAACATAGATCTTGTGTCTCAGATATCCGACCGGATGCTCGTTATGTACGGCGGTAAAATAATGGAAGAAGGGGTGTCTGCAGCGCTCGTTCACGATGCCCGTCATCCCTATACCCGCGCGCTCCTCGCTGCTTCTCCGCAGTTCGGTTCACATTACACGACAGAACGCATGAAATCTATTCCAGGAAAAGTGAGCGATCCGGCCTTTCCTGAACCCGGCTGCCCGTTTGCTCCGCGCTGTTCGTACGCCGTTTCTTCGTGCATTATTCCCGGAACGGATTGTCCTGAAATGAAAAAAGCAGAGGTGAAAAATGACTGACGCAGTTATCGAAGCCAGGCACGTCTGTAAGTCTTTCAGCCTGGAAGCGGGATTCTTCACAAAACACGACAAAACGGTCTATGCTGTGAACGACGTTTCGTTTAAAATAGAACGGGGAAAAACGTACGGTCTTGTCGGAGAATCCGGATGCGGAAAAACTACGACGGCCCGTCTGCTTATAGAAATGTACAAACCCACATCGGGAAGCGTACTGTACGCGTCTGCGGGCGGTGAAGTACGGGACATAGGAACATTTTCGCGCAGAGACATGCGTTCATACCGGGAGCGGGTAAAATATATTTTCCAGGATCCGGCCCGCTCGCTCAATCCGCGCATGAGCGTATACGAAGTTATCACAGCCGGCCTGCGGTATTCGGAAAAGCGGCTCAAAAGAGACCAGGAGCGGGAACTTGCTTCCGCTATTATAACAGAAGTCGGACTGTCCCCGGCGGATCTGTACCGCCGTCCCTCAGAATTTTCAGGAGGACAGCGCCAGCGTATTTCCATAGCGCGCGGGCTTATTATGGAACCGGAAGTAATGATCTGTGACGAAGTCGTTTCAGCGCTCGACGTATCTGTTCAGGGGCAGATAATCAATCTTCTGGAAAGCCTTCGGAACAAACGGAGCCTCAGTTTTCTGTTCATTACCCACGACCTGAAGGTGGCGTGCTATTTCTGTGATACGATCGGTGTGATGTACCGCGGAGTTCTCGTTGAGGAAGCACCAGCCGCCGACTTGTACAGAACGGCGCTTCATCCGTATACGAAAATGTTGTTCGACGGCGCGGCAGGGAAACCAGCTCCGTCGAATACGGAAGTAAAAACGACGCTGTCGGTAGAACACGGCTGCCCGTTCGCGTACCGCTGTCCGTTGGCAGATGAAAAATGTCGTTCTGAACTGCCCGGATTTACCGCACCTTACGGCAGACATATTGTCCGCTGCTGGGCTGTACAGTGACCGGTCTTTGTCCGGTATTGGACTTTTGCCCGTTTTAGTGATACTATTTATAGTATGAGCATAAAAACAGGCACGGAACGTGCGGAAAACGGCGGAGCATCGGAAGAAATGCTCAACGGGAGCTTTGATGAACTGTGCCGTCTTCTTGCCGGTATCGACGACGAACAGTTTATTCACGATTTTTTTGTATGTCTTTTTACACCGGCAGAACGCAAAGATTTTGCGAACCGCTGGCTGCTTGTAAAGGAAATAGACAACGGCACGACGCAGCGGGAAATAGCGCGTAAATTCGGCATGTCGCTGTGCAAGATAACGCGGGGTTCCCGCGAACTTAACAAAAAGGACAGCGCGTTCCGCAAAATGCTCGAACGGCTGTCCTCAAAAAAATAGCGTTACAGGATCACTTATTTAGTTTCGGCCTTTTTCGGCAGCAGCACCGCGGCCGCGTCGTTCCGTTTCCAGCGGACTGCCGTCATGTACGGCGTTTCACCGGAAATGTTTTTTACGTTCACGTCGAGTCCGTATGAAAGCAGTGTCTGAATAATGTCAGGGCTTGACATACGCGCCGCGTAATGCAGGATCGTATTTCCCTGTATGTCTGATTTAGTTCCCGCATATTTCACGATATAGGACAGAATGCGGCTGTTGTTTTTGTCGAGAGCTATCGTAGCCGCGTTGCGTCCCTTTTTGTCGATAGCGGAGAACGGATTTGCTCCGTTCTGCAGCAGAATAAGCGTGTAGTTTTCATAATCCTTTTCCACTGCGTAGCTTAGAGGCGTACAGCCGTCCGAATTACGGGTATCAAGGGGATAACCGAGGGCGACGAGCATGGACAGGATCTTCTCAGGTCCTTTTGATTGTACGATGATGTGCACCGGAGTATTTCCGTCGCTGTCGGTGATCGTTACGTCCTTTCCCAGAACAGTCGTAATGATCTGGTCGCTCTGATTAAGTGACAGAGAAAATGGCGTGTTTCCTGCTTTGTCGCGGGAAAGTGGATTGCCGCCTGCTTCTCGTATGATCGTGATCACGCGCTCGTTACCCGTGAGCGCCGCTTCGTGATATGCGTTGCGCCCGTTTATTTCCTGTATCTGCGGATTTGCCTTATTGTCGAGCAGAAGCGCTATAACGTCCGTATTCTGTCCCCTGATCGCGTCCATAAGAATCGTCCGTCCTGTGCTGTCGCTCGTGTTCGTGTCTGCTCCAAGTTCGACGAGCAGTTTTGCCATCGGCAGTTTTCCGGCAAGCACTGCTTCGGCAAGCGCTGACTTTCCGGAGATATTCTGCGCGTTTATGTCGATACCCAGCCGGATAAGCTCGCGCACGGAGTTGTCCGCGTCCCACCGGACGGCGGTGTGCAAAGGTGTGCTTCCAAGATGATCCCGGTCAGACACAGAACTGCCGCCTTTTACCATAGTGTCTATAAGATCCGTATCGTTCGTTTTAACGGCGTTAAAAATCGGCGTTTCTCCGTTTGCGTTGCGCGCGCCCGGATTTGCACCTTTTTCCAGCAGCGTTGTAACGGCATCTTTCAGTTCCCATTCCGCCGCGTAATGCAGCGCGGTGTTACCGCTGCCGTCCGTAGCAGTGATAGTCTGCGACGTGATGAGCCAGTCCTGGACACTGCCTCCCGTTTTAAGCGCAAGATGCAGAGGGGAATAGTTTTTATTGTTCGTCGAAAAAATATCAGCCTTTTTAGCAAGCAGCAGTTCGCCGAGTTTCTGCTTGTTTTTCTGCACGGCAAGATAGAGCGCCGAATTACCGTCGCTGTTGCGCGTGTTCACGTTGTCCATCAGACTCAGAATATACTGGATTTTTTCCAGCGAAGCGTCGTTCATGATTGCGACGTGGAGCGGCGTGTTTCCCGCGGAATCGTGAGACATGACGTTTGATTTATTAACGATCATTTCAAGGATCGATTCGTCGTCTTTGAGCGCGAGCGAAAGCGGCGTGGCGCCGTTCTTATCTTCCGAATTGATATCCGCACCGTGTTCCGCATAGAATTTTACGTGGGCCGCGTTCTTCTGCTGCATGGCGATCGCGAGCGGCGTAACGCCGTCCTTGTTGCGCGCGTTCACGTCTGCTCCGGCAGAAACGAGCGTCTGCAGAATGTCCGTGGGCAGATTCGTCATTGTAGCCGAATGGAGCACGGTGTCGCCGTATGTGTCTTTCCGTGTCACGTCCGCGTGGTAGGAAAGAAGCAGATTGTACATGTCTTTGCGGGACGATTCCGGAATGATAAGCATGACGGGAGTTTTTCCAAGATTGTCTTCAGCGTTCACGTCGGCTCCTGAATCAAGGAGGAGCTTCGCAATGTCGGTGTAGCCGTAGCGTACCGCTTCATGGAGCGGCGTTGCACCTGCAATGTCCTGTACGTGCGTTGACGCGTTGTTTTCGAGCAGATATTTGGCGATCGCGGAGTGTCCCTGGCTGGCGGCAAAATGCAGCGGCGTTTGTCCGTCTGCAAACCGGTAGTCAAGATTTCTGTTTGCGACAGCGTCCTGAAAATATGAAAAGGCAGAATCAACGTGTTCAGCTCCTCCCATAATAAGGTCAGCGGCGATCTCAACGGACGTTTCGTCTTCCGTATCCGCAAATGCTGTATCAAGAGGCGTTTTCCCGGCATTGTCGGCGACGGATAACGGAAGCTGTTTTTTTATACAGTATTTTACCGCCTGCTCGTTTTTTGTCTGGACAAAATAATGAACGATGGATTTACCGTCGGTGTCCCGTATCTCTCCGCTCTTCGTGGTAATGAACATATCATAGTACGCCTGATTTCTTTGAAGTCCCATATCAAGGGCCGTCGTACCCGTACCGTCGCGTGCAAAAATATCGCCTCCGACGGCTGCAAGCACTTTTGCCGCGTCGAAACTGTCGTGCTTGATTGCAACGTGAAGAGCCGTATCGCCGTCAAAGTTTTTCAGATCCGTATCGGCGCCCTTTATAATAAGGAACGTCACAAGGTCCGCGTCGTTGATTTGCGCCGCGGCGTGGAGGGCGGTGTTGCCGTGTTCGTCTGCGGCGTTAATTTCATATTTTGTCTGGAAACGGCTTTTCGCTTCGTCCTGTTTGCCGCTCAGTATAAGCTCGACGACGGATGTTTCCTTTTTTGGTGCCGTCTTACATCCAAAACTGAGTGTACAGAGCAGAATTGCAGCGAATGCAGTTATTTTGGTTTTCATCATTTCATTTTCCCCTGTTAGTTCTCTGTTCTGAATATCGGGAGAAAACGGTTCTGTATTAACAAAAATAACAGAGCTTTCCGTTAAGATTTCTTTTTTGAACAGTCTGCGCAGACACCCCAGATGTTTGTCTGCATTTTAGCCGCGGAAAACCCCTCCGGAAGCAGCTTGCCGCATTGCGCTATATAGGAAGGAAGATTATGATCGTCAAAAATATCAAAGACACGGCCGCATATTTCGCATTTAAAATGAAGGTGAGGTGCAGTGTCAGCGTCGTATCTGAGTTTGTCATCTTCAATTTTGATGGTCTGAACCAGTTTTTTTTCTTCAAAGAGTTTAAGCGTGTTGTATATCGTAGTTTTTGAAAGCGTCGGGTATTCCGGGTATAGAGCAGAATATACTGTTTCTACCGTCGGATGAACGGGGTGCTCGCAGAGATACGCGTATACTGCCACTCTCTGTACGGATGGACGGATTCCCGCCGCGTTAAGTTTTGTATGATAATTATCTGCCATAGAAATCCCTTGCAATACTGTAAAAAAGCACTATACTCCTTTACTGCGAAAAAATAAAGCACACCGTGTCTGCGGGTGGGCACGCCGGCACGGTGTGCTGGAGATTATTTAAAGTAACGTGCCAGGAGTCCCTTAAAGCCCGAACCGTGTCGTGCTTCGTCTTTTGCCATTTCGTGAACGCTGTCGTGTATAGCGTCGTATCCGAGTTCCTTTGCCTTTTTCGCAAGCTTGTTTTTCCCGTCACAAGCACCGGCTTCCGCCATGGCACGCATTTCTACGTTCTTTTTCGTAGAATTCGTCAGGACCTCGCCGAGCATTTCCGCAAAACGCGATGCATGATCCGCTTCTTCGTACGCGTACCGTTTAAATGCCTCTGCAACTTCAGGGTATCCTTCGCGGTCTGCCTGACGTGCCATTGCAATGTACATGCCAACTTCCGAGCATTCTCCCATAAAGTTGTCTTTCAGCCCCTGGATCACTTCTGCATCAAGTCCGCGGGCAATACCTACGACGTGTTCCGTTGCAAAACCTGTTCCGCTGTCTTTTACTTCTTCAAATTTATCCGAAGAAGCGTGGCACTGCGGACATTCCGGCGGCGGATTGTCTCCTGTAAATACATACCCACAAACTTTGCATCTCCACTGTTTCATAAAAGTACCTCTTGATAAGTAATATATATAAAGCTGTCCGTAAAAGCGGAATACTTGATACAAGTATGTATTAAGTACAATAATGAATATATGTCATAAATGAATTCTTGTCAACAATTTTATTCTATTCAAACAGAGCATGTGATGATATACTGGCAAAAATATACAAAACGGCGGAACGCCGCCGAATTTTTACAGGAGTTTCAGATGAAACCTTCATCCAAGATCTGGGGGCCGCACGACAGACCGCCTCTTGCACAGTGGATCCCGCTCAGTTTCCAGCATGTGTTCGCCATGTTCGGAGCAACAATTCTGGTGCCGCTGCTCACAGGCTTAAGCCCGTCGACTGCGCTGTTTTCAGCGGGAAGCGGTACTCTGCTGTACATCGTGGTGACCGGCGCAAAAGTTCCCGCATTTCTGGGATCGTCTTTCGCCTTCATACCGGCGCTTATCGGAATAGGGCAGCAGTACGGTGTTGCGTACGCAATGGGCGGTGCAATATGTTCCGGTTTGTTCTATTGTCTTGTTGCGTTTATCATAAAAATGTGCGGCAAAGACTGGATTGACAAAGCACTTCCGCCCGTTGTGATAGGTTCGGTCATCGTCGTTATCGGTATGAATCTAGCGCCAACTGCCATAAAAGAAGCTATGTACATTGGCTCAACGGGAGCTCCCGGCGATTATTCAATAGTATATCTGAGCATTGCAGCCGTCACGCTCGGTATCGCGATCATCGCGACAATTTTTCTGAAAGGTTTTTTTAATACAATCTCCATTCTCATCGGTCTTGTCGGCGGATATCTGTTCGCGCTTATCATGGGTTTCTATTTTCCGGCGTACAGGATCATTAATTTTGACATTGTACGGAACGCAAAATGGTTCGGCCTTCCGTTCATGCATGTTGACGCAGCCGGTCACTATTTCTGGCTTGCGCCGAAGTTTAACATTGTTGCAGTTCTAACGTTCATTATCGTATCGCTTGCGACGATCTGCGAACATCTGGGCGACACGATCACTACGTCCCGCGTTGTCGGTCAGGATTTTCTTAAAGACCCCGGACTGCACCGCACGCTCACCGGAGACGGCCTTGCAACAGCGTGGGCTGCTATCTGGGGTGGTCCTCCGAACACGACGTACGGTGAAAACATCGGCGTTATGGCTATAACAAAAGTGTACAGCGTGTGGGTCATCGGCGGCGCGGCCGTCATCTCCATCTGCCTCGCCTTCGTGGGCAAGCTCTCCAGCTTCATCCAGTCCATCCCCGCGCCGGTCATGGGCGGCGTGTGCATCCTGCTCTTCGGCGTCATCGCCGCCTCGGGCATCCGCATGCTGGTGGAGGCCAAGGTGGACTACTCCAAGCCCGTGAACCTCTCCCTCACGGCCATCACGCTCATCGTGGGCATCAGCGGCGCGGCCATCAAGATCGGCACCGTGCAGCTCAAGGGCATGGCCCTGGCCACTGTGGTCGGCATGCTCCTGTCCATCGTGTTCCGCGTGCTGGAGCGCACCGGCCTGACCAACGAGCAGACGGACATTTAGTCTCCTCCACCAACAAAAAAAGGGACGCTCCGGCGTCCCTTTTTTTTGGCGGCTCCACTGGGCGCGCCATCTCGTGCTCCGCCCCGATTGCGCCTCCCATCCCTGCCGCGAGCGGTCAGAAACATCACCCGCCGCCAGTGGCGCCATCGCCGCATATCCCAGCCACAGGCGCGGGCTGCACCGACGAAGCGCTGCGGGCGGCCAACCCGAAAGCTGACCGTGCTTCCGGCGCTCTTCACGCCGGCGCGGCCGGTGCGCAACTGCGGATGAAAAATCCGCGCGGCGCCCCACAGGCTCCCGGCCGCAACCGCCTGAACATCGCCCGCCCTTTCGGTCAGTGGCGCCTGCTGCCCCGCAACCCGGCCACTAGTTGTTGATCTCCTTACCGCCCTTGGCGTCGATGGTCTCTCCGCCCTTGGCGTCAGTCTGCGCCCCAGTGATGGTGGTCTTGCCGCCGGAGTTGATCTTCAGGGTGCCGCCAGTCTTGAGGGTTGCGCCGGACTTCTGGGTGTCGGAGTCGTTTTGGATGTCCAAGGTGCCGGATACGCCGCCCATGTTGTCCAATACCCCATCCTTCTTGTCGCCTCCGGACGCCGGGGGCTTGTCCGCGCCCGTACCCGTCGTGCCGCCTGACGAACCGCCTGTCAGTGCCGCCCTTGGAACCGCTGCCCGTCGTGCCGCCCGTTGTGGAGCCGCCTGCCGTGCCGCCCGTTGTGGAGCCGCCCGTTGTGGAGCCGCCCGTCGAACCGCCACTTGTGCCGCCTGCCGAACCGCCACTTGTGCCGCCCTTCGAGCCGGTGCTTGTTCCGCCCGTCGAACCGCCCGACGCGGCGTTCTTCTTCTTGATCTCGTCAATGACCGAGCCTTGCTTGTCCTGCCAAGTCTTAAGATCGGCGTCGCCCTTCTTGCTGCCGTCCGAGCCCTGGGTGCCGCCTGTGCCTGTGTTCGTCTTCTTCGACGAGTCCGGCGTCGAACTCTTATCGCCGGTGTCCTTCTTGTCGGTGCCCGCCGCCGGCTTCTGCTCGGCGGTCTTCGCCTTGCCGCTCTTGGTGTTCAGCGCGGCCGAGGCGTCCACATCAACGCTGAGGTTCTTCTCCGTGGTCTTGGCCTCGGTGATGTTCACGTCGCGCCCGGCCGTGATGCTGCCGTTTCCGGAGGTTTCCACCGTGGTGCCCACCAGGTTCACGTCGCCCTTCTTGGCCTCGATCTCGATGCCGCCAGCCCCAGCCTTGATGCTGCCGCCGGTCTGCGTCGTCGAGGATCCCTGCTTCAGCGTGAAGCTCGTGGAGCCCGAGGTCTTGGTGGTGGTGCCGTCCTCCGTGTCATCCTTGCCGGTGCCTGTCGTGCCCGTCTTTGGCGTGGTGGTCCCGCTCTTGGCGGTCTTGTCGGAACTGGTGTTCTCGACCTCGGTCTTGCCCGAGAGCTTGCCGCCCACGCTCAGCGATTCCTTGGTGTTCTCGGCGGCCTTGAAGTCCACGGATCCGTCGGCCTTCACCGAGGCCTTGTTCTTGGCCTCCAGCGCGGTTCCCTCGAGGGTCACGTCCTTGCCGCTGGTGATGGAGAGATTCCGCCCGGCGGTGAGGCTGCCGGCCTCGGAAGTGGTCTCGCTGGACTTCTTGTAATTGCCCTCAGCGGAAGCCTCGGCCTTGCCGGTCTTGGTCTCGTCCTTCTTTTCGGCCCCGAGGCTGGCCTTGCCGCTCGCCCCGTAGGATTCGCTGGAGCTGGTGCTCTTGGCCGCGCTCATGGTCACGCCCTCGCCGCCGCTGATGCTGGCGTCGCCGCCCGCAGTCAGCTTGGTGCCCTCAAGCGTGGCGGCCTTGCCTGCGCTGAGCTTTACGTTGCCGCCCGCGGTTATGCCGCCCGCGTGCGCCGTGCTGGAGTCCGAGGAACTCTGGGTGAAGCCGCCCTCCGCGCTGACGCCGACACCGCCCATGGACTTGCCCTTTGTGGTTGTGAACTCGCCCGAGGCGTTGAAGTCCGTGCCGGTCGTCTTCACCGTGTCGCGGGCGGCCGTATAGTCGAGCTTGCCGCCCGCCTGCACTGTGGTGTCCCCGGCGCTCTTGATCTGCGTGCCCTCAAGGCTCGTGTCGCCCGTGGTGCGGATGCTCACGCCGCGGCCGGACGTAATGCCGCCGGCCACCGCCGTGCTCTCGTCCCTAGTGCTGCCCGAGCCCTTCACCGCGGCCGAGGCGTCCACATCCACCGCCGTGCCCACGCCGAAGTTGACGGTGGCCTTGCCCGAAACATCTACGCTGCCGTCCATCGTCTGCGTGGACTTGGTGTTCTTGGCCGCGGAGAACTTCAAGGAGTCCGCGCCAAGCACAACGCCCTCGCCGCCGGAGAGATTCGTTCCCTCCAGGCTGGTAGCCCCAGTCGTCGTGCTGGAAAGCGTGCCCCCGGCCTTGATGTTCGAGGTACGGGCCGTGGAGGCGTTGACCTTGGTGGTGCTCAAAGAGCCGGAATACGAGGCCTCGACACCGGCGCCGACCTTGGCGTCCGCGTCGGCTTCGGCGTGGCCGGTGAGACCAACCCCAGCCGAGCCGCCCGCCCCGGCGTTTGCCCCGGCCTCGCCCTTCACGGCTACGCCGACCTTGGCGGAGTTGCTCAGGGTTGAGCTGGTGCTGTAGCTGGTATCCTTGGCGGCCTTGTTGGTCCAGGTCTGGGCCGTCTGGTTGAAGTTGCCCGCGGCGGCGGCGTTTGTGCCCTCGTCGGTGATGCTGGTCTGCGCCGTGCGGGTGATGGACCCGGAGCCGGAGGTGATGTTGACGACCTTGGCCGTGGTGCTGCCCTCGGTCGTCGTCTCCACCTTGTGACGACCTTGCAGACCTGCGCTTACGCCCGCCGTCACCTTGGCTTCTGCGCCAGCGTCCGCCGCGACCCCCGCCCCGGCAGAAGCCGAGCCTGTGGCCCCGACCTTGCCGCCGAAGGAACCGTCCACGTATGCGCCAAAGGCGAAGTTTGTGGTGGAGGTGCTGCTGGTGTGCGTGTCCTGCCCGGCCTGAAAGTCCATCTTCGAAGCGCTGAGGCTTACATCCTTTTCGCCGGAAAGCGACGATCCCTTGACCGTGAGCTGGTCGCCGCTGCTGATGCGCAGCTTGCCCCCGGCGGACACGTTGGAGCCCTTGCTCGTGGTGTCGGTGGTGTCGGTGGTGGTGTAAGTGCCGCGGCCCAGGTCGATGTTGTTCTTCGTGGTGACCTCGCCGTTGGCCCCAGCCGTGGCGGAGACGCCGCTGCTGGGGGTGCCCACGCTGGCCGAGCCCTTGAGTTCTGCGCTGCCGGAAGCACCGGTGTCGGTGGAGAAGTACAGGCCCGCGCGGTCGGTACTGGTGGAGGTGGAGACCGAATGCGTGTCCTGAACGTCGGTGATGGTCACGCCCTTGCCGGCGGAGATGTCCACATCCCCCTTGGCGGAGAGCGCCGCGCCCTCAAGCGTCGCCGTCTTCTTGGCCTTGAGCACCAGGTTGGTGCCTGCGCTCAAGGTGGAGCCCCGAGCCGTGGTCGTCGAATCGGTTGTTGTGGTGGTGATGGTCTTGGAGATGTCGAACCCGCCCGCGTCCATGGTGGCGTCAATACTGCCGGAGGCGCTGGAATCCGCGGCGGCCGCGGCGCCGGTGCTCGACTTTTGCGAGGTCTTGGCCTTGGCCTTGGACGCGCTGTCCCCGGTCGAGCCGTCCTTGTTGATGCCGCCGGAGGCGCTGGCGCTGGCGCTGGCCCCGGCGCCGCCCGCACCCTCCTGCCCGGCCCTGGCCTCGGCAGAGGCATCAGCCTTGCCATTGAGGTTCAGGTCGCCCCCACCGGGCGCGGTGAGAGAAAAGACTGTTGAGGTTTGTGTTTCCGTTGTGGTGGTCTCGGAATCATGCCCGGCAAGAATCTTCAGGTCCTCAGCCTCCACAGTTGTCTGCTTCTTGGACTTTACGTCCGAGCCTTGGAGGGTGACGGTCTTGCCCGAGGAGATGTTCACCGCTCCACCTTCGATAGTGGAGCCGACGTTGCTGGTCTTCTGGTTGGTGGTGGTTGTGGTGGTGGTGCCAAAGAGCCCGCCGCCCACGCCAAAACCGCTTTCGCGCGTGGTGTCCCGCTTGCTGGACTTATCGTCACGCGCCAGGATGTTCACGTTGCCGCCGGCGCCGACGTTCACGTCGCCATAGTCGGACTTCACGTTCGTGCCGGCCAGGGTCACATCCTTACCGGCCTTGATGTTCACGCCCCTCACCCCGGTGAGGCTGGACGTGATCTGCGTGGTTGAGGTCTCGTAGCCGTCCTTGTAGACGCCGGTCTGGGAAGCGGCCTTGTTCTCCACGGTGTCGAAGGTGACGTTGCCGCCAGCGGTGAGGTTGGCCTCGGCCCCGGCGAACACCTTGGCGCCCTTGTTGACGATGTCCTTCTTGGCGCTCAGGTCCAGCCCTGTTGAGGCGGCGATGGTGGCCTGCTCGCCCACGCTGGTCTGCTGGTTATGATTCTTATCACTGCCGTTGGTGGAGGTGTAGGTCTTGTTGACGATGCTGCCCTCGGTGCTCTTGAGGGCGACGTTGATGCCGGTGATGGTTCCGCTTGTATTGGTGATGTCGCCCTTGGAGGTGACGGCGAGGGTCTTGCCCTTGATCGTGCCGCCGACGTTGTCCAGCGAGGTCACGTCGAGGCTCATGTTGTCGGCCACTATCTGCGCGCCGGGCTGGAAGAGCTTGCGCGTGATGGCGGAGAGGTACACCACCGGGGCCAGCACCTTCTGACCGTTCACAGTGGTTTCCACCATCCAGATCATGTCCGACTTGAGGCTGGCCTGCTGGGCGTCGGTGAGGGCCTGGCCGTACACCAGGCTCATGGACGTGGCCTGTCTGGCCGCGCCGTCCATCAACGACTGCATCTGCTGCTTGTCGCTCTGGTTGATGTTGGTCTTGGTGGCGCCGATTTGGGCCACCAACTGCTGCTGCACCAGATAGGTCTCGTAGGCGGCGTCGCCCAGGCGCTTGATGGTGGTGTCCGGGTCGACCTTATACTTCTTGGCCAGGTAGTCGCTGCCCAGATAATTATCAAGATTGGCGTACAGCGGGTTACTCTCCACCAGGTACTTGGAGTTGGGGTCCTTGCTGGGGATGTACAGCCCGTTGGGGTTCGTGGGCAGGGTCAGAACCAATCCGGGGAAGCTGGTGGCGGTGGGCTTGGGCGAGGCGATGGTGCTCACGCTCAGGGGGCTGCCGAGATTCGACAGCGCGAAACCGCTGGCGAGCAGGTTGGTCGCCCGGATGCCCGCGGTGGTGCTGTCCGTCAGCGTTCTGGAATAGGAGGTGCTGTCGTCGTAATTCCTCTCCTCGATGTCCTTGAAGTTCCAGGGGTCGTACTTCACCAGAACCTTCCACTGGTGGAGATAGTGGTCCGTTTCTGAGGTAATCACGCTGTTGGTGAACGTGGCTCCGGAGAGGTTGCCCAGCAGGTACACCGTCGGAGCCTGGATCAATCCGCTGTTGTTGATGCCGGTGGTGAAATCCTTAATGAGCATCTGGCCGGTTCCGGTGGTGCCGGCGGTTATTTGCGGCATGAGGGAGGCGGTGGTCGTATGGCCGACGGTCTGGTCCCAGGTCTCCTGCATCGAGACGACCTTATACCAGTAACCATTCGCTAGATAAGGAAGCTGCTCGGATACTGTCTTCACATAATTGACCCGGGAGCCCACCGAGGGGTCCTTGATTGAGCTGGCAGGGATGGAGTTGATGAACGTCTTGCCCAAGAAGCTGAGGTTGTGGCCAGCCGTGATGATGCTGTTGTTGGTGAGGGTGCCCGCGCTGCCGACGTTCAGGTTCATGTCGCGCCCGGCCTGGATGGTGCCGGTGTAGCCGGTGTAGTGACGCCCCCCCAAGGTGTAGGCGTCGTGCGCATAGTTGGAGATCTCGCCCATGCCGGACGGGTCGGTGGTGCCGATGGTCAGGTCCCGGCCGGCGTAAGCCAGGCCAGAATTGCTCAGGCCGTTGCGGATGGAAAGATCATTCGCCGCAGAGATGGTTCCGTTGGGATTAACAACGACCTTGCCGTCGACGCCGATGCTGCCGACCGAGTATATCAGCGCGTTCTCATTAATATTCACGAGAGGGGCGGTAATGTCGAGCAATCCGCCCTTGCCCAGCACACGGCCGTACACATCAAGCTGGCCGTTGAGGGTAATGCGCTGGGTGCTCGCCTCAAGGTTCTTGGACACGGTGAGGTTGTGGCCGTTGAGGGTCAGCGATCCGCTGAGCAGCACATCATCCATGAAGTCGATGTTCTGCGCGGAGAAAGTCATGCTCCTCGCATACAGCGGGGCAGAGTTGTAGAAGTCCCCGCCAGCGGTGATGCCGAGGGTACCCTTTTCCGCGGAGATGGCTCCCGTGGTGTGCATAGCGTCCCGGCTGAGCAGGGTGATGTTGCCGGAGGTGCTCTTGAGCTGCGTGCCTCTGTCCAGGTTCAACGCGCCCCCGGGGGTCAGGATGCTCATGGTGCCCGAGCCGGACTGCGCCTGCACATTGTTCAGGGTCATGTCGCCGGTCACGCCGCGCAGGGTCATGCCCGCGCCGGAGGAGAACTGGGAATCCGTGACGTAAAAGCTCTGGCCGTTGATGTTCATTGCTCCGGCTGAGCTGTAGAACACCTTGAAAAAGGCCACATGGTCCTGGTCGGCGTCTATGGTTACACTCTGCCCCGCCCGCTTGTTCTCGTCCGCTGTCGCGGGAGTGTCTGTGCCGGTATCGTCCAGCTTGCCGGTGGTGATGGACAGCGCGCCGCCAGCCTTGAGGGCGCCGGTGGAAAGGACGGTGTTGCCGCTGCTCACGCCGCCGCTGCGGTCGTTGGCGAGGGAGATGTCTCCCCCCGCCGTGACGGAGCCGCCCGCGACGAGGATGTCGCCCCTGCCCGGCTTTCCGCCCGACGGAACGCCCGCGGTGAGCGCCACGTTGCGCGCGGCGGAAACCTGCGCGTTCCTCAGCTGAATGCTTCCCGCGCTGGTGATGGTGAAGTCGTCGGCCGTGGCCGCGGCCTCGTTCTGCATGCGCACGCCCACGCCCGCCTCAGTGGACCTGAGGGTGATGCGCCCAGCATACATGGCGCCCAGCGCGCTGGCGTCTATGCCGAAGGTCGGGGCGTGTTCGGACGGGGATTCGCCCGGGGCGAGGTCGCTTGTCGCGCCGGTGTCGCGGTTCCAGCGGAACGCGCCAGCCAGGACGTTCAGGTTCTTGGCGTTCACCTGCGCCTCAATGTAGACCTTGCGCGAAACGAGGTCGAGCATCTGCTGGGCGTTGGCGTTCAGCCCGGTGCCGGTGATGAGGATGTCGCCGCCGTTGACGCTGAAGGACTGCAACGCGCCCCCTGAGACATTCGGTGTGCCGGTGACGAGGCTGGCGCGGTCGGTGTTGATGAAGCCGCAGCCGTTGCAGGTGATGCCGAAGGGGTTGGCCACGATGACGTCGGCCTTGCCGCCCAGCACTTCGGTGAATCCGGAGAGCACGCTGCGGTTGCTTCCCGTCACCTCGTTGAGGATGACGCTGGCCTGCGCGCCCGCGCCCAGGTTGGGGTTGGCGCCCACAATACCCGCCAATTGCGATTGCCGGTAGGCCTCGCTGCTGTTGCCGTTATTGAGCACCAAGCCCTTGCTGTCCACGTTGTAGTTGGTGAACTGGTTGTGCGACAGGCCCGAGGCGCTGGGCGCGGCGATGTTCACCACCGGCACGCCGTTTTTGGCCGCCGTCACCTGGGTATTGGTGGTGCCTGCCGCGGTCAGGTCGGCGGCGAAAAGCAGTTGCGGCGGACACGCGAGCAACGCGCAAAGCGTCAGAACCAGCGTCCGCAGGCCCAGGGCCCGGCGAAACCTTCTGCTGCGGATTTCCTTGATGGCGTTCATGGGGGACTCCTTCAAGCTAGAAGCTCACATTCATGGTCATGGCGAACTGCACCGGCTCGTGCGGGGTGTTGATGGGGATGGACAAAGCCTTGGCGGCCGAGAGCTCGCCCGTGAAGTGCCCGCCGACCAGGCGCAGACCGCCGGCCATGCCGGTCAGGTTGGCGTCCAGGGTGTTCTTGAAGCCCTCGATGCGCCCGCCGTCAAAGGCCAAAAATGGCCGGGGCGTCAGGTTCAGCAGGGGCAGCACAGGCAGATCGGTGGAAAGCTCGTTGCGCACGTACCAGCCGCGGTCGCCGGAGAGGCTGTTGCGGTTGAAGCCGCGCACCGTGTAATAACTGCCAAGGGTAATCTGCTCCGAGCCGTAAAGCGGCTCGAAGGCGTATTGGCCGGTGAGCTGGCTGCTGAACATGAAGTTCTGGCCCAGCACGGCGAAGGGTGCGCCCACCCCCGCGGAGTAGCGCAGCTTGCCCGCCTGGGCGTGCGGTGTGGTCACACCCGTTCCATCCGTGTCCACCTTGGCGGCGAACTGCCGCACGCCCTGGCTCAGCCCCAGTCCGGCGTTCAGCCCCAGGCCAAAAAACCTGCCATTCCAGTTGGCGTCGATGTCGGCGATGGAGAGGTTGCGGCTGGAGACGCTCAAGTATTCGTCGGAAAGATAGTTTCGCGTGGACTTGTTATTCAGCGCGGCCAGCAGGATCAGCTTTTGGTCCTGGTCGCGGTAGGCCACATAGTTCAGCTCGGCGCGGATGGTCTCGGAATTGCCGCGCGCCACAAGGGTGTTCCAGGTGGCGGTCACCGGGCTGTGATAGTTGGAGGCGCTGTAGGAGAGCTGCGCCGTCCAGCGTCCAAAGGGCAGGGAATAAAAGAAGCTGTCGGAGACGGAGTCGCGGAAGCTGGAGGACTCGAAGATTGTGTTGCGGTGCGTGTAGGTGATGAAGTCGTTGAGCCGCAGAGGGTTGTCCACGCTCAGGGTATATGAGCCCTGATAGCGTCCGGTGGAGAGCCCGCCCAGGTTGTCCACCCCGGCGGAGGCGTGCACGGGGAAGGTCGGCTCGTTTTTGATGGTCACGACGCTGGCCCCGGCCTCCTTGCCTGGGCTTATCTCCATGGTGGCTGCGTTGGAGGACAAGCGGTTGATCTGGTCGAGCCCTTGCTCGATATCGCGCAGGTTGAGCGGCTTGCCCGCAAGAGCCGGGAAGGCCGTGGTGAGGTTGGCGCTGGGCAAGAAGGTCCGGCCATCCTGAAGGGTGAGCCCCTCGACCTTGCCTTCGACGATGAGGATCTCCAGTCTGCCCTTCGTGAGGTCCTGGGTCTGCACATAGGGCCGCACAGCGACAAACCCACGGTCCATGTAGGCTTTCAGGATATCGGCCAATAGCTTTTCGATGTCCTCGGCGTACAGGCAGCGGTTTTCGTAGGGGGCGAGGAGCCGCTTCTGCTCGGCCTCTGGCAGCAGGGTCACGCCGGTAAGCACAATCTGCTTGATGTCACGGCAGACGCCGCTTTTGGGCACCTTGGCCACAGGGGCCTCCGGGGCCTCCTGCTGCGGGGTCTGGCCACGGCGCAGGGCGTCCTGACGCAGCTGCTCCTGTTGGCGCTCTTGCTGCGAATTCTGTATTTGCTGGGCCGCGCGGTTGCCCGCCTCGATTTCGGCCGGGGTGAGGGCCAGCGCTGGCGCGGCGGCCAGCAAAAGCAGGACGGCGAAAAGCGCCGGAAGCCGGGAGCGGAGCCTGAACTGTAAGAAGATCATCAGTGCCTGCCATATTGCTGTTGCGCGCGCCGAAACCCGGCGGCCCGCGCATGGGGGGAGACTCCCCACCATTTTTTGTAACACCGGGAACAGCGAGGAATGGTGGGAGCTTGTCACTCTTGGAATTAAGAAGGAGGGCAAGAAATAGTCAAAGCAATTCCACGTGAATTAACGTGAACGTTGCTCACATCTCACTTGAATCACAGGCTATTGCAAGAAGACAAGGTGGGGCTGTCAGTCTTGGTGTTTCAGCAGGTCCAGGGCCCCCTGCAGTTCTGGACGGCAGGGCAGATCGGGCGGGCAAAGGGCGAGCACGTATTCCACTGTGGAGATGATCCGCCGCCAATTGGGCCGCTGGGGCAGGGTGTCCTCGGCCAGGTACTTGTCCAGGGTCTGGGTGCGCAGGTAGCCGTCGCGCTCCATGTACGCGTTCCACAATCCGGACTGCAGGGCCAGATCGCCCTTGGCCAGCCCCGTGGCAGCGCTCCAGCACTCCAGGGCTGCGTTCATGGCGCGCACCGCCAAATGCCGGGCGTCCGGCCGCTCCCCAGCGCCGTTCAGGCCGCCGCCAATACTCTCCAGCAGCGCGTCCACGGTTCGCAGATCATCCAGCACAGTCTGCTTCGCACCGCCCTCGTCTTCAAGGGTCAGCAACCTCTCCTCCAGGCGCTGGATGCGTCGGCGGTTGCTCTCCAGCCGGTGCAGCATGGCCGCGGGTAAAGCCGTACCGCCGCCTTCCGCTCCGGCCACGGCGGACCGCAGGCTCAGCAGAACAAGGGGCTCCTCCTCCAGCTCCAGCGCCGTGGCGGTGACAATGCAGGGCACCGCCTGACCGCCGGTTCCCCTCAACTCCACGGGCGGCAGATCGCCAGCCGGTTCACCAGCGGCCAGGCGCTCCATTCCTGCCAGAACCGCGCGCGAAGCCGGTGCGTCCGGGTCGCGCAGCAGCGTGGACAGAGGCTGGCCGAGCGTCTCCTGGGCGCTTCTGCCCAGCAGCGTCTCGAAAGCGTTGTTGCAGAAGCCGACCTCGCGGCTGGCGTTGATGGCGAACACGGCCTCGTCGATGGCGTCGAGCATGCGCGAGAGGCGCAGCTGCCGCAGGCGCAGCTCCTGTTCCGTTTTGCCGCGCAGGGCCACCTCGCGCCGAAGCCGGACGTTCTCCTCCAGAACGCGGTGCGCTTCGCCCAGGCGCAGCTGCGTATCCACGCGGGCCACCAACTCCTCGCGCGAGAAGGGTTTCGTCACATAGTCGTTGGCTCCGGCGGCAAAGCCCTCCACCACGTCCTCCACACGATTGCGGCAAGTGAGCATGAGAACAGGCAACTCAAGCCCGGTGCGGCGGCGGCGCAGTTCGCGGCACACGGCATAGCCGTCCAGCCCAGGCATCATCACGTCGAGCAGTACCACTCCGGGGTTGTCACCTGTGTCCAGCAGCCGCAAGGCCTCCGCGCCGTCTTTGGCGGTCTTGACGCTGACGCCCGCCACCTTGAGGCAGGCGGCCACGGCGTAGCGGTTCACGGGCTCATCGTCCACAACAAGCACCTGATATTCCGGGCCGGTTTCACCAAGAATCATGTCCTCTTTGGCCGATTCCGCCCCGGCGGCGGCCGGTTCTGTTCGAAGTGGCGGCGGCGCGTCGTCAGGCGTCGGCGTTGCGGGCCACGTGGCAAATTCAGACGCGGCCACAGGCAGGGTGAAGGCGAACACGCTGCCATTCCCTGGCGTGGAGTCGACGCGCAGCGCACCGTCGTGCAGCTCCACCAAGCGTTTGGTGATGGAAAGGCCGAGGCCTGTTCCGCCAAATGTTCCGCGATCGTGTCCTTCAACCTGCTGATAGGGCTCAAAAATCCGCTTCTGCTCGGCCTCGGCAACGCCGATGCCCGAGTCGGCCACGCTGACGCGCAGGGCCCCGCCTCCACTGCTGCGGAGATCTCAACCCAGCCGTGCTGCGTGTATTTAATGGCGTTGCCCACAAGGTTGATCAGAATCTGCTCCAGGCGGCCCGGGTCGGCCGAGACCGGCGGCAGCCCGTGCGGCACCGCACAGCGCAGGGCCAGCCCCTTGTCCCCGGCCAGATTGCGCGCCAAGGCCAGCACGCGAAGGACAGCGGCGCGCATGTCCACGGCCTCGCGCACCAGGCGCACGTCCATGCTCTCCAGACGCGAGTGGTCCAGCACGTCGTCCACCAGCCGAGAAAGACGTTTGCCGCTGTGCGCCAGGATGTGCAGGGCTCCTTGCGCCTCAAGGGGCAGGGGACCGCCGGATCCTGCTATCAACGACTCCGAGATGCCCACCATGCCTGCCAGCGGCGTCTTGAGCTCGTGTGTGGAGTTGGCCAAAAATTCGTCCTTGAGACGATTGAGCCGCACCAGCCGCGTATTGGAGGCCTCCAGCTCGCTGGAAAGACGCACCACCTTGGAGGACGTTTGGGCGAACCGGCGGGACATGAACACCGCGTAGGACAGGATGAAGATGAGCATCCCGTAGGGGGCCAGCCCGGCCAAAACGGTAATGTGCAAATCAAAAAGCATCTTGCTCAGCTCGCCCCAGCCCAAGGCGAGATAGCCCGGCACGAGAAACGCGACGCCCTGCTCCCGGCGCCACATATCAAGCGCGAACGCGCAAATGAGATACAGGAAGGCCGTGCGGGTGAGCAGAAAATACAGCAGCGGCACGGTGCCGTAGGCATTTGGCGGCGAAAGCGCAATGCAGAGCATGAAGCCCGCGCCCAGCGCGCAATAAAAGATGTTCACCATGCGGCCCCAGCGCTTGGGGAACAGGGAGTTGTAGAAAAGAACCATGAGCGGATTGGTCAGACCATAGGGCAGGAGCGCAAAGTCTATGTGCAGACGCCAGGGCAGCGATATCAGCCGGCTCATGAGGAACCCGCTGCCGGGACTGAAGAGCGTGGCCGCGCTCCAGGCCAGGCAGAAAGAACCGAAATAGAGATTGGCCCGGTCCTGACGATGGGCGGCGAACATGACCAGATGATATGCGCCCATGGCCAGCAGAACTCCGCCGATGAGCGCGCCGAGAATCCAGCGGAAGCTCGCCATGCGGGCGACCTGATCCGCTTCGCCCAGGTAGACGACCGTGTTCAGCCCACCCTGGACGTTGGTGTGGTTGGAGACCTCAAGGACAAGGCGCGTTTGCCGGCTGGCGGGCGTGAACTGCGGCAGCAGGATGTGCGTGCGCGGGGTCTCGGTCTGTGTCTCGTCGTCGAATTCCCCGTTTGCGGCAATGAGCCTGCCATCGACCCAAACCCGGCAGATGGACAGCACGCCGGAGAGCGACAGGCGCATCGGCCCGGCATTGTTCCCCAAACGTATATCCAGCGCATACACTGCGCGTCCGTGCGGCGAAACAGGGGCGCCCTGCTCGGTGCGTCCCTTCCACAAAGAGGGCACGGGGAAATAGTCAGTCAACCCTGTGGAGGAAAGCGACGAAGCTGGGCTCTGCGGATCGTAGCGGCCGTTCCAGAGAAACTCCCATTCGCCGTTCAGCGTGGCCGGACCGTCGGTGTTGAAGTTCCAGCCCGACAAATCGAGAACGCCATGCGCCGCGCGGGGTGGCGTTCTTTCTGGCGCACAACCGGCAAATGCGAACAGGCAGAGGGCTAGAAGGACAAATGCGGCTGCGGCCGGGGCCAGTCGGCTCCAGCAGTGGGGAAGGAGGGGGAGCAAGGACGCGGGGCCGGAGACATCCGTTCAGTGTCGCCTCAATATTCAGGAATTTCACGTTGCGTTTTTCTTTTATAGTATCTGCAGGCCGTAGGCTTGGCAAGTCCCGCATGCGCGCGGCGTCCGCACATACAGGGGCGTGCTCCGGGCCTGCCTCGCGCCGGGTGCTGCCGCCGAGAACCCGGCCGATGGAGCCAACATCACGGCGCTGATCGCCCAGACGGGCGCTTGTGGGCACATGTCCGCTCTGCTGCTGGGGGATCCAATTCTATGTTCCAGAGGCGACGCCCGCAAAGGCCGCCAGCCCCTTTGCAACCGATGCCATGAACGTGTGAGTGGCCTAGCGAGATGATTGAAACAGCCGTGCATCCAATTCATGGCAGGCCTGGATGTTTTCGAAGAGCCCTTCGCAAGGCAGCTTCTCCTTCTTTTGGTCTGGCGCGCGCACGATTGCGCCCTGCTCCCCCTCGCCCGCGCCGATGCACGGCAACGAGTCCCGGCAAAAAACGCTGCGCGGCGAGCGCCGCCGCCTGCGCGCGGACGCAAAAAAAGGGGGGCAGCCTTGGCCGTCCCCCTTTCATTTCACCGATGCCTGCGCGCGCTAGTTCAGCAGATCCTGGCGCACGATTTCGACCTTGGTGGTGGCGCGCAGATTCTTGAGCAGGGCCTCGAAGACCTCCTGGCGGAAGGCTGCGGCGCCCTGGCCGAGCCAGCCGCGCTTTTCCTTCTCCCAGGTCTCCTCGGGCGCGGGGATGCGCTCGTTGATGCGGGCGAGGACCACGGCCTCGGGCAGTTCGTAGGGCTGCTTGAGCCAGTTCTTGTCGGCGGCGGCGAAGACATCCTGCAGCATCTGCGGATTGCCGCCGGTCTGGGCGATGGCGCTCTGGCGGTCGAGGGGGCCGCTGGTCTTGTAGTCGGCCTTGTACTGGGCAAGCACCTTGGCCTGGGCGTCCGGGCTCTGCAGCTCGGCCAGCACGGCCTTGGCCTTTTCCAGGGCCTGCTTGCGGCCTTCCTCGCGCTTCACCTCGGCCGTCACCTTGTCCTTGACCTTGTCGAGGGGCAGGATGGCTTCGGGAGTGCCTTCGATCTTTTCAGCCAGCAGGTAGCCGCGCGCGGGCTCCATGGACAGCGGGGTCTTGGCACCCGCGCCGTTGGCCAGGGCGAAGAGGGTCTCGGCGGCTTCCTTCTTGAGGCCGAACACGGCTTGCACGGTCTGCATGTCGAGCATGTCGCTCTTCTTGGTCTCCAGGCCCAGGCCCTGGGCGATCTTGGCCAGCTTCACGCCGGCGGCGATCTGGTCCATGCTCTGGTCGAGCAGCTCGTTGATCTTTTCGCCGGCCTTTTCCTCGGCCAGGCGCTTTTTGATTTCGGGAGCGGCCTCGTCGAAGGGCACCTTGCCGGCGGGCCGCACGGCCTCCACCTTGATGAGGTGCCAGCCGTACTGGGTGCGCACGGGCTCGCTGATCTGGCCGGGCTTGAGGGCCATGGCGGCGTCCTCAAAGGGCTTGACCATGGCGCCCTGGGCGAACCAGGGCAGCTCGCCGCCCTTGGTGGCGCTGCCGGGGTCCTGCGAGAACTTCTTGGCCAGGGCCTCGAAGCTTGCGCCCTTCTTGAGCTGCGCCTGGATGGTCTTCATCTGCGCCAGGGCCTTGTCCGCGGCCTCCTGCGGGGCCGAGGCGGGCACCAGCAGCAGGATGTGCCGGGCATGCACCTGGGTCGGGTGCTTGTAGGTCTCGGCGCCGGCCTCGTACTGCTTCTTCACGTCCTCGTCGCTGATCTTCTGCGCGGAGGCAAGATCGGAAACGGTGATGGGCAGGTACTCCAGGCGGATGCGCGCGGGCTCCTTGAAGCGGTCCTTGTTCTGGTCGTAATAGGCGGTCAGCTGGGCGTCCGTGGGCTTCACCTGATCGGCGAAGGACTTCACGGGGAAGCTCAAGGTGTCCAGGCGCACGGTCTCGCGCGCCCACTGGAACAGGCCCTTGGCCTCGGACTCGCTGACCATGGCGGAAACGGCGGTGTAGCCCTGCAGCTTCTGGATGATCTGGTTGCTGCGGAGCTCTTCCTCGAAGCGCGCCGGTGTGGTGTGGTTCTGCAGCAGGGCGTTCTTGTACACGGCGGCGTCAAAGGCGCCGTTCGGGCCCTGGAAGGCGGGAATGCTGCTGATGACAGAGCGCAATTCCGCCGGGGAGACGGTGATGCCCATCTTCTTGGCCGCGCCCAAAAGCAGCTTGGTGTTCACCAGCTGGGTGAGCACGGCCTGCTTGAACTGCGGGGTGTTCAGCTCCTCGGCGCTGGCGCCGGGGTTCTGGCGGCGCATGGCCGTGACGGCGTCTTCATAGGCCTTCTGAAACTCACGCGCGGAGATGGCGTCTCCACCGACATAGGCCACCACGGGTTCTTTTTTCTCCGTGAAGTTGCCCATGCCGAAATAGAAGACGAAGACCACGATGATGATGGCGAAGGCGATTTTAATGCCCCAGCTCTCGGCGTTCTGGCGTAACCTTTCGAGCATGTTGTCTCCGATGCTTTGCGGACTGAAGTGCTGCCTTGACGCGTGCGGGTTTTCCCGGCCCTGTGGGCGCTAGGAAATGCGCACGGTGTTGAGCAGTCCGCCCGATTGGATAATCTCCAGTTCCTTGGCCGTCAAATCATTTGTAACGGAAACCTTGGCCCCGCCGGCCACCAGAATGTCGATGGGCTTGCCGGGCTTGATGTCGCTTGCCGGGATGGTGAGCTGCGCGCCCTGGGCCAGGGTGTCGTAGTCGTCCTTATTGACGAGCAGCAGCGGCAGGATGCCGAAGTTGACCAGATTGGCGCGGTGGATGCGCGCCAGGCTCTTCACGATGACCGCGCGCACGCCCAGGTGGCGGGGGGCCAGCGCCGCGTGCTCGCGGCTGGAGCCTTGGCCGTAGTTCTCGCCGCCGAGGATGAACCCGCCGCCGAGGCTGCGGATGCGCGCCACGAACTCCGGGTCCACCTTGGTGAACACGTGCTCGGAAATGGCGGGGATGTTGGACCGCAGGGCCATGATGGCCGCGCCCGCGGGCATGATGTGGTCGGTGGTGATGTTGTCGCCCACCTTGAGGGCGATCTGCCCCTCGAGGTTGCCGGTGAAGCCGCTGAAGCGCTCCAGGGCCACGATGTTCGGTCCGCGCAGCACTTCCACCTGGGCGCCGTCTTCCTCGGGAAAGATGAACAACTGGCGGATGCTGGGCACGCGCTTGGGCAGTTCGGCCTTGGCGGGCGGGGTGCCCCAGGTGGCGGGGTCGGTGAACTTGCCGTTCAGGGCCGCGTTGACGGCGGTCAGCGGGCTCACCAGATACACCTGGGCGTCCTGGGTGCCGCTGCGGCCTTCAAAGTTGCGGTTGAAGGTGCGGGCGCACACGCCCTTGCTGACAGGCGAGCCGCCGATGCCGATGCAGGGGCCGCAGGCGCATTCGAGGATGCGCGCGCCGGCGTCCAGCAGGGGATCGAGCAGGCCCTCGGCCGTGAGCAGCTTGAGCACCTGCTTGGAGCCCGGGGCGATGAGCAGGTCGGTGGCGGGGTCGATGCGCTTGCCCTTGAGGATCTGCGCCGTGGCCTTGAGGTCGGTGTACGAGGAATTGGTGCAGGAGCCGATGGCGGCCTGGTCGACCTTCATGCCGTCCAGGTCCTTGATGCGCACCATGCGGTCGGGCATGTGCGGCGCGGCGGCCAAAGGCTCCAGCGCGCAGAGGTCGATCTCGACCTCCTCGTCATAGGTGGCCTTGGGGTCCGCCGCCATGGCGACGAAGTCCTCGGGGCGACCCATGCGCGACAAAAACTTCTTGGTCTGGCCGTCGCTGGGGAAAATGCTCGTGGTGGCGCCCAGCTCCGCGCCCATGTTGGTGATGGTGGCGCGCTCCGGCACGGTCAGCGTGGCCACGCCGGGACCGGTGAACTCCATGACCTTGCCCACGCCGCCCTTGACGGTGAGCATGCCCAGCAGGTGCAGAATGACGTCCTTGGCGCTGGCCCAGCCGGTCAGCTGGCCGGTGAGGTTCACGCGCACAACCTTGGGCATGGGCAGCATGTAAGGCTCGCCCGCCATGGACAGAGCCACGGAAAGGCCGCCCGCGCCAATGGCCAGGGCGCCCACGCCGCCGGCGGTGGGGGTGTGCGAGTCGGAGCCGATGAGGGTCTTGCCGGGCTTGGCGAAGTTCTCCAGGTGCAGCTGGTGGCAAATGCCGGTGCCCGTGGGCGAGTACACGATGCCGTACTTGGCGGCGATGGTGCGCAGGTAGCGGTGGTCGTCCGGATTGCGGAAGCCGGTCTGCAGGGTGTTGTGGTCAACGTAGCTCACGGAAAGCTCCGTGCGCACGCGGGGAATGCCGATGGCCTCGAACTGGAGGTAGGCCATGGTGCCGGTGGCGTCCTGGGTCAGGGTCTGGTCTATGCGCAGGCCGATTTCGCTGCCGGGGTTCATCTTCCCCGAAACGAGATGGTGGGCGATGATTTTTTGCGTGAGGTTGCGTGCTTTGGCCATGCGGGTCGCTCCTTCTGATGCGTGATTTCTTGTGCTGGGCTAGAACGGCATGCCGCCCGGGCCGGGGACGAACGTCTCCTCCATGCCCAGGCGGATGCGATTGATTTTCTTGCGCCGGAATTCCATCTCCACCTCAAGGCGCAGCTTGTCCTGCTTCAGGCGGAAGATCTCTGCCGCGTGGAAAACGCCCGCGGCCGGGGCCTCGGCGGCGCGAAGCTCCCTGCCGCGGCCAACGC
>Ga0183099_1000440_pt1 | contig 30942 bp, 30 predicted proteins | sample Biomet1_FD_127788 | JGI IMG/M metagenome (GOLD analysis project Ga0183099, IMG submission 127788) | Microbial communities from bioreactor (seeded with anoxic lake sediment) at LBNL, California, USA - Biofuel metagenome 1 | ecosystem: Engineered > Bioreactor > Anaerobic > Unclassified ...
GCTCTTCCGATCTGTGGCGGTTATTTGTATTCTTACAAAAGTTATGGAGGGACGCCGGGTGCTGGTGGAGCGGTTGTTATAATTTTGGCATCAATAATTACAGGTTTTACATTGGCGTGTTTCTCGACAGGTGGAGGTGGAGGTATTGACTATTTAACTCCTAGTGGAGGTAGTGATTTTCCTACCGGTGGTGGAGGCCCAGGTTTTGGGTATATTGGGACTAAAACAACGACTATACCGACGGATTCGATTTCTTACGCGTTGGATACCAATCTATTAGTTAATAAAAGAGCACTAATTAAAAGTAAAAAAACGCTGGATTGTTCAAAATTTACATCTGTTGATGGATTTACTTTTTCGGGAAGTCAACCTGCAGGAACAGATAGAAGAGTGCTTTTTTCATTGGGGACGACAAAAGTTGCAGGCAGCAGAACTTTCCCTATTACGACAAATGCGGCTACAGCCGACACGGTGACAATAGCAGGGATAACGCTTACAGCGGTCGCCAGCGGAGCAACAGGAAACCAGTTTAATGTAGGGGCGACGGTTGCGGCAACAGCGGCGAATATAGCAACGGCACTTAATGCAAATATGACGTTTAATGCAATTTATTCAGCAAGCGCCGACAGCAGTGGAGTAATTACCGTATCTGAAAATAGCAGTCATATTGGATATGGCAATACGCCAGCAGCGGCAAGCAAAACAGGAACGATTGTTTTTGGCACAGGCACGGCAACGACTTCCGTTTCGACGTGGTTTAAATTGACGGTTGCAAGTGGTGTCGCGTCGATGGTGGCAGTCGCTACGCAAACGCCTACGCTTGATAGTGTGTTGGCTGAAGGTAATGCAATTGCTGATTTAACAGGCATTACAAGCATTCCGACTTTTGTTGGTCAGCAGATTTATACTGCTGTAGCGCTCATGGCACCATTTGATGCTGTAATTATGCCTACGCTGGCATTAACACTAAACGGCCACAATAATCAAGACCAGTACCAGAAAGATGAAATATCTGCTGAATATACTTTATCAACTTCTGATGTTGATATTGTCAGTGTAACAGCTGACGTGACGACAACAGGGCAAGCGACAGCCACGGTCATGGTATCGCTTAAGCAGTCCGGCACATGGTCGGGTTATATGTCTATGATTAACGCCAAAGGCCAAAAAGCTAGTGCTATTAAGTATAAAGCGACGTATACGGTTTCGAAGTTGGACGGAACCGACAGCGCGAAAGTGAATAAAGTATCAGTTATTTATTGCGCTGGTACTTCTACTGTAAGCGGAGATACGGCAGAGCTTTTGACAGTAACACAGAATTACCAAAACGAACTTTCGTTTGCACAGTGCTTGGTAAAGCATAAAGCCTTGATGGATGCACAGATTAAAGCTTTTGTTTCTTTCAGATCGGCGCCGAAGAAAAGAACGATGCTTAATATCGGTACAGGTAACGGCAATACGCAAACAATCACGCTGCAGGACACTGGAATTAATCATAATACGTTAAGCGTTCAGTATGATGGTAAACCGGTTTTTGATTATGGTTATAATACGGAGACAAGCCAAATTACTTTCACGGCGGCTAATGGAGTTGCGGTTACTGCATCTTACGAATATGGTTGGGAGAATGAAAGCTGGGCAGAAATGACAGCGCAAGATCCACAGGTTTATAGTGATAGTGGCTATTATGCGACAAAATTTACGTATAGTCTGCCATCTGGAACTAATGATAAAACAATATCTGATATCAAGATTCAGCTTTATCGGCCGTCTGGCATGGTTACGGATGCTGCTATTGGTACGGCTACAGGTCAACGCCAACTTTTTGTATTGCCGCACTTTGCCAGGAAAGAAAGTATTGTTTGCAGCGGATCATGGTCTTACGATGACAACAGTAGAATTTTAACAGTAGTTGCTGATAAGGATGTACAAATTAAAGCGTCTTATAATTGGCTGGCCGAGACTCAAGAGATATACGGTTTAACTGCAGGTTGGGCAGAATGATTTTCAAGGGCGCGGCTTAAATAGTCGCGCCTATTAATTTATACGGAGGTTTTAACTATGGGAATGGCTTGGACGAAGGAAAAAACAAAAGAACAAAAAGAAAAAGAACGGATGCAGAAGGATCTACTCGATACGCAGGAACTTGTCGCCCAGCTTTATGCGACGTTGGCTGCTTCTACTACAACAACGACAGGAGGTAAAGTATAATGACGGTAATCCCAGCAATGACAAGGATTTATATTAATTTAATCAAAAATGGCCGCTGGACAATCGATCAAGTGCCGGAAGTTTATAAAACTGATGTTCAGACGGCACTGGTAGCGAAAGACTAATCCCCGGAAAAGGACGTGAAACCGTCGTGGCAGATGACGTAATACAAATTATACTTAGTAAATTAGATCGAATCGAAGCAAAACAGGATACCCAAGTCGCACAATGGGCAGGTTTAGCAGAGCGCTTGGCGGCTATTGAAGCGAAGCAAGCCCAACAGGATCGTATAAATGAGAAAGTAAATTCTTTGGAAGAAACAGCGGATAAAGCTAATGGTGCTAAATCGGCTACAGGTTGGATTGTTGCAACAGCAGTTAGCATTGCCGCTATATTTGTTGAATATTTTCGGCATGGATAAGATATATTCCCCTGTATTTGGTAGTATAATAAAGTAAATTGCTAAATACGGGGGAAACGTAGTATGAGAAATATTTTGGGAGAAGAAATACCAGATACATTATATAAATATATGCCTTGGCCAGTTGATGGCAAAAATTATACAAAAGAAATCTTTATAAAGAAAAAAATACATTTAAGTAAACCGAAAGATTTTAATGATCCATTTGAGTTTAAAGTGAATTTTCTACCATCAGCCGAAGTAAATGAATATGGTGTTACTCCTTCTCAATACGAAGGGTTCTGTCAAGAAGCATCAGAAGAAATAAATGGAGTTCATCAGGAAAATGATTGGGTAACATGTATGACAAAATGTCCAGATAACATTCTTATGTGGTCACATTATGCGGCTAAACATACTGGTGTATGTTTGGAATTGAAGATGTTAACAAAAGAAATTATGAAAGTAGATTATGATAAATTATATCCAACGTATGACATAGGTGTTTCTTTGCAAAATGATTGGTCAAAAAAAGAACTTTCTGATTATGCTAAGATACGTGGCGCTAGAAAATCTTTATTATGGAGTTATGAAGAAGAATATAGATATGTAACTATGGATACAGATAATATAGTTGATGGTAAAAAATTTATTTTATTAAAAGATTTTGCTGAAATTACAGGAGTTATTTGTGGTTGCAGAATGAAAGATAAAACTGTGTTGCAAGTTGAAGATTTTTTACGGAAACAGGGTTTTGATATTCCCGTAAAACGTGCAAAAGAGAAGAAAACGGCATATGGATTAGACATAATATAGGGTGATAAAATGAGTAAAATATGGGCAAGAGTAAAGCCGTGGCTTACGGAAATCGTAAGTTGCACGGCTTTTTTTGTTGCAATTTATTTGATTGCATGGGTAGCAAATGGCATTAAAGGCACACATTTTGATTTGAGTAATTTAACGAACTTCTATCTGATGGTTATAGGTAAACAGCAGGTGCGGCATGGGATTGATTCTATTTTTAATTCTCCAAAAGGCGAGACTCCAAATAAGTAAGAAGTTTAATGGATGTTTGTAAAAAATCCCCTCACACTTTTTTATGAGAGAGAATCTACTTATAAAAAATCAAAAAATCTTCTTTTTTCTTTTTCAATATTTGCATTTTGATTAAAGAAGAGTAATTTAACAGAAGAAGGAATACTTATGGAAGTAAATGATTTAGGCAAGGAAATAGCAATAGGCTTGTTAAACACGGGCGTTGAAGGTGGTTACGGATCGGTAAATTGTTCAACAGCTGGAGATTATCCAAGCATGGGATGTCAACAGATCGAAGGTATCGGCGGTAGAGGCGAGGAGTTATTGAATACTATACCAGGCGGATACCATTACGCAGGGCGTTCATATTCAGATATAGAAGCGGCAGGGGAAATTGATTCCTTAGTCGCTTTATTAGATTCTGAGGAAGGACAGGCAGCACAGATTGCAATCTTACAAAGAGATACCATTAGCTATGCTCAAGCTTGTATTAATGCAGGTCTTACCGATGCAAGATGCGTTATTTATGCCGGTATGTGGTGCCCGACTTCTGAATATATCGTAGGATTGTTTATTCAGCGCAGATTGCAGCGTGGTTATGATATCGCCGCTAATCTTGATGAACTTTATAATACATTCTACAACGAATATGCGACGGCCGCTGGTTGTGAAGATTACGCACCGGGCTACCAGAATAGAGCGCAATCAACTTATGAATATGTTTCTGGTCTTGATTTAAGCGAATACGGTATTTGATGGAGGGGATATTAAATGGATAAGATAAAAACATGGATCTTTGATAATAAGCTTCATATTATATATGGCGGTATCATTCTTGTGTTAATTTTAGGGCTTGTTTTACAATACAAGTTTTCGACATCAACGCCACCCGTTGCCACCATAGAAGATACGACGCCGACAAGTGTTGCGAGTGGCCAGGCTGCTGTCGGAAAATATACTGGTAAAGATGATGCTGCAGACGTAAGCAATTTGATTACTAAGGCACAACAATCAACCCCAACCGCAGTATTTTACACAGCTACGCAAGCTGCTGCAGATAAACAGGCACAGATCATGTCCAAAACTGATAAAGCGGACTATGTTTTAAAAGAGACGAAAGCAAAAGATCCTGCTGCAGCACCTTCCGGATCAGAACAGATCCAGAATAATTATTACGCAATACAGCAGGAACGCAAGCACCGGCTTGCTGCAGGCGTAACTGCGATTGATGGCAAGGCTTATGCAACAGTCGCCTATACCAACGACCGGTTGACGTATGAGCTTCATTCTAAGGATTTAAAAAATATTGATGGTGCAAGCGTTATGTATACAGTTAAAAAATGGTGACTTAAATTAACTATACCGTTAACTTTTTAACTCTATAGTTGATTTTAAAATTGTTCTGCGCTATAATAAAGACAACGAAAAGGTGCTATCCGGTAAACGGCTAGTTTCCACTTTTAGATTACTTTACGAGAAAATAACCGCTGAGTTGGGGAACTGGGGCGGTTGTTTTTTTTATTTCGTGCACGATGGCATACGCAAAGATTAAAGAAATCGTCATTGCAATATATTCCATATGCATTTTATGGCAACTACATAGATATTGTACGGATGAATTTCAGCCCTAGCCTTTATGGTTGGGGCTTATTTTTTCGTTTTGAAGCAGTATAATATTATTATGAAAATTGGAAAAGAAGGTTATTTAATGAATATCTTGGTTATTGGAAATGGTTTTGATTTAGCGCATGGATTACCTACGAAGTATACAGATTTTTTAACAGTTATGGAGAACGCTAAAAATGAGTATGAAGAATGTCTTAAACAAGCTAGGTTTATAGATTTTGCTGATAAAATAAAGCAATTATCAAAAAAATGTTTTACATTAGAAGATATTATACATAAAAAAGAGGGTTTTTTGGCATATAGTACAAGTCTAGATCGTCAACCGGGAATTCTTGCGGAAGAAGAAGTATGTTATTGGTATATAAAAAAGTATATGCTATTTTCAAATTTTGATAAAAATTCAATAAACTTGTATAGAGCAATCGGTGATGAGGAAAATAAAGAATACAATGCAGTTATAACCCATTTTTTCACCAATAATATGTGGTATGAATATTTTATTAATAAATTTGAAAATAAGCAAATGCGAGGAGAAGGATGGATTGATTTTGAAAGTGAAATTTCTGAGATTGTAAGATTTATTGAAAATATAAATTCTTATACGTGGAGAAGTCGAACTTGTACTGAAAAAGAAATAAGCTCAATTCAAGATCTATTAAATACAAATATTAATACAGAAAAAATATCTAATTTACTTGGTGAAACAGGATTCATTAAACAAATGAAAAATGAGTTAGATATTTTTATAAGAGTTTTGGAATTCTATTTGTTAATGGTAGAATATATAGCTGAACCTAAAAAATTAGAGTTAATAAAATCATTAAAAATTACGCACTTATTGAGCTTTAATTACACAGCTGTATTTAATATATTTTATTCTGAAACTGTAGATAGTGAAGACCCTGTAGATAAAATTATGGATAATACCGAATATATTCATGGTGAAATAGGGTGTCATAATTTAGTATTAGGAACAGAGGAAACGCTTGAAAAAGAAGATGATGCGAATAAAGAACTTTCTTGTATACAATTTAAAAAATATTTTCAACGTATTTATAAAAAAACAGGGTTAAAGTATAAAGACTGGTTAAGGGAATTGTCATATAATAAAGGACGTGGGAAAAAACATAATGTTTTTATTGTTGGGCATTCTTTGGATATAACCGATAAAGATGTATTGAATTATATAATCACTCATGAAAATGTGGGAGAGACTACGATTTATTATCACGATGAAGATGCACATGCCAGATATATTGCTAATTTGGTTAAAGTTATTGGCAAAGATGAAGTTATTAAAAGGACAGGAACTGGAACTGCTGGAACTGGAAATATTATATTTAAAAAACAAGAATAAAACAGTCATAATGGAAGTGTTATTTCTGATGGATGTTCTTTCCATCCTGTGTTAATATGGTGGTGCGTTGATCTGTTACGTATAGGGAGGACGTAACAAATTATGATTAAACATAAATATATAACGTACAGAGAAAGCCGGGGCGTCTACCAGATAAAAATTACGGTTCCTGTACAGGTTGATGGTGAAATTAAACGTAAGCCGATAACACGGCAGGCTAAAACTTTAGATGATGCAATATATATCAGAGATAATTTGCTTGATACATTCAAATTAAATCCTTCATTGCTTTTAAAAGTCGAGAAGAAGGAAAAAGAAGCGAAGCCCGAACGGATTGAAAAGCTTATATATGATTGGTATAGGAATTATAAGTATGGCAGATTGCAGCCAATTACGCGTGATAGTTATAATCATATACTGGCTGGCCACGTTATTCCTATACTTGGAACGTATTTCCCGGAAGAAGTGACGGAAGAAACGATGCAATTATTTGCAGTTTCTTTGCAAAAGGCTGGATACGCGGATGGATACGTAAAGAACATATTGGCGGTGGCGCAAAACTTTTTTAAATATCTGGTCAAGCAAAAAGTCATAAAAGCAAATCCGTGCGCAGATATTATAATTAATGAAATTCGGCCGAAAAAAGAACGTATAGCTTTAACCGATAAGCAGCTTAATGCTATATATGCAGATGCAAAACGGCACGATTACATTTTGTATTTGTTATTCCGCTTATATGTAGAAGCAAATTGCCGCCGATCTGAATTGCTGGGTTTAACTTGGAAATATGTAGATTTTAAAGCGGGAACGATTCATATAAAAAAAGCTTTGGTTAAGCCGGATACAAAAGAGGCTTTTTTACAGAATCATAATAAGAACAGGGTGGAAAAAGTTCTGCCAATATCAAAACGGATGTTGTTTTCACTGCATATAATTTACGCACAACAGCAAGCTACAGAAAAAGATTTTTCACCAGATACTTTTGTGTTTCATAAGCCGGGACAGCCATATATATTACCACGTGTTGTCACAGCGGCCTTTAAACGAGTTGTTCGACGGCTTGGATTAGATGATGGCATCTGCTTACATTGCTTGAGGCATACAGCAACAACGAATTTAATACGCGCCGGTGTTCCGTTGCCAGTAGTTCAAAAGATTGGTGGATGGAAAACTATGCGCTCTATGCTGGACACCTATACGCATATACCACAAGCAGATGTTGACTTTAATGTACGAAATGTATTATTTGCCGATTAAACTTCTTGGGTGGCAAAGCGAAAAAAGGTGGCAAATATGGATGGAAGGTTGTTTGAAGCAGGAGAAAAAAGGGATTTGAAGATGCTTATGTCACGATAAAAGCGTTGAAATCCAAGGATTTTCAATTGACAGCCTCAGCCTACTGTGCTATTATAAACAGAACAGAATATTGCCTTTAAATTGGTCCTGTGAGGCTGAGAAGGGGAGCTTGTAAGACGATAGTTTAACTATTATGGCTTTCTTATGCCTTCGCATGAGAAAGCTTTTTTTATGCCTTGGACTGGGTAATATTCTCTTGAATTTTTATGCATAAATAAGGTATAATTATTTACGCACGGTAAGTGTTGAATGATTGTGGCTTAATGACGGATCTCTTCATGATTTTGCGGAAGCGGTCAGAAAACGCAGGCAATGCGTTTATTAGAAAAAGGAGTGATTGGGTTGTTGGGGAAAAACAATGTATCCTTGCGAGGGAAAAACATTTTAGGTTTGGAATATTTTACACCGACCGAGATTGAACTGGTGTTGGAAACTGCCAAGGAGATGAAGAACATCATTCAGCGCGATATTAAAAAGGTGCCGGCGCTGCGAGGCAAATCCATCGTGAATTTATTTTATGAACCGAGTACCAGAACGCGAACTTCTTTTGAACTGGCAGGTAAATATCTTGGGGCAGATGTCGTCAATATTACAGCGAGTACAAGCAGTATTGTCAAAGGGGAAAGCCTTCGGGATACCCTGCTGACGGTGGAAGCCATGGGCGTCGATGCAATCGTCATGCGCCACAAAGCGGAGGGGGCGGCCGAGTATGCGACGAAGGTTGTAAGCCCGGTGATCATAAATGCCGGCGATGGGGCGCACGCACATCCGTCGCAGGGCCTTTTGAATATGTTTACGATTTTGCAGCATAAGGATCAGCTTGCGGGCTTAAAGGTTGCCATTTTAGGCGATGTCTTACATAGCCGCGTAGCCCGTTCGGATATCTGGGGAATGCGCCAGATGGGGATAGAAGTTCATCTGGCCGGTCCGAAAACATTGTTGCCGCGCTTTTTGGAACAGGAACCGGGCATCTTTGTCCACGACCGTGTGGAAGAGGCGATTGAGGCGGCAGATGTCATCAACGTCCTGCGCATTCAGCTGGAAAGACAAAAAGCAGGGTTGTTCCCGTCACCGCGTGAGTATGCAAGGCTGTTCGGTCTGAATCAAAAGCGCTTGGCGCTGGCGAAGAAAGACGTTTTGGTACTGCATCCAGGCCCGATGAACAAAGGCTTGGAAATTGCGCCGGATGTTGCCTATGGCCTCAATTCTGGCATTCAGGAACAGGTGCAAAATGGTGTGGCAATACGCATGGCGTTATTGACTTTGGTCTTGACTGGAGGGAAAAACATTGAAATTAATGCTTAAAGGCGGACGGGTGATCAACCCGGAAAAAGACTTTGATGAAATTTGTGATGTTTTAGTAGAAGACGGTAAGGTAATAGAAATCGGCAAGGATTTGAAGGCAGCAACCGCTGAAATCATCGATGTAAAAGGTTTGGTTGTAACGCCGGGGCTGATCGACATGCATGTCCATTTTCGTGAACCTGGCCAAGAGGCAAAAGAAGATTTTGTCACCGGTTCGCAGGCGGCGGCGGCTGGCGGATATACGCGGGTCGCGGTTATGCCGAATACAAAACCGGTTGTGGATTCGTCCATTTTGGTAAACGGCTTGAAAGAAAGAGCCCGGCAGGCAGCGGCGGTGCACATTGAGATCATCGGCGCCTTGACCAAAGGCCAAAAGGGAATGGAACTGGCGGAAGTCGGCGATATGACAGCCAGCGGTGCCGTTGCGTTTTCTGATGATGGACATTATGTAGATAATGCTAAAGTGCTCCTGAATGGGCTGGATTATCTTCGGGCCTTTGATAAAGTCATTATTTCCCATGCGGAAGAGAGCAATTTGGTAGAAGATGGCGTTATGAACGAAGGGCATCATTCAGCGATGCTTGGCATGAAAGGCCGCCCGACGGTAGCTGAAGATATTGCTGTAATGCGCGATATTCTGCTGGCTGAATACGCGGATGCGCGGATTCATATTGCGCACATCAGTTCAAAAAATGCGCTGGAGATCGTCCGCCAGGCAAAAAAGCGCGGCGTCAAAGTAACTGCTGAAGTTACGCCGCAGCATTTGACGATGACCGATGCGGCCGTAAATCTCTTTGATACTTCAACCAAAGTGAATCCGCCTCTGCGCTCGCAGAGCGATGTCGAGGCAATGCTGGAAGGCCTGCAGGACGGAACCATTGATGCGATTGTCACGGATCATTCACCGCATGCTGAAGAAGAAAAAGATGTTGAATACCGTTATGCTCCCAGCGGGTTTCCAGGATTGGAAACAGCTCTGGGTGTGCTCCTGACAGATTTGTATCATGAAAATAAAATCGGTTTGCCGGAAATCATCGCAAAGATGACCTCTGGACCAGCGAAAGCCTTTGACTTGGCTGCGGGAACTTTATCCGTGGGCAGCGCTGCGGATATCACCGTGATCGATCCGGATTTCGAATGGACGGTAGATGAGAAAGACTTTTACACGCGGGGAACGCATTCACCGTTTGCCGGTAGAAAATTAAAGGGCAAAGCGGTAATGACCATTGTGGATGGAAAAATTGTCATGCAGGACGGGAAAGTTCTCAGCTGAAAAAATCATATGGGGGTGTTTTTTTGAAAGGGAAATTAGTGTTAGAAGATGGCAGCGCATTTTACGGCGATCTTTTAAATGATGTGAAGGCAACCGGCGAAGTTGTCTTTAATACAGGTATGACTGGATACCAGGAAATTTTGACGGATCCGTCGTACTGCAGCCAGATCGTCACGTTGACGTATCCAATGATCGGCAATTATGGTATGGCGGATTTATTCAACCAATCGCGCCAGTCTTTTGTAAATGGATTTATCATTGGTGAACTCTGTGAAGACGGAAGCAACTGGCATTTGGAAACAAGTCTGAGTGCATTTTTGACGGAGCAGAAAATTCCTTGCCTGTATAATGTCGATACCAGAGCCGTCACGCGGAAGATCCGCTCGGCAGGCACATTGAAAGGCGTCATCGTTGCCGAAGATGCCAAGCAAAGCGAGATTGATGCACTTTTTGCGGTGCCGCTGAAAAAAGATGTTGTCAGCGAAGGGACAACGCCGGAAACCTATACGATGGAAAATGACGGTCCGCATGTCGTTGTCATGGACTTTGGCATCAAGCAGAACATCTTGAGGTCATTGCATGAGCTGGGCTGCAAACTGACCGTTGTGCCGTCTTATACGACTGCGGCCGAAGTTCTGGCCTTGCAGCCTGACGGTGTGTTTCTGTCAAATGGGCCGGGAGATCCGAAAGATGTCCCGGAAGTCATCGAAAACGTAAAGAAACTCGTCGGCAAAAAGCCGTTGTTTGGAATCTGCCTGGGACATCAGCTGTTAGCCTTGGCTTTGGGAGCAGATACGTATAAGTTGAAATTCGGCCATCGCGGTTCTAATCAGCCGGTCAAAAACTTAGCCAACGGCCGCGTGCATATTTCCTCGCAAAACCATGGCTTTGCCGTAGATGAAGCCTCGCTGAAAGATCTGCCGTTAAAGGTAACGCATTTATCGGTGAATGACGGCACGGTGGAGGGTATGCGCCATACGGAGCTGCCAATTTTCTCCGTCCAGTATCATCCGGAAGCATCTCCGGGACCAGATGATAACATGTATTTATTTGACGAATTTTGGACGATGCTGACGAAGGGGGAATAATTGTGCCGAAAAAGGAATATCTGAAAAAAGTAATGGTAATTGGCTCCGGTCCGATCATTATCGGACAGGCAGCAGAATTTGATTATGCAGGGACACAGGCTTGCCGGGCCCTGAAAGAAGAAGGCTTGGAAGTCGTTCTGGTGAACAGCAATCCGGCAACGATTATGACTGACACGCATATTGCGGATCGTGTATATATAGAACCTTTGACCGTGGAGTTTCTGGAAGAAATCATCAGCAAGGAAAAGCCGGATGGCCTTTTGGCTACGATCGGCGGCCAGGCTGGTCTGAATCTGGCAGTAAAACTTTCTGAACAAGGAATTTTGGAAAAATATGACGTGGAATTGCTCGGCACTTCCTTGGGCGCGATAAAGAAAGCGGAGGATCGCGAACTCTTTAAAGAAACGATGCAAAAACTCGGCGAACCGATTCCGGAAAGCGCCATCGTTGAAGATGTCGCTGCGGCTGTTGCTTTTGCCAACAAGATCGGCTATCCGATCATCGTTCGCCCGGCGTATACCATGGGCGGTACCGGCGGCGGGATCGCTGACAGTGAAGACGAACTCATTGAAATCGTCATTCGCGGCTTGAAGTACAGCATGATCGGGCAGGTTTTGATCGAACGCAGCGTAGCTGGCTGGAAGGAAATCGAGTACGAAGTCATGCGTGACAGCAATGACAACTGCATCACGGTCTGCAACATGGAAAACTTTGATCCGGTGGGCGTACATACTGGCGACAGCATCGTTGTAGCCCCTTCGCAGACCCTCAGCGATCATGAATACCAGATGCTTCGCAGTGCTTCCTTGCGCATCATTCGCGAGCTCGGCATCGAAGGCGGCTGTAATGCACAGTATGCATTGGATCCAGACAGCAACCACTACTATGTCATCGAAGTCAATCCGCGGGTAAGTCGTTCAAGTGCTTTGGCCTCGAAGGCAACCGGTTATCCGATTGCCAAGGTTTCTGCTAAAATTGCCATCGGCTATACGCTTGACGAAATCGTAAATGCCGTCACGCAAAAGACCAAAGCTTGTTTTGAACCGGCACTTGATTACTGCGTTGTGAAGTTCCCGCGCTGGCCGTTTGACAAATTCGTCTACGCCGACCGCACCCTGGGGACGCAGATGAAAGCAACCGGGGAAGTCATGTCCATCGACCGCAATTTTGAAGGCGCAATCTTGAAGGCCGTCCGTTCCCTAGAAATCGGCGTAAACCGCCTGCATATGGAAAAGATGGATGCCTGGTCGGATGAAAAGGTCATCAAGAGCCTAAGCCGCATCAATGATGAACGCATTTTTGTCATAGCTGAAGCTTTGCGTCGTGGTATTGCGGATGTCGATAAGATCCACGCTATAACGAAAGTTGACGAATGGTTCTTGCACAAAATCAGGAAAATTACGGATATAGAAAATCGCATAAAGGTTGAGGAAATTACGCCGAAGCTGATGCTGGCGGCAAAAGACGTCGGCCTTGCGGATCGTTCCATCGCTGAAGTTGCCGGCAAGACCATGGATGAGATCCGCACCTTACGCAAGACGATGAATATTCTGCCTTGCTACAAGATGGTTGATACCTGTGCGGCAGAATTTGAAGCGGCAACGCCTTATTATTATTCGACCTTCCATGCACAGGAAGATGAAGTGCAGCCGTCCAATAAGCGCAAAGTCATGGTGCTCGGCTCCGGGCCGATCCGCATCGGACAAGGTGTAGAATTCGACTACTGTTCGGTTCATTCGGTCTGGGCTTTGAAGGAAATGGGCATAGAGGCCATTATCGTCAACAACAACCCGGAAACCGTAAGTACAGATTTTGATATCTCCGACCGACTCTATTTTGAACCGCTGACAACGGAAGATGTTCTGAACATCATTGATAAGGAAAAACCGGAAGGCGTTATCGTGCAATTTGGCGGTCAGACAGCCATCAATTTAGCCGACTCGCTGCAAAAGGCCGGTGTCAAGGTATTCGGAACGTCCGTTAACGATATTGACCGTGCGGAAGATCGCGAACGCTTTGACGAAGTTCTGGAACAGACGAAGATTCCTCGCCCGCAGGGCGCCAGCGTGACCAATCCAGACGATGCGATCGTCGCTGCCAACGGCATCGGCTATCCGGTTGTCGTTCGCCCGTCGTATGTACTCGGCGGCCGGGCCATGGAAATTGTCTATAATGAAGATGAGCTCCGCGATTATATGGGCCGCGCGGTAAAAGTTACGCCGGAACATCCGGTTCTTGTCGATCGCTATATGCAGGGAACAGAAGTCGAGGTTGACGGTATAGCCGATGGCACAGATGTGTTCATTCCGGGCATTATGGAACACATTGAGCGTGCCGGCGTTCATTCCGGTGACAGCATCGCGGTGTATCCGCCGCAGACCTTGTCTTCGAAGGTGATTTACACGATCATCGATTATACGAAGCGTCTGGCATTGAGCCTGCACGTAAAAGGCCTGCTCAATATCCAGTACGTTGTGGTCAATGATGAAGTATACGTCATTGAAGTGAATCCGCGTTCCAGCCGCACCGTGCCGTTTTTGAGCAAGGTGACAGACATCAAGATGGTCAATTTGGCGACGCGCATCGCGTTGGGGGCGACGTTAAAGAGCATGGGCTGCAAAACAGGCCTTGCGGATCCGCGGCCTTATGTAGCGGTTAAGGCACCAGTATTCTCCTTTGCCAAGATGCAGGATGTAGATATTTCTCTTGGCCCTGAAATGAAATCAACCGGCGAAGTCATGGGTATCGATTACCACTATGCGCGGGCTCTTTATAAGGCTATCACGGGCGCAGGCATGAACATCCCGACGGAAGGCACGATTTTGTTCACGGTGGCAGATAAGGACAAGGATGAAATGAAACAGCTGGCGAAGGCTTTTTCTGAGCTTGATTTCCATATCGTAGCTACGGAAGGCACCGCCAAGGCGATTCAGTCCTTGGGCATTGATGCCGATATCGTCGGCAAGGTGCATGAAAGAAGCGTTGATATCATTCAGATGATCAAGACGGGCAAAGTCCATATGGTCATCAATACTTTGACGCAGGGAACTGGTTCAGCGGCCCGAGATGGGTTCAAAATTCGCCGGGCTACGGTCGAACACGGTATTGCCTGCCTGACTTCAATCGATACGGCATGGGAAGTCCTGCGCGTGCTCAGCTTTATGCGTGAACGCCGCTTGGTCTACGCGTTGGCTCTGCAGGATTATGTAGGTGGCGGTGATACGCTTGCCTAAAATTGCTGTGGATGCAGTCGTCACGGCGCATGAAGTTTTGGGGCCGGGCGTAAAAAAACTGGTTGTCAAGGCACCGGCGATTGCCGGGCAGGCAGCGCCGGGACAGTTTGTTCAGCTGAAAATCCGCGAGGGCGAACCGCTTTTGCGGCGGCCGCTCAGTATCGCTTCGGTTGATCCAGTGGCAGGAACAGTTGATTTGATTTACCGGATTGTTGGAAAAGGAACTAAGGTTTTGGCCGATTTGCCGGCAGGGGCAGTGGTGAACTGCCTCGGCCCTTTGGGACACGGGTTTTCTTTAGACTGCAAGGCGCCGCTTTTGGTCGGCGGTGGCATGGGAATCGCCCCGCTGCTGTTTTTAGCCGAGCGGTTCGCTAAGAAAGCATCCATTCTTATGGGCGGGCGCAACCAGGAAGAGATGTTCTGGCCGGCGCTTTACGAAAATAAAGTGCAGGAAATTTTTGTGACAACCGATGATGGTTCTTTGGGCAAACAAGGTTTTACGGTGTCACTGCTGCCGGAACTTCTGGCGTCGGGCCGCTATGACCGCGTCTTTGTCTGCGGGCCGGAAATCATGATGGCAGCGGCGGCAAAAATTGCCGCCGAATACGCTGTTCCCTGTCAGGTGTCCATGGAAAAACACATGGCCTGTGGCCTCGGAGCCTGCCTTTCCTGTACCTGTGAAAGCAAGGATGGGACAAAGCGCAAAAAGGTCTGTCAGGACGGACCGGTATTTTGGGCGCAGGAGGTGTTGTAATGGATAGAGAGAACAGACTTGCGGTCAAGATTGCCGGAATTTCCCTGAAAACGCCGGTGATGACCGGATCAGGGACCTTTGGCTTTGGGGAAGAGTTCAGTGAATTTGTCGATCTCAATGAGATTGGCGCCATCGTCGTAAAAGGCACGACGCTTCAACCGCGCAGCGGCAATCCGGGTGTGCGAATCGCGGAAACGCCGAGCGGCATGCTCAACTGCATCGGTTTGGAAAACCCTGGCGTGGAGTATTTCTTAGCGGATATTTTACCGCGGATTTCCCAATATGCAGCGCCCATTATAGTCAATATATCGGGCAGTTCAGTCGAAGAATACGGTGTACTGGCCAGGATGCTTGATGTGCCGGGCGTGGCAGCGATTGAACTCAATGTGTCCTGTCCGAATGTCAAAGAAGGCGGCATTGTTTTCGGAACCGATCCGGCCAGCGCAGCGGCGGTTGTTCGCGAAGCAAAAAGAAATACCAAAAAACCTGTAATCATCAAGCTTTCGCCAAATGTAACGGACATCACTGTGATGGCCAAAGCTGTTGAGGCTGCCGGGGCGGATGCGATCTCTTTGATCAACACGTTGATCGGGATGGCTATTGACATAAAGACTTGGCGGCCGATTTTGGGCAATGTCATCGGTGGGCTTTCTGGTCCGGCAGTAAAACCAGTGGCGTTGCGGCTCGTCTGGCAGGTGGCCCAGGTCGTAAAAATACCGATCATCGGCATGGGGGGCATTATGTCGGCGGAAGATGCAATCGAATTTTTGCTGGCCGGTGCTTCGGCGGTTGCTGTCGGCACGGCAAATTTTGTCAATCCGTCAGCGACGCAGGAAATAGCTGCGGGGATTGAAGCTTATCTGAAAGAGCGAAAGCTTACACAGGTAAGCCAGATCATCGGACAGCTAAAGATAAAATAATCAAATGAGCGGCAAAAGGAGCAACAGAAATGGCGGACAACAGATTAATTGTGGCCTTGGATTTTCATACATTGGCGGAAGTCAAGGCATTTGTAGAAAAGCTGGGGGATACTGTCAGCTATTATAAAGTGGGCATGGAGCTTTTTTACAGCGTGGGAACAGAGGTCGTCCGCTATTTGCGGGAAGCGGAAAAGGAAATATTTCTGGATTTAAAGCTGCATGATATCCCCAATACGACGGCAGAGGGATTATGCTCTTTGATGCGCTTAGGTGCATCAATTTTAGATGTACACGCGTCCGGCGGCTATACGATGATGAAGACAGCGGCTGATCGTGTCCGCAGTGAGGCGGCGGCCTTGGGCATTGCCCGGCCAAAACTGATTGCTATTACTGTTCTCACGAGCATAGACCAGGCAGACTGGTCTGGCTTGGGGCAGACGGCGGGAATTCAGGAGCAGGTAGTGCGTCTGGCCAAACTGGCCCAAAAGGCCGGTATGGACGGGGTGGTGGCATCTCCCATGGAAGCTGCTGCCATCCGGCAGGCCTGCGGCAGTGCATTTATGATCGTCACGCCAGGCGTAAGGCCGGTTGGCGCATCCGTGGATGATCAAAGCCGAATCGCGACGCCGGCACAGGCGCTGGAAAATGGTGCGTCCCATCTGGTGATTGGCCGCCCAATTCGGACAGCGCAGGATCCGGTGGCAGCTGCGCGTAAAATAGTAGAAGAGATGGGGGTCGTGAAAGAATGACAGAAGCAGAAGTAAAAGAACTTTTTCTCAAAACAGAGGCAATTATGGAAGGGCATTTTCTCCTGACATCGGGGCTGCACAGTCCGATGTACGTAGAGAAATTCAATGTCCTGCAGCATCCCAAATACACGGAACAGCTTTGCCAGGCTTTGGCAGAAAAGTTTGCCGATCAAAAGATACAGACGGTAGTCGGTCCGGTAACCGGTGGCATTTTGCTGGCACATGAAGTCGGTAAGGCACTCGGGACAAGAGCGATCTTTACGGAACGCGAAAACGGCAAAATGACATTTCGCCGAGGCTTTAAGCTGAGCCCGGGGGAACGGGTTCTGGTCGTGGAAGATATCGTCACGACGGGTGGATCGGTAAAAGAGGTGATTGAGGTCATTCGCGAAAACGGCGGTATTCCGGTCGCAGTAGGCCTTTTGGTTGACCGCAGCGGCGGCACAGTCGATTTTGGCGATGTTCCTTGTCAGGCGCTTTTGCATCTGGATGTCACGACCTATGAACAGGCAGCCTGCCCGTTGTGCCAGAATTCCGTGCCGATGACAAAGCGCGGTCGCACAGGAAAATAAAAAAAGCAAGCAGGGAAAAGCGAACGGAGCCGGCGGCAATTTTTTTGCTGCGGCTCCGTTTTTCAATAAGTACAGGCAGGGTTTTCGGCTGAAAAAAAGAATCTTTACTAGTAAGAGAAAGTGAGGCCGATTTTTTGAAAGACGAAACGAAGAAAAAACTGGAGACGGAGATTGCGGATTGGGCCTATATGAAAGAATTGCCGGAGGTGTGGCTGGGATTTCATCTGAACCGGGAAATGAATTCTTATGGTGATGTCTATGATTTGTACAGCTATGAAAACCAGGCGCGCCACCGTAAAGTCACGGTCTATTATCATGAGGAAACAAAAGAATACAAGCTACGGGTGCAGATCGGGCTTACGGAATTTTGCCGCATCGAATTCATTTCGGCATCGTTGAGTCGGCTCGAAAAGATTCTCCGCGAGCGCTTTGCAAAAATCATTGAGGAGCTGGCAGGGTTTCGTATCGATACGATTAGTTGCGTTGTTCAGGAAAAACAGATTTTAACCTGGGATTATGTGGATAAATTACCGAAAACGGTCGAGGGGTTCACCTTATTTATCGAGCCTCATGAGCCAGTGAAGACGATTAACGGCTCTTATATCGTATTTGATTATTCGGATTTTGCTGCGTTCAGTAATTTTATCATCTATTATAATGTATTTCGCGATGAGTTCTTTGGTGAAGCCAGAGTCTGTGAAATTCCGGAAATGAATTACACTTTTGATGCAAGCGAACTTGTGGAATTGGAGGAAAAACTGGATAGCCATTTTTTGCCTCGGTTAAAGCAAATTCGCGAGCAAATTGAAAACAGGCAGCGATAAGGGAGAAAATTGATGAATACAGTATTGACGATAGCAGGGTCCGATTCCTGCGGCGGAGCGGGAATACAGGCGGATCTAAAGACATTTGCAGCGCTTCGGACATATGGCTTGAGCGTCATCACAGCTGTCACGGCGCAAAATACCTGCGGTGTGATGGCCATTCGGGAAATGGACAGGGAGATTATCCAGGCACAGATGGATGCAATTTATGCGGACATCCCGGTGGCGGCGGTGAAGATCGGTATGCTGTCAAGTCGCGAAATTGTCTGCGTGGTCGCAGCCGGACTTGCGCGTTATCGTGCAGAAAAGGTGGTGCTTGATCCGGTCATGCTATCGAAAAGCGGCCGTTCACTGCTGTCGGATGAAGCTGTAGCGAGTTTAAAGACAGATCTGATCCCGCAGGCGTGCGTTGTAACGCCGAATCTCCCCGAAGCTGAGGCCCTGGCTGGTTTTGCTGTAACTGACGAAGCCAGCATGCTGCGGGCGGCTAAATTGATTTATGAAATGGGTGCAAAGCATGTTGTCATTAAGGGCGGTCATTTAAAAGGAGCTGCTGCGGATTTGTTTTATGATGGCAAAACAGTGGAGGTTTTTTCGCAGGCACGCCTGATAGCGAAACATACGCATGGCACGGGCTGCACATTTTCCTCGGCTATTGCGGCGGGGTTGGCAAAAGGCTTAAGTGTTCGCGATGCTGTTGTTCAGGCGAAAGCGTATATCACAATGACGATTGCGCATGGATTTGTGCTGGGCAAAGGGGTAGGACCGATGCAGCATTTTTATGGATTATATGAAAAAGCTGGAAAATGTTAAAAATGGGTTGACAAGGAAAAGCAGGATATGTATAATAATATTTGTCGCTGAGGTCAATAACAGCGAATAAGTACGGCCCGGTAGTTTAGTTGGTTAGAATGCCGCCCTGTCACGGCGGAGATCGGGGTTCGAGTCCCATTCGGGTCGCCATTTTTATCTTATGCGGAAATAGCTCAGTGGTAGAGCACCGACCTTGCCAAGGTGGGGGTCGCGAGTTCGAGCCTCGTTTTCCGCTCCATTTATTTTGGCGACATAGCCAAGCGGTAAGGCAGAGGTCTGCAAAACCTCTATTCCCCAGTTCGATTCTGGGTGTCGCCTCCAAAATATAAAGTCGAAGCTGGGACAATGTCCCGGCTTTTTTGTATGCAGGGCTTGCATTATAAAAAACTCAGGAGAAATTTCAGGAGCTTTTTATATGGGAAAGTTTAGAGTTAAAAATAAATAGGGGTGCAATATGGAAAAGCAAATGGAATCAGCGAATATTACCGATAATTTATTGAATGTCTTCAACTACAGTTTTGTTGAGACGGCACCATATAGTTTTTTTGTTCCCAAAAAGGATAAATATACGGCGGTCAATCTTGTGGATAAAATATATCACTGCCTGCATTGCCAGGAGACCGTGACAGTCAAATACCATCATACCGGTGTCACGTATTTTTCAAAAGAACGCTTTGACAAGCAAAAAACAATTTACGAGGATTTGCAGCTGACATTTCCCACGGCGGCGGAAATTGAAGCCGAGCAGGAATTTACCTATCATGTCCGTGGCTTTTGCCCAAAATGCGCGAAAAAAGAATTGGCGGCAGCGACGGAGCCGGAACAGGCGATTTATAATTATTGTTTTGCACTGCATAAAAAAGATGAAAATTTGCTTGTCACAGCCAGAACCTGCATGGGGGAAGCTGTAAAAAAATGGTTGTCAGGAATTACGGATTCTGCACAACTGACACAGTATGACCTGTCGACGTATGAGGCTTTGCGCGATCTGATTTGTTCGACGATTCTAGCGGATACAGCGGCGTTGTCGGAATTGCTGAGCGAGTACCGCAGAGAGCTTGAGGAAACGCTTATGGCGGCAGAGGCGATGTTTGGGGAATTGCCGGAAAAATGGGCGACTTATACGGCCCGTCCTACGGCTGTCTATGAATCCATGTCAGATGAGCTATACCATGAATATACGATTGTTTTTCCAGAAAAAACGACGAAACCGCAGGACTTTTTTATCTTTCGGACAATTGCAAAGGATCGGGTGCGGATGTTTTTGCAGCAGCCGCGGATTGCAACATTGGAACAGTTGCTTTTAGAAACCGGTTTTGAGGCCTGCTGGGTTGACTGGCTGGTCGATCATGTGATGGCTCTGAAAAAATAAATGAAGTGGTCAGGATCACTTCACCTTGCTATTGGGAAAAATAGAATAATGCAGTTGCATTTTTGTATACATAAAAAAGGCCTAGACAAAGCTAGCACAGGTATGTTATTATATCCCCTGTAAGAAAGTTATAGAACATGGCAATGGCGCCATATGATGAGTTTAATCTATTTGCTATGCATATTTGCAGGTCATATAGGTATGCTGTCATATGGCTTTTTTTGTTGCTGAGATCATTATGAAGTAGTTGGCTTAAATTTAATAATAAATTTAGAGGTGGTATATAATGATGACAGATTTATTGTATGTGATTCCTGCGAATTCCCCGAAGGAAGAGATTTTAACGACTTTAAAGGCACACCCGGAAATTAAGTTTGTTTCCCTGGTGGGCATTGATTTGGCTGGAAATGATACGGATGAAAAGATTCCGATGCATATTTTCTTAAAAGATATCGAAGATTTTTATGCCGGTTCCGCTGTGCAGACGGATGGGTCTTCGGTGGTGTTGACGGGTATTGCGGTATTGAACAATGCAAAAGTCGATATGCCGATTGATCCAAGCGTAAATTGGTTTATCGATTACAATTTCGAACACTATGATGAAGTTACTGAAAAACCAGTAGGAACATTGCGCATTCCGGCTTTTTTGGTGCATGAAGGTAAGCGTGTGGATTCCCGTGCTGTTTTGGCGGAAACGCTGGTTTACGTGAAAAACGAATTATTGACTTTGTTCAAAAAACATCCGCAGGTTTCCGGATTGGAACATATTGACGGCAAAGATGTCGAGGACATCATTTTCACATCGGCAACTGAATTGGAATTTTGGGTTAAGACACCGCTAAGCGAAGCAGATATCATGGAAATGTCGGCTTCCCAGGTTATGCAGGAACAGTATTGGCAGCGCACCCGCGGCGCGGTTCGTACGGCTTTGGAACAGTGTGTATTGCTTTTGGATGCTTATGGTTTGGGTACAGAAATGGGCCATAAGGAAGTCGGCGGCTTAAAACCGCAGATGGATGAAGCCGGCAATATGACGCATGTTTGCGAGCAGATTGAAATTGACTGGAAATTTGCGGATGCTTTGCAGGCTGCCGACAATGAATTATTGGTTCGCATTCTTGTAAAAGAAGTGTTCAGAGAAAACGGTTTAGAAGTCAATTTTAAAGCAAAACCGATGATTGGCTTGGCTGGCAATGGCGAACATACACATATCGGCATGGCGGCAAAAATGAAATCCGGCAAAATTGTAAATTTATTCTCACCAAAAGAAATGACGAAGGACTTCATGAGTGCCGTCGGCTATGGCGCTATTATGGGCTTGCTGAAAAATTACGAAGTAATCAATCCGCTTGTATCGGCTACCAATGATTCCCTGAATCGTTTGAAACCGGGCTTTGAAGCGCCGGTCTGTATCGTAACTTCATTGGGACATACACCAGCTATCCCATCCCGCAATCGGACGATCTTGGCAGGACTGGTTCGCGACATCAATAATCCGTATGCAACTCGTTTCGAATTGCGAGCTTGTAATCCATATACCAATACGTATCTTGTATTGGCAGCGATCTATTCGGCGGTTCTCGACGGCGTTAAAGTAGCTGTTACGAAGACAACGGCTGAGCTTTTGGCGGAACTTTCAAAAGATGCCGGTACAGAAGGCTTCTATTTGGAAAAAGACCGCGCGTATCGCAGTGAAGAAGATGTTTTTGAGGATTATACAGAAGAAGAACGCAATCACTTGTTTGGTGCTCCGCCAGCTACTGTATGGGAAAACATGGAAAACCTTAAAAACCATCCAGAAAAACGTGCTGTTCTTTCGGCTGGCGGCGCTCTGCGCGACCAAATCCTCGATGCTTTTGTTGCTGGTGAACTGCTTCGCTGGAAAACAGAACTCATCAGCCGCATTATCCCGGAAAATCGTGCAATTGTAAGATCATGCAAAGAAATTCAGACAAATTATGTAACGGATCAGGATTCCTATAATTGGAATAAACTCAACGGCATTCGTGGCTATTTGGCAAAGGACAGCATTGATGAAAAATCATTATTCACATTGTTGGTCAATGCTTTGAATGAAAATGACTACGCAGCAGCTTCTGGGTTACAGGTTGAGATGTATGATAAAATTCAGGAATTGAAGGCTTTGTATACAGCTTATACGAAGAATATGATTTAATATAATCGTTCATAAAATTAGCATGGCATTTCCTGCCATGCTAATTTTATGTGACGATGAAAATGTGTGAGTATATTGATTATTTTGAATTGCTGTTTTTTTGACACATATTTTACTGCATAGTATAATCAAAGAAATAAATTTGTGAGGTGGTGCGTTTGGCAGCACGGTTTAGGATTCTGTGGATGAGCATGACAATTGTTTTCGTATGTACTGCAACTGTATTTGCAGCTGGCTTTTTAGTTAAAGCTGGCATGCAGGGAGAAAATGTAAAGCAGGTTCAGCAATTGCTGACAGATCAAGGCTATTCCGTGGGAGCGATTGATGGGATTTGCGGGTCAGCGACCGTAAAGGCCATTAAGAAATTCCAGACGGAAAACAACTTAGCTGTGGATGGAATTGTTGGTGAGGAAACCTACCAGCGATTGTCCCGCACAAAACTGGAACCCAGCCGCAGTGGAATTCCCCGTGAATTGTGGGTGGATGCGTCGGCTTACAGCGCCTTTGATGCAGGCAACTCGTCGCGGACGGCTACGGGTGCTTTGGTAAAAAAAGGATTGTGGCGGTAGACCCCACTGTCATTCCCTTGGGCAGCAAATTATATATTCCAGGTTATGGCGATGCTGTTGCCGGGGATGTCGGTTCGGGAATTCACGGCAGCAAGATTGATATTGCGTTTGATACACATGAAGAAGCACTTTCTTTTGGCCGGCAAACGATCATAGTATACATAGTAGAATAAACTTTTGTTTAATATATAGAAATATTTTTAGCCGATTTGATAGTTGCTTATGAACTTGATATGCTAAATAAAACCGCAGGTTTTTCGGTAAATGAAAGGATTGGCGGTTTCGTACTGTATGCTGGAATGAGCGAAGCTTATTTCAGCATATTTTTTGTACACCGTGTGTGTTAAAGAGTAGCAATGGCAGCCTATTTTTTGGATCGTTGACTTTATACAGGCAATAAAAACAGCGGGGGAAGTTCCCCGCTGAAAATTTATGGTATACAGTTTTGGTGATTTTGGCGGACACTATTTGATGACGACTACGGGGATTTTTGCATAGGTGACCAGCTTTTGTGCTATGCTGCCCATAAGCAGCCCCGTGAAGCCACCTTTACCGCGGGTTCCAGTGACGATGAGATCAGCACCGCTCTTTTCACTGTGTTTTAAAAGGCTATCAGCCACGCTGCCTTCCAATACGATAGGCGTGATCGTTCGCCCTGCTGCTTCACATTTTTGCCGTAATTCTTCCAATGCCTCCACGGCGCATTTTTTTTGGCTTTCCCGCAAATCCAGCAAGGATAAAGGCTGATTTTCATAAATAAAGGGACTCCCCATCGGTGGCAGAACCGTAACAACCTCGATAGCAGTGCCGAGGCTTTCTTGCATTTTCAGGGCCCAGTCTACAGCTTTTTTGCTGTGGTCGGATTCATCATAAGCTACCATAATTTTAGAAGCTACCATGTTTATCTCCTCCTATGACATTTTTTTGCTTGCAGCTCGTTACTTGACGACAACTACAGGGATCTTCGCATAGGTGACGAGTCTTTGCGCTATGCTGCCCAAAAACAATCCGGTAAAACCGCCCCGTCCCCGGGTGCCAGTGACGATGAGATCAGCTCCGCTTGCGGTGCTGCGAGCCAATAAGGTTTCGGTTATATCGCCTTCCAGGAGTTCGGCGGTGATTACCCGCCCGCGGGCAGCACAATCCTTGACCAGTTGAGTCATTTCTTCGATCAAAGATTCTTTTTGTTTTTTATGCAGATCAAATGCACTTGGTATATTGGGGCTCGGCGTTTGATAGATGTAGAAACTCGATACTGGCGGCAGGACGGTAATGACTTCTACGGTGGCGTCCTTCCGTTCTTGCAAGGATAAAGCCCATTCCAAGGCTTTGTGGCTGTGCTCGGAGCCGTCGTAAGCGACCATGATTTTAGAAGCGACCATGATTTTCCCTCCAATGAAAAATTTTTCCTTCTTTGCCTCATTATAGCGCATTTTTTGCAAATTGAAAAGAAAGAATATTCATTTTATTACAAAAACGTTTTTGTGAGGGGAAGATATTTTCCGCTAAACTATAAGGAAACGTATATTCTTACGGAACCGTAAACCACGGGGGTGGCATATGGTCAGGCCATATGTTAAACTTAAAAGAATATAAAGAAGTTCGCTAAAAAGTTGCTGTCAGAGTAAAAACAATGCAAGCGATAGTAGTTATAGCAGGATTCGGAGGTGCTTTATGATGATGCCGATAGAACAAGCAGCGGTGTTTTTACTGCTGGTCGGACAGGAAAAGGGACAAAAAATTATTGCGTTGATGGACACCGGTGAAATCAAGGCAATCATTCCGGTGCTTCGCCGGCTGACGGATGTTTCGCCGCACGTCCAGGAATTCATTTGGGCAAAGTTCAAAGATTTGGGTTATGAAGCGGATATGAATCCAGCCGAGTTGCTGACGCTTATCCGATTTTTGTTTAGTGACAGCAAATTCTGCTGAAGTTTTTACCGGGTTACGCCCCGGACACAGACGAAAGCAAGTTGGCACAGGGATTGGTGCGGAAAAATTGAAGGATCTTTATAGGTTATGGGAATATCTTATAGTAAGAAAGCAGAAATTGTGGTAAAATTTTCAAAGATGAAAAAATGAAGGGAAAAGGAGATTGGCATGGATTTTTTTAGTAACAAGAAAGTCAAGTTGCAGCTGGAGGCTGACAAAAAGGGCAACACGGGCAGTGAGGTGAGTACTTTTTGGGGCATACGCAATCGTCTGATTGTCATTTTTTTAGCGATAGCTTTTATTCCAATGATTCTAGTAGGATTTTTTGTGGATCGTAATATACGCAGCAGCGCACAGAATGATTTTACCGTATCAACGACGCGTGCTGTCAGCCAGGTTGACAATGCGATTGTCATTTTCTTTGACGGCATGAAGAAAAATCTTAAAATGCTGGCAGATAATCCGGTTTTGCGCCAGCCTGATGGAACGGTTACGTCGTACATAGACAGGCCAGCCGGAGCTGATGGCATGATACAAATGGATCCTCTGGCAGCTGGCGGTTATGAAGCTTCCGCCTATAGTGCTTTTGGACAAATTGTAAAATCGCATCCAGAGGTATCCGTAATTTCCCTGGGGACCGCTGACGGCGGCTATCTCCAGTATCCGGCGGTGCCGCGCAAAAAAGGATATGATTCAAGGGCACGGGACTGGTTCAAGGATACGGTCAAGCAGCCGGATAAATTATTATTGGCCGATCCATTCTTGACCTCCAAAGGAGTCCCGACAATCGGCATTTTTACAACGGTTCGCGATCAGGCGAATGCCATAAAAGGTGTACTGGGATTTAACATTGATTTGCCGGTTATTACCGAGATGTTGAAGAATATCAAGCTGGGGAAACCGGTTATGTTATTTTATTGGATTCGAAGGACACGATCATTGCGAATCCGAAACAGCCGGAACTGAATTTTAAAAAAGTGCAGGATATGAATGTCCCGGAATTCAATAATCTCGACGCGATAGCGGGATCGTCTGTTGAAGTGACGCTGGATGGTGCATCGCATTTTGCTACGGTTGTGCTTTCTCCATCTACGGGCTGGAAGTATTTGTGCGTTGTGGATAAGGCTGAAGTGATGGCCGGTTCGGCGCATTTGCGACAGGTAATCATTATTGCCGTGCTGATTACGCTGCTATTGGTCTGCTTTGTTGCGTTTACGGTGTCCAATCAGATTGCCAGACCGTTGCAGACGATGGTAAAGGTTTGCCATGAGCTGGCGGCAGGCGATTTTCGTGATAAGCCTCGTCGCTTAGAGCGGAACGATGAGATTGGTCAACTGGCAAATGCTATGGCGAGCATGCGGACGCGGCTTCGCGAAGTGCTGAAGAAAGTCAATGAATCTGCAGAACAGGTCGCGGCATCATCGGAAGAACTGACTGCTAGTGCGGAACAGTCTGCGCAGGCGGTAACACAGGTGGCCGAATCGGTAAATGGCGTAGCCGAAGGCGCGCAAAAGCAGTCGGCAGCTGTCAATGCGGCGGCAAAGGTAGTGGAACAGATCTCGGGAGGGATTGAACAAGCCGCCGCTAGTTCCAGCCGGGTAGCAGAACACTCCGGGCGGGCTGCCGAAAAAGCCAAAGAAGGCGATACTTCGGTAGAACAGGCCATCAATCAGATGGGTCATATAGAACAGACGGTCAACAATTCCGCGCAGGTTGTTGCAAAACTAGGCGATCGTTCCAAAGAAATTGGGCAGATTGTCGATACGATTTCTGGAATTGCCGGACAGACGAATTTGCTCGCACTCAATGCAGCTATTGAAGCTGCCAGGGCCGGGGAACAGGGCCGTGGCTTTGCTGTGGTCGCAGAAGAAGTCCGTAAATTGGCTGAGCAATCGCAAGATGCAGCTAAGCAGATTGCAGAGCTGATCAGTGGCATTCAAGGGGAAACGGATAAGGCTGTCGCTGCTATGACGGAGGGAACACATGAAGTCAAGATTGGCACGGAGGTCGTTACAACGGCTGGCAGGGCGTTCGGCGAAATAGCAGCTTTGGTAATGAATGTCTCTGATCAGGTAAAAGAAATTTCGACGGCAATAAACCATGTGGCTGGCGGCAGCCAGCAGATTGTAGCATCGATCCAGACAATTGATGCGCACAGCAAGACGGCAGTGGATGAGGCTCAGATGGTATCGGCGGCTACAGAAGAGCAGACAGCATCGATGGAAGAAATTGCCTCAGCCAGCCAGAGTCTTGCTAAGTTAGCGCAGGAACTGCAGGAAGCGGTAAGTCTTTTCAAAATATAAGCTTTTAGTTTGTTTTGAACAACAAACAGGGGGAACAGCTCTGACGCTATGATTGGAGCTGTTTTCCTGTTTGTCGGTAATTTTTCAAAAAGTGTGAAAAATCTAACAGAAAATAGCTTGCAAAAATTTCCTGTTGGATTTAAAATTGATGTTAGGTATTTGATAGCATTATTTGAGGAGGAATTTGCATGGCACAGGAAAAAAAGTTTTATGTATGTAAGTTATGCGGCAATATCGTCGGACTCATCCACGCGGGTGGCGGTGTTTTAAGTTGCTGCGGCCAGCCGATGCAAGAACTGATAGCGAATACGACGGACGCGGCCCAGGAAAAACATGTACCGGTCATTGAGCAAAATGGTTCAGCGGTCATTGTGAAAATTGGCAGTACAGCGCATCCCATGCTAGCGGAACACTTTATTCAGTGGGTATATCTGCGCACGGAAAAAGGCGGTCAGCGCAAAAATCTTTTTGCAGGCGATGCCCCAGAGGCGCATTTCGCTATAACGCCAGAAGATAAGGTGATTGAGGCCTATGCCTATTGCAATTTGCATGGCCTTTGGAAGTCGGCACAGAGCTGAAATAGCATAGTTTGATGGTAATAGGGAGGCCTTTTTGCAGGCATCCCTATTTTTTTTCTTTAAAAAACGAAATGAATATAGTAAAATGTAGCATATAGTTTGTGTTGCAAAAGCAACGGGTGAGGTGGAAAGAAATATGCATGGCGTTTTTGATATCATCGGGCCGGTTATGATCGGTCCATCGAGTTCGCATACAGCCGGAGCCGTGCGGCTCGGTCTTATTGCCAGGAAAATTCTAGGGGAAGAGGTCGTTGCGGCTAAAATCAATTTGCACGGTTCTTTTGCCCGCACTTACAAAGGGCATGGAACGGATCGGGCGCTATTGGCTGGGATTATGGGATTTTCCGCTGCGGATGAACGGATAAAGGCGGCTCTGCAGATAGCAAAAGAAAGTGGTCTGACTTATCAATTTTGTCCGGTAAACTTAGGGGAAGCGCATCCCAATACAGCTGTGCTCTATTTGACAGGAGCATCTGGGCGGTCGACTCGCGTGATCGGAGCATCGGTTGGCGGGGGCAATGTCTTAATCAGTAATATTGATGGCTATGATGTTGAACTCACCGGGCAGTATCCGGCGTTGATTACAATTCATCGGGACTGTCCGGGAATTATCACGAAAGTTACGAGCGTTTTGGCCAGACATGAAGTCAATATTGCTTTTATGCGCGTTTCACGGCGCAGTCGTGGTGCCGAAGCGTTGATGATCTTAGAAACAGATGATGTATTAACGGATGAAGTCATTGAAGAATGCAAACAAGTTCGCGATGTACAGGATGCTTTTAGCATACCGGCGGTTTGAGGTGAATAAATGAATTTTACATATATAGAAGATTTGATAGCGCAGGCACAAGAAAAAAATATAGCAGTTGGCGAACTGGTTATTCAGTATGAAATGGAATCAAGCCAGTTGAGCCGGGAAACTATCTGGCAGCGAATGCAAAGCAATTGGCAGGTTATGAAGGCGTCTGCACAGAAGGGGCTGACAAACCAGGAGAAATCAGCCAGTAATCTGGTGGGTGGCGATGCCAGGAAGCTGGTGGCATATGCAGCTAAAAGTTATACGGGATCTACTGTGATGCGAGCGGCAGCATATGCTGTTGGCATAAGTGAGCTCAATGCGGTTATGGGAAAAATCGTCGCTTGTCCGACAGCGGGATCCTGCGGAATTTTGCCAGCAGCTATTTTAGCTGCTGCCGAGAAAAACGGCAATAGCGAAGATGAAGTGATCATGGCCTTATTTGCAGCTGCGGGCGTTGGTATGATCATTGATCGAAATGCGTCAATTTCCGGGGCTGAAGGTGGCTGTCAGGCCGAATGCGGCTCGGCTGCCGGCATGGCAGCTGCGGCCTTAGTGATACTGCAAGGCGGCGGCGCGCCGGTCATCGGTGATGCAGTGGCTTTGGCCCTGAAAAATATGCTGGGCTTGGTCTGTGATCCTGTCGCTGGTCTGGTGGAAGTTCCCTGCGTAAAACGAAATGGGTTTGCCGTGGTACAGGCAATTTTGGCAGCGGATATGTCCATGGCTGGAATAAAATCGGTTATTCCGGCAGATGAAGTCATTACGGCGATGAAGGAAATTGGTCAGGCTCTGCCAAAATCTTTAAAAGAAACATCGGAAGGCGGTCTGGCGGTTACACCGACGGCAAAAGCCATTGAAAAGAGATTGTATGGCCTGCAAGCCGAATGAGAAAGTGAGATTGGTAAATGGAAAAATATTTGGATTTTTTATCGCGGAACGAGCTGTTCAGCAAAATCGAAAAGAAAGATATTTTATCTATGCTGCAGTGCCTTGGTGCCAAGAAAAATGCTTAATAAAAAAACGAGATCATTTTTTTGGCGGGAGATAATGTTCCTGGCGTAGGCGTGATTTTAAGAGGGAATATCCAAATTGTCAGGACGATATTGCCGGGAACCAAACGATTGTCGGGCAGTTTATCGCAGGTCAGCTTTTTGCTGAAACGATCATTTGCACTGGCAGTGCGCAATCTCCGGTTACAGCCACGGCATTAAATGATTGTGAAGTTCTCTTTTTGCAGTTGAAACGATTGGTGACAACATGTCCTTCAGCCTGCAGCTTCCATGCTCAACTCATCGAAAATATGTTGCATATTATGGCAGCTAAAAATATGTATATTACCAAGAAAAACAGATTGCTGTCACAACGCACGATTCATGAGAAACTGCGGCGTTTCTTTATGGATAATATAGAAGAACAAGGTAGTTATAAATTTCGGCTGGCTTTTTCGCGCAATCAGCTGGCGGACTATCTCTGTGTTGATCGCAGCGCCCTATCGCGTGAGCTCAGCAAAATGCGCGGTCAAGGAATGATTCAATTCAGCAAAAATGATTTTGAAATAATTAAATTATAAAATGGGTTGACAGATGATCGGAAAATCTATATTATTAAATAAGTCGCTGATGACACGGCACACGAAAGACACGGTCTTCCGGTGCAGAGCAAAAAGAACTTGACAAAAGTTCCCAAGCGATGTAAGA
>Ga0183099_1000441_pt1 | contig 30940 bp, 33 predicted proteins | sample Biomet1_FD_127788 | JGI IMG/M metagenome (GOLD analysis project Ga0183099, IMG submission 127788) | Microbial communities from bioreactor (seeded with anoxic lake sediment) at LBNL, California, USA - Biofuel metagenome 1 | ecosystem: Engineered > Bioreactor > Anaerobic > Unclassified ...
ATGGATGTGCTTAGTTATAAGAAGAAATATATGGTAAAACAAGGCGATAAAACAGCAACAAATGGACTATTTTACGATGAAATAAAGCTGCCGGAAATGCTTGAAAAAGCGCAAAAGATTTCAGGCTATAGTCAAAAGCGAGAGCTTTACCAAAGACAGCCAAAGCTGAGAAAGGGAATTGGCATGTCATTTTTTTTACATGGCTGTGGCTTTACGGGCAGTGGTGAAAAAGATATCATCAAAGCGCAATTGCGATTATGCAAGAAAGCAAATTCCTCAAAAGTTGAGATCTTTGCGGCAAATGTTGATATGGGACAAGGCTTGCAAACAACTTTTCGGAAGATTGCGGCAAAGGTATTGGAATTGCCGATCGAGGAAGTCGAATTTGCGTATCCGGATACGGATCAGGTACCGGATTCAGGGCCAACGGTCGCATCGCGTTCGATTATGATCGTTGGGCGCTTGGTGGAAAAAGCGTCGCAAAAGTTAAAAGCAAAATGGAAAGCTGCGGAGGCCATCGAGATCATTGAGGATTATGAAGCGCCAGAGCGCATAAAGTGGGATGGCGGAAAATCTTTAGGTGATGCTTATCCAGCTTATTCATGGGGCATTAATGTGGTGGAAACTGCTGTTGATCCACTTACCTATGAAACAACGATTCTTGGCATCTGGACAGTATTTGATATCGGACAGCCAATTGATGAACGGATCATTGAAGGACAGATTCAAGGCGGTGTTTTTCAGGGCTTGGGTTTCGCTTCAATGGAAGTCATGACAAACGATGCGATGGGGAAATCCAAACAAAATACATTTACGAATTATACGATACCGACTGCTATGGACTTTGCTCCAGTAAAAAATCATTTGGTGCGGACAAGTTATGAAGATGGTCCGTTTGGAGCCAAAGGAGCCGGTGAACTCACTTTAGTCGGAGCGGCACCAGCTTATGCATCCGCAATTTCACAGGCGATGCAGATCCACATCGATACATTGCCGATTACTCCTGAATACATCATGAAAGAGGCTGCGTCAAATGATGGAGATTTCATTTAAATTAAATGGTAAAACGATAGAAAAAATAATAGAACCGACAAAAAGGTTGCTTGATGTTTTGCGTGAAGATATGGGAATCACTGGAACAAAAGAGGGCTGTGGCGAAGGCGAATGCGGAGCTTGCTCGGTCTTGATCGATCATCAACTGGTCAATAGCTGTCTCATGCCAGTTGGCAATATTGCAGGCTGTGAAGTCGTCACAATAGAAGGATTTAGCTTGAAACCTCGCTATAAGATTCTTGCCGCAGCTTTTTCAACGGCTGGTGCGGTACAATGCGGTTTTTGTACGCCAGGCATGATTTTAGCAGCGGAAGCTCTTTTGAATAGGACGCCAAATCCTTCTGAGAAAGAAATACGACAGGCGATATCAGGCAATCTTTGCCGTTGTACTGGCTACAGTATGATTGTTGAAGCCATACAGATTGCAGCAAGACAAGGGGATGGTTTATGGTGAAGAACTTTTTTCCTAAGGATTTAAGTGAGGCTCTGCATCTCGCGGCCCAGAATGAAATTTGTCCAATTGCTGGTGGTACGGATTTAATGGTCAAAAATCGGCAGCCGTCCGGACTCTTGCCAGCTTTTCAAAAAAATCTTGTATTTACCAAAAATATTAAAGAATTGCGGATTTTGGTCAGTGATGATCAGCAAGTATTCATTGGAGCAAATATCACACTGTCTCAATTAATAACATGGGATCATACTCCGGAAATTCTTCGCTTGGCTTTATTGGAAATGGCATCACCGGCGATTCGGAATATGGGAACGATCGGCGGAAATATATGCAATGCTTCGCCAGCTGGCGATACCTTACCGCCACTATATGTGCTAAATGCGGTTGTGTGTTTAAAATCTATGGTCGAAAACCGTGAAATACCGATTCGGGAATTTATCCTAGGACCGGGGAAAACAGCCTTGCAAAAAGGCGAGCTTGTGATTGGCATCAAAATTCCAATTCCTAAAGCGACGCATGTTTTTTATAAGAAGGCAGCGATGAGAAAGGCTTCGGCAATCGCAAAGGTTTCGTTTGCAATGCTTGCCCGAAAAAAAGGCGGGAAAATATCATCGATTGCGATTGCCATTGGTGCTGTTGGTCCGACGGTAGTTCGCCTGCCAGAGGCTGAACAGTTGCTGCTTGGAAACACCGAAGCAGAATGCCACGAAGCTTATCGAAAGTATGATGAAGCCATAAGGCCGATTGATGATATTCGATCGAGTGCGGCTTATCGCAAAAAAGTGGCGATGAATTTAATCGATCACGTATGTGAAAAAATATTTGAAATGAAGATGTAAGCGAGGTATATCATGTTTTCTATAAAAGTGAATGGAAAAGATGTCGTTTCTGAAATAGATAAAAAACTCATTGATTTTTTACGGGATGACTTGCATATCACTTCCGTGAAAAATGGCTGTGGCGAAGGTGCTTGTGGTACGTGCACCATTTTACTCAATGGAAAAAAAGTGAAATCATGCGTCTTGAAGTTATCGCAAGTAAAAAATGCAGATGTATTGACGGTGGAAGGGCTGACTGAACGGGAAAAAGCAGTATACGCACACTGTTTTGCCCAGTGCGGCGCAGTACAATGCGGCTTTTGCATACCGGGGATGGTGATATCGGCAAAGAGCTTATTGGATCAGAATTTATCCCCTACGACAGAAGATGTCAAAAAAGCAATTCAAGGAAACTTATGCCGCTGTACAGGGTATGTGAAAATTGAGCAAGCGATTTTGCTGGCGGCAGATTTTTTCCGCGAAAAAAGGCAAATTCCCCAAAGACAAACAGAGGCTTTCTTAAATACCGATTTTCAGCGAGTCGATGCCAAACAAAAAGTTTTAGGCGAAGGGAAATTCACGGATGATGTTGAACTGCCGGGCATGGTCTATGCAAAGGCTTTGCGCTCGGCTTATCCAAGGGCTATTGTAAATAAAATCGATTTGACAAAGGCGCTGCAAAATGAAAACTGCATCAAAATCCTAACCGCAAAAGATGTGCCCAATAATAAAATCGGCCATCTGGTACAAGACTGGGATGTCATGATAGCGCAAGGGGATACGACAAGATATATTGGCGATGCATTGGCGCTCGTTGCGGCCAAGACAAAAGAATCTCTCGATGAAATCATCGCACAGATCGAGGTAGAGTATACCGTCTTAGAACCAGTTCTCTCACCACAGGATGCACTTCGCTTTGATGCGCCTTTGCTGCATGCTGCTGGCAATATTATGAGCAAGGAACATCTAAAACGCGGCGATGTAAAAAAAGCGATACAAGAGTCCAAATTCGTAGTGACGCATAAATATCATACGCCGTTCAACGATCATGCATTTATGGAACCTGAATGTGCCATCGCCTTGCCAGAAGGTGAAGATGGTCTTTTGGTATATACCGGCGGGCAGTCCGTATATGATGAGCAAAGAGAAATATCCAATATGCTTTGCTTGCCGCCAGAAAAGATCCACTGCCATTCCATGCTCGTCGGTGGAGGCTTCGGCGGCAAAGAAGACATGAGTGTCCAGCATCATGCAGCTCTTATGGCATGGCATATAAAGCGTCCTGTGAAAGTCAAATTTTCACGTCAAGAAAGTCTCGATTATCATACCAAACGCCATGCGATGGATATGGAATTTACGTTGGCTTGTGATGAACAGGGGCGTTTTACCGCAATGAAAGCATTTATCATTGCCGATACCGGTGCCTATGCTTCTTTAGGCGGACCGGTGCTGCAACGGGCGTGTACGCATGCGGGAGGACCATATAACTATCAAAATATCGATATCTTAGGCATGTCTGTATATACAAACAATGTAGTGGGCGGGGCGTACCGAGGTTTTGGTGTAACGCAAAGCTGCTTTGCGATTGAAAACAATATCAATCTTTTGGCGGAAAAGGTTGGGATTTCAGCTTGGGAAATCCGTTGGAGAAATGCGATTAAACCCGGAGAAGTTTTGCCAAATGGACAGATCGCCGATGAAAATTGCGCGATGCGCGAATGTTTAGAAGCCGTTAAAGAAACGTACGAGAAAAACCCGTACGCTGGAATTGCTTGTGCATTTAAAAACAGTGGTACCGGAGTTGGGCTGAAAGATATAGGAAAATGTATTTTGTCCATTGAAAAAGGCATCGTGCATATTCGAACTTCTGCGGCCTGTATGGGGCAGGGCATCGCAACCATGTGTACTCAAATGGTATATCAGGCAACAGGAATCGACCCTTCTTTGTTGGTACATGAGGACCCCGACACGATACGGACACCAAATTCCGGGACGAGTACGGCCTCTAGGCAGACTGTCGTAACCGGGGAAGCGGTTCGCCGGGCGGGTGAAAAGCTGAAAATCGAACTCGACACGGGAAAGACATTGAAAGATTTAGAAGGGGAAAGCTTTTATGGTGAATTTTCCGCTAAAACAGATCCGATGGGCGCGAAAAAGGATTTTCCTGTAAGCCATGTCAGCTATAGTTATGGTGCACAGGTTATCGCGCTCGATCAGCACGGTAAGCTAAAGGAAGTTGAGGCGGCTTACGATGTCGGAACGCCGGTCAATATCCCTTCGGTAGAAGGACAAATCGAAGGCGGGATTGTCATGGGGCTTGGCTTTGCCCTTACCGAAGATTTTGTGGTAGAGGCAGGTTATCCCAAAATGAAGATGGCATCCTTGAACTTGATGCGGGCAATGGCGGTTCCTCCAATAAAAATCAAACTGGTGCAGTCCAAGGGAGAGAAGCTTCCTTATGCGTATGGTGCTAAGGGCGTTGGTGAACTTTGCTTGATTCCGACATCGCCGGCCTGTTCCCATGCATATTATCGACTCGATAAAAACTTTAGAACAGCATTGCCTCTGAAAAACACATATTATAAGAAATAGGTGATAAGATGATTGGTGCAGTGATCGCAGCGGCGGGGCTATCGAGTAGGATGGGCGCATTCAAACCTTTACTGCCCTATGCAGGACAAACGATAGTCGAATCGACCATAAATAAATTGCAAGCTGTCGGTGTCGGTGAAATCATAGTTGTCGTGGGGCATCGACATGAAGAAATCGAAAAACAATTTCTCAATAAGCCTGTGCGCTTTGTCTATAATCCATATTATAGGCAAAGGGATATGCTCTATTCGTTGCAATGCGGAATAAAAAGCATAAGAGAGGCCGCGGCGGTATTTCTCATGCCGGTGGATATGCCGGCGATTTCTTTGGCTACTTTTTCTTCGATTGTTGATATCTGGAATAGAAAACAAGCACCTATTATTGTGCCAAGGCAAAATGGACGGATGAAACATCCCCCCTTTATCAGTAAAAGTTATTTTTCGGCGATTACTTCTTTTGCTGGCGATGGCGGTCTTCGCGCCATTTTAAGAAATCTTTCTGCGGATACGTTTTTTTTGGACGTGGACGATGATGGTCTTAATTTTGATGTCGACACGATGGAAGAATATCAAATGCTTTTGGCGAAAGAAGCCCATGTATAAGGCAAAAGAAATGTGCAAGGCTAAATCTGAATATTATGTTATGGAGATAAAAATATGGAAGCGATTTATGAAGAAATTTTAAAGCAGTATCAAAAAAAGAAGGCATTTTATACAAAAACGAGGCTGGAAAATCACCCTGGCGAAAAAACAATTTTGGAAGCAAGTGCGGTAGAAGGATTGTTTTTGCAGCAAAACATAAAAGGGCTTCCTAAAATTATCGAGGAAAATGGCGAATGCTGTTTTGTCGAAAGCATACATGATATACCCAAGATTGTTATAGTTGGTGGCGGACATGTTGGCTTAGCTATCGCTAAATTGGCAGGTTTCATTGAATTTGACGCTATTGTAATCGATGATCGTGCCGAATTTGTTAGCCAAGAGAGATTCCCGCAGGCAAAAAGATATGTAGAAGATGTAGAAACAGCATTGCAAAGAGATTTTGGCGAGAATGTCTATTATGTCATTGTAACAAGAGGACATAAAGATGATTTTCGGGCAGTGACCGCTGTTTTGAAAAAAGGCTATGATCGGTATCTGGGTATGATTGGCAGTAAACAAAAAGTAGCAATAACGATGCAAAAACTGAGGAATCTTGGTTATGATGAGGAAACCATAGGCAAGATACATGCACCAATCGGACTTAAAATCGGTGCGATTACGCCAGAGGAAATAGCGGTAAGCATTATGGCTCAAATCATAGAGATCAAAAGCAGCTATGTGGGAGATCGTTCACAGCATAATGTATTTGAAGCTTTGGATCAGATACAAAAAGGAATCATAGCAGAACAAGCTTGTATCGTCACGATTATTGAAAAAGCGGGTTCATCGCCTCGCGGTGTTGGCAGCAAGATGCTTGTGACTGAAACAGGTAAAGTGTTTGGTACGATTGGCGGTGGAGCGATTGAGTATGCTGCGCAGAAAAAAGCTGCGCAAATTGCCGTGAGCAAAGAAGCTGCAATCAAAAGCTATGATCTAAGTGCCAAAGATGCCAGTGAACTTGGAATGATTTGTGGGGGACAAGTGAAAGTCTTGTATGAACCAATCCGATGAAAATATTGATATTGCCGTAAAACAGCTTAGATAAGTGCACACGCCTTATCTAAGCTGTTTTTTGTTGAAAAATATTATGCAGGAAAAACTTGACTTATAGTTCACTATAGGTAGTAAAGTATATTTACGAACCTGCATGTAGTGTAAGGACGGCGAGAAAATATGGCAAAGATATTGGCTAGAGGAGAAGATCATATGGATTTTACAAAAAAAGCAGAGCAATACCATGAAAGAATGTTTCCGGGCTATGATTCTAAATTTAAGTTAACCGATCCGGAATTTATTGAGCGTTTTGACAATTTTGCTTTTGATGAAGTGGTTAATCAAGATGATTTATCAGACGAGACAAGAATGATGGCTATTTTGGCAACTTTGTTAGGCTGCCAAGGAATCGATGAATTCAAAGCCTTTTTACCAGCAGCACTGAACTTTGGGGTCACTCCGGTAGAAGTTAAGGAGATTGTCTATCAATCGGTAGCTTATTTAGGGATTGGCCGTGTATTTCCCTTTTTGAAGGCAACCAATGAGGTCTTAGAACAAAGAGGAATAGAATTGCCGCTTGCAGGGCAAGCAACGACAACACGTGCGACTCGATTAGAAGGTGGAGTCAATGCACAGGTCGCTATTTTTGGCGATGTGATGAAAGAATTTTATAAATCTGGCCCAGAAGAAACCCGGCATATCAACCACTGGCTTGCAGCAAATTGCTTTGGGGATTATTATACGCGTGGCGGTCTTGATTATAAACAGCGAGAGATGATTACCTTCTGTTTTTTGGCAGCACAAGGTGGTTGTGAACCACAGCTTATTTCTCATGCACGTGCCAATATACGTCTGGGCAATGATCGGTTGTTTTTAATAAAAGTCATTTCGCAGTGCTTGCCATTCATTGGTTATCCACGCAGTTTAAATGCTTTGCGCTGCGTAAATGAAGCCGCTGAGAAATAAACGAAAATAAGCAGAAAAAATGAGGTGTTCTTGTGGATTTGATGATGGAAAAGAAATTTGGTTATGGCTGTATGCGATTGCCTTTACTGGATGCTAATGATCCAACATCGTTTGATTACGAAACAATTGAGATGTTATTTGATTTGTATTTGGAACAAGGCTTTACGTATTTTGATACAGCTTATACGTATCACGGATATCAGGCTGAAAAAGCAGTCAAAAAAGCATTGGTCGACCGTTATCCGCGAAATGCTTTTCAATTGGCAACGAAAATGCCGCTTCGCGATTTTAAGGATACGGCGGATTTAGAACGAATCTTTGCTGAGCAATTGAAAAATTGCGGCGTGGAATATTTTGACTTTTATTTGCTGCATAATATGGGGACGAATGTATATCAAAAATGCTGTGATTATGGAGCTTTTGATTTTGTGCAGCGCATGAAAGAAGAAGGCAAAATCAAAGTGATCGGGATGTCTTTTCATGATATGCCAGAGCTTTTAGATGAGATTTTGACCTTACATGGGAAAGCTATAGACTTTGTTCAATTGCAAATCAATTATGTGGATTGGGAGCAGCCGAATGTACAGTCTCGTCGCTGCCTTGAAATTGCCAATAAGCATAAAAAACCAGTTACGGTCATGGAGCCTTGCAAAGGCGGAACTTTGGTGAATTTACCCAATGAGGCAAAAACAATATTGACTGCTTATGATGCAGAGGCATCTAACGCGAGCTGGGCAATGCGCTTTGCTGCAAGCCAGCCAGGTGTTTTTCGCGTGCTCAGTGGGATGAATAGTGCAGAGCAGGTCATAGATAATACAAAAACCTTTAGTGACTTTAAAGCATTAAATCACGAGGAAAATGAAATCATAGAAAAAGTGACGAAAATCATCAATGACAATACGGCGATTCATTGTACGGCTTGTGAATACTGCACGCATGATTGTCCTAAGAAAATTGCTATACCAAAATATTTTGCCTTATACAACAGCATCATGGGAACGACCGGAAGCTTTTCCAGTCAGATGGTGTACTATAACAACACCGCGCTTCAGCATGGGAAGGCTAGTGACTGCATTGGCTGTAAGCAATGCGAACGCGCCTGTCCGCAGCATTTGCCAATCGTTGACCATTTAAAAATGGTCGCGGAAAAATTTGAGACGCAAAGCTTTCCTACGAGAAAATAACGAATGTAAATTTGCTTAGAAACAAAGTGTCGAGGGAGAAACCTTTTATGAAAGTATTATTAATAAATGGCAGTCCACATGCTAAAGGCTGCACGTATACAGCGCTTACAGAAGTCGCTCAAGCGCTTAATCAAAATGATATCGAAACAGAATTTTTTTGGATAGAAAACAAACCATTAAATGGATGTATTGCCTGTCATTCTTGCGTGGCACAAAAAAAATGTGTCATTGATGATCGTGTGAATGCATTTTTAGATGTTATTGGGGATTATGATGCATTTGTTTTTGGGACTCCGGTGCATTGGGGTGCTGCTAGCGGTGCGATGACTTCTTTTATGGATCGTGCTTTTTATGCCGATTTATGTAGTGGGAATCGTAAATTTTATTTAAAACCTGCGGCCTGTGTCATTTCGGCTCGCCGGGCGGGAACAACGGCGACCTATGATCAGATGAATAAATACTTTGGTCTTGCGCAAATGCCAATTATTTCCTCACAATATTGGAATATGGTCCATGGTGCAAGTCCGGAAGAAGTGGTGCAGGATCTTGAAGGATTGCAAACCATGCGAACGCTTGGTAAGAATATGGCGTTTTTTCTGAAATGTAAAGAAAGTGGATTGAAACATGGTGTGGCTTTACCCGAAAAAGAAGATGGGATTTTTACAAATTTTATTCGATAAAAATTATTAAAATAAAGTATGTCTCAAATCCAGCCTATACAGCATCTTTTGTTGTGTAGGCTGTTTTTTTACTGACGAGGAGCTTTCAATTTTACCCCAAATATTGCATGAAGTTTTCGGAATATTGATGCTGGCAGTGACTATACTGTATTTGACATGGAATAGACAATGGTTTCGTGTGCTTATAAAAGGCAAAGACATAAATATTCCATTTTATTATGAGGTCGACTGTGCTCGAATTACAGAAGATACAGAAGAATTGTGTCGGTTTATAAGGAACGAAAATGAATTTGTATATTTTATATATGTGAAAATAAAAAGAAGAAATAAACTAACTAGAAGAGGATATGTTTCTGAGTGAAACGAAAACAGTTTTTAAGTTTGCATTAAGATTAATAAAACAAAGAAATAAAAAGGTCGAGTTACGGTATAGGGCATGATGTAAATATACCATAGCTCGACCTTTTTTGACTTCAATAGGTAAAAATTCACCAGTTCTTCACAGTATCAAGACAGTTTCTTTATATTTTTACGATATTATATAAAAATCAACGATAGAGAGGATGTTTTGTGCATTGAAAAAAGTCTTATTAATCGTAGCTGCTTTGTGGATTGTAGTTGGATTTCCAGTAGTATCAGAACGCAGCGTGAGTGCAGCGGGCAGCGATGCCGTATTTAAGTTAGCCGCAATGCAAATGCCGGAAGGCTCACATGAACATAGTGAAGATATGCCTGGAATGGAAGGGGAAATGACAAATCATGATGGGCATGAAATGGCAGCAGTTTCAGAAAAGGACGCTTCACTACATACAGAAGAACATAGGCACGATAGCAATCAAACGGAGGGACATGAGCATCAGCATGATCAAAGAACAATGGGAAAACCTGGTGAAGGACCCAATTGGCCATTGATCGAAGGGTTTGCCTTTTTTAACATTCTGGTCCTTATCGGCGCAGGCTTTATGAAATGGAAAAAGAAGGAGAATGTGCAATGAGAGAAAAAATAAACCATTTGATTAAAGCGGTGCTCAAAAGTCCTTGGTATCCAGGAATCTTGCGGTGGCCCACGGCCATCGTATTTGCTGTTATTGTGTTTGATTTATTGTTTGGCGATTCATCACCGCATTACAATTTTGGTACGGCAATGACTTGGATCTTTTGGTGGTCGATAATTCCTTTGACGTTTCTTGTATTTGGCCGCGTTTGGTGTGCAATTTGCCCGTTTGCAACCTTGAGTGATTTTGTGCAAAGATTTGTGGGGAATCATCGACCCGTACCGAAATTCCTCAAAAAATACGGAATCTGGATCATTGACTTTGTCTATGTGCTAATCACATGGAGCGACCATGTTTTTGGCATGGTCGAATATCCAAGAGGTTCTGGTGTTATTATGCTTTTATTGATTACCGGGGTGGTCGTTTCCGGAGCGTTTTTTGAACGGCGGACTTGGTGTCGCTATCTTTGCTTTTTGGGCGGATTATCAGGGAATTATTCGCGAAGTGCAGCGTTAGAGCTCAGAGGAACGCCAGAGAAATGCCAAAAGTGTAAAGTGGCCGCTTGTTATAAAGGGGGAGAGAAAGCACCAGGGTGTCCGATGTTTGAATTTCCTAGAACCATGGACAGTAATGCACGATGTAATTTTTGCGGATATTGTGTAAAAAATTGCCCAAATGATTCGATTAAACTTTCTGTTCGGATGCCATCCAAAGAATTATGGTTCATCCGCAAGCCAAAACTTGATGAAGCCTTTTTGGCTGTGATTATTATGGGGATTGTGTTCGTCCAAAATATTACAATGCTCGATATTTGGGCAAATGCACAGCATCAATTAGAACTATTTTTGGGAACGGATAATTATGCGGTTACGTTTACCGTGATTTTTGCAATCGCCATGGCAATTCCGGTTTTATTGCTGTATATCACCAGTTGGTTAGGTTCACGAATGAATAAAGAATCTATACGCTCCAATTTTTCTCGATTTGGTTATGCTCTGATTCCACTTGATTTTTCTGGGCATATGGCGCATAATTTATTTCATTTATTTGCTGAAGGAAAAGCTGTTTTCTATACAGGCATGGCTATGTTTGGCATGAAAGAACATCCGGCTTCGACAGCTGTTTTATCGAGTGGAACTATTGAAGTCATGCAGTTTACCTTGTTGCTTTTAGGCGCATTAGGGTCGATGTACACGGCATATCGTATTGCAAAGTCGAAGTATGGTGAAGAAACTGGTAAGGATAGTAAGCCAAAGAAACAGTCTTATTTGCCTTATGCGGTATTGATTTTTCTTTTAACGTTGTTAAATATATATATATTCTTATTGCCGATGTCACATCGTGCATAGGTATAGAATCTAGACTTACACTTATATATAAAAGACCATTACCGTGACGTAACGTCTGCTGGTAATGGTCTTTTATGGTTTTATTTGAAGCGGAATAAGCCTAATTTATAAAATTATTTTATAAATTACGAATCGTGTCGGAGCAATAAGCTAAGAGTGCACTTTTATTTAAAATGATAATTTTTTGGCGGCCGGTTGAAATAATAGATCGTTCGCGTAATTCTTTTAACGCTCGTTCAATTTGTGCGGTAGATGCGCCGACAATATTGGAGAGAAAGTTTTGTGAAATATATATGGTTTGATCTGGCGGATTCGTACTCGTTAAGTACAGATACAGAACTTCACAAAGACGAGTAATGCAGGGGCTAAAGGCCTGACTTACGGAGTCATGAAAAAGGTAGCTGACAAAATCGCAATCGTCTTCTAGGAGTGCCATAGCAAGATCATGATGCTCTGCTGCCATTTTTCGAAGTGTAAGATATGAAAATTTATAGACGTCGAGGTTTGAAAAGGCGCGCAAGATGATTTCAAAGTCCATTTTATAGGTATGATTGGTAAGTCCGATTGGGAAAATCGATCCGGGTCCAAAAAGCGCAACGGTTTTTTCCAATCCTTTTTCATGGGCAAGTGAGAGCATTAAAATACCATTTCTTATATAGTAAGCCGTATTATTGATTTCTCCGTAGTTTGTCAAGAGTTCATCTTTTGAATAAGCAGCAGCCTGTATATCGTGGGTTTGAATAATTGATTCATATATTGTAAATTTGTTGGAAAAATAAAAACTTGGGATTATTGTTTCGGACATAAAAATATCCTCCTTGCATAAAAATGAGTTATCCCTCATTTGAGGTATTCGGATAAGAAAAATATCCGTATGATTAGTTTAACACAAATATGGTCCTTGTTGATGAAGGTACTTTTATTTGTGAATAAATTGCGCAGGCAATGGAGGAAATAATATGTTAGAGAAAACAACAATGCTCGAAAGTCGTTTACAAAAACTTGAGGACATGGAAGCGATAAAAAAGCTGAAATATAGCTATGCGTTGTGCTTGGATCAAGGTTATCATGGTGATGAAGTCGCCAAGTTATTTGTTGAAGATGGTTTATGGAGTATTTCAGGTGTTGGCGGTACAGCTAAGGGGCGATCGGCTATAAAAAAACATACGGATCATTTGGGTAGAGACATCCATTGGGGGCAGCATAATATTTTTGCACCGGTTATTGAAATTTCGGACGATGGAGTTCATGCTATTGGTAAATTCAATTTGATTTGTTTGTTGACCATGGTAACACCAGAAGATATCGATAAAGAAGAGGCATATGTGTTATCTGGTAAGTATAGAGATAAATTCGTTAAAATTGAAGGGCAATGGTACTTTGAAGAATTGGTAGGTTCTATTGATCAATCTGCACCATGGAGTGAAGGCTGGGTAAAAAGTCCGTTTAAAAAAGAACAGTGGTGAGTTTATATAATTTGTCATTTGAATGAATCTATATTTTTAGTGAGAAACGTTGGAGGGCTTTATGCATTATAATGGTCCAATTGTGCGACCCTATACAGACGCGGATAGCCTCATTATTGAGGTGACTGTAGGATGCACACATAATAAATGTATATTTTGTAATTTTTATAAAGGGATTGATTTTCAAATCGCTACGATTGAGCAGATTGAAATGGATTTGAAAGAAGCCAGTCGGTTGGTGCCTCGTGATATCAAGAACGTCTGGGCAAGTGGGGGGAATCCTTATGCACTTAGTGTGGAAAAATTGACTACTATAGCAAAGTTGATAAGAAAATATTTTCCTCAAGCGATTATTTCTATGTATGCACGAGTGGATGATCTTTGTCGCAAGACAGTAGAAGATATGATGCATTTGAAGGATTTAGGTATAGCTGATATTGTGGTAGGTATTGAAAATGGATATGATCCAGCACTCAGTTATGTTAATAAAGGATATCGTTCAGCAGATATATTGGAAGGTTGTAAACGTTTAGAAAAGGCGGGGGTGGACTATCGGATAATCTATCTTGGTGGATTATCTGGCGCTGGTAAAGGAGACTTGGCGGCAGTCGCTTCGGCTAAATTATTAAATAGGCTGCATCCGTATTATATGTTTATGACGACGGTGGCAATTTTGCCGGGGACAGAGATTCATGTGTCTGCTCAAAATGGAGAATTTGAAGAAGCTACGGAATTGGAACGAATCAAAGAGTTTCGGATGCTCATAGGGGAACTTCGAAATGATATGATTATAGATTCTCGCAGTGTGGCAAATATGGTTCCTTTTGTCGCACAAATTCCTCGAGATAAGGAAAAAATCTTACACTTATTAGATAAAATGATTCAGGATTTTAGCGATAAGGATGAAGAGGCAATGCATGGGCGACGATCGGAGTTACTTTCCGTTTAATTTTACAGGAGCATTTTTTGATGCTTTATCGATTTTGCAGTAATTAATGCTGTGATAGGAGGTTTTGTCATGCATTATAATGGTCCAATTATTCGCCCACCGCATGAAGCGGGCAATGTTATGCTCGAGATAACGGTAGGTTGCACGCATAATAGTTGCCGTTTTTGTACTTTTTATAAGGGTATAAATTTTCAAATGGCATCGCTTGAGCAGGTAGAGTTGGATTTAAGAGAAGTTGCTAGTGTGAATCCTAATTTATTGCGTATTTGGGCTTCAGGGGGAGATCCCTTTACAATGCATACCGAGTATTTGGAGAATCTAGCAAAGCTTGTTAAAAAATATTTGCCCAAAGCCAGTATTGGTATGTATGCACGTGTTGACAGTACTTTCCATAAGTCAGTAGAAGAGCTAGCTTATATAAGATCATTAGGAATCGATGATCTTGTTATTGGAATAGAGTCTGGAGATGACGACGTATTAAAAAAAATGAATAAAGGGTATACAGCAGCACAAATAATAAATGAGTGTAAAAAGCTTGAAGCTGCTGGCATTGTTTATCGAGTCATTTATTTGGCTGGAATTGCTGGACATGATTTGTGGCGGATAAACGCCATAAAGACGGCGAACCTGCTCAATCAACTACATCCTGTATTTATGTATATGACATCGCTTACGATTCAAGAAGATTCGCTGCTTTATCAGGATGTTTTAGATGGTACATTTAAGCCACAAGAAGAGCGCGAAGTTATTGAAGAATTTTGTACAGTGATACAACATTTGAAGAATCCAATAGAAATTGATGCGCGAGCGGGATATAATCCGGTGCATTTTCGGGTGAATTTGCCTGATGCAAAAGAGACTGTAGTAAAAAAACTTAATACGATCATTAAAAACTATGACAAAATGGCAGAACGTCAGCTTAAAAGCCATCGTGCCAGTTTTGATAGAGTTTAAAAGAATCCGGTTCCTGAGGTTTTAGGAGCCGGATTCTTTTGTTGGATTTACTGCAGTATGTGTGTTGTTTATAGCAGCTTTCAGCTTTGGCAATGTACTTCTCTTTAGAAAGGAGATACACTTTCTTTAGATGCTTTAGTTAAGAAAAAATTTGTTATAAGGAGAATTTTTATGATGAAAAAAACGATGCTAGCTGCATTTTTAGCAGTCGGAATGACCGTTGGTTCAGTTTCTGCTATGAGTAAGCCTGTAACGATTGAAGATCAAGGAAGTTTTATGGCAGGCGGTACCGTCGTGACAGCTGAGGGTACTTATGATGGCAGTAATCCAATGAACTCTAGTGGAGAGACAATTCATGGGGACCATGCGTATGTATTTTACCAAAAACCAGTGAAGGCACACAAATATGGCATGGTATTCTTGCATGGCTACGGGCAATCGTCGAAAACCTGGGAAACAACGCCAGATGGACGAGATGGATTCCAAAATATTTTTTTGGAACGTGGCTATAAAACATATCTTGTTGATCAACCGCGTCGTGGCAAGGCGGGGCGTTCAACGGTGCCGTCTAATATAAAAGCACAGCCAGATGATCAGCTTTGGTTCAATACCTTCCGTATTGGCGAATGGCCCAATTATTACGAAAATGCTAAAGTACCGCGAGATAAAGAATCCTTGAATCAGTTTTTCCATCAGATGACCCCGGATACCGGTGCTTATGATGAAAAGGTAATTGCTGATGCAATGACGGCAGTTTTTGAAAAAACTGGCGATAGCATATTGATTACGCATTCGGCGGGCGGGGGGCCTGGCTGGGCGACGGCAATGAAGTCCGATAAGGTTCGAGGGGTTATTTCACTAGAACCAGGGACCTTCCCATTTCCAGAGGGTGAGGTGCCAGCGACGGAAAAAACAAGCAGTCCATTTCCAGCAGTTGGTAAAGCGGTACCAATGGCAGATTTCATGAAGCTTACGAAAATTCCTATCGTGGTTTATTTTGGCGATAATATTCCTTCTGAACCTACGAATAATTGGGGCCAAGATAATTGGCGCGTTCGTCTGAATTTGGCACGAAAATGGGAAACTGTAATGAAAAAATATGGGGGAGATGTGTCGATTGTTTACTTGCCGGATATCGGAATAAAGGGCAATACACATTTCTTGATGGCTGATACGAATAATGGTCAGATTGCCGATATTATGGAACAGTGGATGAAGAAAAAAGGGTTGTCTCGATAATAAAATAACAGTTAATTTTGCTGTGAGTGTTTTGCGAGCAGGAAGTCAAGCTTGTTATTGTTGATGGTATAGTACAGACTAATTATTTGAATAGGAGAATATTTTATGGAATTTGTAACTTTGCATAACGGAATAAAAATGCCAAAAGTAGGTTATGGCGTTTTTCAAGTAGGTCAAAATGAATGTGAGCAGTGTGTTCTTGATGCATTGTCAGTGGGATATCGTTCACTTGATACGGCACAAGCTTATGGAAATGAAGATGCTGTAGGTACAGCTATTGCCCAATCAGGTGTAGCACGTAGTGAAATATTTCTTACAACAAAAATTTGGATTGCCAATGGAGGCTATGAAAAAGCTAAAGATTCGATTCATGATTCGTTGAGAAAATTAAAGACAGATTATGTGGATTTAATGCTTATTCATCAGCCATTCAATGATTATTATGGCTCTTGGCGAGCTATGGAAGAGGCCTATAAAGAAGGAAAAATCCGTGCCATTGGGGTCGCGAATTTCTATCCGGATCGATTGATTGATCTTTGTTATAATGTAGAGATCAAACCAATGATAAATCAAGTTGAAACACATGTGTTCCAGCAACAGAAGATAGCCCATGAGATTATGAAAAAATACGCTATCGTACACGAATCTTGGGGACCATTTGCGGAGGGTCGCAATGATTTTTTTACAAATATAGTACTCAATGAAATCGGTGCAAAATATCATAAGAGTGCGGCTCAAGTAGCACTGCGCTTCCTTCTCCAGAATGATGTAGTTATTATTCCAAAATCTACACACAAAGAGCGCATGATTCAGAATATTGAGATCTTTGATTTTGAGCTTGGGACGGATGATTTAAAGAAAATTGAAGAACTAGATACGGGAAAGAGCTTGTTTTTTTCACATTATGATCCCTCAACTGTAGAGATGCTGTTGGATATGTCCAAATAAACATATGAATTGTAGATATATTGGCAGGTTTAAGATGATTTTGAGGAGAAAAATTGATGAAGAAAATTTTGTTTATTACAGCGTCTCCGACAGTCCGTGGTAATGGAGATGCATTGATTAATGCAGCTAAGAACATTGCAAGTCAAAATGCAGTTGAGATTAAAAGTATAGAATTGCGCAATTTAGAAATACATCCATGTAATGCATGCTACGCCTGTAAAAATACAGGGAAATGTGTACAAAAAGATGACTTTATGGATATCCTAACACTGGTACATCAAGCTGATATTATTATTGTGGAGTCCCCAATTTACTATAATTGTTTATCAGCACAGGCAATGATATTTATAAACCGTTTTTGTTGTACTTTTGCCTATCCGGAATATAAAGTTGGGCCGAAGAAGAAAGTCGGGATCTTATTAACTTGCGTTGGTTCGAAGGAAAAAGATTTAAAACAGCATGTTCAGGGGATTTTAACCTTGCCTAGTTTGGCAAGGGGAATTAATGGATTTAAAACCGAAGTGTTTAGTGGCTGTATTACAAGTGATATTTGCAAGAAATCTAAAGTGTATTTAGAACGAGTGCGTCAAATGGTCTTATGGAGTTTTGATGAAATATAATTTTAAGCAAACTTCGATGGATACAAACGAAGGACCAGTTTCTTATCAAAATGTTGATGAGAAACTGGTCCTTTACTTTATATATAGATCGAATTTACACAGTCTACATTTAATATATCTGAAAGACGGTCCAATACATGAAGTATTTATGAGGTTAGATTGGAGTCGTGGATTTTTTCGAAAATTGGTTGAAAAAAATGTTTGTCGGATTTTTTACAGACAAGGTAATATGTTACCGAAGCCTCAGGATCACGAAGCAGTACGTTTATTCGGTTAGGTCTTGATTGGCCTTGTTTGATTTTTACATCACTTGTGAAGGATGGAAGGGCTGAAGCTTCTACCAGTTCAAGAAAAACGTCTCGATCATTTTGTATCAAAAATTTTGCATGAGGCATTTTTTGTATACACAATTCATACCAAAAGCCAATTTTTGAATATAAAAGAAAGCTTTGGCTGTCTAGGTCTTTGAGATAAAGGGCCGGATAGTTGGCTAGCGGGTGTGCTGGTGGAAGGGATATATATAGTTGTTCATTGCCGCAAGGCAAGGCATATAAGTCTTTGTCTTTAGGATCCTCTGGTGCAACGATCAGTTGATAATTGCCTTGTGATAATCCGTCAAGCAACTGTTGCTTGTAATTGAGTTCAGAGGTGATGCTCATTTCGGGATGCTGATAGGTTAGAAGTGGCATTAATGCTTCTAGCGGAACTGGCGCGCAGCAGCCAACGGAAATGGTACGGTTTTTACGATCGAAATCACGAATTTTTGTTATCATATCTTGTTCTAAAGCTAATATACGGAAGGCGTATTGCGCCGCAAGAGTACCATTTTCAGTAAGAGTGAGCTTGTTTTTTTGGCGCGTGAAAAGTTTTACGGCAAGACATTCTTCTAGTTTTTGCATGGACCGACTCAAGGCGGGCTGAGATAGGTGAAGTTTTTCAGAAGCTGCAGAGAGTGTTCCACATTCGGCAAAGGCGGCCAAATGCTCTAGAAGGTATATATCCAGCAAGTAAATCCCTCCCTTTGATGATTTTGGTATGCGCTTTGATTATAGCACATTCCGCCTTTGGCATTGTACATATTTTTTTTTATGCGTTAAACTTTTTATAAGATAAAGAGAGGCGGGAGTTGTTTTGAAAAGCATAACATTGCGTAACGGAGTGGTTATGCCGCAGCTTGGTTTCGGTTTGCTTCAAATCAGAGATTCGGTCATATGTGAGCGATGTGTCGAGGATGCGTTGAATGAAGGATATCGTTTATTTGACACGGCAGCGGCTTATTTCAATGAAGAGGCTGTTGGGAGAGCAATCGAAGGTGCAGGCGTTCCACGGCAGCAATTATTTATCACAACAAAGCTTTGGTTACAGGATTATAGTTATGATAAAGCACAATGGGCCTTTCAAGCTTCATTAAAGCGGTTGCAGCTTGATTATATTGATTTGTATCTTTTACATCAACCCTTTGGGAATTACTATGCTGCATGGTCGGTATTAGAAAAATTATATCAAGAGGGTTTGGCCAAATCAATTGGTGTTTGTAACTTTACACCCGAACGGTTAGTTGACTTGTGCTTAAATAGTGAAATACCTCCTATGTTGAATCAAGTGGAGCTGCATCCCTTTTTACTACAGTCAGATCCTTTGCGAGTCATGCGAGAGTATCGGGTTCAGCCAGAGGGTTGGGGACCATTGTGTGAGGGTCAGAAAGGTATTTTTCAGAATCATATTCTTACAAAAATTGGAGAGAAATACGGAAAAACAGCGGCGCAAACAAGCCTTAGGTGGAATATACAGCGTGGCGTGGTAGTGATTCCTAAGACGGTTCATGTTGAGAGGATGAAGGAGAATATGAATATCTGGGATTTTTCCTTAAGTGAAGAGGATATGTCTCAAATTAATTCACTGGATTCAGGAGAGAGCGAAATTATTGATTTTCATAGTGCTTGTACGGCGAAATGGCTAAATGAGTTTGCCATTCATGAATAATAAGAAAAATGTGAGGAATGAATATTTTGATAAAAGTAATTGGTATCAATGGCAGCCCGCGTAAAGAGGGAAATACAACTATTATGATCCAGGAAGTTTTCAAGACGTTGGAGCAGTATGACATCGAGACGGAATTTATTCAATTGGGAGGTTTAAATATACGTCCATGTATTGCTTGTTTTAAATGTTGTGAACTTAAAAATGGAGGATGCATAATTAAAAATGATGTATTCCACGATATTATTGAAAAAATGCAAAAAGCGGATGGCATAGTTCTTGGGTCACCAGTCTATACTTCGGATATTACACCAGAAATGGCAGCACTTATCGATCGTGCTGCGTTGGTTTCCTATGGCAATGGAGGCGGAATGCTAAAACATAAAGTGGGTGCGTCATTGACAGCTGTTCGTCGTGCCGGTGGATTGCATGCATTTGACACGATGAATCACTTTTTTCATATAACCGAAGCAATCCTAGTTGGAGCTAGTTACTGGAATATGGGGTATGGTTTGCAACCTGGTGATGTAGTGAAAGATGAAGAAGGAATGAGGAATATGCATAATTTAGCAGAAAATATGGCGTGGTTACTGCATAGGCTTCATTTATGAACAAATCTGAAAAGACAGGTCAAGATGCTATCTAATGAGTGCTGTATGGTTGAAAAACTAAACATTAAATTCAAGGGGAGTGGGGAGTGTAAAATAGATATCTATTTATACACTTCCCTAGCTATCAGACGGAATAAGATTACTGATGTATTTGCTTTTGCCGCTGATGATATCGTCGTAGAAATTTTGTTTCCAATCGATGTAAGCAACGGAGCCCTGCAGGGTTTTGATTTTTTGTAGAAGTTCTTCGTGTTTGCGTGCTAATAGAATTTTGCGTCGAGGAATAGAAGATTGACCCTCGAGGCACATGGACAGGTATTCTTTCATTTCGACAATGCTCATTTCGCAGTTTTTGAGACAAATGAGGCTTTTGATCCAGGCTAAATCGTGTTCATCGAAGATGCGATGATTGTTTTTATCTCGTTTTACATTGGGGATAAGCCCTTGATTGCAGTAGAATTTTAATGCTTCGTAGTTCATGTCGGCCTCTTTGCAGACTTGTTTCATCGTATACATTGCAGATTCTCCTAAAAATATTAAAAATTTAAACAAAAACTCTTGACCGGTATTTACAACCGGCTGATATACTCGCATTATAGCAAAGAAAAAATAGTATGACAAGGAAAAAGGAGCGATATAAAATGAACGATTTTGAATTTTTTTATCCAATAAAGAATTATTTCGGTAAGGGTTCTGCAAAGACGGCATTGAAAAAAGAATTGCCGAAATATGGGAAAAACATTCTGCTGGCCTATGGCGGTGGCAGTATCAAGCACAATGGAATTTACGAGGAACTTATTGAGCTCATAGAAGCTGCGGGAAAGACGATAACGGAATTTTCCGGCATCATGAGCAATCCGACTTATGCAAAAGTGCAGGAGGGGGCGGCTCTGGCGCGAAAGCATCAGATTGATTTTATTTTGGCTGTCGGTGGTGGCAGTGTTTCGGATTGTTGTAAGGCGGTGTCGGCACAAGCGAAACTCGACACGGATCTTTACGAATATGAATATACGGAGCATAAGGTTCCAAAACAGGGGATTCCTATGGGGGTCATCGTGACGGCTGCAGGTACTGGCAGTGAGCAAAATGCAGGCGCAGTCATCACGCATGAGGAAAAAAACTGGAAGGGTGCGCTTTGGGGAACGGCGGCCTCTTTTGCAGTTCTTGATTCGTATTATACGAAGACATTACCGATGAAGCAGGTGCTTTCGGGTGCTTTCGATACGTTGAGCCATTGCATGGAAACGTATTTAGGAGCGCCAAGAGAGGCAAATTTGTCAGATCAGATGAATGAATCTGTTATGCGTTCGGTCATAGTGAACATTCGCAAACTGAAACTAGATCCGGAAAATATGGAAGCCCGATCTGAGCTTATGTGGGCTTCGGCTATGGCTGAAAATGGTATTTTGAAAATCGGCAAACAGACAGATTTCCAATGCCATATGATTGAGCATCAGCTAGGTGCTTACACGGATTGCAATCATGGATGCGGCTTAGCTGTGATCCATCCGGAACTTTATCGTCATTTGGCACCAGTGGCGCCTAAACAGTATGCGCGGCTGGCAGTCGAGGTGTTCGGTGTTGATTCGTTAGGAAAATCAGAGCTTGAGACAGCCTTACTGGGTATTGATCAATTGGCGGCATTCATTAAGGAAATCGGCTTGCCGACAACGCTTAAGGAAATGGATATCACTGAGGATAAAATTCTACGTGCTGTGGCGGATACCACTGTCCTTATGCCTGGTTGTGCAAAAAAACTTACACCGGATGAGATTTTTGAAATTTTGTTGGCAGTCAAGGGTTGATCAGATAAAAAAGCATGAATGAGTTCTCATACATTCATAAAGATAGGAGCGAGGAATATGATTTCATCCCCTAGAAAACTGCTGGTTTTAGCAAGTGGCTTGATAATTGCCGCAGGTGCTGCTGCATATGCAGGTTATTTCGTTCCGGATACCAAGGCGCAGGTTGTTCAAGGAAGTGTATCGACCGAAGCTTTGCAGGCAAAAAAAGCTTTGGTTGTATATTTTACTTATAGTGAAAATATTGGAGATACAAGTAATATGGATGTGGATGCTGTTACATCTGCCAGCCTTCATGGGAGTACGGAGAATAAGGAAGGGAACATGCAAGTCATGGCCCATGAAATACAGCAAAGGACTGGGGCAGATGTCTATTCTATTGTGGTACAAGATCCTTACGATTCATTTTTTGATAATATGACGAACCGAGCTAAACAGGAAATAGAGCAGGCAAAGGCGGTTGCGTTGCGGCGGCCGCTGCCGGATTTCACAAAGTATGATGTCATTTATTTTGGTACGCCAATTTGGTGGTACACTTTGCCAGCGCCAGTCAGCTCATTTTTAAAACAGGTCGATATGTCTGGTAAGACCATCGTTCCTTTTGGGATACACCGGGGTAGTGGCTTCAATAAGAATTTGGAGACGATTCAAGAGTTGCAGCCAAAGGCAAAATTGACCGATGGGTTTACGGTTGATGCACGAATTGGCAATCAAAATGTGAAGCAGCAGTTTGATGCATTTTTGGATAAACTCCTCAAATGATTTTTGGTTCATAAAATGTTGGAACGGAAAGGATGAAATCAAATGAAATATAAATTTTGGAAAATTCTTATGATGGGAGTGGCCGGAGCCGGTCTGCTGACACTGACGCAGCTTCCCGCTCAGGCGGCGGAGCTTTCGACATTGGATGGTTATGACAGAGCAAAAGTAGCCGAAGAGAACTATAAGGCAATGCATGGTAATGCAGCGTTTCCACTTGAAGACACAGATCCGGAATACGCGGCAATCATGAAAAAATATATTTATGGAGATATTGCCGAGCAGGTTAAGATTACTCCGGTGGAACGGTCTTTAATAAAATTGGCTGTTCTTACTACGAATCAAAACGAGAAACTACTTGCTAATGCAGTTGAAGAAGCTTTGGCGGTCAAGGCAACGCCACTGCAGATTCGAGAGAGTATCTATCATGTTACGCCGTATATTGGTTTTGCCAAAACGACGACAGCTATAGAAATCATGGATGGTGTATTCAAGAAGCATGGAATCAAGCTGCCATTAGAAAAACAGGGCACTACCACCGATGAGAATCGTTTCGAGAGGGGTTTGGACTTTCAGGTTCGTACTTATGGGGAAAGCATTACAAAAATGAGAGCTTCTGTGCCAGCTTATCAAAAACATTTGCAAGATGATCTTTCGGCATTTTGCTTTGGAGACATCTATACAAGAGGCACACTTAATCTTAAAATGAGGGAAATGCTGACGGTTGCGGCGATTGGGACGCTCGGGATCGAAGCACAGTTTCGGAGCCACGTGAATGGGACCTTAGTTGCCGGAGCAACGCCGGAAGAGGTCATCGGGGTCATCACCAGCATGAATCCGTATGTAGGCTTTCCGCGGACACTTTGGATGATGAAGATTGCCAATGAATGTTTTGCAGCACGTCAAGAGCAGTAATATGATTTGATAAAAAAAGGAGACTGAGAAAAATGAAAATCATGATAGTTAATGGATCACCTCGTACAAAAGGGAATACTTTTTTAGCATTAGATGAAATGCGCAAAGTATTTGCTGCTAATGGTGTGGAAACAGAGTTCATCGAATTAGGAACTAAGGATATTCGGGGCTGTATTGCTTGTCGGAGTTGTGCAAAGACCGGAAAATGCGTCTTTGATGATGTGGTAAATGAGACAGCATCAATTTTTAACGAATGTGATGGGATAGTCGTTGGCAGTCCAGTATACTTTGCTTCGGCGAATGCTACGCTTATTGCATATTTGGATCGGTTGTTTTTTAGCACGCAGTTCGATAAGACCATGAAGGTAGGCGCTAGTGTAGTTATTGCGCGTAGAGGCGGTCTATCCTCTACGTTTGATGAACTGAATAAATACTTTACTATGTCCAATATGCCGGTTGCCTCGAGTCTCTACTGGAATAGTGTACATGGCCGGGAAATTGGTGAGGTAACTGAGGATTTGGAAGGAATGCAAAATATGCGCATCCTCGCCAGGAATATGACCTTTTTGATAAAGAGCATTGAGCTTGGCAAGGAAAAATTTGGGCTGCCGGAACAAGAACCGCGGACGTTTACTAATTTTATTCGTTAAATAATTGGAACTGACTTATAAAGAATATGAGGTGAAAAAGTATGGATCGTGTATGGTTGATTACAGGTGCAAACAGGGGGTTAGGTCGTGCGTTTGCGGAAGAAGCTCTGAAGCAGGGCGATCAGGTGATTGCTGGTTCGCGGCATATCCAGGACAATGATATCTTTTATCAACATAAAAATGTATTTGGTGTGCAGCTCGATGTGACAAAACCAGAAGAGGTGAGTCAGGCAGTCACGGATGGAATTAATCATTTTGGGCATATTGATATTCTAGTCAATAATGCAGGTTTTGGTATGAGTGGGGCGTTTGAAGAAACTTCAGATGCCGAACTACGTCGCCTTATGGAAACGGATTACTTCGGTGTGGTGGCAGTTACAAGGGAAGTAATTCCTTATATGAGAGATAAGCATAGCGGAATTATTCTCAATGTAGCATCTCAAGGAGGTCTTATGGGGTTTACAGGAAGCAGTGCCTATTGTTCGGCAAAATTTGCTGTAGTAGGTCTGTCAGAAGTATTGCATACTGAATTGGAACCTTTTGGTATCCACGTTGCATCCATTTGCCCCGGGTCTTTTCGTACGGATTTCCGTGATGGGAGCTCCATGCAGCATCCACTGAACCAATTGGAAGCTTACAAGGAAACAGGCGTGCATATAGCAGCCAAGTTTCTAAAGGAGAACAATCACAAACAGGCCGGAAATCCAGCTAAAGCAGCAAGATTCCTCTATCAAATCCTGCAACGAAAAAAACTGCCATCTCGTATTCTTATTGGGGAAGCTTGTTGCAGCCAAGTCAAAGAGGATCTACAGCATCAGTTGCGTGAAATTGAAACCTATGAGACGGATTCATCACAAACGGATTATTAAAACAATTATAAACTTGAAAGTTCATAGGGAAAATAAAAAACTAAGACTTATGGGGTGCACTTTGGTTTAGTTGGATTGTCTAAAGTAAATTAGAGTTAAATAACTAAAAGGTCAAAATAAAGGGGATAAACAATATTCAATCACAGAGTACAGACGCATATATTTATGAGAATAGCTGCTATGACAGAAGTTGATAGAATAGTAATGGGGGATTTATTTTGCAGGTTTTACAACAGATGCTCATCTTTTTTTTACTAATGTTCTTAGGGATAGCAGCACGGAAGAGGGGAATGTTAAATGAAAATAACCAGCAGCAGATTTCTGCACTGGTTATAAAAATTGCATATCCGGCAATTATTTTGTCTGGGGTGTCAGGCAATGCTCCGCGCATGCAAGGAGAGGAATTGCTTTTTTCATTGGTAGTTGCATTGGTAGTCTTGGTGTCGGCAGTGATATTAGGTAAGTTGGTTCCGTACCTTTTAGGATATCGACGGAAATATCATGGCATAATCAATGTCATGGTCGTATTCACGAATATTGGTTTCATGGGTATGCCGATGATTCAAGGTATTTATGGATCGGATGCGCTTATCTATATGACAGTGTTTCTGATACCGTTTAATATTTTATTTTATTCCTACGCTATTCAGTCGATACAACCAGTGGGTGAGAAAAAGAAAAGGTTCCAATGGAAGGAATTGGTCAATGTGGGAATGGGTGCATGTGTTTTGGCAGTCATTGTGTATTTTTCAGGGATACACTTTCCTTATGTGTTAAATGTTACCATCCAAATGGTAGGTGGTTTGACTGCACCACTGGCTATGATGCTGATTGGAGCATCACTTCCAGACATACCTTGGAAAAAACTCATTACGGAATATCGATTGATGCTTTTTGTATTGTTGAAGATGCTAGTCTTTCCGTCATTCGTTTTGTTAGGGTTGAGTCATTTCGTAACAAATCCAATCTTGTTGTCTGTGGCTCTTTGTGCACTAGCAACGCCATCGGGCAACATGCTGGCTATGCTTGCTGCGCTCTACAATAAGGAGTCGTTTTTGATGGCAACAGAAGGGATTTCGCTGACTACTGCGGTATCGGTCGTTACGATGCCATTAGTAGCCTGGATTGTTGGTATTGGATAAATTGCTATAATACAACGACTGCGATAAGGGCATAGTGATAAAGTCAAGAAAGAACAAAGAAGAAAGAAGGAATTTACCATGATAGGAAATAAGAAATTCACCAAGACAGGTGCAAAAATTTTAGCGGGATTGATGGCAGGAGGAATACTGACATTTTCTGCCGGTATAGTACCTGCGTATGCGGCAGAAAAACATGGAACAGAGCAAGCTGAAGGTATTGCGTTCTACGGTGGCAGAGATTTGCAGGAAATCCCAGTAAATCAGATCAAAAGCCCAAATGCGAACCCTTTTGGCTTGGTTTATAAAGGTGCATTGACGAAAAATGTACCTGGACAAGTCAACATTCATCCGGTGACCTATAATCTCAATGGGAACCGAATTGCTGCGAATATCTATACGCCAGCCGGTTATGAAAAAAATAGCACGAAGAAGTATGCCGCAATCGTAATCGCTCATCCAAATGGCGGTGTAAAAGAGCAAACAGCGGGCCTTTATGCGCAGCATTTGGCGGAAAACGGCTATATCACGATTACGGCGGATGCCTCTTTCCAGGGGGCAAGCGGCGGTACACCTCGTAATCTCGATAACCCCGCTTTTCGTGTGGAAGATGTCCATGGAATGGTGGATGTCATAGCTTCTTTTCCTGGTGTAGATGCAGACCGAGTTGGGGCTCTTGGTATTTGTGGCGGTGGCGGTTACACGCTGAAGGCAACTCAGACGGATAAACGTGTGAAGGCTGTAGCAACTCTGTCCATGTTTAATTCTGGTATCGTGCGAAAAGACGGTTTTATGAATTCAGCAAAGGATACAACGCAGAAGAGATTGGCTGAATCATCCGTAGAGAGAGGCAAAGAAGCTGCTGGTGGAGAAATTGCGCGTACACAAGGAATGGAATCGATGGAGATTTCGCAGGAGCAACTTGATAAAATGCCGACGCTCTATCGAGAAGGATATATCTACTATGGCAAGACACATCGTCATCCAAATTCCACGTTCCAGTATACGGTGCGTAGCAATCTGGACCTTTTTACCTTTGATGCAGCAGCCAATATGGATCTCATCAATCAACCTCTTTTGATGATTGCTGGCAAACAAGCAGATACACTTTATATGACAGAAGATGCATACCAAAAAGCAACAGGCACCAAAAATAAAGAGCTGTATCTTGTCGACGGTGCAACGCATATCCAAACCTATTGGGTACCGGAATATGTCAAACAGATTGTCGATAAACTTGTTCCTTTTTATGGGAAAAACCTTTAATCAATAACATAAAATGATAGGAGTTGGAAGAGTGAGCAAGAAAATATTGATTTTATCGGCTAGTCCCCGCAAAGAGGGCAATTCAGATCTGTTATGTGATGCTTTTTTTGAAGGCGCAATAGCGGCGGGACATCAAGTGGAGAAGGTGTCTATCCGTGAGAAGCAGATTGGCTTCTGCCAGGCCTGTTACGCCTGCAGAGAGTCACATGTTTGTTTTCAAAAGGACGATATGAAAGCAATTTTGGATAAAATAGTGGATACCGACGTGTTAGTTATGGCATCGCCGGTTTATTTCTACTCGATTGATGCACAAATAAAAGCTGTCATCGACCGGACCCTGCCACGTTGGACGGAAATTCGAGATAAAGAAACGTATTATATTGTAACGGCGGCTGAAAATAATGCTGCTGTGATGGAGCGTGCGGTCGAATGCTTCCGTGGCTTTGCGGACTGCTTTGCTGGCATGAAGGAAAAAGGTGTAATTTATGCCTGTGGGGTCTATGGAAAAGGTGAGATTAAAGATTCGAAATATTTAAATCAAGCAAGAGACATGGGGCAGAAGGCGTAGCCGTCCAGAGTCTAAAAAGTTATCAGAGAATAGGAGGCAGTAATGAGCGTGAAAATAATATTGGTTACGATGATGCTGTTATTTGGAATGACAGGAATGGCGGCCGCAGATGTATCTTCAATTGCTAAAGAGGATATTCAGACATCGCTAAAGCAGTCGGGGGGTACGGTGTTTCCTATTGGCGAGCCGAATGCAAAGAATGCCGCATATTTCACTGGTGAGAGCTATGTTTCGTGGTTATCCGATGGCGGTGTGCCTATTGGCAATGTGACCTTTGTAAATGGAGCTCATACGCATTGGCATATTCATCATAACTCTTGTCAGGTGCTGGTGGCTGAGTCGGGGCGAGGCTATTATCAGATTTGGGGTGAGGCCCCGCATGAACTAAAACCTGGTATGGTTGTCACGATTCCCGCGGGCGTGAAGCATTGGCATGGTGCTGCTCCGGGAAGCATGTTCCAGCATATTTCAGTCATGCAATCTGTGCCAGGGATAACGACTGAATGGTTGGAAGAAGTGGATCCTAAAGATTATCAGGTGTTGAAATAAAAAAAGAAAGGAATGAAAAGGATGCAAATATTTTCGAGACAAAATATCTCATATACAGCGAGAAGAATGCTTGCTTATTCATTGACAGCATTGATGTTGTCCCTGGGGACGCCTGTTGCTTTTAATACTATACCGCATATAGAAGCAGCTGGTCTAAGTCAGATGGGAACCCAGTCTGGTCCAGGAGTTGCTGTGACGGATACAAAATCGGGCAAACTTCAAGGCTATGTCCATGAGGGTATCTATAACTATAAAGGGGTACCTTATGCGAAGGCTGAGCGATTCATGCCACCGAAACCAGTAGACTCATGGTCAGGAATTCGCACAGCGATGAATTATGGGACGGTTTCTCCACAACTGGTAGATCAGAAAAATGATATTTATCCGCCACACTGGTATTGGCCACATTGGGAACCACGTAATCTTCCACAAAATGATGACTGCCAAAACTTAAATGTATGGACGCCTGGATTAAAGGATGGCAAGAAGCGTCCAGTCATGATATGGCTTCACGGTGGGGGATTTTCTATGGGGTCTGCCAGTGTTGAGGATGTTTATGATGGCGAGAATCTAAGCCGAAAGGGTGATGTTGTTGTTGTATCAGTGAATCATCGTTTAAATTCGGTGGGCTTTTTAGATCTCTCTGCTTATGGTGAAAAGTATAAGATGTCAGGTAATGCGGGCATGTTGGATGTCGTTGCCGCTTTGCAATGGGTTCATGATAATATTGCAAATTTTGGAGGAGATCCTAATAATGTAACGCTCTTTGGACAATCAGGTGGTGGTGCGAAAATCTTGACACTGATGTCCATGCCATCGGCAAAAGGCTTATTTCACAAAGCAATTGAAGAAAGTGGTGCTGTCGAACAGATGGGAATGACTCTGCCGCGACAAGATATTTCTCGACGCGTCGCAGAACTCACGTTGGAAAATTTGGATATTCCTGCTAATTCGGTGGACAAATTGCAGTCAATCCCATATGAAGAATTGGCGGAAGCTGCTAACAAGGCATATTTGCAAGCTGGGAAGGAATTTGGCCCGGAACGCATGTATATTGGTATGGGATGGACACCAGTTATCGATGGGGATGTCATTCCAAATAATCCAGTAAGTGAGGGCTTTTCCAATCAGGCGAAGGATATACCTTTACTCATTGGTTCGGTGGCAAATGAGTGGATGACGATAGATCAATGGAGAACGATGGCAACATCACAGATTGATAATAAAAATAATTGGAATGCAGATGAGGTAAAACAACGGCTAAAGGATAAGTATGGCGCGAATGCAGATAATGTTAGACAGGCCTTCCATCAAGCCTATCCCGATAAACCAGATGCTAATGCACTTTATGCAGATTCCTGGATTCGTACGCGTACGGTAAAGACGGCTAATCTCAAAGCTGATCAGAAGGGCGCACCAGTTTACAATTATGTGTTTACATGGGAAACTCCGGTTATGGGTGGTTTTGCAATGGCATACCATTGTGCAGAACTACCGTTTGTATTCAATAACATTGATAAATCTGCTACCTCGACAGGGGCAACAAGAGACGCCTATGCACTATCAAATAAAATCAGTCAAGCCTGGATAAATTTTGCTCGTACTGGAAATCCAAATGCGAAAGGATTGCCAGAATGGCCAGCTTATACGCGAGAAAATGGGGCAACGATGATTTTAGATAATGTTTCAAAAATTCGCTATCATTATGATGATGCTTTGATGAAATTGTTGGCTCCGAATTATGCTGAATGATATTTAAAAATTGAGGAACAATGGTGAGTTTTTAATGGTTTCAAATCAAAGGGGCTGTGAAATAACGCTCCTATAAAAACAAAAGAGGATTACTGGCTCGAAAGAGCCGGTGATCCTTATTTTGTGGTAAAATTTTACGTAACCAATGAAAAATTCAACCATTAATTATTTTAAAACAAAAC
>Ga0183099_1000442_pt1 | contig 30916 bp, 24 predicted proteins | sample Biomet1_FD_127788 | JGI IMG/M metagenome (GOLD analysis project Ga0183099, IMG submission 127788) | Microbial communities from bioreactor (seeded with anoxic lake sediment) at LBNL, California, USA - Biofuel metagenome 1 | ecosystem: Engineered > Bioreactor > Anaerobic > Unclassified ...
GGTTGTAATCAGCCGGAGTGTCTCATGCAGTTATCTGTTGCCCATACCACCCCGCCGCGCCTGCCACAGAACAAGAAGTGGTGGCGCAGCGCGATGTTTACCCGTTCGTTACTTGGCCTGGTGGCCGTGCTGAATGGCTATTTGATTGTGCAGATGTACGCGCAGCGCGAATATCTGTTTGCGATGCTGACGCTGTTACTGGCCGGAACCGGGATCTATCTGTTTGCCAGCCGCAAAGCCTACTCGTGGCGCTATGTCTATCCGGGTCTGGTCGGCATGGGGCTGTTCGTGCTGTTCCCGCTGTTCTGCACCATTGGCATCGCGTTTACCAACTACAGTGCCGTGCATCAGCTGAGCTTTGAGCGCGCGCAGTCCGTGTTGCTGCAGCGCCAGTTCCAGAGCGGCAATACGCTGAATTTCACCCTGCTGGGCAGTGATGGCCACTGGCAGCTGCAACTGCTGGATAGTGAGACCAGACAGACCCTGTTATCGGCACCGTTTGCACTGGATAACCAGCCGCAGCGTCTGACCATGACACCACAAACCGCTGATGCGGGGATGACGAAAGCGCCGCTGAAAGTGATCACCCAAAACCGTCAGGCCCTGGGTCAGCTGACCGCGGTGATGCCGGATGGCAGCGAACTGGTGATGAGTTCCCTGCGGCAGTTCTCGGCGATCAAACCGCTGTACAGCCTGCAGGATGATGGCCGTGGCCTGCGCAATAACCAGACCGGTGAGCTTTATCAGCCGAATGATGAGATGGGGTTCTATCAGGCCGTTGATGCCAAAGGTGAATGGATTGCCGATACACGCATGAGCCCGGGTTATACCGTCACGATTGGCTGGGATAACTTCCTGCGCGTGTTACAGGATAAGGGCATCCAGCAGCCGTTCATCAAGATCTTTATCTGGACCGTGCTGTTTGCCGGCCTGACCGTGATGTTCACGCTGGCGGTGGGGATGGTGCTGGCCTGTCTGGTGCAGTGGCAGCCGCTGAAAGGCAAGGCGATGTACCGCTTGCTGCTGATCCTGCCGTATGCGGTGCCGGGTTTTATCTCCATCCTGATTTTCAAGGGTTTGTTTAACCAGAGTTTCGGTGAGATCAACATGCTGCTGGAGCAGATGTTCGGGCTGAAACCGGAATGGTTCACCAACCCGATGCTGGCGAAAGCGATGATCCTGATCGTCAACATCTGGCTGGGCTATCCGTACATGATGATCCTCTGCATGGGGCTGCTGAAAGCCATTCCGGATGATCTGTATGAAGCCTCGGCACTGGATGGCGCGACCCCGCTGCAGAACTTCTTCCGCATCACGCTGCCGCTGCTGATCAAACCGCTGACACCGTTGCTGATTGCCTGCTTCGCGTTCAACTTCAACAACTTCGTGCTGATCATACCGGAGAAAACCGGGAATCGTTTATAGCTGCCCAAACCGCCTTATCTCGTACCACCTTTATCAAGGGCTTTTCACTTACCATTTGTCCAATACAACCACGAAGATTACCATTCTTATGAAGAGATACAAAAGCACCACATTTAGCTTTTAAAGCGGAAGAACAATCATTAATATCCAATGCAGGCCGATCCACATTCCAAAACAAATTTTCAATAGACCGCCTTGCTTCCTGTAACAATAGTTGCTTATCTTCTTCGGACAAAGAAAACTCATCTTTATCTACAACCTTTTCGGTCAATGCAATCGCCCAGTAACCCACTACCTTGTCATGATCACCATAAATGGCGGCATCACCGGAATTACTGTATTTAATTCCTTTATAATTAAACAATTCATTGTTTTCGGTCATGTAAAGCAGCGTTAACACTGAAGTCCATCCACACAGACTAGTTGCTAAATGAGGAATATGCTTACCCGCATTTTCAGCCAGGGCAGACAACAAATGCTTCGGATTATTAGAAGAAATAGCCTGTTTGGTAGTTAAATCCACAGCCTTTGCATTCTCGTAGTTTGGATAATGAGAGAAATCAGAGCTGATAACAAATAAATTATCCGCATTCAGATAAGACTTCAAAGCCCCTGCAATCCTTCTGCAAACAGCATGGTCTGATGTTCCCAAAACTATGGGCACAATCTTGTATTTCCCTTTCAGTACATAATGTAAAAAAGGGAGTTGAACCTCAATGCTATGTTCATCCAGATGAGGCGATTTGTCATTGGTGAAAAGTTCCGGATAACTTTCTACCAGAGTTTTCCCAAACTCAGTATCAACCTCTTCTTTCCCGTAAGGCATCAAAAAATCGCCGTCACAATACACCGCTGCACCCTCAAAGTAAACTTGGTGAGAAGAAGCAACTATAAAAACTCGTTTATAATCAACACTATCATCAATCTGATTGAAAGCCGAAGCAGCTATTCCCCCAGAAAAAACATATCCGGCATGAGGGCTGATGATAGCTCTCACATTTTCATATTGTTTAGGTGCAGCTTCTGCGAAAAGTGCAGAAAGCTCTTGTTGCAACACATCAGGATTTGCAGGATAGAATTGACCTGCCACAGCAGGATGCCGATTGAATATTGGATGCTCACTCATAATTAATAGAATTAAATATATGAATAAAGTGCCATTTGTATATAAACAAACATAACCTTCGGTTAGTTTTTAAGAAACAATGCGCCATGATCAGAGCAGTAATGATTCATTTATAGATTTTCCTCTCACTTAGAAGTGTAGATGTTTATTTTGTTCCACACATTGTTTACATGGAAAGGTTGTTGCCTGCCGCTATAGTTTACTACCGTTAAGCGACTTCCCTGAATTTCAAATCTATCAGTAAGCATCATATACACAGCAGCAGCGCGTTTTTCACTCACCTTTAGGTTTATATCAGCTGTACTTGCCTCTGTATCAGTATAGCTTGCAATTGTAACCATCTTTGCAGGATGTTTTTTCATATAATTAGCCACATAGTACAGATTAGCATCCTGATCTAACTCAATATTAGCTTTTCCTATACGGAAAACAATCACAGAAATCAGAGTTGTATCATTCTCTGCTGGTATTTCCATATTATTGTCTTTAAGTTCAGAAACCAACTGTTTATTCTCAAAGTGATCCTTGTACTCTTTCACCTGAAGCCTCAACGCATTATTCTGATCATTTAAAGACTGAACGAACACAGGATCAAAAACCTCTACTGTAGCAAATCCCCTTTTATTGAAGTGATAAGTAATGCCGGCCAACAAATTAAGCGTGACATCATTGTTTGCTGAATACTTTTCCTGACCATTAAAGTCATCACGCAATAAGTTACCATTAGCTTCCATATTCAGGCTCCATGCCTTACTCAACCTAAAGTCTACCTGCACCCCAATACGAAGGTCGGCACTGTTTGTTTTCTCCAAAGTATGCAAATATGGTTGGTACTCTGTAACGACATTCACATTCGAATCGGGGAAAGTATGCACAAAGCCCACTCCCAAAAGACCTAAAAGATTAAATACCCTATCTTCATTATAATGCATAAATATGTTTGTCAGATTAAACATAGCATCTATGTTAGCATTGAAGTACTTCACATTATAAATACTACCTGATAAATTATTCTTCGAAGTCCATCCCCCTAGTTGAACACGAGCCCCCACCTCCGGGGAAAAGTATTTTCCTACATTCAAAGCTATTGTTGAGCTTAATTTTTCGGAAAAAGCAGAGTACTCATGACTCTCACTAAACGTATACTGTCCGCCCAATTGACCCTGGATAAACCAGTTATCCCAATATCCATACAGTTTTAAAGCCTTTTCTCCGTTCTGAGCAAGACACACAACAGTAAAGGATAACATAGCTAAAAGAAAAAATACTTTTTTCATATTCATTCCTTTATTGGTTAAAGAAAAATCAGAATACCTTTTTCTATACAACTTAAATATAGAACACTCAAGTATAGCTCTTTGTTAAAATTCAATCGTTAATTTAATGATTATTCATAATATTTTACTGGGAGTATCAAGCTAATAAATTAAAAGTGATATAATACAAGTTACTTTCTTTGGATTCTCAAAATAATGCTACCAGCATTATACAAAAAGATCTGGATGATTGTTTATATAGATAGTTTTATATAAATATTCATTAATAAAATTGTCTACTTTTACATTTGGATTGTTGATATGATAAAGCACCTGAATTTTAATCAGTTAAAAACAAAAAGATTATGAAAAGATTATTATTAGTTTTAGCAATGGCTTGTGCATCACTTGGCATACAGGCACAAGTATATGATGATTTTAGGGTATTTGTAGGTAATATTTTGCTTAACAACAAAAACTATACAAATAATGAAGTTTCCAGTTTATATAATCATCATTACAACATCTCTGAGCAAAAGTTAAATAGCCTTTACATAGGATTTAACAAGAATTGGGGAGATGTAGCATTAGGAATTGAAATGAGTAGGTTCTTAAATTTACCTATCAATACAATCTACAGCGATTATAAAGAATATGGAGGTACATTGGGTTGGGGCGCTTTAGCAAAGAAACATGGCATTAAACCAGGGTCTGATGAATTTCATCGTTTAAAACAAAGGATGAATAATAAATCGACTTATTGGAGAAACACATGTAATGAATATAAGACAAAAAAGAATCCTAATGTAGCTGGCAAAAAAAGAGACATTTATCCTAACGAGTTAATGAAGTCATCTTTGCCTTACAACAAACAGAAAGAACAGAAAAACAAATACAAGAATTATGATAATAAAAGCAATAAAGCCAATTATAAAGAAAAGATAATAAAGATAGGATAAAGGATAGTAAAAACCAGGAAAAGGAGCATAAATCCAACAAGAATAAAGGCCAAAAAGAAAATAGAGGAAAAGGTAATATGAGATAAATATATAACGAAGTATTTAAGCTTTTAAAAGAAACAAAACATTTTGAATAACGCATTGTTATTTATATGAATAACAATGTGTTACCAAAATGAAAGCTACTTATATCTTTAGGATATTGTTTTTTGCAGCAATAGCTCTATTATATGGTTGTACAAACCCTGTAAAAGAAGTAAAAGAAAGAATGGCCGACAACTATCATCTGCACATGAATCAGTATGTCGCATTGATAAACTCGTCACTCGAGAATGTGCATTCCATTGTTTATGTGGATAGTGTTACCAAAAAGACTGTAAGTTCTTCCAGTTCATTAAAGAAAATCATAAAAAAGAAATTTTTCAGAGCTATTCCTTCAGCTATATTTCAGTTTGAATTATCTTCAATAGGCAATGATAAGATATCACTTAAGCAGTACAATGAAGCTCGTAATTATACTCTTCAAATAATAAAAGATAGCTTAAACCTACATATTAGATATAAGGACAAAAAGGTTGTGACTTCCTTAGTTGACAGTATCTTAACTTTCTATTCTAAACAATTCTCTGTAAATATAGCCTATTCATATTACAAGGAACAAAGAGATTATGCCGGAACTTTTTTACAGTTTCTGGAAACTGAGAACGAGGGTTATTGTAATGATAATAATCTGCTTCCCGGGGATTGTAACTGGGGATATATCTTTCTTTCGGCAAACGGCAAAAGTGTTTTTAAGTTTCAATGTGTTGGTTCGGATAGCATTCAATATAACGTAGGCAACTATGAAAAGAAATTAGATACATTAGTCTGCTCATTCAAAAATAGTTATTCATATCTCGAAAATTACGATAAGAACACTGGGGTAAGTATTTCTAATCCAAATGAAGGAAAGATGAGTAAAGAGGGCAAATTCAACTTAGAACTGCTACCGTGTGAATGTATTCAATACCCTTTTATCATTCGATATATGAATGAAGAAGGGGGAAACAATCGATTACAGACTTATGTAGTTAAGGTAGCAACATTTAAAGAGCAAGATAATTTTATAAAGTCAATAAGAAATATAAAGGTTATTGCAAAAATGATTAAAAATTGAAACAGAATATCCAAAAAGAATACGATGGTACAATAAAGTAATTGACACCATCGTATTCTTTTTGGATATTCTGTTTATTAGGATTTTAAAAAGGCCAGCTCATTTATCCTCAAAACATTTGTAGTTGATAAATGAATCCTAAAGAAACTCTATCTGTATTGTAATTATTGTAAGATCCTAAAGACTTTGCACGATCTGTATATTGGTATGAACGGCCTACATAGGTTAGAAAGAAATGCAGGTTGGATTCCATTGGATAATATTCTAAACCGGCAAAATATCCGTAAGAAGTACGGTATTTACCTTTAGAAAAACCTATCAAATCTTTTTTGAGCGATGCAGTTTCGTACATACCCTCTACAAATATGTTCCATTTAGGATTGAACCGATAATTCAATTTTGTTACTAATGACAAATATTCTGCATCAACAGCGTTTCCGTATCTACCGGAGTTAGTAATGCTGCTCATAATTCCATTGCGATCCAGTTGTTCATTGGAATACATAAAATCAAAGAACATATTGAAATTACCCTGTGTGAATTCATTTCCCAAAGCATAATAGTACATATTCTTACTTTTCGCTTCGTTCATTATTGAGGCTGACCAACGGGTTTTAAATGCATTATCCAAAAAACTCCCGTTCCAGTTTAGAGTATATACAAAAGGTGTTTTGCTTTGTATAATATGGGTATCACCTACATTATAAGTACTTGCGAAGCTACCATTCATTCCATTCAACACTTGAAGCTGTAACTGGTGACTATCATTGAGGTTATAAGCAAAGTTTACTCCAGTAAGGAAGTTGCTCATATTTTCAATCATGTCACTGTATTCATATATCTCAATAGGATTCAGATCAAACTCAATACCTCCATAAGCAGCACACTGTTTCCCTATGAACATAGAAAATTCATCCGTTAATTTCACTCCAATTCCTGCAATATCAATAGAAGTGGGCATATTATCAATATTACCACTGCTGTTATTTGGTCTATTTAAACGCTGTCTCCATCTGTAAGACAACCAGTCGTTAACTTTTCCCTTAGCTTCTATTCGAAATTGCCTCATATTGAACTTACTCATCTCATGACTACCATCAACAAACTGATTATCGAAACTAGCATTCATATTCAGATAAAAGTTGAACTTATCTGTCTTTTTCTTGAGATTCGTTACTTCCTCAAACAGACTTTTCGAGGAACTCATATCACTATCTTGTTGTGCCTTGACTCCAGTCATGCTCAACAATATGCCTAATAATATTATATACTTTTTCATACTCAATATTCATTAAAATAGGTTTGAATCTGTTGCCAGTCATTAGTCTTTGTTAGAGCCAGCATCAGCAAGATTCTTGATTTCTGAGGATTTAGCTCCTGAGAAGCAACAAATCCATATTCAGCATCGTTAACCTCTGCATCCAATGTACTTGGACCGGTTGGTACTCTTGATGAACGAACAACCTGGATGTCAGCCTTTCTAGCTCTGATAAGTTCCGGGAAAATATTCTTATGAATATTGCCATTCCCTACTCCTGCATGAACAATTCCTTTATATCCGGTAGCGATCAATGCATTAATAGCTTCATTTTCTACATTGGAATAGCTGTAGATAATTCCAACTTTAGGAAGTTTATTCAAATTATCAACTACAAACTCAGATTTCATAGTATGTTTTTTGGTAGGAATACGATTAAAAAATACTTTGCTATTAAAAACATAACCCAATGCCCCTGAATTAGGAGATTGGAAAGTCTCAACACTAATTGTATTTGTTTTCAACACATCTCCTGCTCCCAGAATAAGTCCGTTCATAACAACAAGCACCCCTTTATCGATGGACTCTGCAGCAGCTGCAGTTACCACAGCATTGTATAAATTCAAAGGACCATCTGCGCTAATAGCAGTAGAAGGACGCATTGCGCCAACAAGTACTACCGGTTTATCTGAATGTACAACAAGGTTTAAAAAATAAGCGGTTTCTTCCATGGTATCGGTTCCGTGAGTAATTACAATACCATCTACTTTACTATCGGCAAGCAATATATTTATTCGCTTTGCCAATGTGAGCCATACATCGTCAGACATATCCTGTGATCCTATTCTGACTATTTGTTCACCAGTAACATTTGCTACATTTTTAATATCTGGAACAGCATCCAGCAATGCACCGATGGCTACCTGTCCCGCTGTGTAATTTGTTTTTGTACTTGAAGTGCCAGTTCCGGCTATTGTACCTCCCGTAGCCAAAATGTGAATATTTGGCTTTTGAGCCATAACTGTTAATGCGGAAAGCAACAAACAAAGGACAAAAAATTGAAATCTTCTAATAGCTTTCATAACAATAAATTTAATGGATTATAAAAATAATTTTTAAGAGAAAAATTGAATCAGCAACAAACCTACGCCTACGGCCACCACAGTCGAAATAAGGCCAGGCATCATAAATGAGTGATTCAATACATATTTTCCGATACGAGTGGTACCCGTCCGGTCAAAATTAATTGCCGCTACAACTGTTGGATAGTTAGGAATAAAGAAGTAGCCATTCACCGCCGGAAACAATGCAATAAGCATGTACGGCGAAATAGCCAGTGCAATACCCAGCGGCACCAGTGCCCGTACAGTAGCTGCCTGACTATATAGTAAAATAGACATTACAAAAAGTGCAATACCGAAAAGCCACGGCGTTTGGGTTACAATTTCTTTAATTGATGCAGTCAATTCAGCGAGGTTACCCTCTAGAAATGTATCTCCCATCCAGGCAATACCAAAGATTGCTATCACCGCCTGCATTCCAGCAGGGAATACTGTTCCCTGAGTAGCTTTTATTCCGTCTGTTTTAGTAAATAAAAGAATCAAGGCAGCTGCCGACAGCATTAAAATCTCAATGATAGACGACATACTCAATTTCACCATTTCACCATCTACAAGAAACGAAGGTCTTAACCCATCGAACGAACCAAATAGCACTATAAAAAATGTTGCAAAAATAAAGATAAAAACGGATACTAATGCGTTACGATTATTTTCGACTTCTTTAGTTTGTATTTTTTTTGTGTCAAACTCACCTTCTGCTATTCTCTTTTGAAATTCAGGGTCATCCATCAGCTCCTTGCCTACATATAAAGAATAAAATGCGCCAATCAAGACTCCAATCAGAGTAGATGGAATAGTGATTTTTAAGATGTCGAATAAGGATATATTATATCCCGACAACAATCCAAGTAGTGCTACTGTTGCCGCTGAAATTGGACTTGCCGTAATGGCTTGTTGTGATGCAATAACCGCAATACCCAATGGGCGTTCAGGTCTTATCTTTGTTTCTGTGGCAACTTCTGCAATTACTGGCAGAACAGAGTAAGCGACATGCCCTGTTCCTGCAACAATCGTAAACAAGTAAGTCACAATCGGGCTCAGCCAAACAACCTTTGAAGGGTTTTTCCGCAACAGCCGCTCAGCAACTTTTACCATATAATCAAGCCCACCCGCAGCCTGCATGCAAGAAGCTGCAGAAATCACCGCTGCAATCATTAACATCACATCAATAGGAGGCGCTGTAGGTTGGAGCCCAAATACAAATGTAAGGATAGCTAGCCCTACTCCCCCCATTACTCCCAATCCTATACCTCCCAATCGTGCTCCAACAAGAATAGCTATTAACACAAATACCAATTGTAGAATCATATTGCATTAGTTTCAAATACAAAATCCTTGATTAATAAACAAAAGAACTATTCTATTACATTTTCATTAGAACAAATATACCCCCAAATAGGTTTGATAATCAGCATAATAAAACCAGAATATTATGAGAACTATTATATTCGCATTTATGTTATTAATAAAGCATTAGGGCCTTTTTTTATATATAGCAGCTAAAAAGATTATAGTAGATTTTAATTAATGCCATAGCGCTATGAAAACGTTTTTATTGATACTTATGTTACTATTTTCAATGAATACATTCTCCCAGGAAATAGAGAATAAAGAGAATTCCTTTAATGGATATTTTGATGTAAATAATAAGGATAAAGAAAAAGTGCCTTTACTTGGAACAGCTGAAAGTTATCTGTACCAGTCTGGAGTGTTTCTGCAAAAATCAGCCAAATACCGATATTTTGCTCTTGGTTCTTTATCTGTCAGTATAATTATGTCCTCAATAGCTTCAAATTCAGAGAATAATAGTGATAATTCTAATAGTAATAAAGACATCTGTTATGCAGCTTCCGGAATATTTTTAGTATCGTCCATAGTTTGCACTATTGTGTCTATCAATTATAAAATAAAAGCAGGAAAGCAACTCAAATTTTCAGCTAGAGGTGGAACTGCCAGTATTGCATATATATTTTAATTAAAGCTGTAAGATTATGAAAAAAATCATACTTTCATTCATACTTCTAATTTCACTGAATGCATTCGCACAACAAAAAGAGAATTTGGAGAATGAGATAAAGAAAGACTCAAAACTAGAAAATAAAGACAGCTTAAATAGATCATTGACTGTAAACTATGAAAGTATTTTATATAAATCAGGTGACTATCTGCAAAAATCAGCATATTATGAATATGCAGCTATTAGTTCATTTGCAGCAGGAATTGGTCTTATGTGGGTTGCTTTTAACAATTTTGACTTTTGGAGCGGGGATGACGGTAACATCGCAACAAGTGCTTTCAGTGCTGTTGCTGCCATTTTATTTTTCACATCTGCCATTGCCTGCACAATTGCATCAATCAGATATGATAAGAAAGCAGGAAAAGAGCTAAAATTATTTATGCGTGGCGGAACAGGTACTATCGTTATAACATTTTAATTTATAGAAAGATAAAACATATTTAAAAGAGATCAATATTTCAACAAATATCATTATATTCGCAATATTAAAAAGGGATCTATATGAGAAACTATGTTTTAATATTCATTCTTTTATTACTCCCAATGAAGACTCTTGGACAAAAGAGCCCAGAGTCTGTTGTAATCGATTTTTATAAATGGTACTTTAGTGTCATAGAAAGCGGGCAAATAGAAGAATATCAGCCTGTATTCATAGCAGATTCAACTGGAATGACAACTCTGAATATGAATAAATACATAGAGAATCTTATACTTTATAATTTTACTGACAGCCTTATAAAGAATGAAATTTCTTCGTATCAGAATTGTATTAAAGAAGTTAGCAAGACAAAATTCGATGAATTAAACGAGAAGTTTCCTAACCTCGACGATTACAAAAATATTGGCTGTGATTTCTTCAATATTTACCGTTGGATAATGGATGTTGAACCAATGAGCGGTGTAGAAATATTAGAGACAATAAAGATTGATGAGAATAAGATCATTATCAAAGGGCAATTTTTTAGAGGTGATGAAATGGCAAAGGATAAAAGTTATTGGAATAAATATCTTTATGTTGCCTTGAATAAAAAAAATAATACCTGGGAAATTGATCAGATTGAGATTAGAAAGACAAACGAGAAATAGCTCTTTCACACTTTCCATTGAAGGATTACAATTTCAGAAAGTATCTTTTAATTTAGCTTTTTATTATTACTTAGTCGCCATTTTTTCAGAATTAATGTGGCTTTCATCTTCTGGTTCTGCATGAATATAAACCTCACTTCTATTTATTAAACAGTTTATATTCTTTTCTATTTTATCACAGATCTCATGAACCTGCATCAATGATAGATCTGATTGTAAATGCACATTTACCTTAATAAATGTATCAGCTCCAGAAGAGCGAATCTTAAGACTATGAAAAGACTTCACTTCCGGTAAGGATAATAATTCTTTTTCTACTATTTGGATTTTATCTTGTGGGGCAGTATCCAATAAAACATCAATAGCCTTTTTGCCTAACCTTAATGATACAGAAACTACGAGAACTGCTACGAACAAAGCAGCTATAGAATCAGCAAAGTAAAAACCAAAGTTTGCACATATTAATCCAAACAAAACCACAGCAGAACTCCATATATCTGTTGAGAAATGCAACGCATCAGCTTCCAAAGCCTGACTATTGTGTTTCTTTGCTACTTTGTACAATGCTCTGGATCTTTTTATATCAATAATAATCGCACTAATAACTACAATATAACTCCATGCATTAACCTCTATATGTGTATTGCCAGTAACCAAGCGACTTGTAGCTTCATAGACTATCCAGACACACGTAATAAGAAGAAGCAAAGTTTCAATTAAAGCTGAAAAATTTTCTATCTTACCATGTCCATAGTTATGCTCTTTATCTGCTGGCTTATCAGAAATGCTAACAGAGAAAAAAGTAATAACAGCCGCAACAAGGTCGAGGGTGGAATGTAATGCTTCGGAAAGTATGCCCAAACTACCAGTAAGAATACCGATAATCATTTTAAACGCAGTTAAAAATATAGCTGCAAAGACTGATAGCAAAGCAACTCTTTTCTTTTCATTTTTCATCATTACCCATTATAGCCCAATTCATTAGACTTATTTTATTTTGATACAAAGCTATAAAAATTAGTTAAAAACAATCAATTTCATTTTAAAAAAAACAGTTTTCCAACTAATATAGATTTAGTCTAATTACATCTAATAAAAATCACTTAAAAAATTAGAATAGAATAATAATACTCAAGGTCTTAACTTCTGATAGAGTAGATGCTTTAATAAGATTTCTTAAATCGATAATAATTTTATCGCTACGAATCTCTTTATACAAAACTATTTTAGTACTTTTGCCACATCTTTTTTTAAAGAATAAAAGACAACGGCAAGCAATCGCATTAGTCTATAAACAATTACAATTGAATCATACTTAGATGACAAACTTTGATAACAGAAATTTGGCTTCTCGCGGGAAATCCGCCTTTATTTTTTTTAAAACTAAATGTAAAACATGGGGAACCAAATACAAATCTTTTTACCAGAACTCTCCTTGGTATAAGAAATTAGTTATAGTCTTTTGTTCCTTAATTCTTTTATTCTCTCTCTATCTATTCATGGTAGATATAAACTTCCTTTGGTTGTTTGGGAAATCACCGAGTATGTCGAGCATAAATAATCCAAACCAAAGTGTTGCCTCAGAAATCTATAGTGCAGATGGAAAATTAATCAGTAAATATTTTAGAGAGAATAGAACTCCGGTAAAATTTGAAGAAATTTCGCCTATATTAACAAAAACACTTATCTGCACTGAAGATGAGCGCTTTTATGAGCATTTTGGAGTTGATTTAAAAGGAGTTTTTGCTGCAATAAAGGATATGACTCAAGGCAATGCACGTGGTGCAAGTACTATTACTCAGCAGTTAGTGAAAAACATGTTTAAGGTTCGTTCGCAATATTCCAGAGGCCTTTTAGGAAATATCCCAGGACTCAAATTGCTGATTATGAAATCAAAGGAATGGATTACAGCTGTAAAAATTGAAATGTTCTATTCCAAAGAGGATATCCTTACCATGTACCTTAATACGGTGGACTTTGGTAGTAATGCTTACGGCATTAAGACAGCATGTAAAACATATTTCAACACGACCCCTCAGCATATTACTATTGAACAAGCTGCAACATTAGTCGGTTTATTGAAAGCCACTACTACTTACAATCCACGTCTTAATCCTAAAAACAGTATTAAACGACGCAATGTAGTATTGGAAAACTTATTAACCCATCGTCTAATTAGTTCTGCCGAATTTGATTCACTTAAAAAGATTCCAATTAAACTAAATTATAGCATTGAGACTAATTATGGCGGACAGGCACTTTACTTTAGAGAGGCTGTAGCGGAATCTCTTAAAGATTGGTGTAAAGAGAATGATATTGATCTGTATTCTGATGGATTGAAAATATATACTACGCTAGATACCAGAATGCAAAAATATGCAGAAGATGCTGTTGATAAACAAATGCGTATTGTACAACGAAACTTTGATAGTCATTGGGGAAAAGAAAATCCTTGGCAAGACAAAAATCATAAAGAAATTGTTGGATTTATTGAAAGTTTAGCAAAAAAAACTGTATTTTATAAGATTCTGGAACAAAAATATCCTAATCATCCGGATTCTGTTAACTATTATATGAATAAACCTCACCGTCTGAAAGTCTTTGACTATAACACAGGAGAGAAGGAAATGAATATTAGTGCAATGGACTCTATCCGTTATATGGAACGATTTATGCATACAGGATTTGTTGCTATGGAGCCTCAAACAGGATTTGTCAAAGCATGGGTCGGTGATATAAACTTCAATTCATGGAAATATGATAAAGTCCTATCCAAACGCCAACCAGGTTCCACCTTTAAATTATTTGATTACACCACAGCAATCAATAAGGGAATGTCTCCTTGTGATGAACGAGTAGACCAATATATTGAGTGGGAAGTAATGGAAAAAGGAGAACTTAAAAAATGGACACCTCGCAATGCTAATGGGAATTACTCTGGTCAAACATTGACACTAAAAGCTGCTTTTGCAAGATCTATAAACAGCGTTGCTGTGCAAATAGCAAAGGAAGTAGGTATTGAGGAGATTATTAAAACTGCTCATGCAATGGGTATAAAAACTCCTTTAAATAATATCCCTTCCATTTCTTTAGGTTCCTCAGATGTTTCACTACTTGAGCTAGTCAATTCATATTGCACGGTTATCAATGATGGTATGACGCATGACCCTGTACTGGTTACACGAATTGAAGACCGAAATGGCAACGTATTGTATAATTATGTACCTGAACAAAAACAAGCTATCCCATACGAAACTTCTTTTCTTATGACACAAATGCTTCTCGGAGGACTTACAGAACCTATGGGAACAACTCAAAACTTATGGTCGTTTGACTTATTCAAATACAATACCGATTTTGGAGGAAAAACAGGAACATCATCCAATCACTCGGATGCATGGTTTGTTGGTGTTACTCCTAACTTAGTTGGAGGCGCATGGGTTGGAGGCGAACATCGTAGTATTCACTTCAGGACAGGAAAACTGGGAGAAGGTAGTAAGACGGCTTTGCCTATATTTGGCTATTTCATGGAAAAGGTACTTGCCGACACCCAATTATCAAAGTACAGAGCAAAATTCCCTAAACCGAAACAACCAATCACTAAATCTTATCAATGTCAGTCAGCTTACCCTAAAGCAGAAAATGACTCAATTGACGAGTTAGCAACAGATAGTCTTGCTGTAGAACAAGAAGGTATAGAGGAAGTTATAGAAGAATAGTTCTAATAAAACAGAAAAAAAGGGAGTGCTTATTTAAATAAACACTCCCTTTTTTATATCAATTTTAAGAAGAGGACTTAATTATTTATTTTTTCAAGCAGTATTTATATACTTCACCTCGTTTTAATATGTAAACTAATTTAATTCTATTTTGCGATGAGGAAGAACACAACATTACTAAACATCACCAATAAAGCTTTATCTGCACTATTGTTATTACTCGGATTTAGTGCCTGCACGGGTGGCATAGGTGGAGGTAGAGAGGAACCATGTATGTATGGAATGCCATATGTAAAACATTCTATAAAAGGTAAAGTTGAAAGTCAATCAGGAGTGTCTATCAAAGGAATAAGAATAATTTGTAGCATTAAAAATAATTGGATGCCTCAAGACACTTTGTTATCTGATATAAAAGGAGAATTCACCCTTATCAAGCAACTCATAGAACCAGATGTAACTTACAAACTTGTTTGCACAGACATTGATGGCACTGATAATGGTTCCTATAAAGAAGATTCAGTAAATGTAGATTTCAAAAAAAGCGACCTAACCGATGCTTCTGGATGGTTTCAAGGGAAAGTCACAAAGAATGTGACGATAAAACTGACCGAGAATGGGAAATGATTTAGGCCTAAGAAAGATTCTCGCACTAGAGATTGCCCGCAAAATAAGAATCAATAAAGTTAAGCTCCACCCTCTTCGCCAACTCTTCTGGGAGTGTACTTTACGGTGCAATCTTCACTGCCGGCATTGTGGCAGCGATTGCAAAAAAACAGCATTAAAGGATGACATGCCTCTATGGGATTTTCTTAATGCTATTGACACTATAGCTCCACATGTTAATCCGGCAGAAGTCTGCATTATTATAACCGGCGGCGAACCATTAATGAGAGGTGATATTGAAAGCTGCGGACTAGCCCTTTACCGCAGAGGGTTTCCCTGGGGAATAGTATCTAACGGACTTTATCTCACCCGCGAACGACTTGATGGATTATTGGCTTCAGGGCTTCATTCCATCACTATAAGTCTGGATGGATTTGCCGAAAAGCATAACTGGATGCGTGGACACCCTGAAAGTTTTATCCGGGCCACAAATGCCATTAAGATGATTGCATCAGAAAAAGAATTAAGCTGGGATGTAGTTACATGCATAAACCGCAAAAACTATAAAGATCTGGATGCATTTAAAGAATATCTTATTTCGATAGGCGTAAAGAATTGGCGGATTTTCACTGTATTCCCGGTAGGTCGGGCAGCAGAATTCCCCGAACTTCAACTTACAGATGAAGAATTTACAGGTTTAATGGAATTTATAAAGAAAACCCGAAAAGAAGGAAATATTCATCTTAGCTATGCGTGCGAAGGATTCCTGGGAAAATATGAAGGAGAGGTCAGGGATAATTTTTATTCTTGCGGAGCAGGAGTCAGCGTGGCTTCGATTCTGATAGACGGATCTATTTCTGCTTGCCCAAGTATTCGCAGCAATTTCAGTCAGGGGAATATTTATCAGAATGATTTCATGGATGTGTGGAACAATCGGTTTGAAGATTTCCGTAACCGTGACTGGATGAAAAAAGATCAATGTGCAGCCTGCAACCTATTTCGTTATTGTGAAGGGAACGGAATGCATCTTCGCAATGATGAGGGCGATCTGCTTCTTTGTCATTATAACAGACTCAACAACTAATTACTCTACTTTCACAGCTGGCTTAAACTAAACTTCAAATCCCGCCTTCGCATTTAATAATGTATAGGCGGGATTCTTTATTTATATTTCAGCACAGTTAAGGATAGTTCTTCTGTCAGTAAAAGCGGGATAAGTCGTTATAAACTAAGACAAATATAAACAAATAAGGCTTACTATTACAAATACATTTCACTTTAATTAAAACTTATTTTTCAATTATAAAGCAAATTATAATAACATCGTATTTACTATTATAATGCTATAAAATCATTTATTAATAATAGATACAGCATAGATAAGTAAGCATAAATAAAAAATATGTATTCTTTTTATTAGTTATTTCTTTCTTTTAATTGATAAACAGCTTATCTTTGCACAAACAAATAATATTGTTGACATAAAATAGCCATTAATAATAAAGAAACTTATAATAAAAGATATGAAAAAAGCCTTAATTTCTGGAATTACAGGGCAGGACGGTTCCTTCTTAGCTGAGTTCTTATTACAAAAAGGATATGAAGTACATGGAATACTTCGCCGCTCTTCTTCTTTCAATACCGGACGTATCGAACATCTATACTTTGAAGAATGGGTAAGGGATATGAAAAAAGAACGAACCATTAATCTTCATTATGGAGATATGACTGACTCCAGTTCTCTTATCCGTATTATTCAGCAAATTCAGCCGGATGAGATTTATAATCTGGCAGCTCAAAGCCACGTAAAGGTTAGTTTTGATGTTCCTGAATATACTGCAGAAGCTGATGCTGTGGGTACTCTTCGTATGCTGGAAGCTGTACGTATACTTGGATTGGAAAAGAAAACAAAAATATATCAGGCTTCTACATCTGAGCTTTTCGGTCTTGTACAAGAAGTTCCACAAAAAGAAACAACTCCTTTCTATCCTCGCAGCCCATATGGCGTAGCTAAACAATATGGTTTCTGGATCACAAAGAACTATCGTGAATCTTATGGTATGTTTGCAGTAAACGGTATTTTGTTTAATCACGAAAGTGAACGTCGTGGTGAGACTTTCGTAACCAGAAAAATATCTTTGGCAGTAGCTCGTATTAAGCAAGGTGTGCAGAACAAACTCTATATGGGAAATCTTGATTCACGTCGTGACTGGGGTTATGCAAAGGATTATGTAGAATGTATGTGGCTGATTTTACAACACGATGTTCCTGAGGACTTTGTTATTGCCACCGGTGAGATGCATACTGTACGTGAATTCTGTACACTGGCTTTCAAGGAAGTAGACATAGACATTCGCTGGGAAGGTGAGGGAATAGACGAAAAAGGAATTGATGCAGCTACCGGACAAGTTTTGGTAGAAGTGGATCCAAAATATTTCCGTCCTGCAGAGGTTGAACAATTATTAGGTGACCCAACCAAAGCAAAAACATTACTTGGATGGAACCCTACACAAACTTCATTCCCGGAACTGGTAAAAATCATGGTACAGCATGATATGGTAAAGGTTAAAAAGATGATCGCAAATAAATAATGATGGAAAAAGATGCTAAGATTTTTGTAGCCGGACACCGCGGATTAGTAGGTTCTGCTATTCTAAATAATCTTAAAAAGAAAGGATATAATAACTTTGTGCTTCGTACACACAAAGAACTGGATCTATGCAATCAAGCTGCTGTAAAGGAATTCTTTAATCAGGAGAAGCCGGATTATGTGTTTCTGGCAGCAGCACATGTAGGTGGTATTGTAGCAAACAGCCTTTACAGGGCCGATTTTATTTACCGTAACCTGGAAATACAGAATAATGTAATTTATAATGCTTACTGCACAGGAGTTAAAAAACTATTGTTTCTTGGAAGTACCTGCATTTATCCGGGAAATGCTCCACAACCAATGAAGGAAGACTGTTTACTTTCTTCAGAATTGGAATACACCAATGAACCGTATGCAATAGCTAAAATAGCCGGACTGAAAATGTGTGAAAGCTTTAACCTGCAATATAATACAAACTATATAGCGGTAATGCCCACTAACCTTTATGGCCCTAATGACAACTTCAATCTGGAACGCAGTCATGTATTGCCGGCTTTAATTAGAAAGGCTCATTTAGGCAAACAATTGATGGCTGGTAACTGGGAAGAGATTAGCAAGGATTTTAATGCTGCTCCAGTAGAAGGTGTAAGCGGAACTGCTACTCAGAAAGAGATTCTTGAAAAGCTAAACAAGTACGGCATTACTCAATCTGCTGATGGTAAAGTTAATGTAGAAATATGGGGTACAGGTGCCCCCCTACGTGAATTCCTTTGGAGCGAAGATATGGCCGATGCCTGCGTCTTTATTATGGAGAATGTAAATTTCGCTGATTTGAAAGGAACTAGTAAGGAAGTGCGCAACTGTCACATCAATATTGGAACGGGAAAAGAACTTTCTATAAAAGACCTGGCTTATCTCGTTGCCGAGAAAGTTGAATTCAAAGGAAATATTATTTTCAATACTGATAAACCAGACGGAACAATGCGCAAGCTGACTGATCCTTCCAAACTTCACAGTCTTGGCTGGAAGCACAAAGTGGAACTTGAAGATGGTGTTTCTATGATCTATGATTGGTATAAAAACAAATAAGAGATCAGTTTATAAACTAATATAAAGAGTTCTGAGATAGATTTATTTTTCTCAGAACAAAATATATAGATTAATTAATAGATAGATAAAACAGGGCATTAAAAAATGCCCTGTTTTTATATTCCCTAAGTCAGTAAATAGACGGAAAACTGTTTAACAATAATCAATCAGCTACCTTTAAGTAACTTGTTCTTAAGAATAACTTCCATTACTTTTTCTTTCCATGTTCTCGAGATAGGAACCTTGTATTTATCAATGCCAAGCGTATTACCCTCAATATTCGAGACTCTCTCAATATTGATAATAAAAGACTTATGTGTCTGAATAAAAAGCTCTTCCGGCAGATTTTCTAGAATTAACCGCAGCGTAGAGTGAGTTATGATCTTTCCAGATAAAGTTTGAATTGATACATAATTCTCTACTCCCTCAATATACAATATATCTTTAAAGAATATCTTTTCCAGTTTCTGATTTGCTTTCACAAATAAATAGTCAGGTTTGGGAGATGATGCCTTTTGCCCCACTATCAAATCATAAGCTTTATTAACCGCTTTCAGAAATCGTTCGAATGAAATTGGTTTAAGCAGATAATCTACAACTTCAAGATCATACCCTTTAATTGCATATTGCTCATAAGCACTGGTAATAATTACTTTGGGAGGATTAACCAAACTAACCAGAAAATCAATCCCCGACATGTAAGGCATCTCAATATCGAGCAATAATAAATCTATCTGCTGAGTTTTCAAAACATTGCTTAACTGAATCGCATCTTCGCAAACAGCAACTAACTCTAAAAAGTCGAGCTTGTCAACGTAACCTTGAAGTCCTTTTCTTGCTATAGGCTCATCATCAGTTATTATACATTTTAGTTTCATTCTATAGTTCAATAGTTAAGTTCGCACTATAAGAGACAGGCTTTTTAGAGATTAAAAGCTTATACTTACCCGGATATAAGAGCTCGAGCCTTCTTTTAAGATTATCCAATCCTATTCCTCCTTTCTTTAAAGTAGCAATAGGCATTTGAGGAATAGCATTAATCACTTCAAATAATAATTTATTTCCTTCTAACCGAGCCTCTATCTTTATCCAATATTCACCTCCTACATATTTAAATGCATTTTCAACCAACGGAAACAAAAGTAATGGATGAATCATCTGATCTTTTAACAGAGGATCAAAAAAAATATTCAACCGAAGGGTCTCTTTCATTCGCACTTTTTGCAAATCAATATATGTAAGGATGAAATTAACTTCCTGCTCTATCTTTACAGTCTGATTGACATCGTAAAGCTGATAGCGCAACAATTCAGAGAGCTGTTCTATGGTTTTTCTAGGTGTTTCATTCGTCTCATCAATCTGGAAATAGATTGTATTAAGCGCATTAAATAAAAAGTGAGGATGAAACTGCGCTTTTAGAAACTTCAATTCCGTTTCTATCTGCATATTCTTAACCTTTTGATTTTGAATTTTTTGGTCTACATATGCATCTAGAATCTGATTCCCACGGAAGATAGAATAAACAATAATGAGCAACAGTGAAAAGATAACGCTTGCAATAACAAAATCATCTACTCCCGGAGGATCATTCGTGAAATAATGTATAATTACCAAGCTGGGATTAATAACTACAATTCCCACCAATAAAATATTCAAATATTCTAAAATTAATTTCTTAATATTCAGTTTACCGGTGCTCTTGCTGCTTCTTCTCAGGAAATAATACATAATTGCCTGAAAGATATATGCAAGAATTATAGCTGAAATAAATTCTATAAGATTAAACGCAATAGGCCTTTCCCAAAACTTATAGCCTGTTGGGGTATCACTAACCAACCGAATACCGGCTAATACAACGACTGCAAAAAGCATTGGAACAAGCCAGAACCATCCGTTATATTTTTTCATCTTAAATATTTAAGGTTTATAAAATTACAAATTTATTCTTTTTGTATCAAAGGATTCTCTTTTTTTCTTGAATTCTTTTGACTCACTGCCCTTTTTAAATCGAAAGATAAAAGAAACTCCAATAATACATCTGTCATTTTGTTCATTTACATTAGCCCAACTGCCGTTAAACAAACCGCTTACTTTTATTCTGTAGCTGTTAAATATGTCATTTGAATATATTCCTAATGTTGCATTTCCTTTCCAGAATTTCTTTTGAATACCTGCCGAAACTCTCCACATTGGAAAAACAAACATTTGCCCCAAAACCATTTTACTATTGTAGAACCCGGAAAGCTCGGCCGACCAGTCTTTTGGCAAATTTATTCTGTTATTCATATTAAACAAAATGGTTGTCTGTCCGTTTTTATTCGTAACTCCATCTTCATTCCATCGGTAATTATTCCTGGTTATTCCCACATTTACACTAGATTGCCAAAAGGATAATATCGGAAGATTTCCAACTCCCATTCTTAATCCATACGAATTATAAGATGCCATATTTGTAGGCATAACATAAACCCGGCTACTGTTTTCCTTCAATAAATATGATTTCACAATCGCCTGTTGGGTGTTGCTATAAAACAAACTTACCCTGTAATTACTCTTGATTATATATGACAGGTCAAAATTATCTGAAAACTGTGGTTGCAATGCAGTGTTTCCCTGCTCATAAGTATAAGCATCAAAGATATAGGTAAACGGATTCAGATTTGCATAATTAGGTCGATCAATTCTTCTTCCATAAGTAAGATTAAGAGTATTCTTATTTCTAAAGCTATAACTCAGAACAACGGTTGGAAATATATTTGTATACGATTTAGTAAATGATGAGTCACTAATTTCCTCATTACCTGGCTGATGTCCTTTTATATTGGTATTCTCAATTCGAAATCCAGCTTCCAGATTAAACTGATTTTTAGAAACCTTTGCGCTGACATAAGCCGCATTTATGTTCTCATCATAAATGAATTGACTACTTAATCCATAATCCGGCCGCCAGTTTGCTCCCACTTTATTCTTATAAGCTGAAGAGTTATCGATATTCACAAATACAGATTTCACGCCTGTCTCAAAAGTCAACTTATCTGAAACGGGATAAGAGAGATCTACTCTGCCAGAGTACATTCCAATGGTTCCATCCTTAAGACCTTTTGAAAGTGTTTCTGAAGATGAGCCATTCTCCGCCGTAAACAAATCATCGTGCAGTTGATCCTCATTAACCGAATAATGGAGATAATCAAACGAAGCGCTGATCTCTTTACCAATGCTGTCTATTTTATGAATCATACTTAAACTAGTAATCAGATTATACGTTTTATTTAAAGTCTTAGTGGACGAATAAAGTGTTGAATCTTCCTTGCCTACATAGGTATAGAATGAGGAGTTTATTGTTCCTTTCTCTGATCTATTCGCAGAATAGCCATTAGCAGACAGCTCAAATGTAGTATTCTCTGATGGAAAATAATGAATACCTGCATTAAAATAGTGGTTGTCATCGGCTCGTTTACGATATGAATCTTGATTAAAGTTTGTTTTTTGTCCAGAAAGTGAGTTATCAAGTTCCCCTGTTAATCTTTAAATCAACTAAGCCATGTCCGGTGTAATAGCCATACATTCCATAAATATTAAACTTCCCATTACGATGATTAAACGAAAAATTATTGTTTGTTCTTCCATACTTCCCCTGCTCATAATTTGAATTCAAAGTCATATTAAGCCCCATTAGTTTTATTCTTTTAGTTTTAATATTGATAATGCCGGAATTTCCGCTGGCATCATATTTTGCAGAAGGGTTGGTTATTAATTCAACTTTATCAAGCGAAGAAGCAGGTGTAGCCTTTAAAAAATTAACAAGCTCCACTCCTTCCAGATAAGAAGTTTTTCCATCAATCAAGACCTTTGCTCCACCTTTGCCATTAAGAAAAACTCCACCGTTATTATTGATTATAACTCCCGGTAGATTCTGCATAACAGAAAAGGCACTTCCACCCGAATTAAAAACAGAGGCTTCCAGATTAACAACTGTTTTATCTGCCATCATTTCAATAGCCGGTCTTTTTCCCGTTACAACAACTGCTTGAAGGTTTTTGGCTTCAACTTCCAGAAAAAAAGGAGCAAGAGTTACTGATTTTCCTGCTTCCACAAAGGCTTTTCTTACTTCTCTTTTATATCCAAGCATGGAAACTTGAATTAAATATTGACCAGCTCTCACCTGCTTAAAAGTAAAAACTCCATTTTTATCACTAGATGTTCCCTTCACAAATAAAGAGTCTTTTTGAGATAACAACATTATCTGAGCGCCCTCTATTGGAATTTTTTTTTCCACAATCACTTTACCGTTCACCACACTGTTTGCTTCAGCACAAACAACATTGAAACATAGAAAAGTATTTAAAAGAATAAATAAACAACTTAGCTTATACATAATCGTTTTTCATTTTATTTTATGCAAATCTAGAACACAAATAGCAGATAATCAAATTCTTTTGACCACCTGCATAATATCATTGACAAGATGCAATTTGACTTCATAAATGTCACTAGAGTCTCCGTATCTTGTATAACCTATACTTTTTAGCACATTACTTGATGCCTGCAAGTTTAAACTAGACGAAAATAAAAATCTTCCTCACAGATTTTATTTCTCCTGTACAAAAGAATACAATGTTCTGTACAGAAGAATAATTTCTTTTGTACAGAACATTGTATTCTTTTGTACAGGGATCTATTAATCTTTAACCGTACGATTATAAAGTAAAGAAGGAAAGCTACGCTATATAACCGAACATAATCTGCTTATTAGCTTTTAGTGTGAGATCTTAAAACGTGGTAGGTGACAAATAAAAACAGACTTATTATCAGGAATTAAAATTCAAAGAGTTGTAGGTGGCTGATGATTTTGAATTTTAATTCTTTTAGTGGAAAAAAGGTTCTTCTATCTGCCAATGTACAACAGATAAAAGAACCTTCATATGTATTATGCCAGCTACTCTGATTAAGAGCGACTAACCTGCAATCCTTTATTAGAAAGATTCATCTCCACAAACCTTGCATTTGGGTTTGGTTGATGTTCTGTCAGAATATCACGGATACGCAACGCAGCTTTCGGGTCTTTGGCTATTATATAAAGGTAGCCCCCTCCCCCGGCGCCAGGAAGTTTATATCCAAGTGTATAATCTTTTATTAAATCTATAATTGCTTCTACAGCAGGTGGATTAGTTCCGGAATCTAATGATTTATTCTGATTCCATGTCTTACCTATCAGTGCTGCCATCTCTTCAAAGTTGCCACGTTGAATAGCCTCATAAGTATCGAGTGCATGGGCTTTCATCTCACTAAGCAATGTGAGGTGCTCAGTAGAATTAAGGAACATACCACAAACAATTTCCGAAAGAATTCCTTTTGCCGTACGAGTTATGCCTGTGTAATAAAGCAGATGGCAAGGTTTATATTCGGGGTTATTAAATATATAATCGGGCAACCAGCGCACCAAAGGTGATTGGTCAAATCCTTTATTCGTTTGTAATAGTTTTACTCCATGTAACACACCGCCATATTGATCTTGCCAGCCACCACCGGTAGTAAGCAGTTGTTCGAGAACAAGTGTGCGTTTACAAATCTCATTCTTATCCCAAGCCAGTCCGCAGAAATCAGAAACAGCACCAAGAACTGTAGAAGCAAGAATGGAACTTGTTCCCAAACCAGAGCCTGCAGGAATGGCAGCCAGCAAAGTTACTTCAATGCCCGATCCAAATTCCTTTAACTGATCTTCGAGTGATTTATAGGATTTAGATGCAAACGCTTGAGCAAAGCCGGCTAAAGTAAGTGCAGCTTTAGGAATAGAGAAAGGTGAACCAACCTTAGCAAAATCATTCAACTCTTCATATGTAGAAACAACTTCCATTGCTCCTAAATCAATTGAACGAAGTATTATCTTATACTCTTTGCATGGCTTTACATACACCTGCAAAGGAGGCTGCCCATTGAGTTCTATTGCAATATTAACTACATTTCCGCCCGAGTAAAGGCAGTAAGGAGGAGTATCCGTCCACCCGCCAGCCAGGTCAATACGTACCGGACTGCGTCCCCATACAATTTGATCGGGATATACATTCAGAAAAGGTTCTTGCTTAACTGCAGACAAAGAACCAATCAATCCCTCCCTAAGCAGGAAAAATGCATTTTGTTCTTCGGCTTTATATTCTTTTTGTTGCAATTGCAATGCACGGGCACGAAACATTTGGTTATGGATACGTGTCATCAAAGGAGCATCCTCTGCCAGAAGTTCGGGTAAAGCTATTTGCTGACTGGCAAATTCAGAAGCTGCATCTGCCAGATTTAACTGATAAAAGACACTTTTCTCATAATTAGCAGCCAGTGCAGGCCAGTTCTTTTTCCGGAACAGTTTCCTTTGAACGTAAAGTCTTTTTAAGTTCGCCGTAGCAGAAAGTTCATCAGCAGAAAGCCGAACGGAATTCTCCCATATTTTCTTTCCTTCTTCCAGCTCTGGTTCAGAAATCATCCAGCGAAGTGCTTTCCCTAGATTGTCTATATTGTTGCATACAGGGAATAGCTTTGCAGCCTGAAGATCGTCTATCCTTCCAAAGGTTGCTTCATCTGCATTGATTCCTCTTTCAGACAACCATTTCACAAATGGCATTTCCATAAACAAAGTCTCTTTTTTATCAAGAGCACCTTTGAAGGCATCATTTAATCCATAAGGACGAGCAGCGTAATCTTGTTCACCAATTGGAACAACATCCACGCAAACGCCAGCCGGAAGTTTTATCTTCCAGTCATTAGTCGGAACCCCGGTAATGATATGCTGATTAGTTAATGACCATTTCTTACCAACAAAACTATTTTCAATCCACAATTCAGAATTATCTGCAGTAAGTGATACTCCTATCTCAGCATTTTGCACAAACATTGCAGGATGAGGTTTCACCTTTCGCTGCATAATTTCTCGCTGATCTCTTACCAGATTCTGTACGGCAAGTGTAGAAGAAATAAGTTCCTTACTTGTGCCGTAATGATAAAACTCTCCACCTGGAAGTGGAAGAATAGCTACTGAAAGAGAATTTAAATCTTCATCTTTTATGCGGGGATTATCACCCAAAGCCATTCCAAAATCAGAGTATAAATCGTAATATCTAAGGTCGGTTCCTTCTGCTGACTGAGAACGTTTCGTTAACAATTCCACAGCACGGTCACTTAACATCCAAATGCCTATATCCATCAAGAACATGTGGGTTTTAGCTAACTTACCAAGATCTTCAAGAGAGGGCTTTTGAAGCATAAAATCCAACTTATCCGAACTCTTTCTGTCGGATACAAACACACCGTGATGAGTTGCCAGTGACGGATCAACCCATAACCCATAACACACTACATCCGCTTCGGGAATAGGTTGCAATGATTTTTCCGCCCGAATATACACGTCTCCACTTGCAATAAGTGTATGAAGTGAATCTGGAGCCTTTTTCATTATTTGTTCATATAGAGGCAACTGAAGTGAAAGCAAATTTTGCTTAAGTCGTTGCCCCCTCTCCCATCTAAAAACAGGTATTGGAGTGAGTATTTTTCCAGAAGGAGCATAACCCGGTAAACGGCGGCTTTGCCCTCCTGCATGTAGCAATATACGTTTTTCCTGAGAAATCCACTGACTAAAATTAGTTTCCGGAGCATTATTTCTCTGGCATTCAGCCAAAAGCCAGGTAGTTCCTCCACCCGAACCTAGTTTTGCACCAATAGGGTCTGAAGTACAAAACCAATCTTTATGATCTGTTCCTTCAATTTCATGGAAACAATCTACTAAATTAGGAGGAAGCGATAGTAGTTTTTGCATGATATAATAAATATTTTAATGCGTTAATTTGTGCCCCAAGCCGTTTGGTTCCAACCGGCTGCGTCAAACCAGGAAAGTGTTTTAAAGAAATTTATATAAGTAGTTTGACTTAGTTTTGGAATATATGTACCTAAACCACTAAATTTAGTGGGGTCAATCTGTAAATTGATAAAATAATCAGTAGTCGCTTTATATACAACTGCAGCGTCTAATTGTTTCTGAAAACTAGTCCACTCTTCAGTTGTTGCTATTTCTTCTATTAAATTACCAAAATCGTAAGCGAAATGGTTAGCATAACTTTCGCGATCATATAATTGAATGTTGCTAGGAACAATCGTATAGAATTCCGTTGGATGAGCAGCGATGATTTTCTTTGTCGCAGCAGCAAGATTATCCATTTCACTACACTTAGTCATTGCAATTGTGGCAGACTGATACTGTCCGCTCATTGCATTATAATAGTTGAAATAACGAGTTGCTATTTCTTTGTAATCCTTTTCCGAACTAAACATTGGTTCAATAATTTGCCCATAAGGAAAGCCTAAATCGATAACTTCTGTAGGAGCAGCAATCAGATAGTCAGTATAATCCTTCAATTCATAAGCTACTTCAACCCCACTCATAAAACAGGCATCAAACATTAAAAAGTCAAGATGAGGAGCAGACTTAAGAGCTTCAGCAAGATCGGGAATATTCATAAAATTATTTGAATCTCCTTGAGTGGTGGTAGTATTATCCTGTCCAAACCAACGGGTAGAAACAGTTTTTGTAGAAGGTGAAGGAATCCAACTATACCCATGAGACCAAAGAACTAACCCATAACTATTTGCCGGATATGAGCTATAAGCTTCAGAAAGAATTTCTTTCATCACAGAAACATCCACAGAGTTCTGCTCAGAATAGTTTTTAATAACCTCTTTTACAACTGAACCATTATTGTTTTTTTTCAATTTATACAAAACCGGACTCTTACTGGAATCATCAAGATAGATAAGCAGAGTCCCTATTTCTTTTGCAGTTTTAAATCCAAGCATCATACTATCAACATTTGCTGTAACATTTGCTGTAAGACTATTGTCCGCAATCATATAAACCAGAACCGTACGACTCACAGGATCAAGTATCGGTTCATCATTATTATGACAGGCACTAAGTGTTAATATAAAAGAGAACAGTAAAAGAAGCTTTTTCATTGATAATCCATATAATTAAAACTTATTATTCAGGTTTTGTAAACTGAAAATCTTTCTTCTCTATCTTTTGAAGAGAAACGGATTTGTTTTTCTTGTATTTATCTGAAAGCTTTTCAAATTCCTTTGTAATTTTTTTCTTGCTATCTGAAAAGTAAATCATACAAGTACGATTTGTCTCTCCTTTATTTTCCAGATAGCTTTTAAGCTGATAACTATATTGTTCTCTTTTTGGAAGAAAACCCTCTTGAGTAAGTTTCACGCTATCGAGTTCCTGAATTTCTGTATAGTAAACTACAGAATCAGTAAAGGAAGCTGAGATTCCAAAAGCATAAACAGCTTGATTGGCTTTCTTTGAAAAGGAGAACGATGAGAGCATACATAGCATCACTATCGCGGGTAATACGATTTTTACAAATTTCATATACAAGTATATTTATAATATTTCGACACAAAGATAACGAAAAGCAGGTAACGCCAAAGTAAAAATGAGATAAAAATAAAGCCAGCTTACCTTTTGGTAGCTGGCTTTATATACTTTTTTTCTCAGAAATTGAATTTCTTACTTATCCCAAGTAGGATTTGAGCAATTTACTACGCGAATTTTGTCTTAATCGTCTAATAGCTTTTTCTTTAATCTGGCGAACTCGCTCACGTGTGAGGCCGAATTTATCGCCGATTTCTTCTAACGTCATTTCCTGCGTTTCAATACCGAAGAACATTTGGATTATCTCCTTTTCTCTGTCGGTTAGCGTACTAAGAGCTCTATCGATTTCCCTTGCAAGAGATTCATTAACAAGAGCGCGGTCTGCCATAGGCGAATCGTCGTTTATCAATACATCCAGCAAGCTGTTGTCTTCTCCCTCTACAAAAGGTGCATCCACTGAGATATGCCGCCCGGACACTTTTAATGTATCCGAGATTTTATCTACGGGTATATCCAGTTCGTCAGCCAATTCTTCGGGAGATGGTCTACGCTCATTTTCCTGCTCAAATTTAGAGAAAGCTTTGCTTATTTTATTCAGCGAGCCTACCTGATTAAGCGGAAGACGAACAATACGAGACTGTTCTGCCAAAGCCTGGAGTATAGATTGACGAATCCACCACACTGCATAACTGATAAATTTAAATCCACGGGTTTCGTCGAATTTCTCAGCAGCCTTAATCAGCCCTAAATTACCCTCGTTAATTAAGTCAGGTAAACTCAGTCCCTGGTTTTGGTACTGCTTTGCAACAGATACAACGAATCGTAGATTAGCGCGTGTTAGCTTTTCTAATGCTACACGATCACCCTTACGAATGCGTTGGGCAAGTTCAACTTCTTCCTCGACTGTTATCAGATCTTCACGACCAATTTCCTGTAGATACTTGTCAAGGGAAGCACTCTCCCTGTTAGTGATACTTTTGGTAATCTTTAATTGTCTCATTCTAAAAAACGAATTTAGGCGCGAAGTTACAATATTTTCTGTATTCATCTCAAAGAAAAGTCGAAAATAATTCGAATTTAATTGAATAAATATCAGAAACACATAACTTTCATCATTAAATGCTACTAAAAATAACAAAAAGAGTGTCTACATGTTTAATGCAGACACTCTTTTTTTATTTAATAACGGTTAAACTTTATTCCTGAGAAGAAAGTTCAACAGCATAATAGCCTGACTTGCCCGAAGGAAAGACTCCAATAAGAAATAGTACCTGATTAGGCGACTGAACAGCTGCTTTCATAGCATTTTCCAGATCAAATACGCTTTGCAATGGAACATCATTAGCTTTCAGAATAATGAATCCCTTACGAATACCTGCATCCTGCATCTTTCCTGAAGTAACACCTGTTACCTGTAATCCGTAGCTCAGCTTCAATTGCTTTTTGAGATCAGCAGGCAATTCTTTAAATGCGGCTCCTAAAATTTCCATTCCTGCATTCTTGGTTACTTTGGTATTTCCCTGAGCATTTTTAAGAGTTACTTCGATCGTTTTCTCTTTCTTTTCACGTATCAGCTTCACCTGAATTTTACTTCCAGGACGCTGACGGGCAATAGTTTCCTGCAATTCGGCCATAGATTTAATATCTTTTCCATTAATACCTACAATCACGTCGTTCTTTTTAATACCGGCATCTGCAGCAGATCCACCTTCAGTTACTTCACTGATGAAAACTCCATCATTTACTCCCAATTCTTTTTCTTTAGAAAGACTAGCACTATTATCACCGCCAACAACGCCTAACAAAGCACGCTGTACCGTTCCGTATTGTTTCAAATCGGCCACTACTTTAGTCATAATACTGCTCGGGATAGCAAAACCATATCCTGAATATGCTCCTGTAGGAGAATAAATAGCTGCATTAATCCCTATCAGTTCGCCTTTAGTGTTTACAAGAGCTCCCCCACTGTTTCCTTGATTCACTGCAGCATCTGTCTGAATAAAAGATTCAATTCCACTTTTAACATCACCAGATCCTCCATAAACACCCAGGTTACGAGCCTTAGCACTTACAATACCGGCCGTTACCGTAGACGA